>Ga0316226_1001185_pt1 | contig 29502 bp, 21 predicted proteins | sample TBH18017metaG_FD_206009 | JGI IMG/M metagenome (GOLD analysis project Ga0316226, IMG submission 206009) | Freshwater microbial communities from Trout Bog Lake, Wisconsin, USA - TBH18017 | ecosystem: Environmental > Aquatic > Freshwater > Lake > Hypolimnion/Profundal zone | place: USA: Wisconsin...
CCCAACGCTGCTCTATTTTACTGGCGGAACACTCCGCGCCATGACGGTTGGGATCGTCAACAAGGAGGCCGTTTTTTCCCAATTCCAGCTAATTTCCACCGGCGATGCGCCTCGCGAAACGATTTGACGCATCAACGGACAAACTTGTAAAATGAAGTCTTTATACAGAAACAATATGACAACCGCAGAACCGCCGCCGGAGGCTGGCGCAGATCACGACCGACTTGGAATCCGCCGACGGCAGACGCCAAGGGATGACAAAGGCCATGCGCCCCCGCCTTCCACCACGGGCAAAGCCCGGATGGGAACGCGAATTGCCCTGGCCGCCGCCGCGTTGGCGATGGGTGTTGCCGCCGGCGTTTATTACTTCCGGTGCATCCTTCCATTTGAGTCCACCGACAACGCGTCCATTGAAGGCCATGTGACGCCGATTGCGCCGCAAGTGTCCGGGCGCGTCGCTCGTTTGCTCGTTCAGGACAACCAGGATGTCAAGCAAGGCGATGTGCTGCTGGAGATTGATCCGCGCGACTACGAGGCAAAACTGGCGCAGGCGCGCGCGAGTCTGGCGGCGGCCAAAAGCCAGTTCGAACAGGCCAGGGCGGCATTGGCCGTTGACGAGGCCAAGGCCGGAGAGGAACGGGCCGGGGTCATCGCCGCCGAAGCGGAGGCGAGCCGCGCCGGGGCGGATTTAAAACGTTATCAAGCCGTGGAGAGCCGGGCGGTTTCCCGAAGCCAGACAGACCTTGCGGAAACTCAGGCCCGCTCGGCCGTGGCGCAGGCGGACGTGGCGCGCGGCAAAGCGCTCGCGGCCCAGGCGCAGGTTGAATTGGGCAAGGCGGGCATGCAAACGGCCGCCGCGGATATTGAGCAAGCCGAAGCGGCCGTCAGCATGGCGGAACTCAATCTCTCCTACACGAAAATCACCGCTCCCCAGGACGGACGCGTCACCCGCCGCACCGTGGAGCAGGGCGCCTATGTGCAACCCGGACAGGCATTGATGGCGATTGTGCCGCGCCAGTTCTGGGTTGTCGCCAACTTCAAGGAAACGCAGCTTGCCAGGATGCGTGTCGGCCAGCCGGTGGAAATCAAGGTGGACGCTTATCCCGGCCGCGTTTTCAACGGCCGCGTCGAGAGCATCCAGACTGGCTCCGGCGCCCGCTTCAGCATGTTCCCGCCGGAGAATGCCACGGGCAATTTCATCAAAGTCGTGCAGCGCGTTCCGGTCAAGATCGTGTTCGATGCCAGCCCGGACACCCAGATTACGCTCGGCCCCGGCATGTCCGTCGTGCCGAGTGTGCGGGTGGGCAACTAAAAGGATTGCGCTCATGGACGCCAATGAAAGCCGGATCAACGTGAATCCGTGGTTGATCGCGGCGGCGGTGATCGTGCCCACTTTCATGGAAGTGCTGGACACGACCATCGTAAGCGTTTCGCTCCCGAACATCGCGGGATCCATGGCGGCCACGAACACGGAGGCGACCTGGGTGCAGACGAGCTACCTGATTGCCAACGCGGTGGTGCTGCCCGCCAGCGCCTGGTTTTCGTCGTTCTTCGGACGGAAGCGATTTTTAATCGCCTGCATCGCGCTGTTCACCGTGGCGTCGCTGGCCTGCGGTCTTGCGCCCACCTTGGGAATTCTGATCCTTGCGCGTATTGTGCAAGGCGCCGGCGGCGGGGCGTTGCAGCCTCTTTCCCAAGCCATCCTGCTGGAAAGTTTTCCACCCGCCAAACACGGTGTCGCCATGGCGACCTACGGCTTGGGGGTCATCATTGCGCCGGTCATCGGGCCGGTGCTGGGAGGGTGGGTGACCGATAATTATTCGTGGCGCTGGCTGTTTTATATGAATCTGCCCATGGGCTTTCTGGCCGTATGGATGGTCCGCCGGTTCGTATTCGACCCGGACTACATCCGAAATGCCAGGCCGGGCCGCATTGACAGCATTGGATTCGGGTTGATGGCGCTTTGGCTGGGCACGATGCAAACCGTGCTGGACAAGGGGCAGGACGCCGATTGGTTCGGGTCGGCGTGGATACGCTGGTTCTCGGTGGTGTCGGCGGCGGCGTTTCTTGGGTTCGTGATTCGGGAATTGCGGACCAGCCATCCCATCGCGGACCTGCGCGTGTTCAAAAACCGCAACTTCGCCGTCGGCACCGTGCTGATCAGCATCGCGGCCATCCTGGCTTACGGCCCAATGACGTTGCTGCCGCTTTTCCTGCAAGGCCTGATGGGTTACAATTCGTTGCAAAGCGGGCTGGCCCAAGCGCCGCGCGGTTTGGGCACGTTGCTCGCCATGCCGCTGGTCGGTCTGATGACAAACCGCTTCGACAATCGAAAATTAATCGGCGCAGGATTTCTTGTGACCGGGGTTTCCACTTTGACGTTGGGATATCTGAATCTCGAATTCGCCCCGGCCAACCTGTTCTGGCCGAATTTTCTCCAGGGCGTCGGCCTGGCGCTGTGCATGGTGCCGTTGATGACCATTTCGATGGGCATGCTCAATAAGGAGCAAATGGGCAATGCCACCGGCATCTTCGCCCTGGCGCGCAACCTCGCGGCCAGCATCGGCATTGCGCTGGTCACCACCGTGGTCACTCGCGGCGCGCAGATCCACCAGGCAACCCTCGTCACGCATCTGGCGCCCTCCGATCTGGCTTATCAAAACACGGCGCAATTGGCGCAGGCGGCCCTGGCGTCGCAAGTCGGACCGGGCCAGGCGCAATCCCTGGCTGGCGGGATGATTTACAAATCGCTTCTCCAGCAGTCCAACATGCTGGCCTACATGGACGATTTCCGCTGGCTGGCGTTGCTGTGCTTTGCCGTCATCCCGCTGGCGCTGTTCCTGAAACACGTCATCATCAAAGATCCGATCGCCGTTCACTGAAAGTAACATGATGAACATTCCTTTTTTGAAACCTCTCCCTGCCATGAAATTCAATCGTCAACTCCCGTCCGCGGGTCTTGCGCTCGCCCTGGCCCTCCTGCAAAGCTGCGCCGTTGGTCCCAATTACCAGCCACCGAAAACTACCGCGCCTGCGCAATGGAGCGCGCCCCTGGCTGGCGGCGAAACCAACGGCGCGCCTTCCCTCGCCGCCTGGTGGAAGACTTTCCACGATCCTGAACTGGATTCGCTCATGGAACGGGCCGTCAAAGCCAATCCCGATCTCCGCATCGCCGAGGCCCGCGTCCGCGAGGCGCGGGCGCAATACCGCATCGCCTCCGCGAAGCTCTGGCCGGACCTCAACGCATCCGGTTCCTATGCCCGGCAAAAACAAAGCCAGAATCAGCCGATCCTCGGCTCCCTGCCTTTGCCGGCCAACGTCCCCTTCGAAAACAACGTCTATCAGGCCGGGTTCGACGCTTCCTGGGAAATGGATGTCTTTGGCGGAACCCGCCGCGCCGTCGAGGCGGGAAAGGCGGAGGTTGCCGCCGCGGAATGGGGCCGGCGCGGCGTCCAGGTCACGCTTCTGGCGGAAATCGGGCGCAACTATGTTGAAACGCGCGGTTATCAACGCAGGCTGGAGATCGTCAACAAGAATATCAAGGTCCAGGAAGACGTCTTGGACATCACGCGCGACCGTTTCAACCACGGCCTGACGAGCGATCTGGATGTGCAGCAAGCCGCCACCTTGCTCTCCACCACGCGGGCGGAGATTCCGGCGCTGGAAAGTCCGCTCCAGGCCGCCATCCATCGGCTGGGTGTGCTCCTGGGCCGGCCGCCCGGCGCGTTGCTGTCCGAATTGACAAACCAGACGCCCATTCCCGCCGCGCCGCCCCAGGTTCCAGTGGGCCTGCCCTCCGAATTGCTCCTGCGCCGGCCCGATGTCCAACAGGCCGAACGGCAGTTGGCCGCCGCGACCGCCGGCATCGGAATCGCCAGGGCGGATTTGTTCCCGAAATTTTTCCTCACGGGAGCCGCGGGATACGAAAGCGTCAGCGCAGGCGACTGGTTCGCGGGCGGAAGCAGATTCTGGTCGCTCGGCCCCACGGTGCAGTGGAAGATTTTTGACGCCGGTCGCATCCGCGCGAACATCAAAGTCCAGAACGCGCGGCAGGAACAGGCTCTGGCCCAATACGAGAAAACCGTGCTGTCCTCCTTTGAAGACGCGGAGAACGCGCTGGTGGGATACGCCAAGGAGCAAGTGCGCCGCCGTTCGCTGGAAGACGCGGTGAAATCCAGCCGGGAAACCCTGCGCCTGGCCAATCAACTTTACTCCAACGGGCTGGCCAACTTCATCAACGTGCTCGACGCCGAGCGCTCGCTCTATCAGGCCGAGGATCAACTCGTCCAAAGCGATCACGCCGTTTCGGAAAACCTCATCTCCCTCTACAAAGCCCTCGGCGGCGGGTGGGATGAGAAGAGGATGTGACCGAAACCGCTGGCGGCTCGACTTTGCCCCGTCCTGTCTCCTACCCTTGCCTCATGTCGCAACTTTTGACTCTGGGACATTCGCCGGACCCTGATGACGCGTTTATGTTTTATGGGCTGGCCAAGGGGCTGATCCCCGCGGACGGCTTCGCCTTCGAGCACGTCTTGCAGGATATTCAAACGCTCAATGAACGCGCCCAACGCGGCGAACTGGACGTCACCGCCATCAGCTTCCATGCCTACGCCCACGTCAGCGGCCATTACGCCCTGCTGCCCAGTGGCGCGAGCATGGGCGACGGCTACGGCCCCATGTTGACGGCCAAAAAACCCTTCACGCGCCGGGAATTGGCCCGCCTGAAAATCGCCGTGCCCGGAACGATGACCAGCGCCTTCCTGGCCCTCCAACTCTGGCTGCAACGGCCGGCCGACCAAATCCATTTCGTCGTGGTCCCTTTTGACCGGATTTTTGAGGCCGTTCGATCCGGCCAGACGGACGCCGGCCTGGTCATTCACGAAGGCCAGTTGACTTATCAAAAGGAGGGCCTGGTGCTTTGCCAGGACTTGGGCGCGTGGTGGAAGAGCGAGAATGACGGCCTTCCCCTGCCTCTGGGTGGAAACGTCATTCACAAGCGCATTCCGCCGCAGACCCGCCCGGTCATCTCGCGCATTCTCACCGCGAGCATCCAATTCAGCCTCGACCACCGGGCCGAGGCGGTCGCCCACGCCCTGCATTACGCGCGGGACATGGGACGCGATCTGGCCGATCAATTTGTCGGAATGTATGTCAATCATTGGACGCTGGACTACGGGGAAAAAGGGCGGGAGGCGATCCGGCGCTTTCTGGGTCGGGCGTACGAAGCGGGCCTTCTGCCGCACCGGCAGGATCTGGAATTTGTGGATTGAAGATTTTCAGCGGCTTTTCCTAATCCTAATCTATTCTGGTTGAATGGATTACGATTAAGATTAAGAGCAGGATTGGGAGCCGGAATAAGCGCGCGCCTGGAAATGACGGGCCAGAAAATTCTCCAGGAATCGCTGCGTTTCCTCCTGATGCAGATCGGCGTTGACGGATTTGGGCGTCAACTCCTTGAATTCCGCGCCGGGAATTTCCCGCGCCAGGATCACTCCGTATTCCAGCGGATGAATGGGGTCGCGGCCCCCGGCCGTCACCAGCGCGGGAACCGCGATGGCCCGCCACAACCGGCGGTCGGATCCGGGAGAGTCAAGTGGAATCTTTTCCAGCCGCGCGGCGTTCTCCACCGCGCGCGGCTTGAGGAATTGCGACGCCATCGAACTGGCGCTGGCGGGGGAGCCGGCCAGCATGCGCCGGTAAATCTCCGTTTGCTTGAACAATTCCAGCCCTTTCTCCGCCCCGTGCTCGCGAAGCAGTCCGGCGATCACGGGGAATACGCCGGCATCCCCCCCGCGCGGCCGGTCCAGCCACGCCGGGCGGTGCAGGACCAGCCCCAGCAGCCGCTCCGGATGACGCGTCGCGAAATTCAAGGCAACAGCCGCCCCCATCGAAATTCCGCCAATAACCGCCTTTTCAATTCGCAAGTGATCCATCAGCGCCAGCAGATCGTCCGCGAAGGACGCCAGGCTGATCTTCTCCGGCGGCCCCACCGGACGCGTCCGCCCGTGCGCCCGGCAGTCAAACCCGATCATCCGAATGCCTTCCGGCGGACGGAACAGGCCGAAGGGCTGCGTCACGTCCGCCCCCAAGCCGTGCTGAAAGAAAAAGGGGATGCCGTTTCCCTCCGTCTGATAATAAAAATCCATTCCGTCATGCTGAAAAACGCCGCCCGCGGGCGCCGGCATTGGCGGTTCGGCATTTTTTAATGCTTGACGCAAAAAGGCGGCGCTGGTCTTGACTTCATCCTCCGCCAAACCGTGCAGGATCAGCGGCCCGTCAAAATGGGCGGCGCGAAAAAGTCGCGGCAACCGCGCCCAATCCAGCATCCCCCGGCCTGCCGCGACGTGCTCAATGACCGCTCCGTCGCGGAAATCCTTGGCGTGTGCCAATCCAATGTCCGGCCCAAGCAAATCGAAGGCTTCATCAAGCATTTCCGCCATGCGCGCGCCGTCTCCCGGATGAAATAAGTTGGCGGCGTCCATGATGATTTTGAGGCGGGGCGAGGCCATCTGGTCCAGCAGGCGGCGGGCTTTTTTGGCGGAGTTGACGACGTTGGCCGTTTCCGGTTCGACGCCCAGACAGATGTTATGCCTGTCCGCGATCTTGAGCGCCTCTTTCATGGACGCCAGCAAGTCCTCCCAAGCTTCGGCGCTGTCGTTGAGAGGATGCGCCCGCCACATGTCCTGCGCGTCGCGCGTGCCCGTGCAGAGAGTCACCATCGGCGCGCCCAACGCGGCGCAACTGGCCGCGACCGTCTCCAATCGCCGCAGACCCTCGCGCCGTTTGGCAAGGTCGGGGCCGATCATGTTAAAGGTGCCCGACACGGCCGCGACCGAGAGACGGCGGCGCTGCATCTCGCGGGCGATGGCGTCCAGCGCCTCCGGGGCGATTTTTTCAGGCAGAGTCGGCAAACCGGCGCTGGAAAAGTTGAACTGCACGCAATCCAAACCGCTTGCGACGACCGCGTCCAGCGTGGCGGCCAGATTCGGACGCGCGAATGTTTTGGCAAAAATTCCCAGGCGCATGCCGGACGGATGCTAAACGCTCCCGGCGTCCTCCGCCAGACGCAAAAAAGCAAAGATGGACGCGAACCGGGTGGAAAGAAAGAGCGACGGTTTTGTAAATACTTGTCGGTTTAGTTTACACTTTCGGAGGTTCTGGATGGGGTGGAGGGTGGCAGGGTCTGCATTGCATCATGTTTTCTATAAGTCACTTACAGTGGCTCTGTCCCATTTCTGGATATCTTGGCTTAAATCTAGCTGGAAGAAAGCAGTGATGGACCGCAGAGATTGAGCCAGAGCATTAGATATGAAACGTTTTAGCATTTACGAGTGGATGGGGTTGATGATCCTGGTTTCGATTGGCTTTTCTTCGGCCAACGGCGCGTTGACGGCAGACCCGGCGGCCCTTTTTCTGGCCGGCTTGACAGTGGCGGGTTTGGTTGCCTGTGAACTTTCTTTGCGCTGCCGCCGCCGCCGTCAGGCTCTGCCCATTGTCCGCGGGCATTGGCGAAATTGAAGAGGCACTGTTGGGGCGACGCCAGCATGGCACGGGGTCCCCCCATCAAAACCATTTATTTTTCGGGAAGATTGTCAGGCCGTCGGAACAGGAGGGGCGCGAAGGACGCCAGATTGCGGCGCCACACCCGCCAGCTATGCTCGCCCGGGGTTTCCTTCCAAGCGCAATGAACCCCCTTGGCCTTCAGCCATTGGACGAACTGCCGGTTAGGCTCGAACAAGCCGTCATCCTTTCCGCATGAAATCCAGAGCAGGCGCAGGCGCGGATTGGCCGAGGCGTCCAGCGCGGGGAAGGCGGCGGGATAATTCGTGTTCAGCCCCCCGGAACTGAAGGCTCCGATCCAGGCGAAGCGGTCCAGGTTGTTCAATCCGACTGTCAACGATTCGGTCCCGCCCATGGACAAACCGGCGATGGCCCGCGATTCGCGGTTCCTGGAAACGCGGTAGGCGGATTCGACCTGTGGCAGCACCTCGTCCAGCAGCGTGGGGCGGAATTGGCTCACGTTGCGCTGCCAAAGCTCCGATTCGAGCACGCGCGTCCAGCCGCGATGAACAATCTCCATCGTTCCGTAGCCCAGGGGCATTACCACCACCATCGGTTTGGCCTGTCCGCGCGCGATCAAGTTGTCAAAAATAACGTTGGCCTTCCCCACGGACCACCACGCGGTCGCGTCGTCGCTGTATCCGTGCAAAAGATAGAGCGTGGGATACCGCTTCCATGACGCGGGTTTGTAGCCCGGCGGAGTATAGACAAAATAGGCGCGGTCGTCGCCCGCCGCGGCGGAGTGGTAGAAATGCCGGTGGATGACGCCGTGCGGCGTGTCGTTGACCTCCCACGGCAGCGATGCCGGGCCGGGGACATGCGCCGCGCTCTCGCTTCCGAGCAGATTATAGACCATCAACGGGTTGTTCAGGTCCATGGCGCGCACTCCGTCAATAATAAAAGAATACCCGTAGTAATCCGGTTCCAGCGGCGCGGTGGTGAACGACCAGACGCCCCGGCCATCCTTCGCCATGCCGGCGTCCGGGAGGCTTTCGCATTGCACCTGGACATCGCGCGCCTCCGGCGCATCGAGCCGGAAAGTGATCCGCCCGTCAGGCAGCACCTCGGTGGACGGGCCGTTTTGGCAAAAGGCCGGCGCAACCAAAACCAGCGCCAGCAGTAAATAAAATGATTTCATGCTGATTCTCAATTTTCACGGAATTTCGGGCTGAGTCAAGCGATAAGATAGGAAGGTGAAATCTTCCAAGCCAGCTTCAACAGTCATCACATAAAACGTCTTGAGAAGACAGACCCGCAAACGCACTTGGCAGACAAAATCTTATTTGAATATGCGGATGCAGATTCAAATCAGTTTGGGCATCGTTATACTTTTGAGAGCGGAAGAAAAGATTCGGACTTGCCATGCCGCAAATCGTGGCGCGCGGCCCGCAAGTCAGTCCTGGCTTGCTCGTCAAGGTCAAAACCCAGAACCTCGGCGATTTCGCAAAATTGCTTCCATGGAATAATGGCTTCCTTCGGCGCGCCGTGTTCATCCACCACGATTTTCTTTTGGATTTTGATCACGATTTCAATCTGCCACTTTTTATGAGAAACAGCCAGTTAAAAGCGCGATTCAAATCCGGCCCAGGGCGGAGACGACGGGCGGGATGGCGTGGGCGGTGTCGCGCAAAAAAGCCCGCAGCAATGGCAGGGCGCTGTTCCAAACCGGCCCCATCGGCGGCAGCAACGCGTCCTCCAACGACGGCGGCTCCGGCAGGCGGTTCTCCACGGCCAGGGCGCGCCCCAACGGTTCCACCGCCTCCAGCAGCGCCGTCCGCGCCTCCTCCGCCAGATCGCCGCCGGCCAGCACCGCGGCTATTTTCAGTTTCCGCGCCGCCTGCGCGCGGTAGACGGAGGCTTTCTCCCGCTCGGCTTCCGACAGCGGCTCCGGCGCGGGGGCGGCCGGGCTTGGCGGCCAGAGCAGCCGGCTCGCTCGCGTCGTGCTGGCAATCAACCCGGCCTCAATCAGCCGTCGCAGCGCCTCGTCGGTCGCGCGGTCAACGACTTCCAGGCGCACGGGCGCCAGCGGGTCGGATTGGACGCCGCCAAAATAGTCTTGATGCAGGGAATCAAGGCGGCCCCGGAATTGCGGCGCGTCCCCCTCCACCACCACGTACAAAACCGAATGCGGCCCGTCCTGCGGATGGCGTTCTTCGCAACGGCACAAGGAGCCGTTGATCCGCCGCCGCGCCTCCTGCGCGAAACCCAGGACCCGGTCCTCCGGCAAAACGGCGTCCGGAGAATTCGGTTTGGCCGCCGCGTTGGACATCAATTGCTCCAGCCTGGACAAAAAGGCCTCCCTGCCGCCGCGCAGCTTGATTTCCTTCACGCCGCCATCGAGGTCCAGAACGCCCTCGGAAAGGGCGCGCTTGTGGGAAAGCGTGTCAAGCATCCTGTGCTCCAGCGTGTTTTCGGAAATCAAATTGACCACCGTCACCGGGCGCGTCTGCTGTTTGCGCCAGGCGCGGGCGATGCGCTGTTCGAGCTTGGCCGGGTTCCAGGGCAGGTCGCAGTTGATGACCACGCTGGCGTTTTGCAGGTTCAGGCCCGCCGCCCCGGAATCAGTGCTCAGAAAAACCCGGCATTCCGGGTCCGACTTGAACTGGTTGATTTCGCCCCGGCGCTTTTTTTGCGGGACGTCGCCGGTGTGCCAGGCGAAGCCCAATTTCAGCCTCCGGCACAGGTCGCGCGCCAGTTCGAGCATCCGTTTCCACTCCGAGAAGACAAGGATTTTGACGCCGGGGTTGTCGCGGCATTCCTCCAGGATTTTCTCCAATTCCCGCAGTTTCGGGCATTCCTTCTGTTCCTCGTTCAGGATGTAGCCAGTGTCGCAGACCATGCGCATCATGTTCAAGTGCCGCAGCAGTTTCTCCTGCTCCTGCCGGATGAGCGGACGGCGTCTGGCGATGGAGGCCAGCCGGGCGACGGTGCTCTCGTGGCCCTCGTACTCGCCCTGCTGCTCGGCGCTCAATGGGACGAAATGATTGCGGTCGGTCCGTTCGGGCAATTCCGTCTCCACTTCCGCCTTGCGGCGGCGTAGGAGCAGCGGCTTGATGCGCTCGCGCAATTTGTCCAGGTTCCGGCAGGCGTTTGGCCGTCCGTGTTCGTCCATCTCGTAATACTCGCGGTTGAAGCGGAACAACGGCCCCAGCAGCGACGGGTCCAGAAAATCCACCAGCGAATAAAGCTCGTCCAGGCGGTTCTCAATCGGCGTCCCCGTCAATATGAAAGCGTAGCGGCTTCTCAGGCGTTTGACGGCCTGCGTCGTCCGTGCGCTCCAATTCTTGATCCGTTGCGCCTCGTCCAGCACCACCACGTCAGGTTTGAGCCGTGCGTTGACCTCCAGCGAGTCGGCCAGCATCTGTTCGTAGTTGACAAGGGTAAAGAAAGGGGCGCCGGCGTAGGCGGCCAGGCGGGCCGCGCGACTGCCGTAAACCAGTTGATAGGGCAGGGTGGTGAACCGTTGAATCTGCTCCTCCCACTCCGTCTTGAGCGAGGCGGGGGTGACGACCAGGACGCGGGCGGCCTTGTCGAGCCTGTGCAACAGGGAACAGGCGGCGATGGCCTGGACGGTTTTGCCCAGGCCCATTTCATCGGCCAGCAGCGCCCGTTCGGCAAAGGCCAGGTGCAACATGCCTTCGCGCTGATAAGGAAAGAGGGGCATTTTGGTTTCCTGCGCCGGCCACTGGCCGCTCTGCACTTTCAATTCATACTCATGCCGCAGCCATTTGCGCTCTTCCTGGCGGCGGCGCGATTCCAGCCACGGCCCCAGTTCCTGCGAGACCCGCAACTCCGGCAAATCGGTCGCGGCCAGGCGGCGCAGTTCCTCCACCGCCGCCTCGGGCGGTCCCGCTTTGAGCAAACCGTCCTTGTCGAACCATTTGCGGAGCGGCGCCGGCATAGGCCCGTGGCCGTTCATCAGGCGCAGGCTCTCATGGGCGGGGTCCGGCAACACGTCCAGCCGGCCCGAACTATTGCCGGCGGCCGCGCGGAAGAGCCGCTTGAAGCGCGTCTCAAGATGCAGCAAGACCGCTTCGACATGTTTGCAGGTGCCGAGGCCGTTGATGCGGAAATCCACGCAATCGCAGGCGAAGTGGCGCTGGCGGACGTCGCGCACTTCGACCGCGTAGGTCAATCCACTGCCGGATTTGACGGAGAAATTGGAAAAGACCGGATGAGCGGGCTGGCAATTGAAGATTTGGAACGACTCCGTGCGCGCGCGGAGCCGGCGCCGGCCGATTTCATCTTCATCGGTCGTCCTCCAATCATGGGCTGAAGGGGCCTGGATGGACTTGCTGGATTTCTGCATGGCACAGCATTTGCCGGATGCGGCTGAAAACAAGGCGCAGTTATTAAAATTTATGCGCCGATTATTCCCTGGTTGTTCACAATCACGGTCATAATTTCATGGCGCTTTCCAACCCTCACACCCAAATCATGTTTGCCACGCGCGCCGCCTTGCGCGATAATCAGCCCGTGAATGCAACGTCCGCCGCCTCGGTTCCTGATGCGCATGGCCGTTTCGGCCCTTACGGCGGACGGTTCGTGCCGGAAACGCTCATGCACCCCCTCCAAGAGTTGGAGGAGGAGTACTTCCGCGCCCAACAAGACCCGGCTTTCCAAAAGGAGCTTTCTTATTACCTCCGCCAGTTCGCCGGACGGCCCACCCCGCTCTATCTGGCCGAACGGCTGACGCGCCACCTGGGCGGGCCGCGCATTTATCTCAAGCGCGAGGACCTTCTTCACACCGGCGCCCACAAAATCAACAACGCTTTGGGCCAGATTCTCCTCGCCCGCCGCATGGGCAAGACTCGCGTCATCGCGGAAACCGGCGCGGGCCAGCACGGCGTCGCCACGGCCACGGTCGCCGCCATGTTCGGCCTTCAATGCGTCATCTACATGGGCGAAGTGGATTGCCGCCGCCAGGAACTCAACGTTTACCGCATGAAAATGCTTGGCGCGGAAGTCGTGTCCGTCACCGCCGGCCAGAAAACGCTCAAGGAGGCCGTTAACGAAGCCATGCGCGATTGGGTTACCCATGTGCGCCACACCCATTACATCCTGGGCACCGCTTACGGCGCGCATCCTTATCCGGTCATGGTGCGCAATTTCCAGCGGGTCATCGGCGACGAGGCGCGGCGGCAGATTCTGGAACAGGAGAAGCGGCTGCCCGACTTGCTGGTTGCCTGCGTGGGCGGCGGCTCCAACGCCATTGGCCTGTTCTATCCGTTTTTGGAGGACGCTTCCGTGCGCATGTTGGGCGTTGAGGCCGGGGGCGAAGGCATTATCCCGGAAAAGCACGCCGCCCGTTTTCAAGGGGGTTCGATTGGCGTTCTTCAAGGGGCGCGCTCCTACGTGTTGCAGGATGACTACGGCCAGATTCAATTGACCCACAGCGTTTCCGCCGGCCTGGACTATGCCGCTGTCGGCCCCGAACACGCATGGCTGCGCGACCAGGGCCGCGTGGAATACGGCTTTGCCACCGATGAGCAGGCGCTGGCGGCCTTCAACCAATTGGCGCGTCTGGAAGGGATCATTCCCGCGCTGGAATCCGCCCATGCCGTCGCCACCATTATCGAGCGCGCCCCAAAAATGTCCGGGGAGCAGCTTGTGATCGTCAATTTATCCGGTCGCGGCGACAAGGATGTGGCGCAAGTGGCCGCCCGAATGCGGCTCTGACCCTTGCCATCTTTTCTCCGCGATGGATGAGCCGGGAAATGGCAAATCGGAAGGGCAGAAGGAGAAACAGGGCTGCGGCAAGGAGAGTCAAAGTGGCGGTGGATTCAGGGATCGGCGCTGGAATGGGAACTTGCTGGCCATAGGGATCGGAAGCCCAGGGAGAAGGCGGCGCTCCGGCCTCCGCGTCCGCGTTGCCCATCCCGGGCGGCAGATAGGATTGAAACGACAGCGTCGGACTGTTGCTGCCCGCGGTGACGGGGGCAAAAAACCAGTACAACCCATTGACGCCGCTGTTCCGGTCATAGAGGCCGCCGGTCTGGCTGAACGGCACGTAAGCATTCGCCGCCGTGGTGTCAAAGCCAATCCCAAAAGCGTCAACGACTTCAGGCTTTGAAGTGGGTGTGCCGTCATTATTCAGCACGACATCACCAGCGGGGTTTTCAATGATGTAAGAGTAAGTGTAAATGCCGGATAAATTCTCGACAACCGTCCAATCCACCGTGAGGTCCTCGGAACCCGCCCCCGTTCCGAAAGTATCGGCCAAGATTGCCGTGCCAGACTCGTTCAGCAACGCGGCTTGAACTTTTTGGCCGGAGAAAACGAACAGCAAAATTCCCGCGCACGCCAGCGCAATGAGGGGCTTTGCAAATATATTCACATCATAACTACCTTCCGCTCAATCAACTATGAACTTGCGGTGGTGTCTCAAGCGGGGAAAAAGCAACAATGATCCGGCAACCAGCATGAGGGTTGCCGGCTCGGGCACAACAGCCGGAATGGGAACTTGATCGCCATTGGGGATCGAAGACCAGGGGGAAGGGGGGGGCTCGCCCGATGCCTCCGCGTCACCCAGAACAGGCGGCAGGTCCGACTCAAATGACAGCGTCGGGCTGCTGCTGCCTGGATATACATCGTCAAAAACCCAAAAAAGTCCATCCGTGCCATTATTCTCTTGAAATGTGCCCCCGGTTTGGGTTGATGCCACATAAGCACCCGCAACCGTGGTGTCAAAGGCAACCGAAAAATCGTCAACAATTTCAGGCGTTGTGGTCGCCGAGCCGTCCGTATGGAGAACGACATCGCCGGCTGGATTTTCAATCGTATAGGAGTACGTGTATACGTTGTCACTCTCGGTGACCGTCCAATTCACCGTCAGAGCCTCGGCTCCCGTTGCTATCCCAAACGAGTCGGCCAGAATCGCTGTGCCGGATTCGGGGAACGAGCCTTGGGCGCGCGCCGTTTGGCACGGCATGATGGACAATAAAACCACCCCGGAAGCCAGCGTCGCGACAAGGCTTCCGCGCAATTTTAAATTATGGACCGACTTCAAGACTTTACTTGCCATCGTTCTACTTAAACGCAATCTTTCGATGATGTCAAGCTGGTTTTTTTTAAATGGGAAATAACGCTGAATTGTTGCAACTCCTTGGAAGCGAACGACAATCCATTCAACCAGACCGCATCTTCTGTCCCCGCGAGAGAGGACGCCCGCGCGCCTCGCAATTAAAAACACCGAAATTTTGAAGCGTTTGTTCTTTTTTTATCCGGCCTCCCAACCAAGCAGAGGCGCCCCGAATGGCCTTGGAATGCGCGGAAAATTCCTCAAGGGATGCAAAGGACTGAATGAGAGCGGGTTGGCAGATAAGGCTGAACATTGCGCCCAAAGTTTTTCATGTTTGGCCGTGCGCTTTGAGAATTATTCCATTTCCGGGCTTGCTTTCGGCCCGCTCTCCGGGTTAATTTTCCCATTCCGCCGTCCCAAAGGGGATGCGGCGGCAGTTAAAACAAACGATTTTTATGGCATCAGCAAACGATTTACGCAAAGGCATGGCGATCATTTACAACGGAGACGTGACCGTCGTCCTGGAAACGCAGCACCGCACGCCCGGCAACCTCCGCGCGTTTGTCCAGGCAACCCTCCGCAGCATCCGCACCGGCAAAGCCTCCGACGTGCGCTTCAGTTCCACCGAAAAAATCGAGGTCGTCCCCATGATGACGCGGAAGATGGATTTCAGTTACAAGGACGGCGATGATTTCGTGTTTTCCGACCCGGAAACCTACGAAACAACGACCCTCGCGCCGGAAGTGGTGGGCGACGCGAAAAATTATCTGGTTGAAAACGGCACGGTTACCATTACCTACGTTGACGACAAAGCCGTCACCATCGAAATGCCATCCAGCGTGGTGCTGACCGTTTCCGAGGCTCCCGAAGGCATTCGCGGCGATTCCTCCAACAACGTCCAAAAACCCGTCACTTTGGAGACCGGGATCACCGTGCAAGCCCCGCTGTTCATCAAGACCGGCGAAAAAATCAAAGTGGACACGCGCACCGGCAAATACATGGAACGGGCGTAATTCCCATTCTTAATCTTAATCCTAATCTTGATCGTAATCCTTTTAGCCAGAATAGATTAGGAGCAGGATTAGGATTAGGATTTGGAAAGAGAATTGGAAAGTGACGTGAGGCGATGAAATCCAAAGGCATCGTTTATCTGGTTGGCGCCGGCCCCGGCGACCCTGGATTATTGACCGTGCGCGGGGCTGAATTGCTGGCGCGGGCCGGCGTGGTGGTTTACGACGCCCTGGTGAACAAGGATCTGCTTGCACTCGCGCCGCCGAACGCCGAATTGATCTACGCGGGCAAACGATCCAGCGACCACTCCATCCCCCAGGAGGAACTCAACCGGCTGCTGGCGGACAAGGCCCGCGCCGGCCAATGCGTCGTCCGTCTCAAAGGAGGCGATCCTTATGTTTTTGGCCGCGGCGGGGAGGAGGCGGAACAATTGGCCGCCGCCGGGGTCGCGTTTGAGGTGGTGCCAGGCGTCTCCTCAAGCATTGCCGGGCCTGCCTCCGCGGGAATCCCGGTGACCCATCGCGAATACTCCTCCACCTTCATGGTGGTCACCGGCCACGAAGACCCGGACAAGGGAGGTCCCGGAGTGGATTGGAAGCAGGTGGCGAAAGCGCCCGGCACCAAGGTCATCCTCATGGGGGTCACCCGTATCCAAGCCATTTCAAAGGCGCTCATTGCCCACGGCATGTCCGAAAACACTCCCGCAGCCATGATCCGCTGGGCCACAACCGGACGGCAGCAAACGGTGACCGGCACTCTCGGAACCATTGCCGAAGTGGCGGAGAAGGCGGGTTTCAAACCGCCAGGGCTGACAGTCATCGGGGAAGTGGTGAGGCTCCGGGGCAAACTCAATTGGTTTGAGAAGCGGCCGCTCTTTGGGCGGCGCATCGTGGTGACGCGCGCCCGCGCGCAGGCCGGCCCATTGACGCGCCTGCTCCTGGAACGCGGCGCGGACGTCCTGGAGATTCCAACCATCCGCATCCTCCCCCCAACCGGACGGCAGGAAATGGCCGACGCGCTGTTGGAACTCCATGCCTACGACTGGCTGGTTTTTACCAGTTCGAACGGAGTGGACGCTTTTTTTGAATATTTTTTCAAGGCATTTGAAGATTTGCGCGACATCGGCGGCCTGCGCATCGCGGCAGTTGGGCCGGCGACCGCCGACAAACTGCGCGCCTTGCATCTGAAGGTGGATGCGACGCCGGAGGAATACACCGCCTCCAAACTGGCGGCGGTCATGGCTGAGCAGGGCAGCCTGGAAAATTTGAAAATCCTCCTCATGCGCGCGGAAAAGGCCCATCGCGATCTGCCCCAACATCTGGAGACGCTGGGCGCGATCGTGGATGACATCGCCTGTTACAAGACCATGGCCGAGACCGAAGACCGCAACGGGGCGGCGGGGCGGTTATTGGAAACGGGGGCGGATTGGATCACTTTCACCAGCGGTTCAACCGTGGAGCATTTGAACGCCCGGATGGAATTGAAGGCGCTGCTGGCGCGTCATCCTCGAACCAGGCTGGCCTCCATCGGCCCCGAAACCAGCAAAGCCATCGCCGCGCTGGGCCTCAAGCCCGACCTTGAAGCCAAAGACCACACCATCCCCGGCTTGGTTAAGGCCATTGAAAACGCGCCAGCGTGACGGAGAGCGCCACGGGGGCCTGGGAATCTTCTAAGGTTGTCAAAAGGGTCACTCAAAAGGTCAAATCAAAAGAGTCAAACCATAGCTTTGTCCATTTGCCTTCATTCATTGGCTATCCTCCAGGCGTGGAGTTTGGTCAAGCGCGGCGCTGACGCCTCTGGCGTTCCTATTCCTGGCAGTGGTCATTGTCGTGATCGTCAGCCTGCCACCGCAAACATTTTCTGACAACAGATTCAAAGCCAACCGCATGTTCCTATATTGCAACAACTTCCAACATAAACGTGAGACGCAGCCTCGCGCAGAGCCGCAGAATGCGCGGAGAAGGACAACTTTTTCTTTCCCCATGTCATGGCGAGTTTGTCATGCAATGCGCTTCGACAAAGCCGCATGTCATTGAAAAGAAATGACTTGCGAACAGAACCTCCGATTCCCCTCTGCGATCTCCGCGCCTCTGCGCGAAAAAATTCACTTTTATGTTGCATTCCCATTTAAATATGGTATCGTGCCGTCGTGAAAGGCGCCCGGCGCCCGCTCCTTGACATTTTGCAAAGGAAAAACAGGCTGGCGGGCCCGGCAGGCTGCCCGCGCCGTTGTACACCGCAACGGCGCGGGCCTGCCCTCCGTCGCGTACAGGCGTGGCGGGCTTCACCATTGGCCCCATTCGTCCTATTTGTCCCATCCGTCCCTTTCGTTTGCTTTTAACCCCGGAAAACACGCCCAAACACGGTGAAACACGCCTAAACACGCCTAAACACGCTAAACACGCGGAAAAAATGCATAAACGCAAAAACCCGCCAAAAACCGGGATGCGCCCGGTTGTGAACGGCCAGGATTGAAAAACTCCGGCAAAAAGTGTACCCTGACCGGCATGGCGATCAACCCGGCAATGGAACAGCAGCTATCCGCGGCGGAAGAACCGCGCATGGCCCCGCGCCGGATGGAATTGGTCGCGCCCGCGGGGGATTGGGAGTGCGCCAGGGCGGCCGTCGAGAATGGCGCGGACGCGGTCTATTTTGGCTTGGACCGTTTCAATGCCCGCATGAGGGCGGATAATTTCACCGCCGCCGATCTGCCGCGATTGATGGAATATCTCCACGGTCGCGGCGTCAAGGGGTACATCACGTTCAACACGCTGGTGTTCGCGGATGAAATGACGGAAGCGGAAGAGTATTTGCGGACGTTGATCGGCGCCGGGGTGGACGCGGTGATCGCGCAGGACATTGGCGTCTGCCGGCTGATCCGGCAGCTTTCGCCGGACTTTCCCATTCACGCTTCGACGCAAATGACGGTGACGAGCGCGGCGGGGGTGGAATTCGCGCGGGAACTGGGTTGCTGCCGGGTGGTGCTGGCGCGCGAATGTTCGATTCAGGAGATCGGGCGGATCGCGGCGGCGACGGCGCTGCCGCTGGAGGTGTTTGTTCACGGGGCGTTGTGCGTGGCGTATTCGGGCCAGTGCCTGACCAGCGAGGCGCTGGGCGGACGGTCAGCCAATCGCGGCGAGTGCGCCCAAGCCTGCCGCATGCCCTACGAATTGATCAGCGATGGGAAATTGGTTCCGCTGGGCGACCGCCGCTACCTTCTCAGCCCGCAGGATCTATCGGGACTGGAGGCGCTGCCCGATTTGGCGCGGGCCGGCGTGGCGGCGCTGAAAATCGAAGGCCGTCTCAAGCCGCCGGAATACGTGGCCAACATCACGCAGATTTACCGGCGGGCGCTGGACAACGGCTTCGCGCCGGCGGGGGCGGAGACGCGCTACAAACTGGAGATGGCTTTTTCGCGGGGCCTCCACACGGGCTGGCTGGGCGGCAACAATCACCAACGGCTGGTCCACGCCCGTTTTGGAAAAAAGCGCGGCGTGTATCTGGGAGAGGTGGAAGATGTCCGCGCCGGGAGTGTTTTTCTGCGGTTGAAGGCTCCGCTCAAGGCCGGCGATGGCATTGTTTTTGACGCCGGGCATCCGGACCAGGATGAGGAGGGCGGGCGGGTGACCGGGCTGGCGTCACGGAACGGCGGGACGGATATCCGGCTGTTTGGCCGGGTGGATTTTAGCCGCATTCATTCCGGCGACAAGGTTTGGAAAACGAGCGATCCAGAGTTGGAGCGCGCCTTGCGCCAGAGTTATGCCGGCCCGACGCCGCGTTTTCAACGGCCGGTGGATATGGAAGTTCAGGGACGGGCGGGCGAACCGCTGACGGCGCGCGCGCGGGACGAGAGGGGCGGCGTGGCGGAAGCGAGGTCGGAGTTGCCGCTGGCGGCGGCGCAAAATCAGCCCCTGACCGAGGAGCGGTTGAGGGAACACCTGGGCCGGCTGGGCGGGACGCCCTTCCGCCTGGGAAATTTGCGCAACGAGTTGGAAGGGAGCGTCATGCTGCCCGTGAGCGAATTGAACCGGCTGCGCCGCAATCTGGCGGGGCAACTGGAAGCATCGCGGGCGCGGCCCAGACGCTGGACGTTGTGCCAGGAGCGGACCGCGACGGTGTTCGCGCGGGAGGCGTCCGGCGGCCCGGCGCGTCTGGCAGTGCTGACGCGTTCGATGGAGCAGTTGGAGGCGGCGCTGGCGTTCGATCTGCCGCTGGTCTATTGCGAATTCGAGGATCCAAAAAAATACCGCGAAGCCGTCGCCCGTTTCCGCGCCGCGCAACGGCCAGACGGGCCGCGCCGGGAAATTTTCGCGGCGCCGCCGCGCATATTCAAAACCGGCGAGGAGTGGATTCAAAAGCAGGTCCGGTCCTGCGAAGCCGACGGCTGGCTGGTCCGCAATTACGACGATCTGCGCTTTTTCGCCGGCTGCCGATGCGCGGGGGATTTTTCGTTGAACGCGGCCAACGGCCTGACCGCCGATTATTTCAAAAACCACGCCGGCCTGGAGCGATTGACGGCCTCTTACGATTTGAACATTGTCCAACTGGAGGCGCTGCTGAAATCGGCCCCGCCGGAATGGTTCGAGATAACCCTTCACCAGCACATGCCGATGTTTCACATGGAGCACTGCGTTTTTTGCGCGTTCCTGTCGAACGGGACGGATTACACCAATTGCGGCTGGCCGTGCGATAAACACGAGGCGCGGATGCGCGACCGCGTGGGGTTGGAACATCCGCTCAAGGCGGACGCGGGGTGCCGCAACACGTTGTATAACGCCCGGGCGCAAACGGGGGCTGAATACGCGGGGCGGCTGATGGACCTGGGCGTGCGCCATTTTCGGATTGAGTTTGTACAGGAGAACGGCGAAGAAACAGCACGCGTCATCGCCCAGTACCAAGCCCTGCTCCGAGGCGAAATCTCGGGGGCGCAACTTTGGCGGGAGTTGAAGTTGAATCCCCGGCTCGGAGTGACTCGCGGTCCGATGGAATCTTAGCGGTCAACGGCCTTCGACATGAAGGAGCCTGGTCCGTTTCTTGAGCGTGCGCAGGGTGGCGAAGACGGCAAAGCAGGCCAGGAAAAGAGCGAACCATCCATAACCCATGCGCCACCGCCTCTCGGCAAAACAGTCACCAACCAAGTCGAACACGAAGAAGACGCCGATGATGAGAATGAAGGCGTTGTACTCGCGTTGGAGCACCGTCCGCCAACAGAAGCTGACGGGGGAAGGTTTCCAACCGCGCAGCCGGGGAATGAACGCGGGGGTCGCCGCCGCCCAAGTTTCAAAAACATCGCCGAATTGCTGCCGCAAGAACGCCTCCTCGGCCAGCATGATGCGCTCGTAGTAGAGGGCGAACAGACAACTGGTGAACACCGGAAGCCACCAAACGCGCGGCCAAAGGGCCATGCCGATCAGGATCAGATAGTTGCCGAGGTAAAGAGGATGGCGAACGATGGAGTAAATGCCGGTGGTGTTGAGCGCGCGGGCCACTTGCTCGCGGGTGTTGCGTCCGGAGGTGCCGAGCGGGGCGCGCCCAACGGTGATGACGCGTACGACCAGGCCCGCAAGAGAAATCGCCAGGCAGAAAATTTGCCATGCTTCATTCAACTTGTGGCTTGCGCCCAGGTACTTGAAGGAAGGCAGGCACGCCAAAAAAACGGGGATCAAGACCAGAGGAAGATAGCTCCGATATCGGAATAGCCATGATCCGTTCCTCTCCATTTGGTTGCGAAGTGACATCTGATTTGAAAACGGCGCACCTTAGCGCGTTTCCCGCGGAAAGTCCATGAATTTTTTGGCCGGACTGAAGACTGAAAAAAACTCACGCCGCGCAGGACACGGGTTGGCGGGTCATGGGCATGGAAATCGTGATGGCCAGGCCTTTGTCCTGGTCCAGACGAGTCTCGAAGGAGCCGTCCATGCACAACAGCCGCTCGTGAAGCGACAGGGCGTCCAGGGCTTTGGAAACAAGCGGTTCCAGAGCGGGATTGTTCTCACTGGGGCGCAAACGCAACCGAACCGTGTCATTCGCCGGCTCCAATTCAATGCCTGCCTCCTTGACGCCGTTGGGGACAAAAACATCGGTGACGATGTCGCGGCAGATGGCGAAAAGCTCGCTGGCGGAGGAAGGCGGCAGGACGACCGGTTGATCGGGCAAGAGCAATTTGAGGTTGATGCCATTGGGGCGGGAATGGGCGTACCACTGGAGAGCCGCCACAAGGCCCAAGTCATCGAGAACCCGGGGTTGGAGTTCGTTGATGATATGACGAAGGTTCTGCCCCAAAGCCAGGACCATGGCGGACCATTGCTGGCAGGTTTGCGCCCAGTTGGGCGGGGGCGCGGCGTCCATCTGCGCCAGGGAAAGTTGCAGGGAAAGCAAAGTCAATTGCTGGCTGATGTCGTCGTGAATCCGGCGCGCCAGGCGTTTGTGTTGTTGCTGATGAAGCAACTGTTGCCGCGCTAATAGCGCCCGACATTGAATGAGTGATGTGTCAACCATGCGTATCTCCGGACTGTAAACAGCAGATCGAATGCCAATCAAGCGGGTGGTGATCCGGCAGGGGGTGGGAAGCGCGGGCGCGACCGGGTTTCCCCAACCGGAAAGATGGATGTTGTCTTGTTTTGGGGAGGGGATGTCGCGGAACAAGACGAAAAGAAATCAGGCGGCTTTGACGATGGCGGCTTTTCTGATGAGTTTGGCGCCGTTGGTTTTGAGATAGGCCTGGACAGCGACGATTCCGCCGAGGCTGATGGGAACCCGTTTTTGGCTCTGGAAAAGCCGGTAGTGAGTCAGCGTCTTGCCCACTTCCATGATTTCGATGTGCCTGTCGTCCATCTTCCAAAGCTGGCCTTTGGCTAAAGGAATAGGTGTGACCTTTTTCGTTTTGACTCTTTTTGCCGCCATCGGGCGTTTTACCATTGCAAGATCCATTTTCATACGCATTTTGCTGACATCGGAAATCTTCCATGCCCCGGGATTCCCTCTTGTTACTTCTGCATCCGTAATTAAATCAAATCATCCGCAAAAAACAAACATAAAACCCATTTTAATGGCCACGCGGGGCTAGAACGGGTCCCCTGGCCGTTTGGGTATCAAAAGCCTGACGGGCTTGTTCGGAGCCGTGACGCGCGAAGGTCTGGTGTCATCCGGTTTGGAATAGGTTCTGGAGGGCGAAGGGCGCGAGGGCGGAGGTTCCCATGCCCTAAGGTACTCCTGGCTTCCGCCAAATTGCTCGCTGGTTTGACGGCTCTGGCTTTGATCCACGGGGGTGTAGATTTCGTAGCTGGAAGACTGCGCCGCCGCGCGCGCGGAGTCAGGCGTCCGCCCCGGACTGCCGGCCCGTTCCTGATCCGCGCCGCCCGCTTCCATGAAACCGTCCATTTCCGGCATGAATCGGAAGGCATTGGGCCGGTTCGGGGATGACACATCTCGATTAAAAGCCCTGGCCCAGAACGAGGCTTCCTTTTCCGGGGAGGAAACTTGTCCAAACCGGTTCTCCTGTCGTGCATGATCATTGGCATACCCGTTTTGCGCGCCGAACCTGGAGAGTTTTTGGCCGGATTCCGTTTCGGAACTTTCTCTGTGCCGGAGCAGGGTGTCGGAAACGTATTCATTCCAGCCGCGCTGCATATTCATATTCCAAGAGATGCCGTTGGTGAAACGGTCTTGCTCCGACCGGACCGACAACCAGCCATCGGCGTCGCGCTGGTCTGGATCGTTGTCTTGCAGCAGACTGGACCTCCAAGGATCGTTGTTCCTGTTTTTTTGCCTGGGGATGGTGATTTCCTCCGGCGGCGGGATCATATCCGCGTCATTCACGATGCCGGATGATACGTCCACCGCGCTGAACGTTTTGCTGGGTTGCTTGATTTCCACGTCCGGACACGGGACGGACAAGGGGATGGCCGGAGCGGAAAACTCAATGCGATCACCCGCGCGGGCCGCGGGCGTGAAAAAGGCGCAGTTGCCAGCGCCAATCCAGAGAGCGAAGGCCGCAACCCACTTAAAACAACGAAAATTCATGCCACCAAGCATAATTTTATACGGCAAAGGCCCCAAAAAGTCAATGCTATGTTTGTGGCTTTGGAAGGCGTGGGCACTTCGCGGTTTTTGGCAAGTTTTTGCGTTTATGCATTTTTTCCGCGTGTTTCACCGTGTTTCACCGTGTTTGGGCGTGTTTTCCGGGGTCGGAAACCGTCTGGCATGGCGGAGAAACACGCCTTGATGAAGGGACGAATGGGACAAACAGGACGAATGGGGCCAATGGAGAAGCCCGCCGCGCCTGTACGCGACGCCGGGGCGCCTTTCACGATGGCTCAATACCACATATAAATGGGATTGCAACATAAAAGTGCATTTTTTCGCGCAGAGGCGCGGAGATCGCACGGGCTGACGGGCTTGTATTTCCAGCTTTTCTGGAAACGAGAGCCATAGCCGGTTCTTTGGCTTGCAAATAGGAAGGCGAAATCAGCGCCTCCTGCCTTCGTCTTGATGGCTGAGAGCAGCCAAAATGGCATCCAAAACCTGATCAAGGCGGCTGGCTGCGTCTTCCGTCAGAAATCGCAATACAAAATATCCATTCTGTTGTAGCAGGGCGTCCTTCCGTCGGTCCCGGCGATACGCGTCCAAATCAGAGAAATGCTGCGCGCCATCCAACTCAATGACCACGCCGGCTTCCGCGCATAACAGATCCACTTCCATCTTGCCATGTCCGTCGAATGAAATCGGCAACTCCACATTCAAGCGGAAACGACCGGTCATTGCGGGCAAGGTTTGCAGGCGGCGAAAAAGAAAGGCTTCGCTGGCGCTCCGGGCACGATCTTCGCCCTCGGCATTGGCGTGGGGAGTCCGGGCCGCATGCACGAACAGATTCGCAAGGGGGACATCCACTCCGTCGCGGATGAGGCGGCGAACGCTGGCGGCGTAATCCCGTTTCCATTCTGGATTAATTGGAAGCGGGACTTCAGCCGGCCAACCCGGCAGGGCGCTGCCGGGCGGCAGGATAGTGTAGCCGAGCGATTCATATCCACGGCAACGTCTGTCAAACATTCTTGAAAGCATCGGAATATTCAGGTCGGCATAGTCATAGACGCGCACTTCGCGTTTGCCCTCGTGGAGACGATGAAGCCGCCCGACGTATTGAGCAATGGTTCCCCGCCATGAAACCGGTAACGCCATAAACAACGTGTCCAATCGAGGATCGTCGAAACCTTCCCCGATATATTTTCCCGTGGCCAGAACCGCGCGCCCCACCGTCTCTGGAATCTGGGCCAACTGGGCGAGGGCGGCGGCCATTACTTTCTTGCTTTGACCTCCCTGCAACAGAATCAAGTGTGGGATCTCCGGGGATAGGCGTTGGGCCAGACATTGCAGATGTTCAATTCGTTCGGTGAGCAACAGAGGCGATCTCCCCTCCTTCATGGCGCTCACCACGTCCGCGCAAATCATTTGGTTTCTCTTTTCATCGTTACTCAAGGCTTCATACAACTGTTGAAATTCCGCACGCGGATCTGGATCGGACGCCTCCGCCCGAAAGCCCGTCGGACGGACCAGGACATGATGCGTAAAAGGGCGCCCCGCCGCCTGGGTCTTCGCGTCAACACGATGGCGAACCGGGCCGCACTGCATGAAAATGATCGGATGGTGTCCGTCCTTGCGCGTGACCGTGGCGGACAAGCCGGTGATAAACTTGGCCTTGGCGCGACGGACGGCCAATTCAAAACTACGCGCTGAAATGTGGTGACACTCATCCACAATGAGATGGCCGTACCCAGCCACGCGATCATCTACCACTTCTTTGCGGACCAGACTCTGCATCAGTGCCACATCCAGGGTGCCCGTCAACTTGTTGCGCCCGCCTCCCAATCGCCCAATCGTCTTGGCAGGCAGGCCCAGAAACGAGGATAGGCGCTCGATCCACTGCTCGAGCAGTTGCTGACGATGAACCAAAATCAGTGTGTTGACGCCCCGCTGGGCAATGAGCCAAGCCGCAACCACGGTTTTACCAAACGCCGTTGTCGCCGCCAGAACGCCTGTGTCTTGCGCGAGCAACGCTTCAGCGGCTTCTTTCTGATCGGGCCGCAATGTGCCATGAAAAGCCACCTTCAAAGGCACGCCGATGGAGCGTTCATCGCGGAGAACCGGCTTAATTTTGAGCGCCCCAAGCGTTTCCATTACGTCATCCAAACATCCTCGAGGCAGGGCAAAATGCTTCGGATGATCCTCGGCGCAAGAAACGATTCTTGGCCTGTCGTAAGTCGGAAGGCGCATGGCTTGCGCGCGATAGAATTCGGGATTTTGAAATGCGGCCAAACGCAGCAATCGGTTGCGCAGCCCGGGCGCAAGGTTTTCTTTGGCGATATAGATTTGGTCTCCGAGGATTATCTCAAGCTTGTCTGGCAAAGGTCCTGGGATGGCTGGTTCTTTTCGGCGGCGCGACGGCGGCGCCGTCCACGGACTGTCATCATCCTCATCGGCCAAGGCCATGCGCACTCCAATAATCCGTCCCTTGGATTCCGCATCGCGTACCAGAGCCTCGACTTGCGCCCGGCTCATTCGCCGCGCTGATGCCAGGAACGCCCATTGATCGGTGTGCGGAGTAAGCGTCTCGTCAAGAAAAACCGTGTTGCCACGCTGCCGGGCCTGTTTCTGGAGGGGCAGTGCGATCAGGTTTCCGAACCCGCCTTTGGGCAGCGTGTCCTGATTGGGAAACAGCCGGTCGTAGGAATCGAAACCAATTTCCGGACGTGACTCCATCGTCTCGGTGAGAATGTGCGAACCCAGTTTGCGAGCCAGGCTGGCGGGAATGGCCTCTTCAAAGAATAACCACACATGTCCCCCATTGCCTGAGCGCGAGCGTTCCAAGACGGCGGGCACATCGAGCCGCCGGCACGTTTCGAGAAACGCGGTCACATCCCGCTGCCAATCTTCGCCATCGAAGTCCGCGGCCAAAAAAAAAAGTTTCGTCCAGCAGCATGGCATAGACACCCATGACGAAATCCAGATTCCGATCGTCCCTGCCTGAAAGATGCCAGCCGATCACTTCATCCGTGATCTGAAAGAAGCGGCGATTGGGACAATCCGTGCATTTGATTCGCAACTTTTCGCAGACGCCGCGAACCCATTCATTCGCGCAAGCGGGAGTGTAGCCGGATTTGCCGGTCTTCCGACTCTCGAAACGGCGGGGATAAACATCCTCCCGGCCCCGGAAAAAAGATCGAAACAACTTTATCTTGGCTGCTGGTGGAGAACGGTGCGTGACCGTGAGGTTGGATGTTTCCGAAATGGCCGCAGCCTGCGGCCAAGGCTGCTCTTGGCTGCCGCCGCTTTGGTGAAACATTTTCACGCGGCCATTATATGACAACAGCGATATAACTGGCGAATTTGTTTTTTGGCAAGGGGGTTCGAAATTGGCTTGCTGAGCCGTAGCCCGCTGGTTCCAAAGTCGTGCCAACCCGCCTTTGCTATGCTCCGGCGCGGCAGCCTTCGCCCTCCGCCGCGCAGCGGGAGAAGGCTGGTGGAGCCGACAGGAATCGAACCTGCGACCTTCTCATTGCGAACGAGACGCTCTACCAACTGAGCTACGACCCCAGCCAATTGTCCGTGAAAATCATCCAGTTGCCGCAAAATTGCAAGTCATGTTTTCAGACGCGGCGGACTTGGTTCGATGATTGCAGCAAACTCTTGATCTCCGCGACTGACGCCGTGCCGGTGGCGCCAAGTTTATGAATGACGACGGAGGCGGCGCAGTTGGCCAGTTCGAGGGCCTCGAGCAAACCGGCCCCGGCGGCCAGCGCGACGGCGAGGTTGGCGGTGACGCAATCCCCCGCGCCCACAATATCTATTTTCCCACGCACGGGCAGGGCGGACAACAGTTCCACCTTTCCCTCCGGCTCCGCTCCGGCCATGCCGTTTTCCGCCAATGTCACGAAACACCGGCTTCCCTTCTCCCGCGCCAAAGCCGACATGGCGGGGCCGGTTTCCCGAAGCGGAACGAGGCGCGGCCTGCCCGTCAGGCGGGAAAGTTCCGCGCGGTTCATTTTCAGGCAGACGGGCGGATAGCCTTCCAGACTTCGCCGGCTGTCAGCCATGACCAGCAAATCCCGTCGTTCTTTTTTTAGCGCGCGGACCGCCTGGAGAAAACGCCGGGTGATGACGCCCGTTTCCGCGACATCCACTTGATCCAACACGATGAGCGCATCCGCCCTGGGCGCCACCTTGCGCAGGGCTTCGATCAGACGGCGTTGCGCGCCGGCGGGCGTCGGACTCCAGTTCTTGGAGTCCAAGCGGTTCAACTCCCGCGGGGGCCGACGCGGTGAAATTAGCAGCGGTTTGGCGTAGGTGAACGTCCGCCTTTCACTTGTCATAAAAAAACCTTCCCCCCGGACGCCCGGAAGGGACAGCAGCGCCCGCCTCAATTCGAAACCCTCCCCATCGTCGCCGGCAAAACCGACCGGAAAAATCTCCGCCACGCCGAGCGCAACGAGGTTGTTGAGAATGGTGCCCGCGCCGCCAGGTTGGGAACGGACGCGCACGACGTTATGCACCGACAGGCCGGTTTCAATGGAAACTTCCTTCCGGGCCGGATCAATCTCGAGGTAACGGTCAAGACAAAAATCGCCCGCGACCGTGACGCGGAGGCGGCTGTAATGACGGGTGATGGCGTTGAAACGGGCGGGTGTCATGCGCCGAAAATGCGTTCGAGCAGCGGCGACGCGTCCCGAAAGTCGGGGATCACGACATCGGCCCCGACTTGAAGTAGCCGCCGGCGTTTCCATTCGTCAAAAAACCCTGAGCCGTTTCGCGCCTCATCGGTGGCGGCGGCAACGGCTAGGCCGCCCGCATCCTTGGTGTTTTGGATTTCGACGTAACCATCGCCGAAGGAAAGCAATTGCAGGCCGGGGATGGCGTTCTCCCGCAACAGACGCTCAATGACCATCTTTTTTGAGAATCGCTTGTAGTCATCGAGCGCGCCGTAAATGTGGCGTCCAAAGTAGGGAGTCAAGCCGAGCAATTCCGCCTCGGCTTTCATGCGGTCTTCATCCGTGCCACTAGCCAGATAGAGAGTGAGGCCGCGCCGCCGCAGCATCTCCAAAAGGGGCCGCGCGCCAAAAACCAGATAATCGTCCTTTTTCGCCGCGCCGGAACGCAGCGCCTCGATCCGGTGGGCGATGCGGATTTCAAGGCGGCGCAGATACTCGTGCTTGTACCACAACGGGTCGCGTGCCACTCCGCCCCGTTCCTGGATGCGCGCGACCAGTTGGATCATTTGATAGATCGTCTGCTTCCCGTTGAGCCGCATGATGTCGTCCAGACAAAGCTGGCGGCGCCCTTCCTCGGTTTCCCCGGGCAGCGGGGGAAGCATCTCCACAAACATGGGTGTCATCACCGCCGGCCACCCCTCCCTGATAAGCGAGAGGGTGCCGTCGAAGTCAAAGAGCACGTGCGAAATGCCGGGCCGCGGCGAAAAGCCGGCCCTGAATTCCACCAATCCCGCAAATGGCGCACAGTTCGCTGGCATCGAATGTATTGAGTGACAGGCCGCCTCCATGTCCTACCCCGTAAAGTAGAGATACGCTCCGATAATGCAGGCCAGGATGAAAAGGGAGGCCAGGACTTCCCGGGCGCTCCAACTGGCGCGCGTCTTGGCGCGGTCATCCCCGCTCGCGGTGGCGAAGGTCAATCCGGCGATTCTGCCATAGTCGGGCGCGGCGGTGGCATAGCTGACCGCGACCATGACGAAGGCGGAAACGAGGGTGATCAGGATGCTGAAGTACTGGAATTGGATATTATTGACAATCCAGAGGAACGAGCCTTCGGGAAAGGTGGCGCCGGTGGTCACAAGGGTGTCCACTCCCATGCGGAAAAGGCCGATGACAAATCCGGTGATCATGGCCCAGAGGCAGCCTTGC
>Ga0316226_1001189_pt1 | contig 29408 bp, 27 predicted proteins | sample TBH18017metaG_FD_206009 | JGI IMG/M metagenome (GOLD analysis project Ga0316226, IMG submission 206009) | Freshwater microbial communities from Trout Bog Lake, Wisconsin, USA - TBH18017 | ecosystem: Environmental > Aquatic > Freshwater > Lake > Hypolimnion/Profundal zone | place: USA: Wisconsin...
GCACAATGGTATTGAGTCTTATGAATTGGGAAATGACGGCACAATCAACACCACCTTTACTTTTAGAAAAGGTAGTGTGGATGGAGAGCTTAAAAGTTACCACCCCATTGGTTTTGTTATTCCCAATACTGGCAATGCAATATGGGGCATGCAGTTTATTTGGCCGATTAAAGCGGAATATCGAATTGTCTATTTAGATGAGAATTATCAAACCACTATCATCGCTAGAAATGCCAGAGACTATGTGTGGCTAATGTCACGTAACCCTAACATGCCAAATGAACAATACAATGGCTTCGTCGAGCAAATTAAAAACATGGGGTACGATACAAGTAAACTGGTAAAAATTCCCCAACAATGGGAACAATTTTCAAATAAGGACGTGCGATAAATGTGGTTTAAAACAATACTTGCTTGGTTTGATAGTCAAGCAGTTTCTGGTTACGAGCGAAATCCAGACAAAATAGAATTTCTTCGCATAATGCCTTTCATCATCTTGCACCTTGGTTGTTTTGCTGTGTTTTGGGTCGAGTTCAATGCAATTGGTGTCATTGTGGCTATTACTCTATATGTATTAAGAATGTTTGCAATTACTGGTTTTTACCACCGCTACTTTTCGCATAAAGCGTTTAAAACATCCCGATTTATTCAATTCTTTTTTGCTTTCTTGGGTGCCAGCGCAGCGCAACGCGGTCCTCTTTGGTGGGCTTCTCATCACAGGCATCATCATGCCCATTCCGATAACCCTAATGATCCACATTCACCAAAGCAACATGGGTTTTTCTGGAGCCATGTCAGTTGGTTTTTAGCCAATAAGAATTTCATTTCAAAAAATGAGCGGGTAAAGGACTTGTTGAAATATCCTGAACTTAAATTTTTAGATCGCTATGACGTGATTGCACCAATAGCATTAATTGTCAGTCTATATCTAGCAGGTCATTGGTTAGAAAGCTCCTCACCACAGCTTCATACCAATGGGATGCAACTAGTTGTTTGGGGGTTCGCTGTCTCGACCGTATTCCTGTATCACATGACTTTTACTGTTAACTCACTGGCTCATGTTTGGGGGAAAAAAAGATTTCTGACGAATGATGATAGTCGCAATAATCCATTGATTGCTATTTTTACCTTAGGTGAAGGTTGGCATAATAATCATCATCATTTTCCTAGTTCAGCAAGACAAGGTTTCTATTGGTGGGAAATTGATTTAACCTATTACGGACTGAAAATACTTTCTGCATTAGGCTTAATATGGGACTTGCGAAAAGTGCCGGTAGAAGTTCTATCCCAAAAACGGGCAGTGTAATGAAAATTGCAATAATTGGTTCGGGCATCTCAGGCAACACACTTGCATGGCATCTTTATAAGGAGCATGAAGTGACGGTGTTTGAGGCGGATGCGCATATTGGCGGTCATACCCACACCCATCAAGTTAATGCTTTTGGACGCCAATATAATATCGATACAGGGTTTATTGTGTATAACGATTGGACCTATCCCAACTTTATTAACATGTTAAACGAACTTGGCGTTAAAACTCAGGTTAGTAGTATGAGCTTTAGCGTTCATGATGAGTCATCAGGGCTGGAATACAACGGCACAAGTCTTAATAGTCTTTTCGCACAAAGGCTCAATTTGTTTCGACCAAGTTTTATCGGCATGATTAAAGATATTTTACGTTTTAACAAAGAAGCGCCAGCTTTACTTAGTGAGGAACGTGCAGACATGCCTTTTGGTGATTATTTAAAGGCTAATCGATATGGAAAAAACTTCATCAAATATTATGTCATCCCAATGGGGTCAGCCATTTGGTCAGCCTCCCCAGATCAAATGTTTGAGTTTCCAGCAAAGTTTTTTATACGTTTTTTCCACAACCATGGCATGTTAAGTGTCTCCGAGAGGCCTGAATGGAGAGTGGTCGAGGGCGGCTCTCAAGCCTACGTACAAAAAATGACACAATACTTTAAAGATAACATCAAACTAAATACACCTATTGAGTCAGTTAGACGGACAAAAGATGCCGTAATTATCAAACCTAAAAACAAGCCAGCAGAATCTTTTGATTGGGTGTTTTTTGCTTGCCATAGCGATCAAGCTTTAAATATTTTAGAGGACGCATCAAAAAAAGAAATTGAAGTTTTAGGCGCATTTCCTTACCAAAGTAATCAAATCGTTCTTCATACTGACGTTAATTTAATGCCTAAAAATAAATTGGCATGGGCGGCTTGGAACTACCACCTGAGCGAGCAGCCGCTAAATAGAGCAGCTGTGACTTACAACATGAATATCTTACAATCGCTTGAGTCCCCAGAACCTTTCTTGGTGACACTGAACTATATAAATAAGATTGATCCAGCTAAGATTATTAAAACACTCCAATACACGCATCCTGTATTTACACCAGCAGGAATTGCTGCACAATCGCGTCACGCAGAGATCAGCGGAGTGAACCACACTTGCTATGCTGGTGCTTATTGGCGCAATGGGTTTCATGAGGATGGCGTTGTAAGTGCCCTTGCTGCACTTGAGCACTTTAACCAAGCACAAGCTAAAAAAGCCAACCCTCATGGCTAACAAGAAAAGTTGCATCTACATTGGAAAAGTGAATCATCACCGCTACTTTCCTGTTAACCATACCTTTGAATACAACCTCTTTATGATGTATTTAGATTTAGGTGAACTGCCAAGATTATTTAAGCCCTATTGGTTGTGGTCTTACCAAAATAGAAATCTTGCCAGTTTTTTTCGTTCTGATTATTTTGATGGAAAAGAAGAAAGCCTAGATACATCGATTCGAGCATTGATTAAAAAAGAAACTGGTGAAACCGCTCATGGGCCAATCAAACTTTTGACGCATTTACGCTACTTCGGATTTATATTTAACCCAGTAAGTTTTTACTATTGCTTCGACGAAACAGACACGCGTCTTGAGTTTATTGTTGCAGAAATTACAAACACCCCTTGGGGCGAGCGCCATAGTTATGTGTTAAATTGCACAACACAAGATCAGTCCTATCAATTTCAATTTGAAAAATCATTTCATGTGTCTCCTTTTATGCCGATGAATATGCAATATGACTGGCGGTTCAAATACCCAAAAGATCAGCTCTTTATTTACATGCAAAATTTACAAAATAATAATAAGAAATTTGATGCCACACTTGAGTTAAAGCGCATTGAAATAAGCGGTACAACAATGACTAAAATGCTACTCATGTATCCACTCATGACCCTAAAAGTGATGCTCGCCATTTATTGGCAAGCTTTAAAGTTGTGGATCAAACGCGTGCCATTTATCCCACATTCTTAAACAACAATAGATCAAAAATATGTCAAAGAACGTAACAAGAGAGATCGCGCTACTGAGCAAACTTACTCCTAAGCCAAGACGTTTAGACCAATTAGCTAAACGCATCTTAATTAAACGATTGGAGTATTTACAGTATGGCTCAATCAACCTTGTTGAGGATGGCAAGTCACAGTTGTTTGGAGGCAATGCTAGCAACTCAACTTTAAAAAAGATTAATGTGACTTTGCACGTAAAGGACTCTCAGTTTTATGGTGAAGTTGTTTTTGGTGGATCTATCGGTGCCGGTGAAGCTTATATGCAAGGTTATTTTGAATGCGACAATCTCACTAACCTCATCAGACTGATGGTAAGAAATCAATCCTTGTTAGACAATATTGAATCTAGCTTTGCAAAAATCACTTCTCCAATACAAGCTTGGCTGCATCGCATAAACAAGAATACGCAAGTCGGAAGTCGCAGAAATATCTCAGCCCACTATGACTTAGGTAATGATTTTTTCAAGCTCATGCTTGATCCCACAATGATGTATTCATCGGCGATTTTTGAAACTTCTAAACAGACTTTAGAAGAAGCTTCACTCGCAAAACTTAAAAGAATTTGCAAGAAGCTCGATCTTAAATCCTCAGATCACGTCATAGAAATTGGTACTGGATGGGGTGGTTTTGCAATTTACGCTGCCCAGCATTATGGTTGTAAAATAACAACAACAACAATTTCACAAGCACAATATCAACTAGCGCTAGAAAGAATAAAAGAGGTCGGTTTAGAAGATAAAATTGAAGTCTTACTATCAGATTATCGGAATTTAACTGGTAAATATGACAAGCTAGTTTCTATAGAAATGATTGAAGCTGTTGGCTACCAATTTTACGACACCTACTTTAAAGCCTGCGGAAACTTGTTAAAGCAAAATGGCATAATGCTCCTTCAGGCCATTACAATTACAGATCAACGTTATGCGTCTGCTATCAAATCTGTAGACTTTATTCAACGTTATATTTTCCCTGGCAGTTGTATTCCCTCTGTTACTGCAATGCTCAACAGCATTACAAAGTCGTCTGATATGCGTTTGTTTGATTTGGAAGATATCGGTCCACATTACGCAACAACACTTGCTAGGTGGCGTGATAACTTCTTTAGTAATATTTCAGAAATACGTGCGCTTGGTTATCCTGAGGCATTTATTCTGATGTGGGATTTTTATTTATGCTATTGCGAGGGGGGGTTTGAAGAACGTGCATTAGGTGATGTTCATATGCTTTTAGTAAAACCAGAAAATAGAAAAGCAGCAAAACTCTAAAAACAGTCTAAGTTATTCCATTTGTTGAAAGAACTCTATGAGGCTGAAGGATCTTAAAGAGCATCCTAAAGCAGTGTATTTTGGTCCTGAGCCAACTTTTGAGATATTTTTTGAAGCAAATCAATATAACATCCATAATTTATAGGTATTTAACTACTTTCCTTTAATTGTTGGCGGTTGTTTTTTTAACATTCAACCAATTCTAATAAAGCAACTGGTTTATATTGAATGTTTTTTCAGAAACCTTTTATACTTTTTAAAGTCTGATTTTAAGGCCATAAGTTAAAGTTTGTTCTTAAATAATAAATTAAGGAGTCAGTATCATTAACAAGATCAATCCGAATGCTAAATGTACCCCATGTCTAGGAGGTATTCCGCCGATGTCTTCTGATGTTGCAGAAAAGTTTTTGAGTGAAGTTCCAGGGTGGGTATTAATTGAAAATGCCTCTAAATTGAAACGAACATTCAAAGTTGATGACTTTGCAGATGCCATGCAATTAGCCCAGCATGTGGGTGAGTTATGCGATGCAGAAGGCCATCATCCCGACCTCGCGGTTGGCTGGGGTTACTGCACAGTCAAATTTCAGACGCATAAAATTAACGGGTTGCATGAAAATGATTTCATCATGGCATCTAAAGTCAGTCAACTTGCTGATGGTAATATCAAAATAAAGTAGACCAAACGGGAAGTTGTGAGTTATTCATGATTTTACTTAGTCGCCATTCATGAACATTAAGAGAGCTCAGTCCAAGAAGCGGTTCATAATAATTACATACGAACAAGACATGTTGTCAGTTCATCTAGTTAAAAACTTTGGAGATTTATTATGTGGACTACACCAGCAGCAACAGAAATGCGTTTTGGCTTTGAAGTGACAATGTACGTAATGAACAAGTAATCTGGATGACAGAATACAAAGCCTACTTAGCGATAAGTAGGCTTTTTTTATATCTAAAATTTGCTAATGAACCTATTGTCCTGCCTTGATGAGCCATTGTAAATAACAACCAGAGAAACCTAAAGTCACTAGAAAAGAGAGTAGTCTAAAAGATTGGATTGATATGTCGACTAGCTCAGTAATAACGTATGTTGCAATTAACAAGGACTATATAATAGTTTACTTACTCAGAATAATTGAATGATGAGATTTTATAGCTCTTAAATTTATTCATTAACTAAACGGCGGTTGATTTGATGATTGTAAAGCTAATAGAGGAATGTCATTTCCAGAATATTATTTAAAAATAGATTATTATCTACTGGAACTACCTAAGTAATACAAAGCAATTATTTTAATTAATGACCTTTAACCGATTCCTGATGAGCTAGAAATTTTATCCAGCCACCGTAACAACTTATATCTTCAGCACTCTCAGTGGCATATCCTTCACAGAGGAAACCTTGCACCAATGAGCCATCAATTAACTCTAATCTTCCAATTCCAAGAGGTGCAGGTATTAAGTAAACTAATTTGCCATAATTAGATAAAGAGAGTTCCCAAACCTCTAACTCGATTTTGGTGCCGTCTTTCTTCACTCTTATCATTCCTGGACGAGTGGGAGTAAAGCTATCTAAATAATAAAGACGATAGTTTTCTGATGTTGTTGTTTTACTCACTAACTTTGCGTTTAAATTAGTTAACTGTATATTTAGGGGAAGACCGCTCATATGAGCCCCGCATACAGCTATCTTTACTATTTCGTCCATTATTTTACCCTTCATATTAATTAAATTTTATTGATTAAGAGCAGCGTGCAGACGATGACCCAAGTCTATCAAACCCTTATCACTGAATGCTGGCGCTGCTAAAGTTACTCCAAACGGTAATTTATTAGATTGAAATCCAGCTGGAACAGCAATGGCAGAGAGATCAAGTAAGTTCAAAAAATTTGTATAATAACCAAGATTGCTATTAGTTTTCACAGGGTCTAACTCTACCTCTTTGATGGTGTATATCGTTCCTGCTGTTGGTGTTAACAAAACATCAATATCGTTCCAAATTGGTTCATTGACGCGCTGTAAAGCTTTAAGTCTATATTCCGCAATATATGCATCTACAGCTGTAAATCGAGTGGCCCCGGAAATAATTTGTTTTGTCACTGGAAACATGGATTCTGGTTTTGTTTCAATAAATGTCTTAATGGCAGCATATCTTTCTGCCACCCAAGGACCTTCGTAAAGTAAACGAGCAGTTTCAAGAAACGGATCAAAATCAATAACAACCTTTTTACCACCAATCGACTCCATTCTTTTTACAGCATCAATAAAAAGCTGCTGAGTTTCAGAGTTCCCAAAAAATTCAAGCTGATTATCTTGAGGAACACCAAAGCTGAAATTTGAGGCAATCAGATTATCAGAATGTTTTTTACGTGAATATGGATCTTCTGAGTCAAACCCTTGAGCAACATCAAGGACAGTTGACGCATCTATTGCATTAATAGCGAAAATTGAAACGCAATCTAAAGAACGACATGCTGGAACAACACCTGAAGTGCTTAAAAGTCCGCAAGTTGGCTTTAGACCAATAAGATTATTAAAAGCTGCTGGAACTCTACCTGAGCCTGCAGTATCCGTCCCTAAGCTGAAGCTCACCATTCCGAGTGCAACACTAACTGCCGACCCAGAACTGGATCCGCCTGAAATGTATGTTGGGTCAACACTATTTTTGCATGCTCCGTGAGGTGACCGAGTTCCAACTAAGCCCGTGGCAAATTGATCTAGATTAGTTTTACCTACCGGAATGGCTCCTGCATCAATAAGCTTCTGAACAACAGTTGCACTCTTCTCAGGAAGATAACTAAAATCTGGACAAGCTGCAGTTGTTGGAACTCCCTTCAAATCAATATTATCTTTTATAGCAAATGGAATTCCATATAAGGGTAATGAAGCCGGTTCAATGCCCTTAAGTTTAGTCGCGTAAACAAGCATTTCTTCTAAGCTTAGCCTTCTAATCCAAATAGGGTTTGCATCTTCTTGTTTGATTGCGGCATGTAATTGATTTACTAAAGTCTCTGGTGTTAATTCACCAGAAAGATACTGAGCTCGTAATACGTTGAATTCTAAGTTAAGTTTTTTACTCATTTTTAATCTTTCATATTAATGACACAAAGATCTTGACCAGCGCTTATTTGAATGCCTTCCTGACAAAAAATATGTGTTATCTCTCCATCAATTGGTGCAGTGACATTAATTTCCATTTTCATAGATTCAATAATCATAACGACATCACCTTGCTTGACTGTATCTCCTACTTCAATTTTGATTTGCCAGAGATTCCCCGCAACATTGGAAGCTACAGCTCGACTACTTGGAGGCAAATCAAGTTCGCTATCAGGACCTGCTGATGAAACATCTAGGTCATTAGAGTAATGTGCCTGTCCTGTTGCAATCCAAAGTTCACGTTCAGCTTCAAAAGCAGCTTGTTGGACATTTTTAAAGTCTGAAATTGATGCTGCATTTTCGCTAAGAAAAGCATTATATTTTTTGAGGCTAAATGTTTGCTCTTCAATTCTGAGCTTGAATTTTCCGTGTAGAAAATCTTCTCTGATTTTTAGCAGTTCTTCAGCCGATACAGGATAAAAACGAATTTGATCGAAGAATCTCAACAGCCATGGCTTCTCGTCGGTAAAGTCGTTTGTCTGACGCCAGCGATTCCACATTTGAATTGTCCGACCAACAAATTGATAGCCCCCAGGTCCTTCCATACCATATACACACATGTAAGCACCACCAATACCAACTGCGTTTTCAGGTGTCCATGTTCTTGCTGGATTATATTTTGTTGTTACTAAGCGATGTCGAGGATCCACAGGCGTAGCGACTGGTGCACCTAAATAAACATCCCCTAGTCCTAATGTGAGATAGCTTGCGTTAAATAAAATATCTTTTACTTGCTCAATGTTTTTTAATCCATTAATTCTTCTTATGAACTCTATATTACTAGGACACCAAGGAGCATCCTTTCGTACTGACTGCATATACTTTTCAATAGCTAACTGTGTTGCTTTATCGTCCCATGATAATGGAAGATAAACAATCCGAGTCGGAACCTCCATGTCCTCAATCGAGGGTAACTCCTTTTCAGCCTTCTCCAAAATAGCCATCAGCTGGCCAACTGGTAGGCGTCGACTATCATAATGCACCTGTAGAGATCGAATGCCAGGGGTAAGATCTATTACACCAGGAATGGCCTGTCCTTCAAGCCACTGCATCAATGCGTGGACACGGAAGCGTAAATTTAGATCCAGCATCAATGGGCCATATTCAATCAGCAAGTTCTTATCGCCGGCTTGTCTGTAAGTGACAGCTATTTGCGATGTACTTTCTGAAATACTTTTAAGTAAAGGTGTACTAGTAATGCTAGGTAATGAAATGTTAGTAACGTTTACTTCTTTAAGAGTATTGACCTGTTGATCTTGAGCTTCTTCTTTGCGATAAGCATCTTCTTGTGTTAATCGTATGAAGCGAATAGTATCGCCAGGTTTCAATTGACCAATTTTCCATAGTTCAGCATGCACAATAGTGGCGGGGCAAACAAACCCACCTAGACTAGGGCCATCTGGCCCTAGAATTACTGGCATATCTCCAGTAAAGTCGACGGTACCAATGGCGTATGCATTGTCATGAATATTGGAAGGATGTAACCCAGCCTCTCCACCATCCTTGCGCGCCCATTCTGGTTTTGGACCAATTAACCGAACTCCTGTTCTATTTGAATTGTAATGCACCTCCCAGTCTGTACTGAAAAACATATCAATATCCGACTCGGTGAAAAAATCAGGTGCACCATGAGGTCCATATAAAACACCAATTTCCCAAGCGTTTTTATATTCAGGAAGTATTGCTAGCGGTATATTTTCTGATATTGGATTTATTGGATTTTGGCAAGTAAGATGCATTACATCGCCAACCCGTAATACACGTCCCCCATGTCCACCGAATTGTCCAAGGGTGAATGTTGATTTGCTACCCAAGTAATCTGGGACATCGAAACCACCTTGCACCGCTAGGTAGGCACGGCAACCAGCGCCTTGAATACTTCCTAATTTAAGTACGCTACCTGATTTAACAAAGTGGAAGGTCCATAGAGATAAAGGTTGTCCGTCTAATTCTGCTGTCATTGGAGCGCCAGCAATTGCAATGACAGCATCAGAGTTAAATTTAAGAGTTGGTCCAATAAGTGTCAACTCTAATGCCGCAGTGCTTTCATCATTACCAACCAAACGGTTAGCAAAACGAAATGCCAAGTGATCCATTGGCCCTGAGGGGGGCACTCCGACTGCCCAGTATCCTAAACGTCCAGGGTAGTCTTGAATTGTACTTTGAATGCCTGCCTCAAGAACATCTATAGTAATTGGTCTATAAATAAAATTATTAAGGTAACGTGTGACTTGCTCTCCTGCTGCGAAGACATTATCAGCAAGCACCTGACGAAGGTATTCTAAGTTTGTTTCAATACCATTAATTTTTGTATCATTTAGAGCATCGCGTAGTTTCGAAATAGCATTGTCGCGATCATTTCCATGGACAAGAATTTTTGCAATTAATGGGTCATAAAATGGTGAAATTTCACTTCCTTTTTCAATCCAAGTGTCAATACGCGCATCATTAGGAAAACATACTTCGGTTAGGACCCCACTGCAAGGTTGAAAATTTTTGTTCGGATCTTCAGCATATACCCGAACTTGAATAGCATGGCCTTTGGGTTTATATACATAACTTTCAAAATGAGGAGCTTCATTAGAAGCTACTTTGATCATCCATTCAACCAAATCTAACCCACTCACTAACTCAGTAACTCCATGCTCTACTTGAAGGCGAGTATTAACTTCTAGAAAATAAAAATCCTCACTGTCATTATCATAAACAAACTCAACAGTACCTGCTGATTGATAAGCTACAGCCCGACCAAGCTTTTCTGCAGTTTGCCATAATCTTGCGCGTAAATTTTCAGATAAATTGGGTGCTGGCGTTTCTTCAATGACCTTTTGATTCCGACGTTGAACGGAACAATCACGCTCCCCTAAAGCAATGACGTTACCATTCCCATCTCCAAAAATCTGCACTTCAATATGTCGGGCTGACTGAACATATTTTTCAAGAAATATTCCACTGTCTTTAAAGTTTGCGCGGGATAGTCGTTGTACAGATTCGAAAGCTTGATTTAATTGATCTGCAGTCCATATTAACTGCATCCCAATACCGCCACCGCCAGCTGTACTTTTTAACATAACTGGATAGCCAATTCGTTCAGCTTCAGTTTTTGCATGATTAACATCTGAGAGTAAACCTGTTCCCGGCAATAGTGCGACGTCATTTGCGTGCGCAATTTCACGGGCAGTATGCTTAAGTCCAAAGTCCCGCATTTGCTGTGGTGTAGGCCCGATAAAAACAATCTCAGCAGCTTCACAAGCTTCTGCAAAAGATGGATTTTCAGATAGAAACCCATAACCCGGATGAATTGCTTCAGCACCAGAAGATTTTGCTGCTGCTAGAATGTTAGCAATATTTAAATAGCTTTCTGCTGCAGATCCAGCACCAATGAAAATTGCTTCATCTGCTTCTAAAACATGGCGAGCATTAGCATCGACTGCTGAATAGACAGCAACTGAGGCTATATTCATCCGCTTGAGGGTTCGCATAATACGGCAAGCAATCTCACCTCTGTTTGCAATCAAAACTTTCTTAAACATTTTCTACTCCTACTTTTCTGGCTGGGTCGTCCCGGCTTATTTTATTTTTAATCGGGTCGTCCCGCGATGGAAAAGATTAATACTAATCCCACACTAACATTTGAATTGGTGTCGGATTGTATGCATTACATGGATTATTCAGTTGAGGGCAGTTAGAGATTAAAACCATTAAATTCATTTCAGCTTGAATTTCAACATATTTTCCTGGTGCAGAAATTCCATCCGCGAAACTCAACTCACCTTCAGAAGTGACAGGAACATTCATAAAAAAATTGATGTTTGCAGTGATATCTCGCTTAGTCATGTTGAGATGATGCGCACAATCACAATGATTAATTGCATGCATAAAATTGTCTCGGCAACTATGCATATATTTTTTGTCTAGTGCATAGCGAACTGTATTGCTCTCAGCAGCACAAGCTCCACCTAAAGTATCATGACGGCCACAGGTGTCAGCTGTAATAGTAGCCATAGCATTACCTTCGCTACTAAATAGCACTGATCCAGTGGTGAGATACAAACGACTTTGTCGTTGAATGGTATCTACAGCACTGTAACGCTCCTCTAAATTATCAGCGTTATAAAACAATGTATCTACTGCTTGATTACCCTCAAGATCAAGAATACGGAAAGTCTGGCCTTTTTTAACCATGCCCATCCATGGCTCGCCAGCAGGACATATTTCATCAATAACAGCATTCTCTGGTTTGAAGTGACTTATAGTTAGCATAGTTATCTCGCGTAGTAACGTTCAGTATTAATAAAGCCACGTTCGTTTTGTGAGCAATGGTTGCGGCATACATCGTCAGCAGGGACGTCGCCTGTTTTTTTAACCGTTAGTTTGATGGCCGCTGGTTTGTATTCTTTCTTTGGATCAAGTGGATGTGGCGATGTGGAAATCACTACCAGTGTATCCATTTCAAAACGCAGATCAACAATATCGCCAGTTTTGCTATTTCCAGGTTGATAAGTTAGTAACCCGTAATCATCGGCTGTGACTTTGCTAAAGAAGTTAACAGTCGGACCAAGATCTCTTTTACCCAGCCCCCATTTACCTAGTTCAATTAATAGGCCATCTTTACCACTTCTTAACATTCCATTTCTATGGGTTTGAAAGTTAGCTTTTCCGTATTTTTTTTGGATGTACATGGCATCTGACACTCCACAGATTGTGTCATGCCAACCAACAGTGTCCGCAGTAACTGAGCAAAAAATTCGTCCCATATCTGAATAACATACATTACCTAGCGTCAGGAAAGCGGTTTGTTGCGCTTTTAATGTATCTGGCATATTGTACCGTTCTAACTTTTCTTCTTTGTTATAAAACAAAGCTGAGACATTAGCGCCACTTTCAAGATCAGTTAGGCGTAAAGTGTTGCCTCGTCTTAAAACGCCAGACCAATGGTTGCCGCCTGGTATTAGCTCTTCCCATAAAATATCTTGCATCACACTTCCTTTATCTAAATTTTTCCACTGATTGAATATAAAGGCGGCAAGACAGCGGCCATCAATTGCAGTCGACCAGTTACTACTCCAGGTAGAGTGATGATTTGATCTGCAATTAGTTGGACTTTTTTTGCTGGGCCCTGAACAAGAATGACTTCCATCGTTTGGTGATTCATTAAATGCACGTGCAATGAACTAATGACTTCATCTAGATGTTTGTATTGCAAATCAGACAGCTTCTTTTGTAGACCTCTCCTAGAATTGTCATAAAGAAGAGTGATTGTTCCAGCCATGACTTCGTTTCCATTAACGCTTTGGTGGTCTGCTACATGTTGACGCAACATGTCATTAATAGCTTGAGAGCGACTATTAAAACCTCTTTCAGTCACCATCGCATCTACATTTGATTGCAAGTCATCAGGTAAAGAAATGCTGATTCGGTTAACTGGTTTCGTTTTTATCTTTATATTCATATTGTGTATCAGTCTAAAGAGTTAGAGTTTGTATTTAAGTAAAGATAGCATCATTCGACATTATCATTAACATTCACAAAACGGATCATGTGCGGTTTTATACTTTTCTCTTGTTCTGGTTCTTTTTCTGGCTCTGATGGATGAATTAACTCTTCTAATCGAGCTTTTGTTGCAAGAAATTCTGGTGAATTAAATTGTGATATGTGTCGTGGACGTGGTACAGGCACCTCAATTAACTCTTGAACTTCTCCAGGATGAGCCTTTAATACCAGAATGCGATCTGCTAGAAAAATAGCTTCATCAAGATCGTGTGTAATGAACAGTATGGTGATATCGATATTTCTCCATATTTCGAGTAAATGAGTCTGCATTTTTGCACGTGATTGTGCATCAAGAGCACCAAATGGCTCATCCATCAACAAAATTCTAGGTTGGTTTACTAAGGCTCGTGCAATAGCCACCCTTTGTTTCATGCCTCCGGATAACTCGTGTGGATAAGCATTACTAAATTTTTCTAATCCAATTAGTTCTAACCAGAGTATTGCTTCTTTTTCAGCCTCCGTTGTGCTGATATTGTTCATCTCAAGGCCAAACATAATGTTCTTTTTAACGGTTAACCATGGGAATAGCGTATAGCCCTGAAACACCATACCTCTATCTCGACCTGGACCGTTAACTGGTTTTTCATCCAGCAAAACTTCTCCAGATGTGTGGGGTTCTAAGCCTGCCAGAGTGCGAATGAGAGTAGATTTTCCGCAGCCAGATGGACCAATGACGCAAACAAATTCTCGTCTGTGAGTTTTGAAATTAATGTTTTTTAGTGCAACTACATCCCCTTTTTCCGTTTTGTAGTTCTTGCATAGATCTTTGACTTCAAGAATAACCTCGCGTGATTTCATTCTAGTAAAGCGATTTTTTACTTCAGTAGACTGTTCTAAATAACTTGGTAAAGATTTTATAGTCATTATTCTTATTCCTTGTTCGCGGGACGATCCCAGCGAAATAATTTCTTACCTAATGCAGCTAGAATTAAATCACCACCAAGACCTAGTATCCCAATAATAATAATGGCAGCGTATACCCTATCAAAATGTTGGTAACGTGCTTGCTGAGTAATAAACCATGTAATGCCAGAGGTGGTTCCAATTAGTTCAGCGATGATTAAATAGGTCCATGCCCAGCCAAGTAAAATGCGCTGATCTCTATATAGGTCAGGAGAAATTCCAGGCAATATTACGCGGAAGAGTAGTTTGAATCGGCTGGCACCTAGCGTCATTCCAGCCTCAATTAAAGCGTAATCAAGTTTTCGTGTGGTATTAGCAATAATTAGAATTTGCTGGAACAGTGTACCAATTACAATAATAGCAATTTTAGGTCCGTCATAGATACCAAGAATAGCTACAGCTAAGGCGCCAAATGCTGGTGCCGGTAAGTATCTAAAGAACTCAACGAAAGGCTCATTAAGTCTTGAAATAAAACTATATGTACCACACAGTATCCCAAGTGGAACACCAATGATTGAAGATATAAAGAAACCCCAAAAAATAATTTGGATACTATGCCAAAGGCTTTCATGTAGCCATTGACCATCTTTCTGTTCGGGTGGTGTGATAAAGCCAGTATAAAGGGCCTTCGCAACGTCATCGGGTGCAGGCAGATATATGGGATTGGCGGGTTTTCCTTCTGGAATAGGTTTGCTTGTTGATTGCATATTGGCTAGTTCTTCTGCAAAAACATTTTTTTCAACTAGCATGCCGACTTGGAAGTAATCTACACCACCAGGCTTGCTGATTTGCATCATCGGATGCCAAACAAATGGTACGTAACTCACCATAAACCATACCATAAGAGGAAGTACAAATGACCCTATCCCGAGTATGGTTCTCTTGTGTTGCGATAATTCTCTTCGCACCACAAACCATGAAGATATAATCATTTTTAATTTCCTTTTATGGATATTTATTTTAACGCTTACTTTAGAGGCAACCTGAAAGGGTTGGCATCAGGTTACTTAAAAAGTAAGGTAATTATTAGAAGCTATAGACGAGACCAACGGTTATTTTCTTATCGCCTAAATAATTTCCGTATCGATCAGAGTAGAAAGGTTTATTAGCATTAGTTGTTATGCCAGCCAACGTCGCACTAAAACCATTGCCGAAGTCTTTACTTAACGTTAACGCTAAGTCAGTGTAGTCGCCCATTCCACCTTGACCTGGAATAAGTTGCCGGCCGATATGAGGAGTCAACACAATCCCTTTAGGCAGAGCTAAGGCTGCACTCAAGTCAAAATACTGGCTACCCGAGCTGTTCAAATTTCCAAGAAAATTACCAACACTTCGGTTGTACTTAAAGGTATAAATGTCATAAGTTAAATTACCATAAGCTTCAACGGTGCTAGCATTGCTGTAAGATCCAGCAGCAAACGGGCCAGATGGGCTAGAGAATCCATATTTACCTGAGTTATTGCCTGGGTATTGATAGGTAATTACACCAACATCATATGAAAAACTAGTATCAGTAACTTGCGCTCTAAACCCACCGTATAGGTCTACTTCCAAATTTCCTTTTGTCGAGCCGTTAAGGTCTTTTACCCAACTTTGATTAGAAAACGCAGTTCCTACGTAAACCCCTAACTTCGATGTTAAATCAATTCCACCTTGAAGCGCAGGGTCGCCAGAATTTTGTGCAATACCACGTACACGATAATCAGATGTGACCCCCACATGGTAACCAAGACTCATGTTTGGCTCTAGGTCTGCATCTCCTTCTGCCGCGTGTGCTGCAAATGAAAAACCTAAGGCTACAACAGGTATTGCCACATAGGATATCGGGTGTTTTAGTGTTTTTGTCAAAATATTGAATTTCATGAGAGATGCCTTTCTTTAATAGGTTATTTAATGCTGATGATTAACTATTTTCCAACGATGAATGATGGATCAATATAGCTACTGACGTTCTGACTAAGGCCGTAAGCTTTGTTATACCAGTTGAAGTTATTTGCAGTTTCAGTTGAGCCGTAAATTGATTGGTAACCTGCTGCTTTTAAATAAACTTTTTTATTATCTTCAAGCGTAAGTAATCTTGTTCCTTTTAACAAAGGCAAATATTCTGCGGGAGTGCTTCCAGATCGCGCTGCCATAATTTTTACTGCATCTGCTTGAGTGGCAGGATCCTCGATATAATTAACAACTTTGTCCCAGACTCCAACTACTTTCTGCCAATCTTCACGACGCTCTTTAACGCTCGAAGGATTAACTGATAAAGCATCGTAAATTAATCCTGGTTCATCAGCAGAGGTATATATAGCTTTTGCACCAGGAACTGATTTTCGGGCCTGTCCAGCGATAGGCTCCCACGCCCCAACAGCAGAAATATCTTTAGAAGGTAGTACTTGAGGCATTTCATTAGTTTTAGCATTAACAATTTCAATGTCGCCAGATTTCATACCAGCTTTCTTCATACCATTTCTTAACAGGAGGTGCTCAACCAATCCGCTTTCAACAGCAACCTTTTTGCCCTTCAAGTCTGTAAGAGTTTTGATACCAGGTTTAGCAATGATCATGTCATTACCATTAGAGTAGTCAGTAATAAGAATCATCTTACTTCTACCACCGCCGGCACCAGTTACTAATGCGTCACCATTGGCCATAAATACGGCATCCAACTTACCAGCAGTGAAGGCGTCCATAGAAGCTGAATAATCAAACCATTCAAATTTGACATCTACACCTGCATTTTTAAACCATCCCTTATCAATAGCAACTTGCCAAGCAACCCAACCTGGCCAATCGCTATACCCGATTTTAAGAGGTTCTGCAGCATGAGCTGACATTGAAAAACTAAGTGCCAACACAGGTAGCGCTACTTTGTAGAATATTTTATTAATATTCAATTTTAATTTCTTGTATTCCATGGATGAGTCCTTTTTAATTTTAAGTATTACGTAAGTTAAAAAAAGTATTATTGAATTCTAACAAGCAATTCTTATGCCAGTATTTTTAACTGTATGATCTGTATACCTAAACTAAATACAAACGCATGGCCTTGGGGATTTACATTAAAGAAGCTGCTTTAATGTAGTGCTGTTCGCACCAATTAGTTGCGACCGATGATGATGAACCGAGATTGGAAATAATTAGGTATGAAATAGGAGGGTAATCGGTTAAAGCGAAAATTATAGTATCAACTACTACCTTAACTATATTCATTTTTTTGAAGGTTGATATTTGTATACATAAAATTACTATGAACTGCTAGTGGTTATTTTTATTCAAATCATCAAAAGTAGATGATAAAAGAATGTCGTTCTAGTATCTGTTGTAAGCGGAATATTTTTTTAATTAGTAATGACTACCAATAATTGATGATTTCAAATCTCCGGTTTGGCAGTAACTAAATGTAACATCAGCTTTTAAGTTCGCTGATGGACTAACACTTTTTAGCATCGTGTTCTGCAGGACTGCAAGCGTGTGGTTTCGGTTTAACCTGTTGTTGTTGGACTACGGGTGGCTGTTGTCTAGAAGCAGATGGTTGTTCTTGCTTAACTTGAAGTGGTGCTGACTGTTGCTGCATTACCTGAGGTTGCTGGCGAGTTTGTTGTTGCAGTTGCTGGGGCGATGTTGCTCTGAGATCAGCAGGCCTTATATTTGTTGGACTTACAGGTGCATGTCTTTCTTCAATTACTCTAGCATGAAGAGAACCTTCTGGGGGAGCTGCGGTTATATGGCCTCCGTGATTGTCGAAGGTGCCTCGTGTTGGCGCCATGCCGTTAAATCTTCCTCCACGCTCTCTCCATGCGAATAAGTGCGACTCCTCTGCGCGATGATATGGGAACATTCCGCGGTAAAGAACTAAGCCATCAAGGCCTAGCCAAACTCCTCCAGCGAAACGCATAGGCATTATACAAAAGCATGAGCCGGGATAATCAATAAAGATTGGGTAAAATGCAACACCTGGATAAGCATCATAATAAAGTGGCCCGTCAATCACATACTCTGGTGGCGGAATATACTCATCGATTACTATTTGATGTGGAGGTGGCTGATATGACTGTTGTTGTAATTGAGGACTGTTAACCATCATGTTGTTTACAAATTCACCCTCATACCGCCCACCATCGTCATCACTCCAAATCCCGTGGCCGTTTATTTGGTCATTTCTAAACCCCCCAACATAGGTTGCTGGAATATTTGAAGCAATATAGCGGTCGGTTGATGTTCCAATAGCAACTATTCGTAAAGTTCCAAAGCCTTCTCGAAGGCCGTTTATAAATTCTCCTGTATAAAAATTGCCGTTGGGATAGTATGAAGTCCCAAAACAGTGACTCCAGCCACGCATATCGCCTTGGGGGCATAGTGGCAAGTTTGATGAGAGGTTACTCATGGCTGGCTGTGCCTGTAAGTTCCCTGTTGATGTTAGTGTAATAAAAGCTAGTATTAATATTTCTAGATATTTTTTCATATAACTTTTTTATAGTTTGAGCAATGGAAGCATAACTATTTTATCAACTCCTAAGATATTTTATCCGTCAAAATTTAAAGAGTTTTTACTTTGTGGTTACTGATTACTTTTAGATTGGTGCTTTAATCAGTGATGTCAGCTTACTCATTTGGGCTTTCTGTGGAAATCTTAAAATGTGGAGGTGTCTCTTTTTCGCTTACCAAATATCATATTGCACTTGTAGTGCATGACCGAAAACCTACGGAAGCGTTTGGGTATTAGACAGTGACTGATGGACTCTTTTACGTAACGCAATTCATCCTGACAAAATATTAATTTTACTGGCTGGTTTGGGTAGGAAGTTGCAATGTGGGCTACATGCTTTAGTATTTTAACTTAGAGAAAGTTTAAAAAATAGGGTGCTTATTAGGCACCCTTAAAAGGAATTAAAATTCAAGCTTTGGACTTGAAAGTATTTTATCAACTAAATATGATATTAATAAGACAACTTTATTTAATTAGATAATTATTTTTTTATTATGAAAGGAAAAAAATAGATAAGATATTTCTATGTTTAACATCGCTTAACGTGATGTTTGATTATATCGGTTAAAAAATTTCGGTAGCATTTCCCGAGGTTCATAAGCTTAAGGAATTCCAACCTCTCCGGTAACTACCCTAAGCGCTGTTAAACATATTAAGAAGTTAATCGAATTCTAAAAAACTAAAGACATAAAAACGCCCGCTTTAATATAAATATTGGTTTTATTGGTCGCAAGACTGAAATAGAACCAATGACACGCGTATTATCAATTAAAACAATAAGTTAATTTTTTATGACACAGTTTTTGATTGAACTGAAATTTAACCTTTTTTTAAGAGTCCTCTAAGCCGGTGTTTCAAATAAAAAACCGGATTTTAGAGCAGACTCTCATCTGCTAAATTTAATGTAGAGTTTTTTTAGTCAATTCACTTGCGTAAGATTTTGTTATTAAAAATAATAAGTTTATATTTTTTAAAAACGATTAAATAGAAGATTTATTTGACTTCAACTTCAATTGATTTTCTCATTTCTTCACCGTAAGATTCATGCAAGCCATTTGCAAACTGTAAAGTGAGCTGATATTTACCTGGTGGAAGTGTAACAAGCGCTTCCATTTGACCTTTACCAAAATGCAGATGCTTTTCATCAGCTGGTATGAATCCCCCTAATTTAATATTTTCTGCGTTAATTAACAAATGATGATGTCCAGTATTTTCAGCTTTAGTGCCTATAGGTTATTTTCTAATAACCCTTAGCCCTGAACATCACTTTTTTCATACCATTATTGGTGCAACGCTGATTGCTATACTGACTGCTCTTTATGGGAAAAGCTTGTGTGAAGGAGCTATAAAAATTTGGAATGCTGAGATGAAAACATCATGGCTACTTGCAGATACTAAGATTAGTAAAATGGCGGCTTGGAGTGGTGCGTTAATTGGCGCTTGGACACATCTGTTTTTAGATAGCTTTATGCACGATGATATTAAGCCATTAAGCCCGTTTACTGACAGTAATGTGTTGTTAGGTACCTTACCTATTCCTACTTTGCATACGATTTGTGTTTCTCTTGGTTTTATAGGATTGCTTGCTATGCTAGTCCTAAAATCTCAATCAAGTTCGAGCATTAAGCCTAATCAAAGAAGGGTCAAAAAGAATAAGATTTAATTGTTTCTATGTAGTTTAATAAGCCAATTGTTCGGCACTAATCAAGGGTGTTATTTTGGAGTAGTGGCGTTCAATCATAGCAATTGAAGTGCCCATTTGTCGTGCTAGCGTATGGATATCAATACCTTCAGTTAGCGCAAAAGTCGCATAAGTATGGCGTAGACTATATAGCGATCTAAACTTGCCAGCCATATCTTTACGCAAACCTGATCCATTCATTAAATTTCTGAAAACACTTTCAAAGCTACGTGGCTTATGGCCTTCGTGAGTAGTGAATACTAACTTCTCTAGCCTTGCTTCAATCACTTCTTCTAGATTTTGGTAAGGCAATTGTTGGAATTTAATAAGTCTATTAAAGGTTTCAATCACAACAGGTCTGGCAATTAAATAACGAGGCCCAGTTTTACCAGACACCCATATTCTTAAATAACGCTTATTCCCAATCCAATGCCACTGTAAATGTTTCCATTGCAATGGCAGTGATTCAGTGCCTTGCCTAATCCCTGTGTAAAGTAAAAACTCTACATAACGCCGACAAAGTTTTCTAAACTCACTGTAGATTTTCTTACAGCCACCTAATTCCCATTGCGGCATATAAGCGATTAAATGATCTATTTCTTCTTTGTTGAATGCAGGCCGCGGACTTCCTTTATCTCCAACAGCACTTAATATGGGTATTGGCTTTTGATCGTGAATATAGCCTTGTTGCCGTGCTAATTTAATTACACGATTATAGGCACTAGCATGATTACGTAATGTACTGCCTTTTGGAATAATCCCCATTTGGCTTAATCGCCATTCCTCAAAATCACCAATGTCTTTAGCAGTAATGGCATTGACATCAATCTTTCCAAAAAATGGAACGAGATATTTTCTAAGGACAATTTCATAATCCTTGTACGTTCTTTTCCACTTCTTTAATGTTACGGATCTTGCCATTTCTTGATCGACCTCTTTAGCCATTTGACCAAAGGTTCGGGTAGTTAGTGATAAACCTTGAGAGATATTGATTTGCGCTGTTTCATAAATGACGACGGCTTGTGATTTAGCTTCATTCGCATCCGTCTTGTTAGTTGATGCTTGATGCCATTTCCCAGTGGGTATTTTAAAACGGCATTGCCACTGATGCGATTCCTCTCGTTTAAAGAGCGTGATTTTGCCATCGTGAAATTTGATAGGTTTGGATGATGGTAAAGAATTGGACTGAAATAAGCTGTTTAGATTTTGCATATTAAGCGTCGTGTTACGCGACGCTTGTATTATGTTTTCAGATACAGAAAAGAGCGATCAGATTTATTTTAGAAATAATTATTACGAGCGTCTGCTATGAAGAAGCCGTCATTTAAAAAGATGAGGAAGCCTTCATCCTTACCATTAAATTAAGTATTTTTTTTAGCCTTAGTGATTAGCTCATAAATGGTAAATCCGGCAATTAAGGCTATAAAAAATATAAATCCCTTGTTGCTACCCATACCTATGAGCACTAGCACTGCTCCGGGGCAAATACCAGAAAACCCCCAGCCACATCCAAAAGCCAAACTGCCTAACACTAGTCGCTTATCAATTGAGCTTACATTCGATAGTTCAATATGCTCGTTAAAAACGGTTTTCTTTCTTTGCTTAGCTACATAAAACCCGACCCCACTTACTACAAGTGCGCCAGCCATCACAAAGCCTAATGATGGATCCCAAGATCCAGCAATATCGAGAAATCCTAAAACCTTCTGAGGATTAGCCATTCCCGCTAAAATGAGACCAATCCCGAATAACACGCCTGATATTAACGAAAAAGACGTTCCTAAAATTGAATGTGTTTTAGATGGCATAGCTAAACTCCAATTACATGTCGAAGGAAATATACTGTGATAAAGCCACTCGCCATAAACGTACTTGTTGCAATAGTCGATCTTTTTGATAAACGAGCCATACCACAAATTCCATGACCACTAGTACAGCCGTTTGCAAAGCTTACGCCCAGACCTACAAGCAATCCTGAGACAATTAGTAATGGGTAACTTGCAGTTACTTGAATAGCCGGAAGCTCAGCATACAAACTCCAAATAAAAGGGGATATGACTAGCCCAAGAATAAAGGCCGCTCTCCATCCTAATTGAACGGTATGTGGCTTTAGCAGCTGATATAAAATTCCAGAGACACCAGCAACCTTACCTTTAAATAGCAATAAGATTGAAACGGCGAGGCCAATAATAACCCCGCCTCCCAATGATTGATAAGGTGTGAAATTGTTTAAATCAATCAACATTTATTACATCTAACCTTAAAGTTTATAAGCGTAAGCTACGCCCAATGAGTCTTGATACATTTTTAGACTGACATCGCCACCACCAAAACTTTGTGGAATAGCGTTAACACCTGTAACCGTATTACTGAAAGCATGCACATAGTTAAATGACACTTCTGATTTTTCATCAATGTTGTAAGTACCACCGAGTGTTAGATGGTCTTTAACAACGGCAGGTGCCAACACGTTAAATAAAGCCTCCGACCCTCTAATTGGCTGATTTACATGATTGTATCCTGCTCTTACAGTCCATTTATCGTTCACGTTATAACTAGCGCCAAGCTTATAAACCGTTGCATCTTGCCACCCAAAACCAGGGCCAGAACTCGATCCTAAAGGATTTCCTAGTGTGGTTAGTTGTGTAATTGTATTTCCGATAGAATTAACATCACTAAATTGAATGCGTTGAATGTCTGCCGCCACCGTTAAATCTTTAGTCGCTTTTACAGCTACCCCAGCACCAAACCAAGCAGGTGCATCCATATTACCTTCGCCCGCAAATAACCCTTTGTACTTATCAAATTTTTGGAAGTACGTTTTTGTTTGATAGGTGGCGCCAATCGAAATCTGATCATTAATTTGACCAATCCAGCCAAAATGCAAACCAACGCCTAGGGCATCATCAACCCCTTGACCTGCCACACTATTTGGATATTCTGAAACTTGATGAAGGCCTGTTTGTGCAAAAGCATCAATGCCTTGCGCTTTAAATCGTTGATAACCAAGATTTAATGCTACCCCAATCGTTTGCGTAGAAGTCACTTTCCAAGCCACGGTCGGTGCAACAAACAATTGAATATAATCAATGCCTGATGTTTTACCTGAGCCACCATTTAACAATGGAATGCCTCCATTGTTATAGGTAGTATTCATGCCTCCATTGCCATAAACACTGACACCTAAAGAAATTTCAGGAGTAATTTGCTTGTTAAAGCCAACCTCCGGTATTGCAAAATTATCTCGGCCATTACCTTTAAATGTACCGTCTGAAAAGCCTCCTGGAGTGCCACTAAGTGCCGCTTCTCTCTCGGGTCTAAACCATGTTAAGCCAGCATCAACACGATCGCCAATCAGTCCCATTCCAGCTGGGTTAGTGGCTGCCGCCAATGAGTCCTGAGGTAAAGCAATACCAACACCACCCATACCTTGAGACTTAACGCCGTAGCCTTGAGAGAAATATCCATCTGTTGCAAAAGCCTGCTGACTTGAAAGTAGAACCAAAAATGGAATTAGTTTTTTTGTAAATGACATACATTTCCTTAAGAAACTTAAAAAATTCAATGTGTGCACATTAACAAAGTCTTTGGATACTTATAAAGTATTTATATTCATATAGATATTCTTTTTTATTATATGAGGGAAATACAGTTTCCCGTCCACCGAAAAACATTGCATTGATAATAAGTTTTTTATTAATGAATGATTGTTATTGGCCCCGTTGCTGACTAATGACCCCTTAATTACATCTCTTTAAAGCAGTCATTCACAGCAACTAAATTTAATCTTTATGGATGTCCGCTTTATAGAAGCTTGATTTGATTGTTATCAGGCGGCTTGGGGCCAGAAGCGGACGGTCAATCAATGCAATAGTGTTAGTTATGACTTCTAACTTCTTATAAGTTTATATCCATTAATAATTTGGATTTTGAAATCCACTTCGACGGTAAGTAATTACCAAGCTATCTCTATAGCCTATTAAAGATGAAGATGTAATTGGAGTGGTTTCATGAAGCATCCGCGTGTCATCAATAATCAACAAAGTCCATGAGTTACTTAGTGTTTTAGCTAGACATATTGATCCATCTGCATTAAAAATATGGGACTCTCCCCCTTTGACACTCACTCGATCCACTAAGATAATTACAACATAATCAGCTCCATCCCGATGTATGCCTTCTGGTGTAGGACGTCCAATGCCACTTCGTGTATCAATGCGAAATTGATGAGCTTCCACAAACCATTTAGCTGGCGCAGGATTTAATAAGTTAATTAGTTTAGTTATTTCGACCAAAATCCTTTGCCAAGATGTGCTTTTTGTAAGGCTTAGTTCTGGTAAATCATACCACCTCTGAATACCCCCATTTAGTTGGTTATGTTCCAAAGATTGCCAATGAGCACGGTAAGGAGAAGCTGTAATTTCTTTATTCTGTATGGTGTAGCTAGCATGTCGTCGAAACCGATAATCGCCACCATCTTTTAGATACGGATCTAATGGTAGATTATGCCAATAAGATTTCAGTTTATTTAGTTCAAATAAGCTGATGTTTACTATTTTTGAAAAATCATTCGGACTTATTAACGCAAAGCCTTTTTGCAGCATAGCATCCGTAATAGCATTTTTCTTATATAGATTTATGAAATCCGTCTGATCTTCAAACTCCAAATTACACACCAATCATTTATGATTACTAAGAGTGCAAACTTGCAAGACGGCATATTTGACTAAACTCTTCGGCTATTAATGAACATCGCCCAATTAAGCCTCCATCAATATCTGGCATGGAGAGTAACGCCAAAGCATTATCTGGGGTCACGCTACCTCCATAAATAATCCTTACTCTTTCTGAAAATTCAGCATCAATATTTGCAATTAAATCACGAATAAATGCATGCATATCTTGCGCTTGTTGTGGGCTGGCAGTTCGACCGTTTCCAATAGCCCATACAGGTTCATAGGCAATCACCATGCTGACTTGTTTTGCACGTTCGAATGTTGATTCATCTAGGCCATAAGTAATGGCAAGAATTTGGTTCTTCACTACATTTTCTGCTAATCCTTCTGCCCGTTCTTCAGCAGTTTCACCTACACAATAAATTGGGGTAATGCCTGCATTGACTACTCTTGCAAATCTTTTTGCTGCTTTTTGATTGCTCTCATTGCTTAATGCTCGGCGCTCAGAATGCCCGATAATTGCAAAACTACAGTCGAAATCAGCAATCATATGTGCTGAAATTGAAGATGTATAAGCACCATCTCGAAATTGGCTTACGTTTTGTGCTCCCCAATAAATATTAGTACCCGTCAGCAATGCTTGTGCTTGAAATATGTATGTATATGGAACGCATATTGCAAAGTCAGTTGTTTGAATAGTATTTAAATTCTCTAGCAAACTAGCTATTAACACTTTATTCTCTCTCAAGCTGCCATTTAACTTCCAGTTGCCTACCACTAGCTTACGTCGCATATATTTACATCCTTTTCGAGCTAGTTAACTACAGAATTTAACTCACCGTTAGCGTATCTAACTGCCATAGCATCCATAGCAATTGTCTTTATTTGGCTGGCACGGCCAGAGCTACCAAAAGCATCAAATCGGTCTTTACATATTTTTTGTGCGGCAGCGATAGCCACCTTAAAAAATGCACGAGGATCAAACTCCTCAGGACATTCAAACATTTTTTTTCTTATGGCCGCAGTCATTGCAAGGCGAATATCCGTATCAATATTTACTTTACGTACCCCATTTTTAATGCCTTCTACAATCTCTGAAACTGGAACCCCGTATGTCTCTTTAATTTTTCCACCATGATTTCTAATCATATCTAGAGCCTCTTGAGATACGCTAGATGATCCATGCAAAACAAGATGGGTATTAGGAATTCGTTGGTGGATAGATTTAATCCTTTCAATCGCCAAGATATCACCAGTTGGCGGGCGACTAAATTTATAAGCTCCATGACTCGTGCCAATCGCGATAGCAAGTGCATCAACTTGCGTTGCCTTAACAAATTCAGCAGCTTCATTAGGGTCTGTTAGCAGCTGTGATTTACTTAAAATTCCGGCGGCACCACTTCCATCCTCATCACCAGCCTGGCCAGTTTCCAACGACCCAAGGCAACCCAGCTCACCTTCTACAGAAACACCTACTGCGTGCGCCATTTCAACAACGCGACGTGTAACATCGATGTTATATGCATTAGATGCCGGAGTTTTAGCATCCGCTTGTAAAGATCCATCCATCATCACACTTGAGAATCCGCTTCGGATTGCAGTCTGGCAAATCGCAGGTGATGCCCCGTGATCTTGGTGCATGCATATTGGAAGATGCGGATACTGTTCAATGGCCGCTTCAATCATTTTTCTTAAAAATGCCTCGCCTGCATACTTCCTAGCGCCTGCCGAGGCTTGTAAAATTACTGGGCTATTCACTTCGTCAGCAGCCTGAAGGATGGCATGTATTTGTTCCATGTTATTAATGTTAAAAGCTGGCAGGCCGTAGCTATATTCAGCCGCATGATCTAATAATTGCCTTAAAGAAATAAGCGCCATATTTTTCCTTTGTTAACTGCTTTTAGTAAATTCGGACTGTTTCGGCGCGATTGAATCTTTTTCTTTTTGCTGAGTAGAATCAAATTCACTGTGATATAACTCAATTAAACTTACCTCTAGACGCGACCCCATAATTACTGGCACACGCTGATGAATTTCATCAGGTTTAATATCTAAAATTTTCTTGCGGCCTGTTGAGCTTTTACCGCCGGCTTGCTCTACAATAAAACTCATTGGATTCGCTTCATAAAGCAAACGCAGTCTTCCTGCTTTGGTTGGCTGCTTGTTGTCATACGGATATAAGTAGACTCCGCCACGCATTAAAATACGATGCACATCGGCGACCATGCTTGCCACCCAACGCATATTAAAATCTCTTCCTCTGACACCAGTAACGCCTGCTTTACAGCTATCTATATATCTTTGTACAGGAGCCTCCCAATGGCGCTCATTGCTTGCATTGATGGAAAAATCCGAAGTTGTTTCAGGGATTCTGATATTGGAATGGGTTAATACAAATTCTTGCGTCTCAGTATCCAAAGTAAATCCTTGGACACCACTTCCAATAGTGATTACCAACATAGTGCATGGGCCATATAAAGCATAACCAGCCGCAATCTGTGCATTACCTGCTTGAAGAAAGTTTAACGACCCCAAATGATCTTTATATACTGAAAAAATTGAGCCTACAGATACATTGACATCAACATTGGATGAGCCATCTAACGGATCAAAAACGACTAAAAATTTATTACCATTTCCAACCGCATCTATTAGAAATGTATCATCTAGCTCTTCCGAAACTAACCCGCTAACTAAGCCACTTTGTTTCAAACTTGAAACAAACAATTCATTGCTTAGTACGTCTAGATTGATCTGGATTTCACCTTGCACATTAGTTGCACCAACATTTTCAACAGATCTTTCTAACTTACCCTTGGATGTCAGTGCAGCAATTTTTTTGGTGCATTCTGCAATGTTTATAAGTAGGTTAGCTAGAGATGCTCCACTTACAGAATCAGGAAATGTTTTTATTAAATATTGATTGAATGTTGTTTTATTATTAGTTGGATTGTTTATCAATGATTTCATCTAGTTGCGCCTTCTATAGATAATCGACCTAAGAATAGGTAAAAAACACACTAACTGCCTGATGGGTAATATAGAATGGACTTCTGTTTAAGTAAATTGACTAATTCTTTGGCATACCTTAAGTTTTACTTATGCGAAATCTCACACTACGACAAATAAGAATATTTCTTAGCGCATCCAAATTCCTGAGTTTTTCTAAAGCTGCGGCGGACTTAAATATCACAGGGTCTGCAGTTTCACTCCAAATTAAGGAAATGGAAGGTGATATAGGCGTAAGCCTTTTTAACCGTGAAAATAATAAAATAACCCTAACTTCAGCTGGCGAGCATTTTTTACTCTACGCAAATAGGGTTGTTAGCACTTTGAACGAAGCCAGAACTGTAATGGAAAATTTACGGGGAACGGAAATAGGGATACTAAAAATTGGACTTGCAAGTACCACTAGGTATTTTTTACCTGAGATGCTGGTGCAATTTAGAACAGAATACCCTAACGTTCAAATTAAGGTGGTTGTCAAAAACAGAGAAGAACTAATTGAGTTATTGCGAGATGGTGAGATTGATATTGCCATTATGGGTAAACCGCCTAAGCATATCAATGCCGATGCAGATGCGTTTGCCACCCACCCCCATGTATTCATCGCTAGCCCTTTGCATAAATTGGCAGGTAAGTCTAACTTACCCCCAGATACATTAAATCATGTGGATGTGATTTGCAGGGAACTGGGCTCTGGAACTCGTTACATCATGGAAAAATTCATCGCAGAGCAAGGTCTAACTTTAAAAATGAGTATGGAAATGTCTGGGAACGAGACTATTAAGCAAGCCGTAATGGCCAACTTGGGCATATCCTTAGTTTCCTTGCATACAATCGGCAATGAGATTACTAACAACCAAATTGCAATACTGGATATTAAAGATACGCCCATAATTCGTACTTGGTACATAGTCACACCGAATAATCGCGATGCAACTCAAGCAACAGAAGCTTTTCGTCAGTTCATAGTTAACAAAGGCGAAGGGATACTAAATTCCATTTTTAATGCTCCTCAACTGTCCGCTTAGGGTCGAAAGCTCCAATTTTTTAGGTCTGCTTTGAGGTAATTACGCAATTTTCATAAAATTGTCATCAATTTAATTTATTCTGACCAGTGAATTTTTTTGAGTAGATAAGATGGCTGGCCATAAAAACCCTAAAGCTAGCAATATAGCCAGTCCAACAAGTTTAAAGAATCAACAAGAAAGTAATAATTCTATTTTCTATCCTAATTCAGCTTACCGTAGTGCAATAGAAAAAGTTGAAGTAAAAATACCAAAGCCAGTCGGAATTGTCACTAGGTATATTGATGCCATGAATGCTTATGACGATTTAAGGT
>Ga0316226_1001192_pt1 | contig 29391 bp, 17 predicted proteins | sample TBH18017metaG_FD_206009 | JGI IMG/M metagenome (GOLD analysis project Ga0316226, IMG submission 206009) | Freshwater microbial communities from Trout Bog Lake, Wisconsin, USA - TBH18017 | ecosystem: Environmental > Aquatic > Freshwater > Lake > Hypolimnion/Profundal zone | place: USA: Wisconsin...
GTCATTCTGACCATCCCCGAGCCGAGCACAATTGCCCTTGCCAGCCTGAGTGTCGGCGCGGTGCTGGGGTTACGGGGCAAGCCGCAGCGTCCCCGCGCAACATCCGTGCCACCAGGCACCGCCCGCCGGGGGGTCTCGGCTTATGGTGCGATACGCGTGCCTCCAGGCGGATCGGCCAGCATCAAGGTCACCCCCCGCGTCTACCTGCTAATCCGCCTTCTCAAAATAGCAGAGTTCATCAAAGGCGACCGGCAATGTGACCTTTGCAGGGCCGGCATAGCGCTTCCCGTCGGATCCCTGCCACCTGCCCGGAGGGAGTATCACCGTCCGGTTGCGGGCGTCTTTCTCCACTACTGGCGCCACGAGAATCCGATCGCCCAGAAGAAACTGATCGTTGACTCGTTCGTAACCTTGATGGGGAAACGCGTACTCCAGGGAGCGCATCATGGGTTCCCCGGTTGAGGCGGATTGCCGCGCCAATTTGAGGATGTACCGCTTATGCTTCTCTCTCAGTTGAACCGCTTTGCTGACAGCTGCGAGGTGCGCGGGATCGAGGACGCGCCAGGGCGCCATGGAGAATTGCATCATCGGCATGAAGGCATGACATTGGGCGGAACGCACCAGTAAGTCCTGATCAATCTTAGCTCCCGGCTGAAAAGACTGACCTTCCCCCCCGCCGATCATGTCGGGGCAACTGAAGGGATAGCCCATGAGTCCCGCCAGCAACATGTTCGGCACCAGTTTCTGAACGTCTTCCCAGGTGTGAAACTTGTCGCGCAGCCTTTCGACCAGCGGTTGGCCGCCCATTTTCCACATGGCGCGGTATTCATTGAGCGGATATTCAAGCCCGATTTTACCATGCAATTCGCAGTGGGTGTTGGGGGAGACAGAGCGCGACGCGATTGTCCCCTTGTAATACTCACTGTCGCCCGCGTCGAACTTGAAGCCATCCACACGGTAAGTGGCTCGCAGATAGTCCAATTGCGAGCGAAACCAAGCCACCGCCTCCGGGTTGGTAAAGTCAAGCAAGGCGCTAACACCATCCCACCACTCGACCAGCGCGACATCCCCTGAAGCCCTCCTCAAGAGGAGACTCCGGCGGGCCAGGTCCGGGTAGGCGCCGCAGTTGGTGTGGACGAAAGGGCAAACCCAAAGCATCACCTTGAAACCCTGTTCGTGCAGGGTGCGGACCATGTCTTTCGCGTCCGGGAATCTGTCTGTCCGGAAATCCCACTGTCCGTAATTCTGCTGCCAATTGTCATCAATCATCAGCACGCCGGCTGGAAACTCGTTGTCCCGAATGGCCTGGGCGTATTTCAAGATGTCGGCTTGATTCTGATCGTGCAGCAACTCAATCCAGGTGTTGTATTGCGGCGCCGAGAATAACAATTCGTCGGGCAGCTTGCCCGAGGGTGGAAAATAGGTCTGACTCGCATAACGGAAGGCGTCGCGCAGGGAATTCCCCGCCTTGGTCTGGAGCAACCGGCCATCTTTGCCGTCCACCGCCAGACCGCGCGGTGACATTCTAATCGCGAAAGCGTCCTCCGACCAAATCACATCGCCCTGACTCGAAAGGATCAGAGGCTGGGCCTGATTCCCGTACGTGTAGCCGCACAAATCCGCCTGGTAACCCTCGGCCAACGGCATGCGGTTGCCGTGATCAATGATGCCGGCCCACCACAAGGTGTTGGTCGAGGTTGGAACCAGAAGGCGCTCCGCGTTCGCTGCCGTCGTCGGTTCGGCGGCGGCCGAACCGGCGGCCAGGGTGAGGGTGACAAGGATAACAAGGTGTTCTTTCATTGATTTGGGAGAGGAAACGCAATTTCGAGGAGGGGCGGTGTGGTAAGCGGGTGTCCAGGTAGTGGTGCTACCAGCCTTTGTGAGGATTGATCAGAACTCGCTTCGCATCTTGGAGCGGGGTGATATCTTGCAAAGCCGTTTGGGATTCCTTGGCGACGCGCATGACCGCATCGAATGTGGGCTTGGGTTGGCTGGCACGGTCGAACAGCAGCGGATAGTTGACGCGGCCATCTGAATGATAGGAAATGATAATAATTGGTTTTGACGCTCTCGCGGCGATGCTCGGCCCCATTTTGATGCAGAGGATTCCCTGGGCTTCGGACTGCTTGATCTGTTCGACCGCTTCCCCGCCGCCCGCCATCGTGCGCCGCCCCAGGAACTCAACCTCGGGAAAGCGCACCGCCACCTCGCCGATGTAATTGTCGTAATTGGCGGGCGCGGCGGCTGCGTCGAACTCCGGTTTATCCTGCACATCCAGCTCATCCTGTCCACGCTATTTCCCCGGTATGGCCAAGAGGCTGCGCTGTGTCGGAACATAAAGCACACCGTCCACGGCCGTCAACGTGACCGGGCTGCTCTTCAGGCGCGTCTTGGATAGGACGTGGAGTTGCCGGCGGGCCTCCAACACCCAGAGGGTACCCGTTTCTGTGCTGGCATAGACTTTCCCGTCGGCTACGAAGGCTGAAGCGTAGCAGCATGTCGCCCCAAGCGGGTGGACCCACTGCCGTTCGCCGGTGACGGTATCGAAGCAATGGAGGTTCCCCGTCGTATCCGGTAGGTACAGGAGGCCATCGGCGATGGCCGGCGTGGCCGTGGTGCGGCTCACGAGTTCCGAGGTCCAGACTTTGGCGCCCGTGGAGGCATCGACGCAGGAGAGGCAGCCGCGTCCGTTGCCATGCAGCGGGCTTTGGCCAAGGGCTACGTAGATGCGGCCGCCAAGAAACACAGGCGTGCCGATGATCTCGCTGGGGCCATCGGGCCGGTTCTTGCTGGTCGTCGAATACGGGAGCGGTTGGCCGTCGCGCAGGCGAAAGTCGGGCGGATCGCAGTCGCAGGACCAGACCTTCTTGAGCAGGCGGACCGTTGAGTCTGCGGAGGGTGCCGGGGGCTCGAAGGCATAGAGCACACCGTCACCGCCGCCGAAGAGAATCAAGGTTCGGCCGTTGACCACGCCGGGCGAGGGAGACGACCAGTTGCAGTGCAGCAAACCCCGCCCGATCTTCTCGTTGTCCTTCGCCACGAGCCGGCCGGTGCGCTTGTCGAGGACAATCAGGGTTGCCGCGTCGGGCCGTGGGACTTTGTCGTGCTTGTCATCAATGCCGTTGGAGGTGCAGGCGTAGAGAAAGTCGCCGTGGACCAGAAGCGTGCTGGCGCTGGCATCGTGCAAGATCACATCCAATTCGGGAATGAGATCATATTTCCAGATAATGTCGCCGTCCGTCGGCAGGAGTTTGGCGTCTCCGTTGGTGATGCCCATGTAGGCAAGCTCTTGCTGGAAGGAGCCGTCATTGCCGTTGGCCTGGCCGTCCCGGTCCAGGCAGAGGATCTCGCCTCGGCTGCCGACGACATAGACCCGGTCTCCATCAACCACCGGCCCAGAGCAGACACCGCAATTCCACTGGTCGAAATGGTAGGGCGGCTTGACCCCGGCGAAGTACCGCGGACAGGGCAATTCCCAGATCAATTTGCCGGTGGCCTGCTCGACGCACATCACCACCCCGCCGCCAGTCGGTTTGTAACCTGGACGTTCGACCCCCGCGTCATTCGCGCCGATGTAGATCCGGCCGCGATCAACGGTGGGAATGGAGTACTGATGCGTGCCAAGTTTCAGCTCCCACAACGGTTGCACGCTCCCGGGGTCGGTGGGCAGGTTTCGGGCGTCGCTGACCATGTTGGGACCGGTCCCCCCGCCCCAGTGGAAGGAAAGGTCCGTGGCGCCCGCGCCCGCGGCGAGACAGGGCGAGGTGGAAAGGAGGCTGCAAGCCAAGCTGAGGGGAAGAAAAATGTGTTGCTTCATAGTTAGGGTTGGCGACGGTAGGTGACATTATAAGACATTTTGCGGGTGTAGTACGAACATATTCATTTAAGCAGCGAGGGGGAGGCGATCGTTGAGAGCGGCCTGTTGCTTGGCACGTTCTTTCCAGAAGGCGTCCCATTGACGGCTCCGCAGGATACAGCAAAGGCCGATGATGTTGGGAACCCCGCCCTCCGACCAGACTCATCAATCTCAATTGCTGCCATACTCCAGAAAGAGCACATCATCCGGTGCGATGGTGACCGGCTTGTCGATGTTAACCGGTTCCTTCGTCCAGATGCTGCGGAAACGGTAGCTGCCGCCCGGCAGGCCGAAGTCGTTGAATGAAGGGGTGAAGGTGACGGGAGCGGTTTCATTGCGATTGAACACGCCGATCCAACCCTGTCCGAGCTTTCCGGCTTTTGGCGTGCGCCAGACATCAATTGATGCCTGCTGGCTTTGGAGTGTGCCCGAAACGCCGTTCTGGTTGCAGGCCAGAACGTCGCGATCGGTAATCACATCGAAGACACGTTGTTCGCTCCGAAGAAGGCATCCGCCCATGAACAAGGGGGAGGCGCTCATGGCGCGGAGGGTTAGGAATGTGTGCTCCTGCCCAGGAGTAAAGTGGCAGGGGCGGAAGAAAACCTCTTCCAGATTTTTGCGGCCCAATTCCTCGGGTTTGAGATTCCTGCGTTCGCGTTCGTCCTGGGTTGCGGGATCGCACATGCCGTTAAGCGTTCCAAGGCAGAGCATGTCCATATCCGGCCAGAAACCGGGTTCCGCGGCTCCCTGCCAATCCCGCCAGCGTTTGAAGCAGTTGTTGAGTGACGAATGACTGTCCCAAACGTCTCCGGTGATGCGAAGCATGTGGCCTAACTTGTAATAGTCTTTGTTCTTTGGAGTCGTATCATCCCCTGGTGAGAGCGACAGGAGAATGTCACGTTTGCATTTGGCCACGGCCTTTCCTATCGCTTCCAGTTCGGGCGGATAGTTCACCACGTCGTCGTATTTGATCATGTCCACCCCCATGTCGGCGAGGTGCTGGATCACCCCGTCGTAATACTCCTGGGCGCCAGGCTTGGTCATGTCCACGCCGTAGGTGAAATTGGCCCAAAGACAGGCATTATTGGTATCGGCAATGTCGCGCATCCGGTAGGGGGTGCCTTTGACTGGCAGATTGTACACCCAGGCTTTGCGAACCATTCCGCGCATCATGTGAAGGCCAAACTTGACACCCAGCTTGTGAGCGCGGTCCGCGATGCGTTTCATCCCATTGGGGAAATAGGTTCTGGACCCAATCGGATAGCCGTTGCCATCCAACGCGAAATCCAGGATGTTTCCCATTGACCGAACGGATCCGGGTATGCAGACGTCCTCGCTATACCACCCGAGATCGAGCACGAAGTATTGGTAGCCGTGGGGGGCCAGTTTCTTGGCAAAGACTTCGAGATTGCGCAGAGTCTCCTCTTCGCGGATTTGATTCCCATAGGAATCATAACTGTTCCAGCCCAACGGAGGGGTGGGTGCAAGGGCTTTCTTGTGAATTGCAACGTCCTCTGCGGAGGAGCCAACAGCCGGCAGGACAACCGTTTGGGTTTCCTTGGCGACGCGAATGACCGCATCGAAGGCGGGCTTGGGCTGGCAGTTGCCATCGAATAGCAACGGGCTTCCATCGCGAAGCCACGAAACAGCGTCGTCCACGCCCCAGAACGTCACCAACTTGACCGAATCCCGGTGTTTCATGACGGCGCGGAAAACGCCTTCGTAAGCAAGCTGCTTTTCGTCATTATTTCCGCCGGAGAGATCCAGCTCGGTGATGTGAATGGGAATTCCCAATTTTGCGATTTCGTCCAGAGACCGGTCTATCTTTTCGAACTGGGCGGAATCCAAATTGAGGTGGGACTGTGTGCCAATCGCGTGGATCGGCACCTTTTGCTCTTGGAGCGACTTGATCAAGCTGACAAGCTTCTGCACCTTCACCGGATTCTCGAGCGCGAAGTCGTTGTAACGCAGAATGACGTCGGGATCTGCCTCGTGCGCATACTGAAAAGCCTTGGCGATGAAATCGGGGCCGATGATTTGCATCCAGAGCGAGTCGCGCAAATAATTCTCCGGCGGGCCATCAGCAAGGGCTTCATTGACAACATCCCAAACCTTGACCTTGCCCTTGTAACGGCCAACCACCTTGTGGATGTGATCGCGCATCCGCTCCAGTAATTCCTCGCGAGACGCCCGGGGTCCCGCATAAACGGGTTTAAAATATCCCGGGGTGACCCTGTTTGTGGAATGTGCGGATTGGGGTGGTGGATTCGTCCCAGCAAACACCCAGTCAGGCGTCTGGTTGTGCCATACCAGCGTATGTCCAACAAGTAGGAGTCCGTTGTTTTCACCAAAATCCACGTAGGCATCTGCCGGACCGAAGTTATATCCATCCGCCCCGTTGCGCGGATGAATTTTCTCCCACTTCAAGTCGTTATCCGGGCTGATCTGGTTGAACTGCGCCTTGATCAGAGCGATTTCCTGCCCGACCAGCTCCGAACTCCGTCGGCCTGTGCCATGACCCGTGGCATGGCTGCTGTTGATGGCAACGCCAACCAGAAAAACATCCTTGAACGCGGTCTTGAGCGACGGTGTCGCGGATGAGGTTGGAGTGATTGGCGGCACCATCGTGGGCTTCTGCGGTTCTACTTCAGCAGCTTGTAGCGCTGCGGCGCGAGACAATATCGTGGCCGCTAGTATTGTGATTAGGATGGGGTTGGATTTCATTGCGGGATAGTTTCCTTCACATTCCTCGGCGAGAATGGCCGCGCCGAAGTTTTGTCCGCGCTGGGAAAATCGGCGGGGATTGTTTGCGTGACCTTGCCCGTGGCCGCCCATTCGGTGCCGCGCAGAAAGGTGGTGATGAAACCCACGCCCTCAAATGCCTCCGTGTCATGGCCGAGCGTGGTGTGAAAAATGCGGCCCTTGTGACAATCCACCGTCATCAGCATCGGCTCGTGGCGGCCAGCGGCTTTGAGTGCGGGCGAATCACAGGCCGTCGCGAGGATGGTCAGGTTTTCCGCCGGGCCGCGCAGGTGCGAGTAGCATTCGTCCTTGGTGTGCATCCAAAACTCCGGCAGGCCGCGCGTGATAGGATGGTCGTGATTGCGGATGGTCACGACGAATTCATTCGCCGGCGCGTGTGTGCCCGCACTGCCCGGACTCGGGTCGCGCACGATTTCGCCCGCGTTGTTGTAATACACACACGGCCCGTTCTTCTCCGTGCGGTCGCCCCATCCGCCCAGCGCGATCATTTTGTTGAACTCGGTCCAGTTGCCCCAACTGTTGTCCGCCGCGTGGACGGAAACAAATCCGCCGCCGTCCGCCACGTATTTTTCAAACGCCCGCTGCGTTTCCTCCGGCCAGCCCGCGGCCCGCCAGCCGAAGTTGCTGATGACGACCGCGTATTTTGAAAAATCCGGCTTGAAGTTTGGATCGGGCTGCGGCTCTTTCACCATTTCAGACTGACCCGCGCCGGCCAGCGGCAGAAAGGCCTTCTCACGCTCGGCGTTCCAGATGAATTTCGTGCGCGCCACGTCCACCTCAAATAGCCCGGAGGCTTCGAGGTATTGCTTCATCATCACCGTGGACTTTGGCCAGACCGCGTGGTTGTTCTGGCCGTCCACGATCAGGACTTTCAGTTTATCCGCAGCTTGCAGACCCTGAGTCAAGGCCATCAACAGCACGAGCAGGATACTGCGAACGAAATATTTTGCGGTGGTGGAGTGGCGGGGCATGGTTTGTATTGTCATAATGTCTGGTAGTGCTAACGCATACATAAGCTGGTCTTTACCGTGCGGTCATAGGCCAACGGCCTCGCGAATCTCCCATGGAAAAGCTCTGCTGGGCTTACGTTTTGATAGCTTTAATTGGTTGAATAGTTGTTGTGCATGAAGTTCAGCAAATTGGATTTTAGATCAAGGCGACACGACGCGATAAAAACGTTCTGGCGCCCCGCCCAGCACATTGGTGTCCGTAAAGGTGAGGGGCGCCGTGTTCGTGCTGATGCTTGCCCATCCGCCGGTATTACCCAGGTTCGTGGAGCTTTGCACCCGGTAAACGCCCCCCGCATTGGTAACGCTAAACGACAGGCTGCCACCCGGACCCATGGTCACGCCGCTCAGTGTCAGTGCATTGGTAGCAATTGAGTTGGCCACGATGCTCTTGTTCGCAGTCGTCATGGCAATGGTCGTGGGATTCGCCGAACCAGAGAGGTCGCCGCCCCAGCCGTTGAACACGTAACCCGCGTCCGGAACTGCCGTCACGGTAACCACGGTGCCCGCGAGATAGGTTGGCCCCGGAGGATTGAACGTCACCGTGCCGTTGGGTGAGGTCTCGGTTAGTGTATAGGCAGGTCCATACACATTCAACTCGTGAATGCTCCACCAAAGCCCTGACACGCTGCCTGTCTGGGTAACCCGGATATACCGCGCCGTTTGCGTGGCAAAGGTGACCGTGGTCACCGCACTGCCGGTTCCGGTGGCGACCGCGCTGCCCCAGTTTGAGCCATCAGTCGAGACATTGACCCGATACCCGCGCGGGTAATCACCCGTTGAACTGCCGGCATCCATTACGATCCGGTTGAAGGTCTGAACCGAACCCATGTCCACCTGAAACCATTGACCGTTGGCTTGATCGGCCCCGGTGGACCAACGCGTGCTGATATCCCCATCAATGGCATTGGCCGGGCTCCCATTGGCCGAAGAGGCGCTCGCCACCCAGCCAGTCCGGGGCAATACCGGGTAATCCATGTTTGCCGTGATGCTCTTGTTCGCGTTCATGGTCAGGGTCGTGGGATTCGCCGAGCCAGAGAGGTCGCCGCTCCAGCCGGTGAACATGTAACCGGAGTTCGGGACGGCCGCCACCGTGACCACGGTGTTAACCGGATAAGTTGACCCCGGTGGATTGAACGTAACCGTGCCGTTGGATGAGGTCACGTTCAGGGTATACGTGGCACTGGAAGCAGCAAAGTTCGCCGTGATGTTCTTGTTCGCGCTCATGGTAATGGTCGCGGGATTCGCCGAACCTGAGAGGTCGCCGCCCCAGTTATTGAACACGTAACCGGCGTTCGGGACGGCCGTGACGGTGGCCACGGTGCCCGCAGGATAGGTGGGCCACGCAGGATTTAACGCCATTGTGCCGTTGGGCGAGTTCTCGGTTAGCGTATAGGTAGTGGCAATGGCTGAATACACATTAAACTCGTAAATGCTCCAGTAATTTGACGAGGAGCTGCCGGTCTGAGTCACCCGGATATACCGCGCCGTTTGGCGGGCAAAGGTGATCGTGGTCACCGCGCTGGTGCCGCTTCCGGTGGCGACCGCACTGCCCCCGTTCAATCCGTCATTCGAGACATTGACCTGATAGCCGCGCGGGTAATCGCCCGATGAACGGCCGGCATCGAGCACAATTTGGTTAAAACTCTGGGCCGACCCCAGATCCACCTGAAACCATTCGCCGTTTGCCTGATAAGTCCCTGGAGACCAACGAGTGGTGATATTTCCATCAAGGGCATTGGCGGCACTCCCGCCACCGCTCCCAGAGGCGCTCGCCACCCAGCCAGTTCTGGGCAATACGACAACGGCCGGCGGATACACATAAAACTCTTGGATGCTCCACGAAATCCCGCTCGCGCTGCCCGTCTGCGTCGCCCGAATATACCGCGCCGTTTGGGTGGCAAAGGTGACCGTGATCACCGCATTGGAACCGCTGCCGGAGGCAACGGCACTGCTCCAGTTGGTTCCATCATTGGAGACTTTGACCTGATAGCCGCGCGGGTAATCATTGGTTGAACTGCCGGCATCGAGCAAAATTTTGCTAAAAGTCTGGGCCGACCCCATATCCACCTGAAACCATTGTCCGTTGGCCTGATCGGCACCGGTGGACCAGCGCGTGGTCATATCCCCGTCAATGGCATTAGAGGCGCTGCCCGAATTTAAAGAGGCGCTCGCCACCCAACCCCTTCGGGGCAAGGCGTCGGGCGGCGTCCCCCCGCTAGCCGTGAAGAAAATGTTGTAAACATTGCCGTTGGTGGTGAAGTAATTCTGCCAGTTCCTGGGGGTTACCAGCACGCCGCCAATCACCAGGTTGTCAAAGGTCAGGTCATGGATTGAAGCCCCCGGATCGGCGTTGAGTTGATTCTTACTCCCCGCGGAATTGATGGGGGTCGCTATCGTCATGTTTGCAAACCGAGTTCCCGAGAAAGCACCACCGTTGGTGCCCTGATGGATATTGATCGCAGGAGCGTCCGGAAACAGGTCCGAGATGACGATGTTGGAAAAGAGGACGCCATTCCCCTTGGTGCTTGTGTCACTTTCTGGCAGGGTGAGGGCACTGGTATGGCTCCACCACGTGCTCCGCGAGTAGATCACGTCATTGTTATAAATCATCAGCGTGCCGCTCGTGAGGTTGGGCAAAGACGAGAGCCGGAAGGGACACCCGTTGACATCCACCCAGAGGACGTTCTCCCTGACCGAACGACCGTTGACGTAGAGGCCGTCGTCTTGCGTGCGCTCGAAACAATTGTTCACGTCGTTGTTGGCGCCACAACCGCCGCCATCCCCATTGCCCCGCCAAGTGAACATCTTCACCCAGCTCACCACGTTCGTCTTGGTCGCATCCGGAACCCAACTGCCGACCTCAAGCGAATGATTGGCGGGATCGGTAATGGTGATGCCTTCTACCCTGACGCCGCTGACGCCGGTGCCGGTGTTGATGTTAATAGCTACAACATCCACCCCGGGAGGTTGATGAGTATTGTGGTAGAACTGGGAGCCGGAAATGGTGCCGTGACCGAAAAAATGGATATTGTTGCCCGGATCGTTGTTTTTATCATTGTTGAAGCTGGCATAAACGAGCGCGTCACCGGGAATATAGTAGCTCTTGCCAGAATACAACTGAAAATCCGTCCCCAACGTATGCACCCCCGGCAGGAAATACAGCGTCGTCCAACTGCCCGTCTGCGGAGGGATCGTTCCCGGCGTGACCAAGTAAACACTTGGATCATTGGTGGCCGGCTTATTGGCCAGCACCGGATTGCCGTGGATGGAAATGGTATGGATCGGCGAAGGTGTCCCGTCGCCCGTGCAGCGACTGTCCATCTGCCCGTCTATGTCCACCGCAACGTTGCACGGGTTGTCCATGGTTAAATAGGCCTTCCCGCCGGAAGCATACACGTTCCTCGCCCTCCTCGCCGGATGCACCGCTGCGCTGCTGATGGAGCCACTGGCTTTGGAAATCTCCACCGTCACCGGCACCGTCATCTCAAAGTTCACATAACTGTGCGACCAGCCATTCGTAAGTGATGGATAATAGTTTAAGTTGGTTGAGGGATTAACCGGAACCGCAGTTTGCATGGTGAAAGCGTTTGTCCACAGCGACTGATTGGTGGCCGCGCATATCCGCACGGCATATTTATCCGAGGCCGACAATCCCAGCACGGCCGGATATACGTTCACCCCGGATACCTGCGCGTCTGCCGAAATGCCTGTCAGCATCAGCGCCAACGCGGCAACGATGACGGCCCAGCCGGGCCGCACGACAAGTTTTTGAAGTTCCATTTTCACATTTCCCTAGGCTTAAGCGGGGCTGCCGCAAAGGCAGCCACGCCGACCCGCTCCAACCCAAAATCACCACTTGTTACTGCGAAACCGTGCGGTAGAAGCGACTCGAATGCGCGCTCACCGGAGTCGGGTCCGTGAACGTGAACGGCGCGGTGTTGGTATAGATAGGCGTCCAGCCACTCGGATTCGTCAGGCTGTTGTTGACCTGCACCACATAGCTGCCGCTGCTGTTGGTCACGCCGAAGCTAAAGCTGCCACCGCTTACGTGAACCGCCTCCGGGTTGGCCGGGACAGGCGGCGGATTGGTGGCGAAGGTGTAGCTGAAGGCGGGAATCACTTTTGCCACGACGCCGCCGTAACGTGATGAAAAACCAATGGTGACGGAATTGGTCGGGAAAACCAGAGAACCATCCGTATTGGTTGCCGCCAGCGACATGGAATACTCATAATACAAACCGTGATCGGCTGGCCAGCCTCCGTTGGGATTGCCGCCCGGCCCAAAGCAATTGGCGTTGGGGGAGAAATTGGCGCTCATACCCCACCATAATGTCTGCCTAACAGCGGTGGTCCATACCTCCCATGCATCCAATACGTCCTCCGCCCCAACGCTGGTGCCATCTGGACTCACATAGCCCGTGGCCGGGTTGTTGTCGCTGTCAAACCAGAAATAGTTTTCGACACCCGGCGCGGCCGCTAGCGTCGTGGCGCTGTCCGGCCAAAGCTCGACGAGAAAATAAATGTTGGTGGCATCATTGCACACCTTGATGTGCTTGGCGTCCCAAGCCGCGGTGCCTTGGGCGCTGATGACGCACGCCACGGGCACGTTGGTCCAGTGGGGATCGGGAGTTTGGCCATATTGAATGGGGAACGATGCCCACGTGCCGGGTGACGCCAGAAGGGGAACCGCCGTCACTGCCACGGTGCCGTTGGTTATGGAAGGAGTTGTCGTGTTCGTGGCCGTCAGCGTGAAATTGCCGTTGGTGTTCAGCTTGACCGAAAATGTATTGGTCCCCTCGATTAAGAAGCCGCTGCCGGGCGCAGGCAGCGTTGCGGTGCTGTCAGTGGAGGTGAAGTCAACGGCGTCATACACCGAGTTGACCACGTTCCAATAGGCGTCCGCGGCGTTGACGGTGACATTGAACGCGCGGTTGAATATTTGACTATTGGGAACACCCGTCTTGCCGGCAGCCGTGCCGGGGATGGCGGTTTCGCCGGGAGCCACGATCTGGAGCTGGCTCAACACATTCGGCGTGATGGTGACCTCGGGAGGGTTAGGCGTGGTGCCGATACCCCCTGTTGCCACGATAGACACCGTCTCGGCCTTCTTGTCGCGGGCCTTGATGGTCTTAACCCCGTTTACTAGCGTGCCGCTATTGTCGCCGTAGGTGCCGTCGCTGTTCCAGTCGAACTCCATCAAGCTCCCGATCGCGCTGACCGTGACGGCGGTGGTGCTGTCGTTCGCGGTGTTGTTGTTGCTGTCCTGCGCGGTAATGGTGACATTAAATGGCACGCCCGCCGTCTGTGGGGATGATGCGGTAACAATGAAATGATCAATGCCCCCGCTCGGCACGACGGCATTAACCACAAAATTGCTGAAAGTCATGCTGTTCTCACCGCCGAAGTAAATGCTGGATTTCTCCGCGGCTGTCCATTCAGGAGCAATGGACGAAACATCTACCGCAGGGAAGGTCTGGTCCGCGACGAAGTCAGCGGGGTTCTGACTCGTAGGGTTGTAGTTAATGGCGTAGGTGGCGGTTTTGGCCACCGGATCATAGACCATGCGCAAGCGCATGAGTCCGGTCACGGTGGTCATCGCAGTATAGCTCACTTCGGTGTTGATGGGGGCGGTGGGGGTGCCGCCAAGCCTGCGGAGGGAGGCGTTGTTATAGCCGTCCTGGAGTTCCATATAGACAGAGGCGTTGCCAGTGCCGACATCGGGGGACTTAGACGAGCCCAAGTCGCCGGTGCCCATGCCGAAGAAGACCGCTTGTCGGCTAGTGCGGTTGACAGTGACATAGGCGGTAAAAGCGACGGGAGAAAAGACGGTGTCGACGGTGCGGAGGTAGTTGCGGCCATCCGATCCGCCATGAAAGCTGCCAAACGTCGCACCCGTGGAATCGAAATTGATCTTTTCCCAGGCACCCGCGCCACCGTTCCAGACGAAGGAGGCCTGGAGCCCGCTGCCATCAAGGAATGCCGGCTGGTTCGGGTAGTTGTCCTGGCTGGTGCCGCTGTATTCAGTCAGGGCGTTCGTTAGGCTGCTTGCGGCTTCAGCGGGAGATGCCGCCAGGCAAACAAGTACCATGCCGAGAAGCGGGACTACACAGGATACATGGGAGCGGGGCAGCGCCGCGTTGGCCAGCAGTGATCTTTCAGGGTTGGGATTGGTGAGGACGGAGTGCTTGGGTGTCATAGGTGTGTAGTGCTTTGTCTTATACAGGTCATCACATTGTTACCATTCGATTCAGGTGCTACAATACGAAAGCGAAGACGAGGTAAACAACCTGCATAATGATGCAGTCCAATTTGCCTTGTCGCGCTCGTTCGCAAAGCCTACAGTGCGCTCCCAGAATGCAAATGCGCGACACCGGCCACTGGTTAGATTTGTGGATGCGACGGCGTGTCCTCATCGCGGCGGCGTGGATTTGCACTTGCGCGAACCTGATCGGCCAGGCGGAAAGCGCGCCGACGCAAGCGGAGGCCGAATTGATGGTCAAGGCTTGGTCCATGGCGGAGGGCTTGCCACATCCCTCGGTCACCGCCCTCGCGCAAACCCGGGACGGCTACCTCTGGATCGGCACGCTGGCCGGATTGGTGCGCTTCGATGGGGTGCAATTTAAGGTTTTTACACCGCAGAATTGTCCGGAACTCCCGCGCAGCCGCATCGGCCGGCTCTTCGAGGGTACGGATGGCACGCTGTTCATCACGACGGAACGGGGCGGCGGTCTGGTGGCGCTTCGCGGGGGCAAGTTTGAGCGACTGCTGGGATCCGGGAACGAACAAGATGAAATTGTGGGCGGTCTGAACGAGGCTTCGGGGAATCTGATGTTTGTGGCGCGTTCCGGTGCTTTGTGGCGGTGGACAAGCGGGCGGTTTAGCGCCATCTCCACCAACCACGATTTCTACCCCGTGTCTCCCCGTCACGTGTGCGAAGACGACCAGGGCCGGGTCTGGATGGTCAGCGCGGTTGACCAATCGAGCAGGCTCCTCCAGTTCGATGCCGGCGAGGTCAAGCCGGTTGCCCTGACGGGAGACTTGGCGGGAAGTCGGATTCAGGCTTTGGCCAGGGATGTCGGCGGCCGGATCTGGCTGGGCACATCGCGGGGATTGGCCGTCTTGCGTGGCGATCGGTTTGAGCCGGTCGAACTGCCGGAACTGGGGGCGAGCTTCAACATCACGGACTTGGCGGCGAGCCACGACGGTGGCTTGTGGGTGTGCGGCGCGAACCACTGGCAACGGAAATACCACGCGGGCCGTTGGGTCGGCCCCGCAAGCCAGATTCAAGGAGTGCAAACGTCGCTGGTAATTCTGGGCGAGGATCGCTGGGGGAATCTCTGTTTCGGGTTGTACCCGGAGGGCTTTGTCACCGTATCGCCTGAGGGAACGGTCAGAAAACTCGACCCGCAGAACGGACTGCCGGGGACGACCGTCTCCTGTTACCTCGCCGATCGCGAGGGCAACGAGTGGTTGGGCCTGGTTGACGGCGGTCTGGTCCGGCTGCAATCCCGACGCGTCAGCATCCTGGGAGAATCCCTGTTGACCGCGCGGGTGTATTCCATATGCGAAGACCACGCCGGTAGTATCTGGGTGGGTACCAGCTCTGCCGGCATTTACCGGTTTCAGGGCACCAATGCGACACGTTACGGGCCGGGGGAGATGCCATTGACCGAGGTGTGGTCCGTTTTCGAGGACAGCCGATCCAACCTGTGGGTCGGCACGTCGTCGCACGGCGTCTATCAATTCCAAGATGGCCGTTTTGTTCCCATGTTCGACCGTAGCCGCCTCTCGGTTCGGGTGAATGCCATTCATGAAGACCGGAGGGGACGCATCTGGTTCGGACCTTGGGGCGGCCTGGCGTGCTACGCTGATGGCCAGCTTATGCAAGTGCCAATGCCCTGGCTTTCCGATGACTACGAAGTGGTAGCCATCGCGTCGGATGACCGGGACCGGCTCTGGTTGGGCACCAAGGGCGCCGGGCTGTTATGCCTGCAGGACGGGAAGTTCACCGCTTACACCGCAACCAATGGCCTCGTGAGCAATCTGGCCTGGTCACTCTTCGTGGACCACAACGACACGTTGTGGATCGGCACGGCTGACGGCGGGCTTAGTTGCCTGCGCGACGGACACTCCGTCAACTTCACAACCCGCGATGGCCTGGCCGATACCACCGTGTGCCACATCCTCGAAGATTCCACGGGCTGGTTTTGGTTCAGTTCGCCGCACGGAGTTTTCTCGGCGCGCCGGACGGTCCTTGAAGCCTTCATGTGCGGCGAGAGCAAGACCATCTCCTGCACCACCTACAATCAATCCGACGGGATGCTTTCGGCCGCCTGCACCTGCGCGTTCCAGCCCTCCGGGTGCATGACGCGCGACGGTCGTTTGCTCTTCCCGACGCTCAAGGGCGTGGCCGTCGTGCACCCGGACGCGGTGGTTGGCAACTCCCTGTCGCCGCCGGTGTTCATCGAAGAGGTGACGATTGGCGAGAAGGTTTACGAATTGTCCGGACCGGCGACGTTGGCGGTCCCGCCAGGGCGGTCCCGACTGGAAATACGTTACACGGCCCTGAACTTCTCCGCGCCGGAAAAAGTGCGTTTCAGGTATCGGCTGGAAGGTTTGGATTCTACGTGGTTGAACAGCGGGGCGAAGCGTGCGGTGGATTACTCCTACCTGCCGCACGGTCGTTACCGGTTTGAGGTGCAAGCCTGCAACAACGACGGCTTGTGGAGCCCGCAAAGCGCCAGTATCGAGCTGATCATCCTGCCGTATTTCTGGCAGACTTGGTGGTTTGTCGGAATCCTCATCTTCACCGGTGGGGCTACCCTCGTGTTCACGGTGCGTCGACTGGAGAAGACCAAGTCCAAGCGCCGGCTGGAACGCGAAAAGCAAGCGCGTCTGGTTGAACTCGAACGTGCCCGCATCGCCCGGGATTTCCACGACAGCATTGGATCCGATCTGACTCATGTCATCGTCCTCAGCGAGTTGCTTAAGGGAGAAAAAGCGCAGCACAAAGAGGTCGAGGCGAACGCCGCGATGATCGCCAACACGGCGCGGAAGGCGGTCCAGGGTCTCCGCACAATCATCTGGGCCGCAAATCCGCAAAACGATACTCTGGATAGCCTCGTACAATACATCAGCCAGTATTCCTATGAATTCTGCGAGGCGGCATCGCTGCCCTGTCATCTGGATCTGCCGACCGAAGTTCCCGTCCTCCCACTGGTCGCGGAGGTGCGGCACAATCTGTTCATGGTCGTGAAGGAGGCGCTCCACAACGTCCTCAAGCATGCCCACGCCTCAGAGGTGCGATTGAGTTTGAAGCTTCACGAGGGATTCCTCGAACTCCGGGTGGAGGACAATGGCCGCGGCTTCAAGTTGGACTCCGTCGCCGGCAGCCAGCGCTGCGGTCTGGCCAACATGCGGCACCGAATGGAGGCCATTGGCGCGGCCTTGTCCATCGAGAGTTCCCCTGGTGGCGGCACTTCCATCCACGCGCGCTGGGCGTATCCGAAGGACTGGCCCGTCGGCGGGATCCGTAAATCATCATCATGAGAGCAAGACAATGAGCACTCGAGTAGCCTTGGTGGAGGACAACGACGACCTCCGCAGCAGTATAAAGCGTCTGCTTCAGCGATCGCCGCAACTGCGTGTTGTGGCCGATTATCCAGATGCCGAATCCGCACTGAAGGACCTGGTCCGGCACAAGCCGGATGTCGTGCTGATGGATGTGAATCTGCCCAAGATGGACGGGGTCGAGTGTGTGCGGCAACTCAAAAGCCTCTTGCCAACCGTGCTTGTCGTGATGCTGACTGTGCATGACGACAACGATTCCCTGTTCAACTCCATTCTGGCCGGTGCCGATGGGTTTCTGCTGAAAGACACGGTGCCCGTCCGGTTTGTGGAAGCCATTGAAGAAGTCCGCAAAGGCGGCTCCCCGATGACGCCTCAAATTGCCCGCCGAGTCGTTCAGCGCTTTCGCAAAGGCGCCCCGAAGCCGACCGGGGTGGCGAACCTGACGTCGCGCGAACAGGAAGTCCTGGAGCAACTAGCGCTGGGAAACCGCTACAAAGAAATAAGCGACAACCTCGGCATCAGCCTGGATGGTATCCGTTTTCACATCCGCGGCGTGTACAACAAGCTCCAGGTTCATTCCCGGACCGAGGCGGTCGTGAAGTACCTGAAACGATGACCATGTTCACACCAGCCTAAGGCCAACGGTCAGTTTTCCACCATTGGCGCGCCGGCGTAAGAGCCGAAAAGCACGAGGGATTTGGGGTTGCGGAATCAATGTAAGTCACTGATTAGAAATGAGATGGAGCCAACGGTCAGAATTGAACTCAATTGCGCACACTTTCACGTTAACGATGGCGCTGGTTCCCCCGCTAATCAAGCGTAATCGGGCTAACTCCGGCACTACTCATTACTACTCGTTTAGGCACAGTTTTAGGCACACCTCCAAGCGGCTCCGGTGGACGTTTCTGAACCGACCTGGCCCGCCGCCCAACCGTGCGCGGATCACCCGGAACCATGTTAAAAAGCGGCACGCTCATCCATCGCTTGTTCGCCTCGGGCAGTGATCGGGCGGCGGAGCGTTGGCGCGAGGCCTATCGCCTGCCGGGAACCGAGGCGCTGGACTTGCATCACCTCTATCGCGCCATGGCCTTCCTGGGCGAACCCCTGGCCGACCAACCCGGCACCCGGGTCCTGGAGACCCCGCGCTGCACCAAGGACTGGATCGAGGAGCAGCTATTTGAACCGCGGCGCGATTTATTCAGCGAGATCGATCTGGTCTTCTTCGACACCACGGCGATCTACTTCCAGGGGGAAGGCGGGCAGGAGCTTGGGCGACGCGGCAAGAGCAAGGACCACCGGCCCGATCTCAAGCAGATGGTGGTCGGGTTGGTGCTGGACATTTACGGCTGGCCGTTGTGTTGCGAGCTGTGGCCGGGCAACACGGCTGACGTCAAGACCCTCTTGCCAGTAGTCCGGCGCTTGCGCGGGCGGTTTGGGGTGCGGCGGGTTTGCATCATGGCGGACCGGGGCATGATCAGCGCCGAGACGGTGGCGGTGCTGGAGTCGCCGGAGTTGGATTGCGATTACATTTTGGGCGCCCGGATGCGCTCGGTCAAGGAGGTGCGGGAGCGCGTCTTGGCCGATCGCGGTGACTTTCTGGAGGTGACGCCGGAACGTAAAACGTCCAAGGACCCTTCGCCCTTGAAAGTCAAAGAGGTGAATATCGGCCCTCGCCGTTATGTGGTCTGTTTAAACGAAGAGCAACGGCGCAAGGACGCCGCCGACCGGCAGGCCATCGTCGAGGCCTTGCGCGAACAGTTGAAACGCGGCGACAAGACGCTCGTCGGCAACAAGGGATTCCGCAAATATCTGGCCGAGGAGGGCGATCAGCGTTTCACGATTAATGAGGCGAAGGTCAAAGAGGAGGCCCGCTACGACGGTCTCTGGGTGTTGCAAACCAATCTGGCCGATGAGCCGAAGATTATCGCCGCCGCCTACAAGGAACTGTGGATGGTGGAGGACCTGTTCCGCATGATGAAGTCGATCCTGGAAACCCGGCCCATTTACCACAAGTGCGACGAGACTATTCGCGGCCATGTGTTCTGCAGTTTTCTGGCACTCCTACTCCGGCGGGCTCTGGAGCAACGTCTCGCCGAGAAAGAGCAAACCTGGGAGTGGGCCGAGATCGTGCGGGGCTTGGACAACCTGCAAGAAGTCGAAGCGGTCTTCCAGGGCAAACGCTTCCTCCTGCGCAGCCAACTGGTCGGCCAGGCCCACCGCGCCCTGCTGGCCGCCGGGGTGGCGGTACCACCGACGCTACGGGAAAAGGCATGAGCGCATAAACCTGGAATCCGAAAAATGTAGTGCCAAGACCATTTCTGGTCTTCGTAAGTCATTGACTATCAATGGGGCGGATTTTCAAAGTGTTGAAGACGAGTGAGGGAGCCGAAGGTGAAAGACCCGTTTGTGGTGGTATTCGACTGGGGTAGGATGTTGCTGCCGACCAGCACGAGGCCCGCGCCGGAAACCGGGGTCGGGCCATTGCCGCCCGTGGTGACGACCGAGCCGTTCACCGAGTAATAGGCCAGCCCGGCCAGTTGCAATCCCCAGCCATTGAAATAGCCGCGCAGGCCGGTGGCTGGGTTCCACCGGACCACCAGGCGCCAGTTGCCTTAGCCGATGGTGTTGTTAAAATTGGTCAGCGTGAACGAGGTCAGGCAGGCCACGTTCGTGCCGAAGTCGTAGGACACCCCATTCGGCGCATAAAGCAGCACGTCCAGTTGCGAGTAATCGGGGTAGTTGAAATTCAGGTTCACGGTGATGCCTTGGATCTGGACCCCGGCGGCGACGTTCAGCGTGTTCGAGTAACTCGTGGTGGCGCTGCCGCCAATGATGACCGTGGTGTTGGTCTGGCCATTGTAGATGCTCTTGGTGGTCGGCGTGAGCGTATCCCGGTCCAGGCGGAAGGTGCCGGTCATGTAAATGCGCTGGCTGTTGGGCAACGCTCCGAGAATGGCCTCTACATAGGTGCCTTCCAAGTGGTCAGCCGTGGTCCGAGTGCCCAGCAGCGTAACCTCGCGGCGGATGGCGAACGGGAACAGGTTTTGCACGTCGAGGATGCCGTTATTGTTGAAGTCCGCGTCGCCGAGGAGGCTTTGCGATCCAATGTTGGTGACGGTGTAGGCGGGGTTGCCCGGATTGGGGTTCACGAAGCTGGTATAGGGGGACGCGTTGCGGTCCGCCGGGGCCATGGGGAAACTGGTGGTGGCCGAGAAATTCAGGCAGTTTCCGGGTATTTTCATGATCTGGGGCGCGGGAGGCAAGCGCGCTCCGAGTCGGAGCGGTTGGCAAGTGGGCGCGGAAGCGGGTCTCGTCACCAAATCCAACCCTAGTAAAATCCAAATGAAATCTCTACCCAATCTCGACCGGGTTGAATATGATTGGGAGGTTCGTTGGCTGGCGATTATTGGACCGTGAAACTCGACCACAGTAAATTGGAAAAGGTTCTGCCCGACCCGGTTTTTCCCAAATCGGATCAGGTTGTCCTTGGGCTCAGCGGCAACGTGCCCACACTCCTCCTCCACGCTCAGAAGAGATGAAGGCTCAACGGCCATCTTCAGGGGGAGGCTTGCTGATTGTCGATGACTCGCCGTCCACGCTCACGTTGCTGGCGACCATGTTTCAGGCGGAGGCGGTGCCCATACGAATGGCGCGGAGCGGTGCTTTGGCCCTGGCGTCAGCCCGGCGCCAGACGCCGGACCTCATTCTCCTGGATATCGGCATGCCGCGCATGGACGGCTACGAGGTCTGCACCCGGCTCAAGGCCGATCCGGATTTACGGGGTATACCGGTCATTTTTATCACCGGCCGCGAGGGCCTCGCGGATAAGGTGAGGGCGTTTGGCGCCGGGTGCGTGGATTATGTGACCAAGCCGTTTCACCCGGAGGAGGTCCAGGCGCGGGTGAGGGCGCAACTGGCCTTGCGCGGTCAAGCCCGGCAGTTACGCCAACAGTACGACCAACTCCAGGAATTGGAGCGCGTGCGTGACAGCTTGGTGCACATGATCGTGCATGACATGCGCTCCCCGTTGTTGGCACTCCAGGCCGCCCTGGAGGTGGTCCAAACGGCGCCCTCCGCCGCCAGGAGGCCTCCAGGCCAGACGCTGGAGTACGCGCTGCGCGCGACGGCCCAATTGACCACCATGGCGAACCAACTCCTGGACATCAGCCGATTGGAAGCCGGCCGGATGCCGCTGCGGCTGGGCAAACACGATCTGGTGCCGACGTTAACCGAGGCCCTCCGCGCCTCGGCGGCGCTGGCCGGCACCCGGCGGGTGGATTGGCGGGGCCCGGCGTCCTTGCCGGTGATCTATGACGAGGAAATCATTGGCCGCGTCCTCACGAACCTGCTCGCCAATGCCTACAAGTTTACCCCCCAAACCGGGGAGGTTCGCCTGTTCGCGGCAGCGGAACCCGTCCATGCGCGCATTTCGGTGGCCGATACCGGTTGCGGTATCGCTCCCGAGCACCACCAGGCTTTATTTGAGAAATTCCGCCAGGTGGAGTTGCGGCGGAAAGGCGTAGGCACGGGGCTGGGTTTGGCCTTTTGCAAACTGGCGGTGGAAGCCCACGGCGGCCGCATTGGGGTAGCAAGCGCGCCCGGCAAGGGCAGCACCTTTTGGTTCACCCTGCCCCTGGCGCCCGCCCACGGTTGAGCCCACTCTTGCCGGCCGGGAAGCCGCCGTCCTCTGGTGCAGGAGGGCAACCTCCGCCTCATGCATTCTGAGCTTGGCCGGCCCGCCGCTCTCCCTGGCTTCAGGAGGCGTTCCGCGAGTTGCTGTCCAGCCTCACGCCGCGTCAGGCCTGGGTCCTGAGGCTACGCTACGGGCTGGAGGAAGATCACCCCGGTGCCACAGCGGGCCGAACCGCGCGTGTCCTGTCCCCCGATCTGGTTTAGCCCGTGCTTGCAAGCGCCCAAGTATTAGGCCCGAGGGTTGAGGCGCCCCTGCGGAGGTTTCCCGGCAATCTGGTGGCCAAGTTGCAACCCCCAGGATCGGGCGTAGGCCACTAGCTCACGGTCATTGTGCGCCGCCAACTTCTGGCGAATGTTGCGCCGATGCGCGTGGACGGTGGCCACCCGGATCTTCAAGCCGGCGGCAATCTCGGGGTCCAGCGCCCCCGCCGCCACCCACTGGATGATTTCCTGCTCGCGCTGGCTCAGGATCTTCTGAAAGGCCTCGGGTTTATGCAGCCATTCCGTCTGGATGCGGAGAAAGATCGGGCTGTAGTAGCCCTGGCCCGCGTTGACCGCACGCACGGCGGCCAACAAAACACTCAGCGGCTGCTCCTTATCGACGAAGGCGTCGAGGTCGCCCTGGAGCACCCGCCACACCGTGTATGGGTCCCGCTTGCCAGTCAAGGCCAGCAACTTGGCCCGGGGCAATCGCACCCGCAGCTTCGCCGCCAGTTCCAACCCATCCATGCCCGGTAGCTCGATGTCCAGCAACACCAGGCCGGGCTGGAGGCGCAAGCAGAGCTCGAGTCCCGCCTCCGCTGTGCCTGCCTGGCCCACCAGCCGCAAGCCGGGCTGCTGCTGAATCCAGCTCCCCAAAACCTCCCGCACTAATTCATGGTCGTCCACCAGCACCACATCGATCCCCGCGTCGGGGTGCTCTTCCGCGACCGGGACATTGGGCTTGTGGCCGCGCGCGTTCGCACTAGAAGAAGATCTCATGTCGGTTCCATGCTGAGATCCCTTGAGTGCGAGTGTCAATACTTTATTTCGAGTTGGAGAATACCATACTAATGGTAGGCCGCCTGCCACCGGGAGGGCATTTTAATTCCTCCATATTTCCGCCGCGAGTCCGTACAGTACAGGCCGACAAAGCACCGCATTATGATCTCGACACAAATACAGGCTGACTTCGGGATACACCTGTTTGACGAGGGGGGCGGCCGTCCGCCAACGGTCTTAGCCCCGGAGCCGGCGGCGGGTGTACGGGATGGTCTCGGGGATGCGACGGCCATGTACCTGCGAGCCGTGCGGCGCATGCCCACGCTGACGGCGGTGCAGGAGGTCGAACTGTTCCGGCGCCGGGAGGCAGCGGAGGCCGAGGTGCGCACGGAGCTTTATGGACTCGGCTTCGCCGCCCAGGCGCATCTGGCCCTGGCCGAGCAACTGTTGTCCCGTGCTCCGGAAGACCAAGGGGACGACGGCACGATCGAGGAGCCCCGCGGCGGCCGTCAGGTCTGCCCGGCCCATCTGCGCGCCTTGGCACGCAAGGTTCGGAACCTCGACGCGCAAGCGGCTCGCGACTTTGCCGCTTTCCAGGAGGCAGCCCCGGGCGAGGAACAGGACCGGCTGTGGGAGAGCTGCCAACGGCTCCAGGCGGAACTCTGCGGCCAACTGTCCCGGTTTGCCTTCGGGCCGCCCTTGGTGGAAGGGCTGCTGCGCGAGGCCGACCTCGCCCGGCAGGATATCCTGCTGGCCCTGCACAAGCTCATCCTGGCGGACATCCGGTATCAGCGGCTCGTGGCCGGCTCACCGGCCAACGAATCGGCCCGCGCGCGCCCCTACCTGACGGAGGTTCACGACCAACTCACCGCCCTGGAGTGCCGCGTGCGCCAGCCGGCGGCGCACTATTTACGGGCCTGGGCCCGCCTGGCAACCAAGGCCACGGCCTTGCGGCGGGTCGAGGAGGCCATCGTGTTAGCCAACCTGCGCCTGGTGGTGCATGTCGCCAAGCGCTACACCTATGGCGGCCTCGGTTTGCTCGATCTCATCCAGGAGGGCAACCTGGCGCTCATGCGGCTGTTGGGCCGCTTTGATTACCGCCGGGGTTGCCGTTTCTCCACCATGGCGGTCTGGGGCATCCGCACGGCCATCGCCCGCGCGGCCGCCAACCAGGGTCGGCTCATTCGCCTGCCGGTGCATGTGCAGGCCATCGCGAGACGGCTGCAAGCCGTGCGGCACCACCTCACCCAGGAATTCGCGCGAGAGCCTTCGGTGGACGAATTGGCCTTCGTTCTGCAGCTCCCCGTCAAACGCATTCAAAACCACTTGCGCGCCGTGCAGGAGCCCCTCTCGATTCACTCCCCGTTGCCGCAGGTCGAGCACTGTTCCCTGGCGGATTGCCTCCCCGACGAGTCCATCGCACCGCCCGGTGAAGCCGGCGATGAGGATCTCCGACGGAGCGGTTTGACCGTGGTGCTGGCGAGGCTGACCGAACGCGAACGCGAGGTGATTACCCGGCGCTTTGGCCTGGACGGAGAGCCCAACGCCACGCTGGCGGAAATCGGAGCGCAAATGGGCCTAACGCGGGAACGGGTCCGCCAGATCGAAGGCACCATCCTGCGCAAACTGCGTCATCCCGCCCACGCCGACAAACTCCGCCTTGCCAGCTAAGGCCCGCCCTTATTCCGGGAGTAAGCGGAGCAACTCTTCGGCGTTGTACTCGCCGGCCAGGTCCGCCAGGCCTCGCCCCAACGCCGGATTGAGCTCGATCGCTTCGGCGATTAGGTTGTTCACTTGTTCGAAATTTCCCAGCACCACATTCTCCCGCAGCTCACGGCGCAAGGCATCCGGCAACTGGCTGACGGTCTCCGGGGTCAGCACCGCCACCTCGGTGAGCTGATTGGCCGCGGCATATTCACAACCGAGTTGCCCGCGAATTTTCTCCAGCATCTCAGACTCCCGAATCGGTTTGGCGACAAAGTCATCCGCGCCGACCGCCAAGGCCGCACGACGGTCGTCTTCGAACGCCGCCGCCGAAACCATGATGATCCGGGGTTGCGGCCAATCCGGCCGGGAGCGGATGCGCCGAATGGCTTCAAAGCCGTCCATCTTCGGCATCCGCGCGTCCATCAGTATTAGGTGCGGCGCGGCGGCCCGGCAGAGGCCCAGGCCCTCGAGCCCATCGGCGGCCACCTGCACCTCGAAACCGACCCGCGCCAGCATGGTTTGCAGCAGCGTCCGATTGTCCGCCAGATCATCCACCACCAGCACCCGGTAGGCCGGGGCGTCCGGTGGGGATTGCAACCGGGGGAGAACTTCGGCCGTGGGCGTCGGCGCCGACGCTTCCGCCCGTTTCACCGGCACCTCCAGGCGAAAGACGCTTCCCACGCCAACCTCGCTCCGAACCGTCAACTCCCCCTCCATCAGCGCCGCATATTGTCGGCTCAGGGACAAGCCCAAGCCGGTGCCCGAATGCGTGCTCCGCCCACTGCTGGTCTGCCCGAACCGCTGAAACAACTGGTGGGCTTCCGCTTCCGGAATGCCTGGCCCGCTGTCCTTGACCTCCACCACCAACCGCAGCCTCCCCGGGGCGGGCTGCACGGTAGCGACGCAGAGTTGGACGCCGCCGCGGACGGTGAACTTGATGGCGTTAGCCAGCAGGTTGGCCAGGATCTGCCGGAGTTTCGCTTCATCGGCCTCGATAAACGGCGGCAAGTCCACGGCGGGGAGCCACTCGAGCCCGATCGCTTTGAGCCGCGCACGTTCCCCGAACAGCGTCATCAGGTCCTGGCAGAACCGTCGTAGATCGAACACGTTGGTTTCCACTATGGTATAGCCGGCCTCCACCCGGGACAGTTCGAGGATGCTGTTGAGCAGGGCCAACAACGCCTGGCTGTTGCGATTGATGGAGTCGATCTGCCCCCGCAAGCCCACGGGCACCGCCGCATCCCGCGCCAGCAGCTGGGCATGCCCCATGATGGCGTTCATCGGTGTGCGGATCTCATGCGACATGTTGGCCAGAAACTCGGTTTTGGCCCGGTTGGCCGTCGCCGCCGTCGTGAGCGCCGCGCGCAATTCCCGGTCCGCCCGCAAGCGTTCTGTGTTGTCAAATACCGTGGTGCGCGTCATGACAAAACGGCCTTGTTCATCCCGCAGATCCACACTGTTGACCACCGCCGGCAGAATACTGCCGTCACGCCGGACGAATTCCGCATCCACATTGGTCACGCTCCGATCCGCACACTCATAGAACATGCTCCGGAACACCCGCGCCGCCCCCGGGGACAAGAACTGTTCGAGGTTGCGGCCCACCACCTCGCTCCGGTCATAGCCCAGCCATTGGAGTTCCGTGTCATTCATCCGCAGGATTACCCCATTCCGGTCCAGGCTGTGGTAGCCGCACGGCGCCCGGTTATACAGGTCTTTGATCTCCCTGCTGGACTGCTCCAGCGCCCGTTGGGCCTGTTTCCCTTCCGTGATATTCATCACATTGGCGAGAATACAACGCACCCCGTCGATCAGGATCACCTCTGCGGAGATCACGATTTCGATAGTCGCACCGGACTTCGTCCGGCCCTCGCTTTCGTAATTCTGGAGGCTGCCTTTGCGGGTGAGTTCCTCGGCGAATTTCGCCGCCCGCAAGTTGTCCCCATGGAGGCCCATCGCGACCGCGCTGCGCCCGAGCATCTCCTCGCGGGTGAACCCAAACACCTCAGCGAAAGCCTGGTTCACATTCAGGAAACACCGGTCAATCAAGCGCATGATGGCCACGCCGAGTGGAGAACATTCGAAAATCGTCTCGAACCGCACCTTGGCTTCCGTTAGTTCCCGAGTACGCTCGGCCACCCGCTGCTCCAGTTTGGCGTTCATCTCGGTCAACCGCGCATTCGCCTCCACGACCGCCGCTTCGGTCCGTTTCCGATCCGTGACGTCCTCCTGGATGGCGATGAAATGAGTGATCTCCCCCGCCGCGCCTGTCACCGGCGATACGGTCTGGGAGACAGCGTAAAAGCTGCCATCCTTGCGGCGATTCACCAGCTCGCTCATCCAGCGCTCGCCATGGAGAATGGCCGCCCACATCGCCGCGTAACACTCCGGGGATTGCCGGCCGGATTTCAAACGACTCATGGGTTGCCCGCAAAGTTCGCCCTCGGTATAACCATTCATGGCAAAGAAGGCGGGGTTGGCCCACTCGATGCGGCCCGCAACATCGGTCACCACGATCCCATTGACGGCGCTCTGGATACCCGCTTGCAACAAGCGGAGCGTCGCCTCCGCCTTTTTCCGGCTGGAAATATCGCGAATATTGCTGACGATCATCTCCTCCTCAACCAAGGTCACTTTTTGGGAGCTTACCTCGACCGGCAACAGGCTACCATCTTTCCGACGGTGGATCGTTTCAAAAAACGTGACGTCCGCCCCCCGGCGCATTTGCGCCAAGACCTCGGGTTCCGGATCCAACCGCAGGTCCTGGATGCGTCGTTCCTGCAACTCCTCCCGGGAGTAACCGTAAGCCTTGGTCGCGGCGGCATTGGCATCCAATAGCTGGCCATCCGCCACTCGAATCCGGAGAATGATGTCCCGATTGCAACTCGACATCAACTCGGAGATGCGCAGTTGGTCCTGGATTTGCTTGGTTTTCGTAATATCCCGGGCCACCACCACCAGGCCTTTGCGCCGGCCATCGCTGTGGAGGATCGGGACTTTATGCACCTGAAAGGAATGCCGCACGCCCTCCGGCGTCTCCACATACTCCTCGCCCACCCACATTTCCCCCACCTGCCAGGCCTGCTCATCGGTCACCGCACAGCACTCGTGGGCCGCCTGCAGCGCCGGAATGTCCCCGGCCAGTTCGCGATCCGTGCGTCCCCGCCACGGCCGCCGATCCGTCTGAAAAACCTGCGCGGCGGCGGAGTTGATGATTTGCCACCGGCCCTGGCCGTCCTTGAGAAACACCTGGTCCGGGATCGCCTCGATAAGCGTCAGCAATTCCTCATTCGCAGCGTCATGGGCGGTAGCCACCTCGATGCGGAACCAGGCGTGCGCAATGTCCTCCGCCAACTCGGCCAGCAAGCGGACCTCCGTGTCGCTAAACGCGTGCACGCGATCGTATTTTACCGTTAGCGCGCCCAGAACGCGCTCCTGGAAGACCAAGGGCAGGCTCGCTATCGAGGCGGCCCCCAAGGCCACAGCCTCGGAACGCCAGGGGGCAAACCGCGGATCGCTGGCCAAATCATCGAAGACCACGGGCTGTCGCGTGCGTATGGCCGTGCCAGCGGGTCCCAGACCGGTCGGCGACTCATCCCAGGTGATTTTGGCGTGCGGGAACCTCTCGGCCTCGGCACCCGCCACCGCAAGCGGGATTACTTCGCCGAGCTCGAGATCCATCTTCCCGATCCAGACGGCAACGTACCCGCGGGTTTTCACCAAGCTGGCACAAACCCCCTGGAAGAGCGGGATCATCTCGGTCTGCTGGACCAACTCACGGCTCACCGTGCGCATGGCCTGCAAGAGACTAATGAGGTGCTGGCTGGGGTCTAGCGGAGGCGAGGTTTCGTCCGCAGCAGGGTTTGAGGGCATAAAAGCTATTTCTGGCGGTGATCAGGCTCGCCGACCGGGGCCGCGTAGCGGGGCAGTGTCACCACCAGGCGGATGCCTGGGGGCCGCCACCGAGGGGGCCAGGCCCAGGTCGCCGCCGGGGGCGATCGCCTTGCCGACGGTGAACAAAGGCTGGTCCGGCCGGGAGAACTTCTCCCCCGTCTTGAGCAGGTACACCAGTGCCTTGCCGAGCAGTTGACGATCCCCTGCCATCCCGAGGCCGGAGGGCGCGCCCACGGCCATGGCCACTCGGCTTTCCTCGGCGTCCCCGGCCACCATCGCCACCGCCTCGGCCACCACCTCATCCAGGGCAATGGTCTGGCGGGAAAGGCGAATATCCTGGACCTCCAGATTCGCCGACTGGCCATCCACCAGGAGAATGGAAACGGCACTGGCGGCTGGAGGGCCACCGATCATACTTAAGTTTGGCCGGTCAACGGAGTCTGATACGATCACAAAGGCGATTGAACCCGGCGAGCCGGGGCCGCCAAGCCCCGCACATAATCAAATCGCCGCTCAACGCGCTGCGGACATTCTGGCACGAAACACCCCTCCAATCGGATGAAAAACTTTACCACTTAAAGGGTAGCCGCCGCACCGAGGCAGCGCCACACCTGAGTGACAGTAAATTAAGCGCCCTGGTCTCTCAAATCTATATGGTAGCTGGGGAGTAACCCATGCACACAAGAGTCTGCAGGTTACAGGCTATGAAAGGCAATGGCTTACCCTTTAGGTGGTAAATTTAGCTGTTGGAAATCTCGGCCTCATCGCCGATAACTAGGGCGTTAGTAATACTAGCAGCCTGTCGGACTTAGGGGCGAACTATTTTTGAACGAGATCCAGGATGAGGGGATCGGATCGGTATGGCTGCACGCTTTGTTAATATCGATCGAGACACGCCGCTACTGCTCCCGCCCAACC
>Ga0316226_1001198_pt1 | contig 29259 bp, 25 predicted proteins | sample TBH18017metaG_FD_206009 | JGI IMG/M metagenome (GOLD analysis project Ga0316226, IMG submission 206009) | Freshwater microbial communities from Trout Bog Lake, Wisconsin, USA - TBH18017 | ecosystem: Environmental > Aquatic > Freshwater > Lake > Hypolimnion/Profundal zone | place: USA: Wisconsin...
CTGGAGCTCTAATCCTTACAGTACCATCAAAGCCTTATCCCATGGGATGAACCTGCAGAATTTCGGGGTTTCCGATTACTATTCCAACCGCTCGAATGCTTTTGCGGTCAGATGCCTTAAGGATTAGAATAAACGATCTGATTTCACACCCGGGATCCTCAGATATTTTTATTATCGTTATTTTTGAATTCGCAAATTCATATTGTAATGAGGCCGGGTGTTATCTCAGCATTCATCTTTCTTTTGCTGGATTTACAATCAGCAGTCAGCCAGGTCAATATCAATTTTATAGTTCCCGACACGGTCTGTACCGGTGAGATGATCACAATTTCCAATCTCACAACCGGGGGCAGTACCTTCTATTGGAATTTTTGTACGGGCGATGCCAATGCAAATCCCGTTGGGGTTAATATTGGGAACCCCGATGGCCTTCTGGACATTCCGACTTATATAACACTAGTAAGGCAGAATAATGATTGTTTCTCTTTTATAAGCTGCCAGGGAGTGGGAGTGGTAAGGTATTATCATGGCCATAGTTTTGCCAATAATCCGCAAAGCTCTGTAAACCTGGGGAACTTCGGGGGCATGATCGACTTCAATGAGGAAGGCATCCAGATCAAAAAAGACCCCGTCAACGGCAAATGGTATGGATTCGTGAACAGCTATTACACCATGATCAGACTTGATTTCGGGAATTCCCTTTGGAATACACCTGCAGCGACGATGCTAAACATTTCACCGGCCTTTAATATGGCCCATGGCCTGGCGCTGGTAAATGATAACGGGAACTGGGTGGCTCTCGTGGCCTGTTCAATAGGCAACAGCCTGTTCAGGCTGAATTTCGGGAATTCGCTGTCCAATGCGCCGGTTGTTACAAATTTTGGGAACATTGCAGGGTTTACGAGCCCTAAAGCAGTTTGTATTGTGAATGAAAATTCGATGTGGTATGCATTAGTGGTTACAGGCAATACTTCATTGGCCAGGATAAGTTTCGGGTCTACACTGCTTAATGCACCGACCGGTACTAACCTTGGTAACCCGGGAGGATTAAACACGGCAGTAGGCCTTACGCTTCTCAGGGATTGCAATGTAACCACAGGATACTGGACAGATTATATAAATCCTGGTCAGCTCGGTAAGCTTACTTTTCCGGCTGGAATAACCGGGGCGGTAACCGGAAAAGTCCTGGGTAATATCGGGAATCTTACGCAACCGCATTCGTTTTCGGACTTGTTCAGGCAAAACGACACCTTGTTTGCCTACATTACAAACCGTTCCGGCTCCATGACACGATTGATGTTCCCGCCATGCAACAATGCAACAGTTCCGTCTTCCACATCCTTTAATCCTCCTCCTTTTTCTTATAATACCCCGGGAACCTATAATGTCAGGCTCATCGTTGACGAAGGATTGCCTACCGAAACGGTATTGTGCAAACCAATAGTGGTTGGAAATTCCGCTTCAATAAATCTTGGGCCCGACAGGGGGATCTGCCCGGGCGCCACTACGGTCCTGGATGCCGGGCCGGGGTTCGGATCTTATCTCTGGTCAACGGGTGAGAAAACACAATCCATTACCGTTGGAACAGCCGGGAAATACTGGGTGAATGCCGGCGGTAGCGGGTGCACGGGAAAAGATACAGTGAATATCAGCATATATTCCCCTGTACAGCCTGAACTTAAGCCGGATACTTCAATCTGCGAGGGGCAGAAATATGTCCTGAACCCGGGCCAGGGTTTCAACTCGCTGGTCTGGAGCAATGGCGAGACTTCAGCAACCCTGACGGTTGAGAAGGGAGGGCAATACTGGGTTCATACTGTGGATAAAAACAATTGTACGGGGGCCGACACAGTGACCATCAGGTTAAAACCCCCCATTAATGTTAAACTGGTCCACGACACAACAATTTGTTCGAGCGTTCCTGTCATCCTTCATGCAACTGCCCTGGGTGCCGTGTATCTCTGGCAGGACGGCTCAAGGGACTCGTTGTTCACAGTCACCGACCCCGGGATATACTGGGTGAGGGTGAGCAGGGACAGTTGCGCCGTACAGGACACATCCTATGTGCAGGACTGTTCCGCCTCAATATATTTCCCGAATGCCTTTACTCCGAATGGAGATGGCCTGAATGATTACTTCAGTCCGGCAGGGCCGCAGTTTTCACAATTCAACCTGACTATTTTTGACCGCTGGGGCCAGGAAATTTTCACTACAAACAACCAGGAAACAGGCTGGGATGGAACTTTCAGGGGCAAGCCCTGCCCTGCAGGCACATATTCTTTTATTGCCACTTATAAATTAAATTATGACTCAGGCAGGTCCGGAACGAAACACGGAAACGTTACACTCCTGAGGTGAAGGGGTATTTTCAATTATTGTTATCTTTTTGCCTGATCTTCTGAAAGCCGACAGGTGCATCATGCCCTGCAACCCTGATGCTGGCGTTCAGTTCAAACCCTATCAGCAGTACAAATGCATTGGAATAGATCCATAGCATGACTACCAGCAGCGTGCCGATTGAGCCGTACAAGGCATTGTAACGGGAAAAGTTATCCACATAAAAATTAAATCCCTGGGTAGTCAGAACGATCAGCAGGGTCGATAAAGTTGATCCCGCTGTAATGAACCTGAACCGTTCGTTGCGTGAAGGGGCAAGGTAATACATGCTTGAAATTGCAAGGAACAGTACCAGGAGGATGATAAGCCACCGCAGCACCTGCAGCAGGAAAACAAAGAAGTGGGCATTGACAATGATGTCGGGAAGCACAAGCTTCAGCAGTTTGAATCCAAAGGTCATCAGGCCAATTGCAATGATCAGGAGAAAAGAAAGTATAATAATAAGGAAAAATGCCACGATATATTGTTTCACGGTTGTCCGGGACTCGATGTCATGGTAGGTATTGTTGAATGCTTCGATCAGGCTTTTCATGCCTCTTGCCGAGAAGTAAAGCGCCAGAATGAAGTTGAGGATCAGGACCCCGCTTCTCGGCCTTGTGATAATATCGGTGATGGTTTCACTCACAGTCGCCCAGACCATGTCGGGCATAAAGTCTTCAAGAAGGTTAAGAAGGGTTGGCTGGAAGTTTGCTATGGGGATGAACGGGATGATAGAAAACAGGAAGATCAGGAACGGGAAAATTGCCAGGAAAAAGGAAAACGAGATAGCTGAAGCCCTGGTGGCGATATAACCTTTCTGCATCCCTCTGAGAAAGAATCCGAATACATGGAACAATGTCAAGCCGTCAAAGCCCGGAAGAATGATTTTTTGGGAAAGACGGATAAGGAACGCTACGGGCTTCCATTCGAGGAACCATTGGATCATGCGTATAGCCTTTGGTGGAGCTGGGGGGATTCGAACCCCCGTCCAAACAGGCAGCAAAACTGCTTTCTACATGCTTAGCCATCGATTGATTGTCGGGAGAAGGTTGGTCGCTGGCAGACCGGCCTTAACCGTAGTTACCTTTATTTCGGATGTTCACCGGAACCTTGAACAGCCTATCCCATCATTTCTGGTGCCTCGGTCGGAACGCCGTTGGGACGGGCTTCCCGGGAGACAACTGTTGACTAATCTCTAAGATTAGGCAGCCAGTCTGTAAGCGAAGTTATCGCCGTTTAATGTTGTGCAGATTCGTATTTGCGGGACTGATCCACGAACTCCCGGCATGCTTACAATCCCACTTCCCTGCTGTCAAAACCGGTCAACCCCTTTTTATTTCAGTTCAATGAGTGTGCAAAGTTACAAAAAAGAAGCGAGGTGGCGGGAAGTGAGGTAGCGAAATAATTTCGCTTCTCGCTACCTCACTACCTCGCTACCTGTTTAGGGTTCTTCCATCTCCAGGATGGTGCTGACGAATTTTGAGATGTCGTATTTTTCGGTGAATATTTTATACAGTTCGCTGATGATGGGATACCTCTTTGCCTCCCCTGTTTCCCTGAGGATCTTCTCATAAAAGATCGTGGCTGCAGTCTTCCCTTCAAGCACTAGTTCATGCGAGACATGCTCGGTGAAAAATCCTTTGCCGATTAACAGTCCGAGGGTTCGGTTCCGGCTCAGGTCGTTGAGCGCGGTGAGAGTGAAATCCCCGTAACCGCAGTATTTAAAAATGGTCTCTTCCTTGCCTCCGAAATATAACATGATGTTCATCATCTCCCTGAAAGCCCGGGTCAGGATAAGGAAACGAAGATTGGGAGAATTGAACTGTGCGTCAACTATACCCAAAGCTATTGCATAAATATTCTTGAGTATGCTCAGGATCTCAACACCCTGGATGTCTTCACTGTAATCAAGATATATGGTAGAGTCTTTAAAAAGAGTTGAAATCAGGTCAACAATATCATCTCCAATATAACCGAGCGTGAATCCTGTCGGGATACGGTTTATGATCTCCTTGGCGAAGCTGGGACCTTTAAGGGTGCATACCTCGTTGCTGAAATTTTGTTTCAGGCATTCAACGACAGTGAGTTCCCCACAGCCAAATCCTTTCGCAAGGTTTACCAGGATTGCACCAGCCGGGATGTTCGAACGGATCGATTTGAGGTAATCAAGCAAAACCACTGAAGGAATGGCAAGGAAGATCACCGAAGAATCTTTCAGCTCGCTAACGTCGGTGGTTGCCCTGAGCTCTTTACGAAGATGATAACCGGGAAAATATCTTGCATTGATATGCTGTTCATTGATGGAGCGAACAACATTCTCTTCAACGGATATCAGCAAGACCTCTCCGCAGCCGTTTTCAGATAAGATATTTCCAAGTGCAGTGCCTATTGTACCGGCGCCGATAATTGATATTTTTTTCTTTACATTCATTACGGTTGCTCAGTTAAATTCTTTTGGAAATGCTGCGAAACGCAAGGTGAAAGATGCACCAGGCCTACGAATGATCTCATACTGGGCTTCCAGCTGTTCGATCAGGATCCTGATGATCTGTGAACCGGTAGACACATTATCGTCAAATGAAAACGTTTCGGGCAGGCCAACTCCGTTATCCTTCACTGTTAATATGTAGTTCATCGACTCCAGTCCTTCCTGGGCAGCCTGGTTTTGTTTATCAAGATGCAGATCGATCCATATTTCCCCCGGCTCATTGTTCGGGAAAGCGTATTTAAAGGCATTGGTAAGGAGTTCATTTAAAATGAGGCCCAGCGGTAATGCTATCTCGATCCTTGTAGCACATTCCTGGACTGAAGTGTGAAGTTGGATATTGTGTTTGCTGAAAGCACTGCTGACAATACTCGTCAGACGGTCCAGATAGGGGCCAAGAGGGATGGAATCTATGCTCTGGTTGCGGTATAACTGCTCGTGAACAAGCGACATTGTCCTGACCCTGAGCTGCAGGTCGATCAAAGGCAGATCTAAAGTCATTGATTTGGAAAACTGTCTTTGAAGATCCATCAGGCTTATCAGGATGGCAAAATTATTTTTTACCCTGTGATGGATCTCATAAAGCAGCATTTCCTTTTGTCTCTCATTTTCTGCCAGCTGCTCTTCATACCGCATCCGGTTGGAAATATCCCTTACAACGGTCACCAGTTCATAAACCTCTCCGCTAATAGGGTCAAACAACGGATTTATGTGGCTTTCCACCCAGAAGGACTTCCCGCTCCTTTTTTTAGCTTTGTATACAAGGATCTGGGGTGTTTTACGCTGCACAATGGATTCTATCGACGACCTGATCTGCTTCCTGTAAGCAAGGTCAATAACTTCAAATGAATCTGGTCTTGTTAAAAGCTCTTCTTCAGTAAATCCATACATTGAATAACAGCTCGGAGAAACAAACCTCCTGTTCAGGTTCCTGTCGAACAATGAAATGACATCAGGTGAATGCTCGGCCAGGAAACGGTAAAGATTTTCGCTCTCTTCAAAATGATGTTCAGCTTCAATATGCTCCCTGATTTCGTTTTCCAGCTTAAAATTCAGTACCTGTAACTCCTTTTCTGATCTCTGGATCCTTCTTGTTATTACGTGAACGATCATCCCTACTGTTACTATCAGGAAGAGAATGATCACGATCGAGAAAAGCTGCAGCTTGTGATTACGAATCTCAAGCTGCTGGGTCTCATTTTGATGCGTGAGAAGGTTATGAGTGTCTTCAATGTCGCGCACAAGGCGTTCGGCTTCGTAGGTCCGGATGGCGACTTTATTCCTGTCATCCATGATCTTTTGGTGAAACCTGAAATATGCCTGGTAGTTTTCAAGGCTTTTAGCGTACTGTTTTTGAAGGCCGTAGCAATCCGATAAAAGGAGATGCGCTTCTTCGGTCAGATTATTGTGATTCCCTTCAATACTTCGCTGAAGCCCCAGCTGAAGAAAATACATTGCAGAGTCATACTTTCCCATTTCCATGTACGATCCCCCTATATTAATGAGGGATGAAGTGATAAGGCTTTTCACACCGATCTCCAATCGTTCATAATACGCTGTTCTGTTGTACATCAGGGCAAAATGTTTATTGCCTATCACTGAATAAGCATGCGCGATCCTGGTGTTCAACACACTGATCTCAAGCGGGTTGCCAAGAGGAGATAAAAGCTCAATAGACTTCTTATACATAAAGATAGCCCTGTTCATTTGCTTCAGTTGAACAAAGGCATCACCGATCAGTTTATAAGCCCTGCTTAAATTTGAAATGTTCTTTAATTTGTAACAATGTCCTGCACTACGGTAAAAATAGTCCACGGCTCCCCAGTAATTACCCTTATTCAGCTCAACAGAACCGCTGGTAACACAAAGCAAAGCCACCTGCAATGGGTCTTTCGACCTGTTTAAAACGGAGTATGCCCTTTCAACATAAGGATCGGCCCTGTTGGGTTCCTTGATCCGCACGAACACTTCAGCAATCGACTGGTATAAATAGATCTCATGATCGGCATCTTTCAGTGACTGGTATATGTCGAGGCTGTTAAAATAATATTTCAGGGCCAGGGGATAATCGTTCTCATTCAGGTTGGCTACTCCGAGAATCTGCAACGACAGGGCCTCACCTTCCAGGTAATGACAGCTTCTGGCAAAATTTAAACTCTGAATGGCTAAAGATTTGGAAAGGGAAGTTTCCTCATTGTAAAATTTGATTGCCAGGGCATTGAGGGAGTCAACCTCCCTGATAATGGATGGAAGTTCAGGTATATCCTCCGTAGCAAAAGAGGATTTTCCTGCGCAGAAGAGAATCAGGATTACAAAGTAAAATTTAAACGATCTCATAAAACCCTGCATCATTCGCCATGATTATAACGCAAATTTAGAAAAATATGGGCTCCTTAAAATGTTATTCACGGTCACCAGGAACAGAATGCAATGAGAAATGCATTACTTCCTGACAGCTTTCAGGCTCATGTCAAGGCTTTGGATATGATGCGTCAGAGCACCCACCGAAATAAAATCAACCCCGGTTGAAGCATAATCCCTTATATTGGTTTCATCTATGCCGCCCGAAGCTTCAGTTTCAAAGCTTCCGGCAATAATCCCAACCGCTTGCTTCAGGTCAGGAACGGAGAAATTATCCAGCATTATGCGGTCAACCTGTCCATGTTCAAGCACCTGCTGCAACTCTGCAAAATTTCTTACCTCGATCTCGATCCTCAGGGCTTTCCTTTTTTCCTGAAGATAATGCTGAACGGTGTCAATGGCTTTTTCAATACCGCCGGCAAAATCAACATGGTTATCTTTGATCATGATCATATCATACAAGCCCATCCTGTGATTCATTCCACCCCCGGTCCTGACGGCATATTTTTCCAGTTCCCGGAGAAGGGGAGTGGTTTTGCGGGTGTCGAGGATTTTTGCATGAAAACCGGCGGTGAGCCTGACAAGCCGGTTTGTTGAAGTAGCGATCCCGCTCATCCTTTGCATGAAGTTAAGAACAAGCCGTTCGGCCAGCAGGATAGAGGAAATCCTTCCCGAAACTTCAAACGCGATGTCCCCCTTTTTAATAAGGTCACCGTCCTTCAGCAGGGGTTTCATCACCAGGTCTTTGTCGATATGGGAAAACACTTTTTCCGCAACCAGCATGCCGCAGAGGATGCCATTCGCCTTGATGATCAGTTTTGCCTGGCCTTCGGCCGACTGCGGAATGGTGGCATTCGAGGTATGGTCCCCATCGCCCTGGTCTTCGGCTATCGCAGCGATGATTATTTCGTCGAGGTTCATGATCCCTTACTCTGACTGAATATGCAGTTGAAAGATGCGGTACTCCCCGTTGCTTTTCCTGAGAAGGAAATAAAAACTGAATTTCTTTCCGCCGGCGGTCAGGCTCCCCATAATATATTTCGAACCATCGGAGGATTTTCCTTCCTTGCTAACCGAGACTTCACTTAAAGGCCTGTTTGTAAAAAAATCTTTAATGATCCTGGAGGCCTGTGTTTTACTATAACTGTCCTTGAACCCCGGAATGTTCAGGTCGACCATCTCATTGAAATATTTTCCGAGGTCACCGGTATTCCCTTTTTTAAAAACTTCAATAATGTCAGAGGAGGGATCAGACTGGGAATACACCAGCTCCGTCATCAGCATACAGGAAAAACAAATCAGGGCAAACAGCCTGCTCATCTTTTTATTTTTTTCAAAATTACTATTTTTAATTATTCCGATATTTGCCGTTGCCGAAAATCCTGATCGCATGAAGATACGGTTTATTGTCATAGGTAAAACAGATGAGGGGTACCTGAAGACCGGGATAACAGAATATATTACCAGGCTTAAACATTACATCACATTGGAATATACCGAAATCCCTGCTTTGAAAAATTCTTCCTCAATGACGATGCAGGAGCAGCAATTGCGCGAGAAGGATTTTATTGAAAAGCAGCTGAAGCCGGGAGAGACGGTAGTGCTGCTGGATGAACACGGAAAGCAGATGGCATCAGCCGAACTGGCATTGTATCTTAACCAGAAAATGGTTTCAGGCATCAAATCCCTGGTTTTCCTGGTCGGGGGGCCATATGGATTTCATGCTGACCTTATTAAAAAGAAGTTTGAAATGATCTCGCTTTCGAAGATGACCTTTTCTCATCAGATGGTCAGGCTTGTCTTTATTGAGCAGCTCTACCGGGCGTTTACGATTATCAGGAACGAGTCATATCATCATGAATGAAGCCATGAATAAGGCTTCTGTTAACATTTTTTTAACGCGGGGCTTAACAATTATTAACAAGCACCCTTATAACAGGTCGCTGAGCTTTTATAACTTTGCACCATCAAATTTTATCCTATATGGTTGAGACGGACATTAAAGCCCTGAATGAGCGGATCCAAAAGGAAAGCGCTTTCGTGGACATGGTCACTATGGAAATGCATAAGGTGATCATAGGCCAGAAACATATGATTGAACGCCTTCTGATAGGTTTACTTGCCAACGGGCATATCCTTCTTGAAGGAGTACCCGGCCTGGCAAAAACCCTGGCCATTAAAACCCTGGCCGGTATTATCGATGCGAAGTTCAGCCGCATCCAGTTCACACCCGACCTGCTGCCTGCCGACCTCGTTGGCACCCTGGTATACAGCCAGAAGAAAGAGGAGTTCCAGGTCAGGAAAGGCCCTATTTTCGCTAATTTTATCCTGGCGGATGAAATAAACCGTTCGCCGGCCAAGGTCCAGAGTGCGCTGCTCGAAGCGATGCAGGAAAGGCAGGTAACGATCGGCGACCAGACCTATAAACTTGCGGAACCATTTCTGGTCCTCGCAACGGAAAACCCGATTGAACAGGAAGGTACATACCCGCTTCCTGAAGCCCAGGTTGACCGTTTCATGCTCAAGGTTATCATTGGCTATCCCGACAAGAAAGAAGAAAAACTCATCATCCGCCAGAATATCGGGAATGAGGTTTTCGCTTCCTCAGCCATTATCAAACCCGAGGATATCCTCAGGGCCAGGGCTGTAGCCAGGGAAGTATACCTTGATGAGAAAATTGAGAATTATATTACAGATATAGTATTTGCCTCCAGGTTCCCGGCTGATTACAAGCTCAAGAAATTTGAAGGACTTATCAGCTACGGTGGTTCACCCAGGGCAAGTATCTACCTGGCCCTTGCATCCAAGGCATACGCATTCATCAAACGCAGGGGGTATGTGATCCCCGAAGATATCCGTGCCGTTGCTCATGATGTATTACGCCACCGTATCGGCCTTACTTATGAAGCCGAAGCAGAAAACATTACATCAGAAGACATAATTAACGAAATTTTAAATACGGTAGAAGTACCTTAAAAATAGAAGCGAAATAGCGAGAAGCGAGGTAGCGAAATTATTTCGCTTCTCGCCACCTCGCTACCTCGCTACCTGGCATTATGGAATCCTCCGAACTCTTTAAAAAAGTCAGAAAGATCGAGATCAAGACCCGGGGTCTGTCAAACCAGATCTTCTCGGGGCAGTACCATTCGGTATTTAAAGGCAGGGGTATGGCTTTCAGTGAAGTCAGGGAATACCAGTTCGGTGATGATATCAGGAATATAGACTGGAATGTGACCGCGAGGTTTAATCATCCCTACATTAAAATATTCGATGAGGAAAGGGAACTGACGGTCATGCTGCTCATCGATGTGAGCGGGTCAAACCATTTCGGCACAAGGAAAACCCTGAAGGAGGAGATGATCACGGAGATCGCTGCAGTGCTTGCATTCAGCGCAATACAGAATAATGATAAAGTTGGAATGATGTTTTTCAGCAATGTTATCGAGAAGTTCATTCCACCTAAAAAAGGACCATCCCACATCCTGAGGATCATCAGGGAACTTGTTGATTTCAAGCCTCAGCAGCGGGGGACTAACCTTACGGAACCATTGCGCTTTCTGACCAATGCAATCAAAAAACGCTGCACTACCTTCGTGATATCCGATTTCATAGATCATGGTTTTGTAGATGCCATCAAGATTGCAAATAAAAAGCATGATCTTATTGCCGTTCAGATCTATGATGAACGTGAGACGGTTCTTCCTGATGTGGGTATCATCAGGGTGATTGATGCTGAAACCGGCGCCCGGCAATGGGTTGACACATCGGATTTCAGGCAGAGAGCATATTTTAAAAAATTTAACGACGACCAGCAGGCTTTCCTGAACGATACGTTTCTTAGAAGCGGTGTTGACTCGGTAAAGATAAGGACTGACCAGGATTATGTCAAACCACTAATTAATCTCTTTAAAAAACGGGGATCCAGAAGATAATTGATATGCAGCCTGGGCAACTTTGTTGTAGCATCTGAATTTAAAAAGTACATGCGAATCATACACTTCATCGGTATTGCTTTAATCCTTCTCACAGGGCAGCCTTCCTGGTCCCAGGATGTAAAGGCAACAGCCAGGCTGGATACCGGCGCCATGCTGATCGGTGACCAGGTGAGGATGAGGCTGAAACTGGAAGGGCCTTCGGGAATGCAGGTGATATGGCCGGTATTTAATGACACCATACTTGGAAATATTGTTGTGATAGGCCGTTCAAAGATTGACAGCAGTTTTTCCAAAGATAAAAAATCCCTCACACTCACCCAGGATATAAAGCTCACTAGTTTCGATTCAGGATTTTATACCATTCCACAGGTACCGTTCAGGTACAGGCTGCTTCCCGATACTTCGGTGAAAACTGCATCATCGGGACTAAGCATGCTAATGGTCCATACCATGAAGGTGGATACGACCAATGTGATCAAACCCATCAAAGGTCCATTGAGGGTGCCTATTACTTTTCTTGAAGTTTTACCATATATCCTGATTGCACTTGCGGTAATCGCAATAATCATTCTGCTCGTTTGGTACCGTAACAGGAGGAAGAAACATCAGCCCCTGATCCAGATCAGGCCTAAAGTGAAGTTACAGCCGCATGAAAAAGCTTTGCAGGAACTTGAAAAACTCAGGACTAAAAAATTGTGGCAGGAAGGAAAGGTAAAAGAATACCATAGCGAACTTACCGATATCCTGAGAATATACATCGAGACCGGGTTCGGGGTTCCCGCCATGGAAAGCACAACTTTCGAAATCATTCAGAGACTCAGGCAGGACAACGTATTTGCGAAAGCACTCATTGAAAAACTTGACAGGCTGCTGCAGAATGCAGATATGGTGAAGTTTGCAAAGATGGTCCCCCTGCCTCAGGATAATGAAACTGCACTGAATGCAGGAATTGAATTTGTAAACCAGACTGTTAGGCCGGTGGCTGAAGTGCCTCAGGCCGAAGCAGTGAACAGGATAAACCAGGAATCTCAATCGTAAAAAGTATGCACGGACTGACCTTTGCAACCCCGGGCTTTCTTTTCCTGCTGCTGATCGTTCCAGCGCTTGCCGTCTGGTATTTTTATCGCAGAAATGAAAACCCTGCCGAAATGCAGGTCAGTACAACCCGCGGTTTCCGGAAGGATTATGTGCAGTGGAAGCATTATCTGTACAATGGATTATATGTAACAAGGCTCCTGGCAATAACCCTGCTGATCCTTGCTCTTGCAAGGCCTCAGACCAGCCTGAGCCGGCAATCCATAAGTGTTGAAGGAATAGATCTTGTTATCGCCCTTGATATATCAGGATCCATGCTGGCCCAGGATTTCAGGCCCGACAGGCTTGAAGCGGCGAAAGATGTTGCAATGGATTTCATTGACGGAAGGCCGAATGACAGGATTGGGCTTGTGATCTTTAGCGGTGAGTCGTTTACTCAATGTCCCATCACCACTGATCATGCGGTACTTAAAAATTTGTTCAAGGAGATCAAGAGCGGGATGATTGACGACGGTACCGCCCTTGGTGACGGTCTGGCGCTGGCCATCAGCAGGCTTAAAGACAGCAAGGCTGTCAGTAAGGTGATCATCCTCCTTACCGACGGTGTCAGCAATATGGGATCCGTGGATCCGCTGTCGGCCGCTGAGATTGGTAAACTTTTCGGGATAAGGATATATACTATAGGAATAGGTACCATGGGATATGCTCCTTACCCGGTGCAAACCCCCTTCGGGATACAGATGCAGCAAATGAAAGTCGAGATAGATGAAGCATTGCTGTTCAAGATCTCTCAGATGACCGATGCAAAATACTTCAGAGCACAGAATATCACTAAGTTAAGAGAAATTTACAAGGAAATTGACAAAATGGAAAAAACCAGGATCGACGTGACTGAATTCAGGAAAAAGAAAGAAGAATTTCTGCCTCTGGTCCTGATCGCTTTCATTCTCCTGGCCTTCGAAGGATTTATCAGATATGCAGTTTTAAAGACCATACCATAAAGTAATAGTATGTTCAGATTTGCACATAGCATCTTCTTTTTCGCATTTATCGTGATTCCGGTTCTTACGGCCGTATTTGTATTTTTCATGATACGAAGGAAGAAGGCGATGGATCTCTATGGGGAAAGCGACCTCCTGAAGATCCTTGCACCTGAATTTTCTATAGCCAAGCCAATTATTAAATTCTCCCTGCTTTCACTTGCCCTTGCAGCCCTGATCATGGCCCTGGCAGATCTGCAATCAGGATCCAAAATTGAAAAATTCAAAAGGAAAGGGATAGACCTGATGATTTGCCTGGATGTATCGAACTCCATGCTTGCCCAGGATATAAGCCCCAACCGCCTTGAAAGGGCGAAACAGGCGATTTCAAAACTTACTGATAAACTCGAAGGGGACAGGATAGGACTCATAGTCTTCGCCGGGAAAGCTTATACGCAATTGCCAATTACCACCGACTATGCTGCAGCCAAGCTTTTTGTGAGCACGGTAAATACGGGAATGGTGGCCACACAGGGAACCAATATCGGTGATGCCCTCAAACTCGCAATTTCAGGGTTCGGCGATACAAAGCATAATAAAGCCATTGTGCTGATTACCGATGGTGAAGATCATGAAGGACAGGTGCTGGAACAGGCTGAAGCAGCAGCTAAAGCGGGTATCATCCTGTATTCAATCGGTATGGGCCTGCCCGAAGGCGTTCCTATCCCTGTTTTCCAGGGCGACATACAGACCGGCTATAAAAAGGACAGGGACGGCAATACGGTGATCAGCAAACTTGACGAAACCATATTGAAACAGATTGCCAATGTGGGGAAGGGCATGTATGTGAGGGCCAGCAATTCTGATGCCGGACTGAATACGGTTTTTGAGGATCTTGAGAAGATTGAAAAATCGGATATTGAAAGCAAACAGTTTTCCGATTTTGAGAGCAGGTTCCAGTATTTTGCGGGCCTGGCCCTTCTGATCCTGGTGCTGGACCTCTTCGTCTTCGAGAGAAAAACAAGATGGATTAAAAATATTAAACTTTTCAGGGATTTTTAAGATGAAAACAAAGCTGATTTCATTGTTGCTTTTGTTCCTGCTGTCCGTTCCTGTATTTGCACAGAAAGAAAATAAACTTTTGCGTAAAGGCAACAGCCAGTATGACCAGGGGAACTTTAAAGAAGCTGAGAAAGATTACCGTAAGGCTCTTGAAATCAATAAAGAATCTGTAAAGGGGCAGTTTAACCTCGGAACCACGGTTTACCAGGAAAAGAATTTTGAAGAATCAGCTAAAATGTACGGCGAGCTGGCAGGAAAGAACCAGGACAGGGACATCCAGGCCAAGGTCTACCATAACCTGGGAAATTCCTATATGGAGGCAAAGCAATATGACAAAAGCATCCTGGCATATAAAAATGCCCTGATGAACAATCCTTCGGACCTCGACACGAAGTACAATCTTGAATACGCAAAAATGATGCTGAAGAAACAGCAGGATCAAAAAAAGAAGGATCAGGATAAGCAAAATAAAGATAAACAGGACCAAAAGAAGGACCAGAAAAAGAACCAGGACCAGAATAAGCAGGATCAGAAGAACCAGCCGCCCCAGGATCCCAAAAAACTTAGCAAGGAAGATGCAAACAGGATGCTGGAGGCTTTGAAAAACGATGAAAAAAAGACCATGCAGAAGGTGAAAAAGGAAAAAGCCAAGGTGCAGGTCATTGGCATAGATAAAGACTGGTAATCTATTTTAACGTAAATTGGAAGCTGTAATCGGTGTACAATAATATATATATGGTGTTCAGAAGGCTTTTATTGGTTATTGGATTTCTCGCCATGTTTGCAGCAGGCTTCTCCCAGGAAGTTACACTTACCGGGTCGGCAAAGACAACGGTCTCTGTTGGTGAGTCGTTCACATTGACTTATACCCTGAACAGCCAGGGTACCGACTTCAGGGGACCCAGGCTTACAGGCTTTGACGTGATCAGCGGACCTTTCACTTCAACATCCTCCTCCATTCAGTCGTATAACGGACGGACAACAGTGTCGGTTCATTACTCATTCCAGTATATCCTCCAGGCCAACAGGGAAGGCACTTTCGATATTCCACCGGCTACTGTTAACGTGGACAGGAGAACCATAACATCAAATTCAATAACCATAAAGGTCATGAAAACCGGGACTGCCCAGCCGGGAAACAGCCAGGGGCAACAGTACGGGAATTCTCAGCAGCAGTCCAATGTGCAGACAGGGCCCAACGATGTTATGCTGAAAGCCTATGTCAGCAACACAAACCCCTTGCAGGGAGAAGGAATATCTGTGACATATAAGATCTTTACCAAAGTTCCGGTTTCACAGATCATGTTTTCAAAGGAACCTTCATTTCCGGGATTCTGGTCGCAAAGCCTTACAAAGGAAAAGGAAAAACTTCAGCAGTATACCCAGGTAATTGATGGACAGCAGTATATCGTGGCTGATTTACGCAAGTATACTCTTTTCCCATTGAAAAGCGGAAGACTTACCATTGAACCCCTGGAAATGGTTTGCCAGGCACAGATCAAACGGCAATCCAAATCAAGGACAGGAGATCCTTTTTTTGATGATTTCTTTAATGACAGCTTTTTTAACACTTCTTATACGCCGGTTGAAAAATCCCTGCGTGCCAGTCCTCTGGTGATCAATGTAAAACCCCTTCCTTCGGCCGGAGTGCCCGGGGATTTTGCCGGTGCAGTAGGGAACTTTACTTTCCATACCGAACTCGACAGGACCAGGGTCAAAACAAATGAAGCCATCAACCTGAAATGCGTTGTTAGTGGTGAAGGGAATCTGCAACTCATTGATAAACTGAATTTTACTTTTCCACCAGATTTTGAGACATATGACCCCAAGGTGTCAAATGATATACGGTCCTCCGAAAAAGGGGTAAGCGGCTCCCAGGTTTTTGAATACCTGATAATTCCGCGCAAACCGGGAAAATTCATCCTGAAGGCTGTTCCATTCTCCTTTTTTGACCTTAAAAAGATGAAATATGTTACCCTTACAAGCCCTGAGTATACCATTGAAGTTGAGAAAGGGACGGGGGAGGCTGCAAATATAACGTATACGGGTTCTAATCATGAAGAGATAAAATATATTGGCAGTGACATCAGGCATATAAAGAATCAGGCATTTGATGTGCGGAAAAGCGGGGAATACTTCTTCGGCTCACTGGCATTCCTGTTATGGCTTGTCATACCCCTTGCCCTGTTCTTTATTTTTATTATTCTTTTCAGGAAATTCAGTAAACGAAGAAGTGATGTTGTTCTGATGAAAAACCTGCGGGCTACTAAAATTGCACGCAAACGCCTTAGAAAAGCTGAACTGTTCCTGAAAGAACAAAAGCAGGAGGAGTTTTATGTAGAGATATCCCAGGCTTTATGGGGTTATCTCGGTGATAAATTCAGCCTCCCTGTTGCTGAACTTTCGATAGATAATGTTAAACAAACCCTTATCAGCAAACAAGTCAGCGAGGACCTGATCCAGAACTTTATAGATACACTCAATAACACGGAATATGCCAGGTTCGCCCCTGGTGAAAAGTCGGGGAACATGGAGCGCGTTTTTAATGAAGGACTTGCTGTAATTTCAAGGATAGAAAGGGAATTGAAATGAGCGGAAAATTGAACCTGCCGGTTTTTTATAAGGGATTGATGATCATTTGCATCATTAGCCTTTTTTCGTTCTCCTTGTTTGCCTCCGAGTACCAGCTGCAGGTTGCTAAAGGAAACACAGCTTATTCAACGGGCAATTATAAGGAGGCCGTCCAGGCTTATACTTCACTAGTCACTCAAGGCCTTGAATCAACAGATCTTTTTTACAACCTTGGCAATTCCTATTTTAAGCTCAACGACATGCCACATGCTATACTCTGGTATGAAAGGGCAAAACGACTTGACCCCGGCAATGAGGATGTTACGTTTAATCTGAACGTAGCCAACAGCAAAATTACCGATAAGATAGAACCACTTCCCGAGTTCTTCCTTAAGCGCTGGCTCAGGAGTCTTACAGATCTTTTTTCGGTGGATGCATGGGCAAAAGCCGGAATCGCTTTTCTTTTGGCTGCCCTGGCGCTGTTCTCCATTTACATTGCATCGAGGGTCCTTGTACTTCGCAAGTTAGGGTTCTGGACAGGTTTTCTTACCCTGGTTTTTTCTGTGATCTTTCTGATTCTGGCCTGGACTGGTAATAATTCCCGTATGACGGAGCAGTCGGCTATTATAATAAATCCCACCGTAACAGTAAAAAGTTCTCCTGACGAAAAAAGCACCGATATTTTTGTCATCCATGAAGGATGCAAAGTACTGCTGGTTGACCATATCGGGAACTGGTATGAAATCCGCATTGTCAATGGAAGTGTTGGCTGGGTTGACATGGGGAATTTCGAGAAGATCTGACACTGGTTTATTTCATTATTTTTTGCATCTGAAAATTTTTTTGCAGATAAGGTTTTTTCATTTATATTTGTTCGTTTAAAGGAGAAACCGTTAAATCAAACCTAAAACTATGAAAAATAGACATTTACTCTCTCTATTACGGACAACTTTCATCGGATTGTTTTTACTCGTCCTTGCCACATTGACCTTTGCCGGCAATCCAGTTGACAAAGGGACTACACGGAATGATGATCCTTATTATCGTCTGAAAGCAAATCAGACCACTGGCGTTATTTCGGCGACGGATGTACTGAAAGCCCAGCAGCAGGCAGAGCAGATGCGTCTGAAATCAGCATCAAAGCTGAACCTGGATTGGGCGCCTCTGGGTCCTACAAACATTGCAGGTCCAATCTGGACTGCAATTTTTGACAACCGTGATGCTACGGGTTCTACGATCTATGCAGGGGCTCCGAACGGCGGGATCTGGCATTCCACCACTTTAGGTTTGACATGGCATGCAATAGGGACACCTGATGGGAACATTCCCAGGGTTTCCTGCATGGCACAGTCCAAAAGCGGTATTTTCTATGCCGGTACAGGGCAGGTTTACAAAGGTAGTTACAACAACGGGAACGGGCTTTACCGGTCGACCGACGGAATAAATTTCTCCATAGTTCCCGGTACGACATTTAATGCACATTGGCTTGGCATCGCCCAGCTTGCTGCAGACCCCAGGAATGAACGTATGTATGTTGCAACAATCGGTGGGATTTATTATTCCGACAACGGTACCGATTGGACAACATCATTGCCCGGGTATGCAAATGACGTTTCGGTTGGCAGCGACGGAACTGTTCTTGCAGTTGTAGATGATTCTGTATACATTGCAAGGTCGGGAGATGTTAATAACTGGGTACTCCTCAGCACAGGCGAATCACTCAAACTTCCGAATACCGGAGTAGGTTGGGCCAGGGTTGCGGTTGCTCCTTCAAATCCCCAGGTGATGTATGCTTCCCTCTGCCTGACTTCAGGTTACCTGAAAGGTGTTTACTGTTCCACCGACGGAGGAACAACCTGGGAATTGATTTTCCCTGCCAACAATTCATTGGAACCTTTCGGAGTGGACGGTTTTAATTATAACGTCATTGCTGTAACACCCAATAACGAGGACGAGGTCTTTATCGGATCAAAAAAAATGTGGCTGGGAAAAAGAGTGGCAGGCGCAACTTATTTTGACTGGGAAGTCGTAAGCGACGGATCAGCTGATCCATCCAGTGTAACGTATGCACCAAATTATCATCATCAATATTCATTCCAGCCGGGAAACAGCGGACGTATGGTCATGGCAACCGACGGAGGTGTGAGTATTGCAACAATACGCCCAGGGCAGATAGTGTTCCAGACTTCTTCATTGAATCTCCAGGTCGGTCAATTTATCGCTATGTCGCATACCTACAGCAAGAATGACCTGATGGGGGGGGCATTTCATAACGGGACCATCGTGGTAGGCGCCTATTACCCGAGTCTTGTGAATGATCCCATGTACGGTGTGCAGATCTGGAAAGATGGTAATAATTTAGGTGATGAGGGCCGTACAGGAGGATACTGCACCTGGAGCAAAATATATCCGAACCTTGTTATTTACTCTAATGCCGATTCCAATTCAACCACCTATCGTACCATTCGCCGCCGTGAACTCATCGACCTTACATACGACAATGATCCTCTCGGAGCCGATGTACTCGTTACAAAAGGAGTTTACCTGCCTCTGGCCTTGGCCGAAAGTTTTAATTACGTGAATACACGCGACAGTGTAAAATATTACAATAAAACTGACAACCCGATACCACCACAGACACCGATCACCGTGAAAAGTAAAAACGGTGGTTTCCCTTTCGTTTATAATACTACAGCCACCATCCCGGCACACGACAGTGCGATGATTCCCGACCTTGTTGCCGCACGTTTCTTCATGGCTACTACCAAAGGAGGGCGTACGGGTGTCTTTATGAACAAATACATGCTGCAGTTCGATCATGCAGCAGAATGGTATCTCGTGTATAAAGACCTTACTCCTCTCGCAAACCAGGATAATATCTGCACCATGGCAGTTTCAGCTGACATGAATACGGTTTGGATGGGAACTACAAAAGGCCATATTTACAGGGCAAGCAATCTTCTTTTAGCTTACAATACGGCTACTGCAGACTATGATAGCCCGACTTTCATCGTGAGTAACGATATTTTAACCGGACTTCCTTTTACCGACAGGTATGTAACCAGTATTTCAGTGGATCCCAATAATCCGAAGCACGTGATTGTGACTCTCGGGAATTATGGCAATTCAAATTACGTTTATCAGACTATGAATGCGCTTGACCAGTTCCCGACCTGGACGGATGCAACAGGTAACCTTCCCGGAACCCCCGTATTAAGCAGCATTATTGAGATGCATAGTCAGAGCAATGCAGTTCTTGGAACTGAATGGGGGGTGTATTCCACTACAAATCTTTTGGATGCCACGCCCACCTGGGTACCCGACATGGCAAACATGGGCAATGTACCGGTAACCTGCCTGCAACAGCAAACCCTTCAGGCTTATCCGATGCTTAACTACGGAAGCGTATATGCCGCAACCTGGGGACTTGGATTTTACAGGGATACCACTTATCTGACCCCGGTAGGAATCGCTCCGGGACCATCCGGGTCAAAATTGAACCGTGACTTAAAGGTCAGCCCGAACCCCGTTCAGGATTTCGTTAATATTTCCTACACTATGACTCAGAGTGCCAATGCAGAGATATTTGTATATGATATCAACGGTACAATGGTTATGACCGGCAGCCTCGGACTTAAACCCCAGGGCGAATCTACATCCCGCCTGGATTTCACGTCTTTGCCGGCGGGCATGTATATTGTCAGGATAAATAATTCATACGGTAAAGTTGTCAAGCAATAATATTCAATAACACAATAAAACTCAAGATATGAAAAGAATTTTATCGGTTCTCTTGCTTTCACTCTTTGCCGCTGTTACCATGGCAGGAACAGAAGTATATACTCCCACGCTAAGGTCGCCCGTTGACGATACCATAAACCAGATGCCGAATGTGACTGTCAGTTGGAATGCCATCGTAGGAAGCATCTCATTGCAATATGAAGTACAGCTTGATACAAGTTTGAATTTTAATTCGCCCAAACTTTCAGATACTGTTCAAGTGTTATTGACCGGTTTTACAACCCATGGCCTCCTGTTTAATACTAAGTATTATTGGCGCGTAAGAGCAATAGACCTCGGGGAAACTTCGGGATGGTCGAGTGTCAGGAAATTCACGGTGTTCAGCCAGGTAAGCCTGACGTTCCCTGATGGAAATAATCCTCCCAAGCTTGATACTGTTGCACCAACACAGGTACTTGCCTGGTCAAATAAAATTGGAAAGGCAGTTATCTCCGGTGTAAAATATTTTGACATCGAGTGTGATATCAATCAGAATTTTAATTCATCCCAACTGATTTCAGGCACAGTTACCGCGACTAAATATTATTTTTGGGTAAGCAACCTGAGATTCGGGACCAAATATTATTGGAGGGTTCGTGCCCGTCACGACCTGGGGTCCAGCCCATGGTCAGAGGTTAGTTTTTTCACTGTTACCAATACTATAGTGCAGAAAACCCCTGCCAATAAAGCGCCTGACCAATCCCTGGATGCGTTGCTCCAATGGTATAATGTTAAAGGATTGCTCGGATATGAATACCAGATTGCTCTCGATTCCTTGTATACTCAACTTATTGTAGGTTCAGGTGTGGATACAAATTTTGTAAATAGTCAATTTACGAGATTCGGGTATAAATATTACTGGAGAGTAAGGGGGCGTACAGTTTCTGATACTTCTGGCTGGAGTAAGAATTTCAGCTTTACGACTATTGATCTGGTAAAACTTATGTCGCCTTCGAACAACTCCACCAATATTGCTATCAGACCTGTCATGAAATGGACAAAACAGACAGGAATCGTCAAGTACCAATTACAGGTTGATGTTACCCAGGATTTCAGTTCAACTGTTCTTTTTACCGATGTTAAACTGTCCGACACGCTGACCTCCTTTACCCTGAACAAAAACCTGAAATATTTTACAACATATTATTGGAGAATGAGGGCTTTCGCCGATTCACAGATACCCGATACCAGTGGCTGGAGTGCAGTCTATAGTTTCAAAACCATCCCCACTGGAATCGAAGAAAACAGCGGCATCAGCAGCAATATTTATCCTAATCCTGCTTCGGGAAAGGTCAATATTAAAATTGATGCTGACCAGCCGATGGCAGTTCAGGTTTCGGTTATCAGCCTTCTGGGAACCACCTTCAGCAATGAGGAGTTAGAACTTAACGCGGGGATCAATCATCATGAAATCAATATATCCAACCTGAGTAAGGGAATCTATATTATTCGCCTGAATTACGGGGGAAATGTCACCAATCACAAGCTGATTGTTGACCGCTAGGAAAACTGAATAAAAAAAGCCGGTGTTCAACGCCGGCTTTTTTTTGCTCTTTACTTTTTATCGAGACCCTTTTTGAATTCTTCCAGGATGCTCAGGTCTTTTTCGGTAATATAGTTTATTTCAAGCGCCTTTTTGATCAGGTGATCATAGTCGGTAAGCGTTACCAGCGGGCAGGCTGCATTTTGAAAATTTAACCGGGCAATACCCAGGTTATAAGTAAATATTGCAAGCATGCCTTTGACATGGCATCCTGCATTCTTCAAAGCCTCTACAGCGCCCAGGCTGCTTGATCCGGTTGAGATCAGGTCCTCGACTATCACTGCTTTCTGACCAGAACGGACTTCCCCTTCAACCTGGTTGGTAAGGCCATGGTCTTTTTTAGATGAACGCACGTAAGCAAACGGCAGTTCAAGATCCTGGGCAACCAGCGCACCCTGGGGAATCCCCCCCGTGGCAACGCCTACGATCACATCAGGCTCCCAGTTATAGTGACGGACCGCATCAACAAAATGCCGCCTTATGGCAGTGCGGATTTCGTGGTAGGACAAAGTAATCCGGTTGTCGGTGTAAATTGGTGATTTGATTCCTGATGCCCAGGTGAACAAGTCATTCGGGCTCAGTTTAACGGCTTTGATCTTTAACAGCATTTCAGCAACGTCAAATGCAATATCTTCATTGAAAATCATGGCGAATGTTTTTTATCCCTTCAAAAGTACATAAAAATTGAAATCCTATCCTGTCATCTCTATTTACTACCTTTGTTTTGTTTTCCTTTCGAATCCCTTTATGAAAATTGAAATATTTTGTAATGAGCGCCTTATAATACTTTCGGACACAAGGCCGTCCAAACCCGATGATACTGAACCTCATCAGCAATTTACAGGAAAAAAAGCTCTACGGGACTTGCTTAATGAGTTTGAAAAAAGAAACACTGTTGCGATATACACGATCTGGTCAGAAGACAGTTTTGATCAATTGAAGGATACTTTTTTCGGCCTGTACGAGAAAGTTGAAGCAGCAGGAGGGATTGTTTTCAATGAGCATGAAGAAATGCTTTTCATTCACCGGAATGGGAAATGGGATCTTCCGAAAGGCAAGATCAATGGAAAAGACAGGAGAAAAGCCGAAAAGAAAAGAGCTGAACAACCAGGCAAGTCTGGGAAAAACGACCCCGGCGAACAGGTTGCACGCATTGCGGCACTGAGGGAAGTTAAAGAAGAAACCGGGCTGAAAACCCTGAAAATAATCTCAGGGCTTCCTTCCACATACCATATTTATTATGTTGGTGAAAGGAGGATCATTAAGCATACCCGCTGGTACAGGATGCTTGGTTCGACCGAAGACAGCTTAAAGCCACAGGTTGATGAGGGAATTATCATTGCCCGATGGATCCCGGCCAACTCGCTTGGTTGTATCTTCATGCATACCTATGCATCTCTCAAACCGCTTATAAAATCAGTTCAGGGGAATAACTAACAAATACATTCAGCATGGACCAGAGTCTGATAAAACCTTCCGGATTGGTCAGGGCATTTATCCGGAAAGCTTCCCTAAAACAGGATGTTTATCATAAAACATTTGAAGTTTTCAGGCAATTTAAAGAGGAATCCGAAGGGTTCATCAGCACATATCGTAAAACTGTACAGGAGTCAAAATATCCCCTTCTTTTTGAATTCAGGGAAAGAGGGGATTTTCAGTTTGAACTCAGGTTCGGTTCGGATATATTGATATTTATGATGCATACCAATGTGTTTGAGTTTCCCCGCGACCATGAAGTCATGAAAACCGATTATATAAGAGAGGATAAACTCAGGTCGTATTGCGGCAACATTATGATTTATAATTTCCTGGCCGATTCATTCAAATACAACCGCTCGAACGACCTGGGATATCTTATCGGCAGGCTTTTTGTAAACCGTGAACTGCATTATTTCCTTGAAGGTAAACGCGAAGTCGGCTTGCTGTATAACAATTTTCAGAACACAAGACTTAATCTCAAAACCATACGCTCAATCATCCATTCAAGTATTTTATACACCATCAATTTTGATCTTCTTACACCTCCGTTCGATAACCTGAAAGAAGTCAGTCAACAGGAAATGCAGACCCAGCTCGACTCAATGTCTATCAGTACGGGTAAACGCATCGGTTTTCGTTTCCAGGAGGATAAAGCAGTACAAAACGGGAATAAAAGGAAACTGCCGGAAAAACAGTGAACACTCATCCTCGCATCATCCAACCTCTGAGATCCAATGAAAGCAAAGTTTGAATATATCCTGAACGTATTTAAACAGGTTTACGGAACTTCCCTTGAATTACCTGTAATCTCCTATGGAACAGAGCCTGCGGGAACTATATTCATCAGGCAGGGAAACACAAGGGAATTAACTGAGAAAAAAGCCGTGAACATCAAAACCGGAGATGTTGTATGGCAGGAATGGAGAAACAGGAAAATACCTTTCTTTTTCAGTAAAGGGAGTGATAAAATAATCGAAGAAAAGGAAGGGAAATGGATCATCAATCTGGATATCATTGCATCGGCATTTTTCCTTTTAAGCGGCTGGCAGGAATTTTTTTCAGAAGCTAAGGATCAGTACGGAAGGTTCCGTTATGAGGACAGTTGCCAGAGTCTCCTTGGCATTACGTCCATCCCGGTGGTCAATTATTATTTTGATATTTTAAAGACTGCAATAGAGAAATGCCAGGGCAGGCCAATCCTAGCCAGGTCCTGGGGAAATCATCCGTTTGCAGTATGTCTTACCCATGATATCGATACCTGCGAATCGGCCTGGTTACAGGGAAGTTTTCACGCCCTGAAACGCAAGGATATTATCACTCCGTTCAGGTTAATTTTTAAAAAGCTGGCCGGTCATGATTCATGGTTTAATTTTGATGAGATCCTTGAGATCGAATCAGGTTATAGTGCAAGGTCAACATTTTTTTTCCTGCCAAGGCATGAGTCCAGGTCAGGAATTAAGAACGCAGATTACCGGATAACAAACAAAAAATTCAGCGCCGTTTTGGCAGGTATCCGCCGAAGGGGATCAGAAGTTGGTGTTCATGGAAGCATAGGCTCAAACCTTGACTCCCGGCTGTTGAGCGAGGATATGGGCAGGGTAGGAGAGGGTATACAGGGCAACCGGTTTCATTTTCTTCTTTATGATGCCAAATCCACTCCGGCAGTCCTGGAGCATTGCGGGCTGAGGTTTGACAGCTCCCTGGGTTTTGCCGAAACATACGGATTCAGAAATTCTTTCTGCTTGCCGTTTAAGCCTTATGATATCAATAATGACAGGGCTTTTGATTATTATGAAATTCCCCTGGTTTTAATGGACGGAACTCTTCAGAAATACATGAAAAAATCTGCTTCAGATTGCCTGTCAGGGGTTCAGGAACTGTTGAAAGAGATCATGAAGTTCGGAGGGTGTTTTACTTTGTTGTGGCATAATACTCATTTTTCCGAGTTCAAGTACCCTGGATGGCGTAAGGTGTATACTGATATCCTGGACCTGTGCAAGAAGGAAAATGCTCTTTTTGAATCATGCTCAAACATCCTGAACCAATATTGAGATGACAGAGATCCTTTTCAGGCTGCTTAAAGAGGACGACATAGATGCTGTCAATGCATTCTACAATAATTACCACCATGCAGGCAGGACCAGGGAAAAATTCAATTGGGAATTTATTGATTCTCCTCACGGGAAAGGAATCTATATCCTGGCCCTGAACGGGAATACCGGCAATATCATAGGTATTCAGGCAGGTATCCCGGTCATTTTTGTCGACACTGATGGGAAAGAGGTAATGACAGTAAAATCAGAAGACACCCTGATCGATGTTGATGCATGCGCTGATTTCATGCCCAGGGACGTGTTTAAGGAGCTCTACAGCTGGTTCTTTGAAGAATGCCGGAGAAGAGGTGTCTCATGCGTCTGGGGCTTTACCTGGGTCATTAAAAGCCTTAAAAGAGTGGGATGCGAAATCCCTTTCAGGGCAGGGCAGAAAATACTGGTCCTGAAACCCATGAAAAGCTACCGCATCCTTTCAAAACTGAATCCAAAAAATACGTTCAGAGAGAAATTCCTTATCATGATGATGGTCCTGGTTTCACGGATCAAAGGATTCCAGGGGATGTTGCTGATGTTTCGCAGGAAAGGCCTGGTAATGAACGACAGCATGCCTGGCAATACCGGGTTATTCAGGGAGGCAGCCGCCGGAGAACAGCTTTTTTTTATCAGGCAGGATGAGCGTTATTTTAAGTGGAGGCTGGAACAAAATCCATATGCTCTCAGATACAGGGTGTTGAATTTTATGAAAGATGGAAGGTTAAGTGCCCAGGTTATTTATAGTATCAATGAGGATGGGCAGGCGTTTATTGAGCAGACTCTTTTTTCGCCTGAACTTGAAAGAAGAGAAAAAAAATTCATCATCCGTGCGGTTGTAAGGAAGCTTAATAAAATGCATGCCGCTCATGTCAGGTTTATGGTTTTTGACAGGAATAAAATAAACAGGGAGGAATCGGAGTTATTAGATTATTCGGGGTTCCTGAAGGTAAAACCAGGTATGGGATTGCTCTATAAAAACCTGGATGAACAAGAAACTGTTAAACCTGAACAAATTGTTTTCTCAAGAATCTACACCCAGGGTCATTCCTGACCTGGGAAGGACAATAAAAAATTCAGATTATGAAGATCGAATATTATCTGCCAGAAAAAATCTTTTCAAATTCTGATCTTGAATCGGCATTTCCTGAATGGAACGCAGGAAAAGTTGAAGAAAAAGTCGGGATCAGGGAGAGGCATGTTGTGGGACAAAATGAAACAGCCCTGGACCTGGCTTACCATGCATGCGAGAAACTTCTTGCCGGCGAAGACCGGGAACAGGTCGATTTCCTGATACTTTGCACCCAGAGCCCTGATTATTTCCTTCCCACATCAGCCTGCATTCTGCAGGACCGGCTGAAACTTCCTAAGAATTGCGGGGCCTTTGATTTCAACCTTGGTTGTTCAGGATTTATTTATGGTCTTGCAATCTCAAAAGGGCTCCTGCTTGCAGGAATTGCAAAAAAAATACTGCTGGTAATGGCCGAAACATATTCACGGCATATGCACCAGGACGACAGGGCCGACAGAAGTATTTTCGGGGATGCATCTGCTGCTGTTCTGCTTGATGCCGGAGATGCTGGGAATATAGGTGAGTTTGAACTTGGCACGGATGGAAGCGGATGGAAAAACCTGATCGTCGAAGCCGGAGCAATGCGCCGTAAAACGGATCCTGAACTAAAGCCTTCCCAGGATGAAAACGGCAATTTTGCTTCTGCCAATCATTTGTATATGAACGGCCAGGAGATTTTTAATTTTACCATTGAAAATGTGCCGGCAATGATCAGCAAAGTGCTCGAAAAGAACCATTGCGGCATAGAAGACGTAAAATATGTAATTCCCCACCAGGCCAATAAATACATGCTTGAATACCTGAGGAAAAAGATGAAAATACCGGCAGAGAAATATCATAATGACATACTCCTTACGGGCAACACCGTTTCATCTACAATTCCAATCGGGCTGAAGGATTCCATTGACAAAGGTACGATAAAGCCCGGGGATAAAATCCTGCTTGCCGGATTCGGAGTGGGCTATTCCTGGGGCGCTGTTGTGCTTGATATTGGTTTTCGGGAAAAAAACCAGCTTTAATTTGTATTTTTACTAAGTTTACATCCAAGATACCTGAACCATGGAAAAGAAAGTGTTTATTGAGAAATTCCGCGAAGCTCTTGAAATTAAAAGCGCCGCTATGGACGAGAATACAGCTCTGAAGTCCATTGACGGTTATGATTCCATGTCGGTGATGGCCATCATAGCACTTGTCGACGAACTCTTCTCTAAACGGCTTACAGCCAAACAGCTTGCCGAAGTTAACAATGTTAAAAGCCTGATGGAACTAATTGGTCCTGAAAATTTCAGTTAGCGATAGCAATGGACAGCCAGTTCTCATTACAGGGTAGGAACATTCTTATCTCAGGAGCATCATCAGGGATCGGCCGGTGTGTGGCAGTGTTTTGCAGCCGGGCGGGGGCCAATGTTTTGATGCTCGGAAGGAATGAAAAAACTCTTAGTGAGACCTTGGAAATGATGGAGCCGGCCCGTCATGCGCTGGCTGTGATCGACCTGAATGATTTTTCTTCCTATGCTGATGTAATAGCGCCTTTTATTGAGAAGAACGGTAAGATCTATGGTATTGTTCATTCAGCAGGTCTCGAATTTTCCGGCCCTTATAACCTCACCAAACCCCGGAACTTTCAGGATATTTTCAACATCAATGCGGTGGCAGGGTTTGAGCTTTCCAGGATTGTCGCTTCAAAGTTTGCCGACAATGAAGCCGGTGGAAGCTATGTATTTATCAGTTCAATCAGGGCGCTTTTCGGAGTTGAATTTGCAACGGCGTATTCCGCTTCAAAAGGTGCGGTGATTGCCGCCTCACGTTCCCTGGCGCTTGAACTTGCGAAAAAAAATATCCGCGTGAATACCATCTCACCTTCCCTTGTACTCACCCCATTGCTGGATAAATACTTCGAATCCCTTTCCGAAGAAACTATCAGGAGTATGAAACAGCAGCATCCACTTGGTTTCGGAAAACCCGAAGATGTTGCCAATGCATGTATTTACCTGCTTTCGGATGCAAGCCGGTGGATGACAGGCAACAATATCATCCTCGACGGCGGATATTCTGTTCGTTAGCAGTTCGTATTCAAAACCGCTCAGCAAATTACTTCCGGGTATTTTTTAAATGAACCATATTTTAACATTACATTGTTGAAAAAGGGGAAAATATGCTTATATTTGAAAAAAAATATGCTATGAAACGAATCAATATACTCTCACTCTTTTTTATAATTTCAATCTGTTCATTTTCACAGATTTCACTCACTTTTAAAAATAATGCGCTGAAACCGGGTGATACCTCAACCTATATAAAAATACCTTTTGTCGACCCCGGTGGCTCAGGACCGGAACAGGTATGGGACTTTTCGAAGATTGAAACAAAAGGTGAAAAAGTAGTTACTGCAGTAAGTGTGAATTCAGCAGAAAAAGCAAATAACCAAGCTGATTATAATATCATTCTTAATGAAAGAGGCTCAGACTATTTTTTCAAACAGGATGAAGCTTCTTT
>Ga0316226_1001199_pt1 | contig 29224 bp, 21 predicted proteins | sample TBH18017metaG_FD_206009 | JGI IMG/M metagenome (GOLD analysis project Ga0316226, IMG submission 206009) | Freshwater microbial communities from Trout Bog Lake, Wisconsin, USA - TBH18017 | ecosystem: Environmental > Aquatic > Freshwater > Lake > Hypolimnion/Profundal zone | place: USA: Wisconsin...
CGGCCCCATGGGGCCGCCCTTCGTGCGTACGGAGCCGGGCGACCGCGGGCTCCCCGGCCGGCCGCCCGGCCCGCTCCCCGGCCGGCCGGCGTATCGCGGGTCCGGCGTTCCCCGATGAGCTAGGATGCCGGCGTGAGACTTCGCGCCGCCCCGATCGACTCTCTGACGATAGACGACCTCACGTTCGCCGTGCGCTGGAGCAAGCGGCGGCGCACGATCGGCCTGACCGTCGGCCGCGACGGCGCCCTGCGCGTCCTCGCCCCTGCCGGCGTGCCGGCGCGCAAGCTCGAGAGCGTCGTGCGCGCCAAGCTGCCGTGGGTACGGCGCAAGCTCGCCGAGTTCGAAGCGCTCGAGCCGCCTCCGGCGCCCAAGCGCTTCGTCGACGGCGAGCACCTGCCGTACCTGGGACGCAGCTACGCGCTCGCGCTGGTCGACAGGCCGCGCGGAGCCGGCGCGCCGTTCGCGCTTCGCCGCGGCCGCTTCGAGCTGGTCCGCGGCCTCGATGGCGAGGCGCGCACCGCAGCCGTCGCCTGGTACACGGCGCGCGCACGGGCGCTCATCGAGGCGCGCGTCGGGCGCTACGCGCCGGTCGTCGGCGCCTCGCCGGGCGCGGTCGTCGTCCGCGACCTCGGCAAGCGCCGCTGGGGGGTGTGCGACTCGCGCACACGCACAGTGAGCTTCCACTGGGAACTCGTACTCCTCTCTCCCGACCTCATGGACTACGTCGTCGTGCACGAGCTCGCGCACCTGCACGAGCCCAACCACGGACGCGGGTTCTGGCGTCGCGTGGAGCAGGTCATGCCCGACTGGCGCGCGCGCCGCGCCCGGCTGGCGGCGCACGGCCCGCGGCACGCGGTGTAGGGCCGGGGCCTCAGGTGTCCACCGCGACGCGGCCGGGTAGTCTGGCAGCGAACCGCAAGGGAGGCCCGATGCAGACCCTCGACGCATCCATCGAGATCGACGCACCCGCGGAGCGCGTGTGGCAGGTCGTGAGCGACTTCGCGAGCTACCCGGAGTGGAACCCGTTCATCGTCCGCGCGGCGGGCGAGCAGCGGCCCGGCGCCCGCCTCGAAGTGACGATCGTGGCGCCGGGCGTCCGCGCCGCGACCTTCAAGCCGAAAGTGCTCGACCTGGATCCCGGCCGGCTCATCCGCTGGAAGGGCAGCCTGATCCTGCCAGGCCTCTTCGACGGCCGGCACGCGCTGTCCGTCGACCCGCTGGGCGACGGACGCGCGCGATTCACGACGCACGAGGAGGTCACCGGGGTCTTGCTGCCGTTCCTCGGCAAGGTGATGCGCGCGTCCCAGGAAGGATTCGAGCAGATGGCGGCCGCCGTGAAGGCGCGCGCGGAGTCCCTGCAAGCGGAGGCCGCGGACGCGGAGGCCGGCGCCTCGTGACCACGCCGGCAGACAGAGCCGGGCTCGAGTCGATCCCCGGCGTCGGGCGGTCGATCGCGCGCGACCTGCGGCGGCTCGGCGTGCGCCGGGTCGAAGACCTGCGCGGCCGCGACCCGGCGCATCTCTACGACGAGCTCGAGAGCATCAGCGGGGCGCACGTCGACCGCTGCGTGCTCTACGTGTTCCGCTGCGCAGTCCACTACGCGGGCGATCCGGAGCCCGACGGCGAGCTCACGAAGTGGTGGAACTGGAAGGACGGCGGGCTGGCGCAGGAACGCGGCCTGATCTGACGCGCCGGCCTGCTCCGGCGTGCGAGCCCGAACTGGCGGCGGCGGCAGCTCAGGCGGCGCGCCGGGCGCGCCGCAACTCCACTCCGTCGAGCACGTTGAGCACCGATTTCACGCGCCCGTCGGCGAACGACCACACGTGCGAGAACGGCAGCTCCATCCCCTCCCACGTGCCGCGTACGCGCACCCGGTAGCGCCCGCTCACCATCAGCCGATCGCGCCGGCGGTCGAGCGACCAGCTCCGCACGGTGACTCCTGCGAGCTCGAAATGGGGCGGGAGGCTGCCGAACAGGCTGAAGGCGGCGACCTCGCCCGCGGGCTCCTCGCCGCCGAACATGCCGAAGTCGCGCACGACCCATCGCTCGGGCTCGCCGCCAAGCTGGTCGAACATGGCGAGCACGTCGTGGTCGGCACCGAGCCCAAGGGCACGATACCCCCTGCGGATGACCTCGAGCACGTCCATGCCCGGTGTTTTCCCCGCTCGGGCCGCTGTGGTATCCTCTGCCTCCCGCGGGGGCGTGCCCGAGCCGCCCACTTCGCGCCCGTGGGCGATTAGCTCAGCGGGAGAGCGCCCGCCTCACACGCGGGAGGTCGTTGGTTCAAACCCAACATCGCCCACCACCCTTGCCGCCTTGACCACTGCGGATGACCCTGCGACTCCCGCCTCGCTCACCAAGCCGACGGCTTGCCGGGCGTATAGAGCCATGTCTGGAAGAACGCGCCCAGGTCCACCCCGCTCACCTGCTCCGCCAGGGCGATGAACTCGGGCGTCGTCGCGTTGCCGAACCTGTGGGCCTGCGCCCACGACCGCATGATCGTGAAGAACACGCCGTCGCCGACCTTCTCGCGCAGCGCCTGCAAGGTCATCGCGCCGCGCTCGTAGGGACCGTCGCCGAACAGCTCGGCCGGCGTGCCCGGATCCGCGGGTGGGATCGCCCAGAGCGACTGCTTGCTCGCCGGCTCGGCGTACAGTCGGGTGAAGGCGAGGTGAGCGCTGATCCCGCCGGTGTGCTCTCTCCAGATCCACTCGGCCCATGTCGCGAAGCCCTCGTGGAGCCAGATGTCCGGCCACTGCGCAAGCGTGACCGAGTCGCCGTACCACTGGTGCGCCAGCTCGTGGGCCAGCGTCGGCTCGTCGGGCATCGAGTCGAAGACGGGCTTTGTCTGGGTCTCCAGCGCGTAGCCGACGCGCGGCGCATGATCGACGATGGCCCCGACGGCGTCGAAGGGATAGGGCCCGAAGATCGAACTGTAGTAGCGCACCATCGCAGGCAGCTTGGAGAGCACGGCGCGATGCCCGAGGGTCTTGTCGACGGCGACGTAGGACGGGACCCCGGCGACCGAGGAGCGGGCCAGATCGAAGCGCCCCAGGGTCGCGGTGGCCAGGTAGGTGGCCATCGGATCGGCCTCACGCCAGTTCCAGGTCGTCCGGTGCGTGGTCCTGGTGCGGGACACGAGCACTCCGTTGGCCATCACGGTCAGCCCGCGCGGGACGGAGACCGAGAAGTCGTAGGTCGCCTTGTCACGCGGGCTGTCGCTGCAGACGAACCATCCCGGAGCTCCCTGCGGCTCGCCCACCACAAAAGCGCCGTCGTTCGTGGGCACCCAGCCCTCGATGGAACCGTCGGGGTCGGTGATCACCTTCGGCGTGCCGGCGTAGCGTACCGTCACGCGGAACTGCGTCCCGTCACCGATGCTCCCCGCCGGCGCCACCACCAGCTCCTGGCCGCTGCGCCAGAAGGTCGCGGGCCGTCCATCGACGAGGACCGCAGCCACCACGAAGCCGCGCAGATCCAGATCGAACTGCGACAGATCCTGTATAGCGACCGCCGTGATCGTCGTCGCGCCGGCCAGATGACGCTTCCCCGGAGAGTACGTCAGTCGGAGCCCGTAGTGCTGGACGTCGTAGCCACCGTTGCCCGCAAGCGGAAAGAAGGGGTCGCCGGATCCGGGAGCGCCGGGTACGGCGGCCGGTGCGGCCGCGGCCACCGGCACGATCATGAGCACGGCCAGAATCGCGACTGCGTACGCCAGGAATCGCTCCACATCGCCCCCCAGGAATCTGAACGCCGGATCTCGCGAGTATAGCTCGTGGCGGCGCGTGGCCGCTCCGCAGGCACTTCTCGACACACCGCTTCTGCCACCTGTGGCGATCCCTTTCATCCAACCCGATGAACCGGCGCCGCGGAGCTTGCTTTTCGCCCCCCACCTCTCTAGTGTCATCGATTGGCCCAGCCCAAGGAGCGAGGTGTGCGTTGCCGTCGTCCAGCCCGCGTGGTCCAGGACCAACGGGCGCACCGGAGCGACGACTGTGGACACTTCGCTGGCAGGTCCAGCCGCGCGGAGCTCCTGGTAGACCGCCGGCCGCGGACGAGCCCCCCGTGCCCCACGACCCGGGCATCGGCACGGGAACTCAGTCAAGCAATAGGACCACTGAAAGGTCCATGGGAGGTGAACGGGGTGGCTGACGAACCAAAGCTCTTCCCACCGTCGCCCGAGTTCTCGAAGAACGCCTACTTCAAGAGCGAGGCCGAGTACGAGGCCGCGTACAAGCGTTCTATCGAGGACCCTGAGGGCTATTGGGCAGACCGCGCCAAGGACGCGCTGGTCTGGACGAAGCCGTGGGACACCGTGCTCGAGTGGAGCTTCGACCCCACGCCGAGCATCAAGTGGTTCCAGGGCGGCGAGCTCAACGCGAGCTACAACTGCCTCGACCGGCACGTAGAGGCCGGCAAGGGCGACAAGCCCGCCATCATCTTCGAGGGCGACCCCGGCGACACGTACACGAAGACGTACAAGGAGCTCCTCGACGACGTGAGCAGGTTCGCGAACGTGCTCAAGAAGCACGGCGTGAAGAAGGGTGACCGCGTCGCCCTCTACCTGCCGATGATCGGCGAGCTGCCGGTCGTCATGCTCGCCTGCGCGCGCATCGGCGCCATCCACATGATGGTGTTCGGCGGCTTCAGCGCCGAGGCCCTCAAGTCGCGTATCGACAACTGCGGCGCCAAGGTGCTCATCTGCGCCGACAAGGGCTGGCGCGGCAAGAAGAACACCGCCAGCAAGACCAACGCCGACATCGCCATCGCCGGCGAGACGACGGTCGAGAAGGTCATCGTCATCAAGCGCGTCGACGGCGACGTGCCGATGGTCGAGGGCCGCGACGTGTGGTACCACGACGAGATGGCCGCTCCCGACATCACGGCCGAGTGCGCCCCGGTGCCGGTCGACGCCGAGCACCCGCTCTTCATCCTCTACACCTCCGGGTCCACCGGCACCCCCAAGGGCGTGCTGCACAGCACCGGCGGCTACCTCCTGTACGCGCACGACTCCGCCAAGTACGTCTTCAATCTGCACGACGATGACATCCACTTCTGCACCGCGGACATCGGCTGGATCACCGGGCACAGCTTCCTCGTGTACGGCCCCCTGGCGAACGGCGCCACCAGCGTGCTGTTCGAGGGCCTGCCGACCTACCCGGAGCCGGACCGCTACTGGCAGGTCGTGGAGAAGCACAAGACCACGACCATCTACACCGCACCGACCGTCATCCGCAGCCTCATGGGCCAGGGCGACGAGTGGGCCGAGAAGCACGACATGCCGTCGCTGCGCGTCATCGGCTCCGTGGGCGAGCCCATCGACCCCATCAGCTGGCTCTGGTACTACGAGAAGGTCGGCAAGAGCCGCATCCCGCTGTGCGACACGTGGTGGCAGACCGAGACCGGCGGCCTCATGATCACGCCGCTGCCGGGCGCCTCCACTCTCAAGCCCGGCTCCGCCGGCAAGCCGTTCTTCGGCGTCCAGGCGAAGGTCCTCAAGGACGACGGCTCGGATGCCGACGTCGGCGAGTCCGGCCACCTGGTCATCACCGCTCCCTGGCCCGGCATGATCCGCGGCACGTGGGGCGACGTCGAGGGCAAGCGCTTCAAAGAAGTCTACTTCTCGATGTTCAAGGGCGTATTCACCACCGGTGACGGCGCCGCCATCGACGCCGACGGCGACTTCTGGCTCAAGGGCCGCATCGACGACGTGCTCAACGTCTCCGGCCACCGCATCGGCACCTCCGACGTGGAGGCCGCTCTCGTGGCCAGCCCGAAGGTCGCCGAGGCCGCAGTGGTCGGTTTCCCGCACCAGATCAAGGGCACCGGCATCTACGCCTACGTGACGCTCAACGAAGGTGTGGAGCCGAGCGACGACCTCAAGAAGGAGCTCGTCGTGCACGTGCGCAAGGTCGTCGGCCCGATCGCGACGCCGGACAAGATGCAGTTCGCGACCGGCCTGCCGAAGACCCGTTCCGGCAAGATCATGCGCCGCATCCTGCGCAAGATCGCTGAGGGCGAGTTCGACTCCCTGGGCGACACGTCCACGCTGGCCGATCCGGCCGTCGTCGACGATCTCAAGGAGAACCGCCAGTAGTAGCCGGCGGACTCAGCTAGACGCACGCTCGAGAGGGCGGGCGGCCGCAGGGCCACCCGCCCTCTCTGCGTACGGGGCGGGCGCGAAGCGCCCGCCTGCACACATGGCTCGGTCAGCGCCCCCTCAAGGCGTGGCGCTCGCCGTCGGCGACGCTGTCGGCGCGCCGGTGGAGACGACGATCGTGACCGTCGACCCCGCAGTGGCGACCACGCCGCCGGACGGCGACTGCGAGATCACGTAGCCGCTCTGCACCGACGTGCTCGACGCTCGGCTCACCACGACGACGAACCCGGCGCCGATGAGCTGCGTCTGCGCCGTCGCCTGGGACTCGCCGACCACACCGGGCACCGGCAGAGTGCTCGCCGACGGGCTAGGCGATGTGGTAGCGACGACGCTCAGCGCCACCTTGGTACCCTCGGGCGCCTTTGTGCTGGCGGCCGGGTCCTGCGTCACGACCGAGCCGCCCGGCGCGCTGTTCGTCTGCACCTCGGTGACCTTGCCCACGGCGAGGTTGGCGGCGAGGAGCGCGTTGGTGGCCCCGCTCTGCGTCATCCCGACGACGTTGGGCACCGTGATGTCCGCCTTCGCCGGCGTTTCGCTCTTGAAGACGCCGCCGGCCCAGAGCACGGCCAGCGCGGCGATGGCGACGATGACGAGCACGCCCAGCGCCCAGATCCAGCCGCGGTTCTTGGGCTTCTGCGGCAGCGGCGGCAGCATCTCGACCTGGGCGGAGCCGAGGATGGACGACAGGTCGGCCTGAAGCTGCGCCGCGGAGCCGCGCCGCATCGGATCCTTGTCGAGCGCGCGCAGGACGACCTGCGCGATCGCCGGCGGCACATCGGGATTGCGAAGCTGGGGTGGCTGCACGACGCCGTCGATGTGCTCCTGAGCGACGGTGCGCGCGTCGGGGCCGTCGAAGACGCCCGTACCGGTGAGCATGAGGTACAGGACGAGGCCGAGCCGGTACACGTCCGAGGCCGGCTCGGGGGGCTTGCCCTGCGCCTCCTCGGGGCTGAGGTACTGCGCCCCGGCGGCCGGCGCCCCCGGCCGCAGGTCGGTCTGCGGGTAGCCGCCGGCCAGCCCAGCGCCGGTGAGCTTGATCGTGCCGTCGGCGGTCCGCACGACCTGCTCCGGCCCGATGCCGCCGTGGACGACGCCCAGGGCGTGCAATGCCGCGAGGCCCGCGGCCGCCTGTGCGCCGATCATGCCGGCGTCGCTCACCGGCAGCGCGCCGCGGGCGACCATGGCGAGCGCGTCAGTGCCCTCGACGTCCTCGGTGACCACGTAGCTGTCAAGGCCGTCGCGGCCGACATCGAAGACCGCCGGCAGGTCGAGATGCCGCGCCGCCGAGACGGCGCCCATCTGGCGCTGGAACGCGTCGGCGTCGAAGGGCCGCACGACGGTGATGCGTACGGTGCGGCCCTGGGAGTCGAGCGCTCGATGGACGGCGAGTGCCCGGCCGGGCGGCAGCGCCTCCACGAGCCGGTAGCGCTGGGCATAGAGGGAATCGGTCACGCGCGCACCTCCCGGTCCGGGGTCGTCGACGGGTCGTTCCCGCGACGGCTGGAGCGAAAACGCTCGCGGAGCGAGCGCGCGGGTCACAGGCACGACCTGGGCGCGGCCCAAGGGGCTAACTGCGGCCGCGCGCTTCTCCACCTCGTCCACCGGCGCCGGATGACCCTGCGAAGCCGACGGCGTAGAGTAGGCGCAGAGTCCCGCGCCGGACTCCGTTTCGTGCTGGGCGCACTCACCGTCGAGGCCCGGCACGCGCGCGAGGCTCACCCACGAGTCGCGAAGCCGGCTCGTCGTGGACGCGGTGCAAGCGGCGGAGTCAAGCAACCACGAAAGATGGGACGAGCGCCATGAGCACGAGGAACCTGGACAAGCTCTTCGATCCCAAGAGCATCGCCGTGATCGGCGCGTCCAACAAGAAGGGGTCGGTCGGCTACATCCTGCTGCGCAACCTGATCGGCGCCGAGTACGAGGGTATCGTTTACCCGGTCAACGTCTCGGCGCAGTCGGTGCAGGGCATCCAGGCCTATGCGAGCATCAGCCAGGTGCCGCGCAAGATAGATCTGGCGATCATCGCCGTGCCGGCGAAAGCCGTGCTGGAGACGATGCGTGAGTGCGGCGAGGCCGGCGTGGCCGGCGCCGTCATCGTGTCCTCCGGGTTCAAGGAGATCGGGGCCAAGGGCCGCAAGCTCGAGGAGGAGATCGTCGCCGTCGCCAAGTCCTACGGCGTACGCATCGTCGGGCCCAACTGCCTCGGCTTCATCCGTCCTGCGGTGAACCTCAACGCGACCTTCGCTCATGTGATCCCGCCGGCCGGACGCGTCGCCTTCTTCAGCCAGTCCGGCGCCCTCGGCACCGCCATCCTCGACTGGGCCGCCGCCAACCAGGTCGGCTTCTCCGCCTTCGTGAGCGTCGGCTCCATGGCCGACGTGGACTTCGGCGACCTCATCGACTACTTCGGCGCCGACGCGCACACGAGCAGCATCATCCTCTACATCGAGTCGATCACCGACGCGCGCAAGTTCATGAGCGCGGCGCGCCACTTCGCCAAGAGCAAGCCGATCATCGTCGTCAAGAGCGGCCGCACGGCGCGCAGCGCGCTTGCGGCCGCCAGCCACACCGGCGCCATCGCCGGCGACGACACGCTGTACAGCGCCGTGTTCCGGCGCGCCGGCGTCGTGCGCGTCGACGAGATCGAGGACCTGTTCGACGCCAGCGAGGCGCTCAGCCGCGTCTCGAGCCCACGCGGCCCGCATCTCGGCATCGTCACCAACGCCGGCGGACCGGGGGTGATGGCCAGCGACCGCCTCCTGCATCTCGGCGGCGAACTCGCCGAGCTCACGGCGGAGACAGACGCCAAGCTGGAGGCCGCGCTCCCCGGCTTCGCCGCACGCGGCAACCCTGTGGACGTGGCCGGAGACGCCGACGCCACCCGCTACGCCGTCGCGGCCCAGGCGCTCATCGACGACCCCAACTGCGACGGCGTGCTCGCCATCCTCACGCCGCAGGCGATGAGCGATCCCACGGCGACCGCCCAAGCCCTCGTCGAAGTGTCGCGCACGCACCAGCTCAAGCCGTTGCTCACGTCGTTCATGGGCGAGATCAAGGTCGCCGAGGGCGTGCAGATCTTCCGCAACGCACACGTGCCCACGTTCGACACCCCCGAGGACGCGGTGCGCGCCTACATGTACATGTACCAGTACACGCGCAACCTGGCGAACCTCTACGAGACCCCGGCCGACATCCTGCCGGACTTCTCCCCGGATCGCGACGCGGTCAAGAGGACCTTCATCGAGGTGGCCCGCGACGGGCGCTCCATCCTCAGCGAGGTGGAAGCCAAGTCGGTGCTCGACGCCTACCAGATCCCCGCCGTGCGGACGATGGTCGCGGTCACTGCGGAGGAGTGCTCCAAAGCGGCCGAGGAGATCGGCTTCCCGGTGGCCATCAAGATCCTCAGCCACGACATCACACACAAGAGCGACGTCGGCGGCATCGCCCTCAACGTGCGCTCCGCCCCCGAGGCCGCCAACCAGTTCGTCAAGATCACCGAGCGCGTCCAGGCACAAGTGCCGGACGCCAGGATCATCGGCGTCGCCGTCCAGGCGATGAGCCGCGGCGGCTACGAGGTCATCATCGGCTCCAAGAAGGACCCCACCTTCGGGCCTGCGCTCATGTTCGGGATGGGCGGCACCGGCGTCGAGCTGTACCGCGACGTGGCCGTGGACTTCCCGCCGCTCAACCAGGCGCTGGCGCGCTCCATGATCCAGAGCACCAAGGTGTCGCGGCTCCTCGAGGGGTACCGCGGCAAGGAGCCGGTGGACATGACCGCCCTGGAGCAGGCGATGGTCAAGGTCAGCTACCTGCTGGTCGACTTCCCCGAGATCGTCGAGATGGACGTCAACCCGCTGCAGGTGCGCCCCGACGGCATCTGCGCGCTCGACGCGCGCATCGTCATCGAGCCGAAGGACGTGCGCAAGATCGTCCTCCCCGGCTCGCACCTCATGATCTCCATGTATCCCAGCAAGTACCACTGGGACGTGCCGATGGACGGCGAGAAGGTGGCCATCCGCGCCATCAGGCCGGAGGACGAGCCGTTGTGGTCGGAGATGATCGAGTCGCTGTCGCCGACCACCGCCGAGTATCGCTTTTTCGGCCCCGTGCGCGAAGTGACCAAGTCGATGCTCGTGCGCTACTGCCACATCGACTACGACCGCGAGATCGCCCTCGCCGCCATTCGCGAGGGCAAGGGCAAGAAGAAGAAGGCCATGCTCGGCGTCGCCCGGCTCAGCATCGAGACCGCCAACGCGGAGGAGGGCGAGTTCGCCATCCTCGTGCGCGACGAGTACCAGCGCAAGGGCATCGGCAGCAAGCTCATGGACGCGCTCATCCAGGCTGCCCGCGACCGCCACGTGCGCGAGATCAACGGGCACGTGCTGGCCGCCAACCCGGGCATGACGCGCTTCGCCGAGAGCCTCGGGTTCGACGTGCGTCCGGGCGACGAGCCGGACGTGCGCAAGCTGGTGCTGCGGCTCTAGCCCGGCCGGCGGCCTCGACTACTACCGCGCGGCGCCGGACGCGCCGGCGACCGCCGGCAGGCGGAGCGAGCTCTCGGCGAGCGTGCCGTCGCCGATCCAGCCGGGCAAGATGCCAGGCGGCCTCGGCGTATGGCCTTGGGCGGCCGTCGGCGGCAAGCCGTAGCTGTAGTCGACGGCGCGCAGGATCAGCGGCCTCCCGGCCTGGCAGCGGAGCGTCAGCACGACGCCCCGGGTGGGCGGCGCGTAGTAGTCGAAGTACCAGCGCACCGGCGTGGCGTCGAGGATCGTCGTGTCACGGCTCTGCAGCGGGCGCCCGTCGACGCTCGCCGTGAGCGAACCCACGACCGACTCTTCCAGCACGCTGAGGACGGCCGCCGGCCGGCGCGGACGCACGCGCACCGTCACTGTACGCCGGTCACCACTCGCCACGTCGGACAGCACGCGGATCTCGGGTGGCAGCAGGTGATCGCCGGCCGCCGGCGTCGTGATCGTGTAGCGGTCGCCGAGGCCCGGGAAGTAGTCCATCCCGTAGTGATACCGGGCGACGTCCGGCAGGAATTGGCGCGTCCACACGTTTACGAGATCGATCGTCTCCCAGTGCCCCACGCCGCGGTCGTCCTGGCGGTAGTAGACGCTGGTGAACTTGGGGTGGTCGGCGTCGAAGACCGCGCTCGACGCCACGACGACGAGCACCACGGCGCCGGCGACCGCCAGGCCGACCGGCAGCCACCAGCGAAAGCCCCGGCGCGCCACGGCCAGCGGGAGCAGCAGCAGGCCGATGACGAACCACACGACCAGCACGGTGGCCATCGTCTTGAGGCCGGCCGACATGAGCAGCAGATAGCCGGCCGAGCTCAGCAGGACGACGCCGGGGGCCGCGGCGGCCAGAGGCACCAGGACCCAGGCTGAAGTGAGCACGCGTTCGCCGAGGAGCGCGGCCAGGAGGAAGCCCAGGCTGGCCGCCGCGAGCGGCCAGGTGAGCAGGTATGCGGCCGTGGGGATCGCGACGGCCAGCACCGCCGCGGCGGCGAGCCACCAGACGAGCCCCGCCACGGCCAGGTCCCACGGGCTCAGGCGACGCAGCAGGAGCCCGTAGGCCCCCACGACGACGGCCGCGGCGAGCAGCACCAGCCCCAGGCGGTGGAAGTCGCTGACCACGACGCCGGTGTTGGTCCACACGCGCTGTTCGTAGGCCGGCCGGTACATGCCCCAGACGATGCCGACGACGGCGAGCGCGACGGCGAGCACGAGCGACGATGCCGGCACGCCGACGACGATGCCGCGCAGCGTGATGCGGCGGCGGCGCCAGGCGACGACGACGGCCGCCGCGAAGAGCGCCGCCGCGACGACGAGGAGAGGCCAGATGAGCCCCGCCCCGTAGGAGACCGCGTAGCCGCCGACAACGTCGAAGTAGACGCGGTCGGCCGCGTGCAGGTTCCAGAGGTCCATGGCGCCGAAGCGGCGCGCCAGCGCGAGAGCCGTATCGCCTTCGTGCTGGAGACTGGCGAGGTGGAAGGTGCCCAGCGAGTCGTAGCCGGTGTGATCGTCGGCCGGGCCGTCGAGGGCGCCGAAGCTCATCCCCGGCACGCCGGCGGCCTCGAAGCGGCGGAAGTCGGTCTCCACCGGCTGACGCCGGGCGACCTCGTACATGAGTGACGAGGCGAAGACCGGCGGCCCGGCGCGGAGAAGCGTGCGCACAAGCAGCCCGTTGCCGCTCGTGGTCTCGTACATGAGTGCCGGCGAGGACGAGCCCGGGCTGTCGAAGTTGAGGACGACCCCGACGCCGTAGGCCCAAGGGTCGTCGCGCAGGAAGGCGCGCGCGCCAAGCAGGCCCTTCTCCTCGCCGTCGGTGAACAGGAACACGATGTCGTTGCGCGGCGGAGGGCCGGCGGCCAGCGCACGCGCCGTCTCGAGCAGCGTCGCGACCCCGCCGCCGTCGTCGGCGGCGCCGGGGGCGACGGCCACCGAGTCGTAGTGGGCGACGAGGAGCACGGTCCGCGCCGGGTCGCTCCCCGGCAGCCGCGCCAGGATGTTGTGCACCGTGCCGGCGACCCGGCCATCCTCCTGCGAGACCACGCCGGCCGTCTGCACGTGGGGCGACAGGCCGAGGGCCTGCAGGCGCGCGACGATCGTCGCGCGCACCTGGCCCTCGGCCTGCGAGCCGATCGGGTGAGGCGTAGCCGCGACGCGGCGCAGCTCGCCGAGCGCGCGCGCGGCGGAGAACGTCGTCAAGGGCGCGCCGGCCGGCTGCGGCCGCGGCGCTCCCAGCGGCGTTACGCCCACGGTCACCAGCCCTGCCACGACGGCGACGACCAGCGCCGCGAGCAGGTACCGGCGAGCTCCCCGGTGCGTGTCGGCACTCATCCACTCAGGGTAGCCAGCAGACCGCGGTTTGCAAAGGCCGCGCCCGGCGCAGACTCCGCCCATGAGGAGGACAGCACATGAGACCGTAGCCGAGGCGCGCCTGCCCCAGGGCGAGTTCGTCAGGGCGGAGGGAGTCCCGGTCCACTACGTGCGCAGCGGCTCGGGACCTCCCGTGATCTACATCCACGGCGCCAAGAGCTCCGTCTACGACTTCACGATGTCGATCGCCGACGACGTGGCAGAGCGCTACACCGCGGTGGCGTTCGACCGGCCCGGCGCCGGCTTCAGCGGCAGACCGGCGCGCGAGGGCGGCTCTCCGCAGGCGCAGGCCGCCATCCTGCGCGCCGCCGCCGGTGTGCTCGGCCTCGAATGCCCCATCCTGCTCGGCCACTCCTTCGGCGCCGCAGTCGCCCTCGCCTGGGCGCTCGACGCACAGGACGAGGTGAGCGCCGTCGTCACGCTCGGCGGCTACGTCCTGCCGCTCGGCGGCCCGCCGTCGTGGGTCGTGGCGCTGATGCGCTCGCCCGCCGTACTTAGAGGGGTCGGCCGCATCGGGCGCTCTCGCATTGGGCGGCCACTGGTGGACAGCGCCCTGCGACGCGCGTTCTACCCCGGCGCCGTGCCGGCGGAGTACGCGCGCATCACGCCGGCGCTGGCGCTCGACGATGCCCGGCTCATCCACGACGGCGAGGACCGCAAGAGCGCCGAGGACGGGCTGCGCACGCTCGCGCCGCGCTACCCGGGCCTGCGGCTGCCGGTCGTGATCGTCGTCGGCGACCAGGACCGCATGGTGCCGCCGCGCACCTCCGCCCGGCTTCACGAACTGCTCCCGTACTCCGAGCTCGTCCACCTGCCGGACGCCGGGCACATGCCGCAGTTCACGCGGCCCGACGCGGTGCTGGCTGCCGTCGACCGCGCGGCGGCGCTCGCCGGCATCGGCAGCGCCACCGAGCTTGCCGGCGACCGCGCGCCCAAGCCCGCCGCCCATGGCGCCGCTGAGCCCGCCGAGGACGGAGCAGAAGACCGTCCCGACGGGCTCGCGAACGCCTGACCAGGAGCTCCCGGCCCGGTCCCGGGTGTGGTTCCCGGTCCGTCGTTATCACCGGGAGCCCGTTTGCTTCTGCCTCCTGCCCGGCGTACCATCCACAGCGGTCGCGCTAGGCGGGGAGCCAGCGGTGCCCTGTACCCGCAATCCGCTATAGCGGGGCTGAATCCCCGCCCGAGGGGCCGTTCCGCGAGGCTGTCAGCCGTGTCGCGGCGTTGAAGGTCGGGTCCTACGCAATGGAACCCTGCGAACCCCGTCAGGTCCGGGAGGAAGCAGCGGTAAGCAGGCCATTCCATGTGCCGCAGGGTCGCCTGGCCCGAGCTTGCGCCCGGCGAGGACGCTCGGAGAACGCGCTTCGACGGCGGGTGCGCGGCCGCTACTTTCACCCTCGACGGCAAGGTACACTTACCGTCCGATGAAACGCTCCCTCTACCGCGAGTACCGCCCGCAGACCTTTGCGGAGCTGGTCGGGCAAGACCACGTCGCGCGCACGTTGCGCAACGCGGTGGAGACCGGCGCCGTCGCCCACGCCTACGTCTTCGCGGGGCCGCGCGGCACCGGCAAGACCAGCACCGCGCGCATCCTCGCCAAGACGCTCAACTGCGTGGGCACGCCGGAGGCGCCGGTCACCGGCCCCACCGCCACTCCGTGCGGCGTCTGCCGTCACTGCGTGAGCATCGCCGACGGCGTCTCGCTCGACGTGGTCGAGATGGACGCCGCCTCCAACCGCAGCATCGACGACGTGCGCGACCTGCGCGACAAGATCGCCTTCGCCCCCGTCGACGGGCGTTTCAAGGTCTACATCATCGACGAGGTCCACATGCTCACGCGCGAGGCCTTCAACGCGCTGCTCAAGACGCTCGAGGAGCCGCCGGCCAACGTCGTGTTCGTGCTCGCCACCACCGAGCCCCACAAGATCCCCGAGACGATCATCTCGCGCTGCCAGCGCTTCGACTTCCGGCGCCCCCACGTGCGCGACATCGCCAGGCTCCTGGGCACCATCGTGGAGCGCGAGAACGCGCGGCCGGACGAGGAACGAGGGGGGCCGCGCATCGAGATCTCGGAGGCCGCCCTGGCGGAGATCGCGCGCCACTCCCAAGGCGGCTTCCGCGACGCCATCGGGACGCTGGACAAGCTCATCACGTATTCCGACGGGGCGATCACGCCGACCGACGTGCTCGACGCGCTCGGCGTCACCGACGCCGATCTCCTCTTCGAGGTCACCGACATCGTCACCGAGCGCCGTACAGCCGAGGCGCTCCAGTTCGTACAGCGCCTCGCCAACGACGGCACCGACTACTCGCAGTTCATCCGCGACCTGCTGCGCCACCTGCGCCAGCTCTTCCTGCTGCAACACCTGGAGGACGCGGCGCGCGACGAGGCGGCTCTGCGCGCCCTCGGGCAGACGGTGGAACTGGACGAACAGCTGCTCACGCGGCTCCTCCCCCAGGCCAACAACCTCTCGCCGCGTGAGGTCGTGTACTTCATCGAGCGGCTCGGCGACGCCCAGCGCGAGATCCGCGACGGCCTTGACCCGCGCCTGCAGGTCGAGCTCGCGCTGGTCAAGGTGACGCAGCCGCAACTCGATCACTCGGCAGAGGCCCTCGAGGAGCGCCTGCGGCGCCTCGAGGCGCACGCCGGCGGCCAGGACGCGGCGGCCGGGAGCGCTCCGGCGGGCGCCGCAAGGCCGCCGCGCACGCGCAAGCAGCCGTCCTCCGCCGCGGCGCCGGCCGGACAGGCCGCTGTCACTCCGGCGGCGTCCACGGCTTCGGCGACGGCGACTGGGGCTCCAGGGACAACGCCGGCGGCGACCGTGGCGGCACCTGACGCGACGGCCGCCGCGGCGAAGGCAGCTGTGGCCGAAGCGCCGGCCGAAGGCGGCGTGCCCGCCGCGCCGACCGCAGACCTCACGCTGGAGCGCGTCAAGCGCGCCTGGGAGCTCATCCTGCAGCGCGTGCAGGCGAGCAGCGTGAGCCTCTACGCCATGCTGCGCGACGCGCGCCCTAGCGCGCTCGAAGGCGGCACGCTCACCGTGGTACTCCCGTCCGACTTCGCCCTCCGCCGCGCCGGCGAGCCCGGCAACGCCGAGCTCCTCGCCGGCGCGATCGAGGCCGCCCTCGGGCAGCCGCTCTCACCGCTGTTCACGCTCCCTGCCGGCGGCGTCGCCGACCTCGCGGCCCCCGACGCGCCGCCCGAGCCGGCGCTCGATTTCACCGACCTGATCAAGCACGTCAAGGGTGCCTTCGACGCCGAAGAGCTGCCCGACGACTCCTAAGGAGACACTCCGTGGCCAACCCGCAGCAGGCAAAGATGATGAAGCAGATCCAGGAGATGCAGCGCAAGATGGCGCAGGCGCAGGAAGAGCTCGCCGTGGAGACGGTCGAGGCCAGCGCCGGCGGCGGCACCATCACGGTGGTCGTCACCGGCTCACTGGAGGTCAAGGAAGTCCGTATCAAGCCCGAGGCCGTGGATCCGGAGGACGTCGAGATGCTCCAGGACCTCGTCGTCGCCGCGACCAACGAGGCGCTGCGCGCTGCCCAGGAGCTCGCCTCCGCCAAGCTCGGCGGCGCCACGGGCGGCATCGACCTGCCCAACATCCCCGGTCTCTTCTGACGACCCCGGCCGCGCCCGCGGCCGGCGACCGGCGGACCGGACCGGGCTCCCGCACGCGGCCCTCCTGTCAGCCGCGCGACCGCGCTTGTAGACGGTGCATACAGGACGTGATCCATCCAGCTTGATCGTGACGGCCGCCGAACGGAGCTTCGTTCTTCGGCCGTCACGGACCGCCGCTGGCCGGATGGGCCTGACGACGCACACCGGGATTGCCGATTGGGCCTCAAGGAGAGTACAATCGGCACTCGCGTCCTCCCCCACTCCCGGGGGCGGGCACACCCGCTGACAAGAGTGTATCTGTATTCATGCTGTCACGAGGGATGTGCAAGTGTATTCACCCGCGGTCGAGCGCTTGATCACCGAGCTGGCCAAGCTCCCGGGGATCGGCCCACGCACAGCCCAGCGCCTCACCTTCCACATGCTCCGGCTCCCGCCGGAGGAGATCCTGCCCCTGGCCGCGGCCATCACCGACGTCAAGGAGAAGATCGGGTTCTGCAGCCGCTGCTTCAACCTCGCCGAGGGCGACCTCTGCACCATATGCGCCGACACGCGGCGTGACCCGCGCCTGCTCTGCGTCGTCGAACAGCCGTTCGACATCGTGACCATCGAGCGCACGCGCGAGTTCCGCGGCCTCTACCACGTCCTCGGCGGCGCCCTCAGCCCCCTGGACGGCGTCGACCCCGGCGACCTGCGCATCGCGGAGCTGCTCGCCCGCGTGGACGACGAGGTCGAGGAGGTCATCCTGGCGACCAACCCCACGATGACCGGCGAAGCGACAGCCATGTACGTGGCAGAGTTGCTGCCCGGGCGCGTGCGCGCGACCCGGCTGGCGAGCGGCCTGCCGGTAGGTGGAGACCTTGAATATGCCGACGAGCTCACGCTGGGTCGCGCCCTCTCCGGACGGCGCAGTCTCAGGCGCGGAGAGGAGTGACCATGGCGACGAAGAGTGTGGCCAAGAAGAAGGTCGAGGCGCCCGACGGCCTCACGGAGATCCGCTGGCACGGCCGCGGCGGCCAGGGCGCCGTCACGGCGGCCAAGATGGTCGCCGAGCTGGCCCTCGGCCAGCACAAGTACTTCCAGGCGTTCCCGGAGTACGGGCCCGAGCGCTCGGGCGCGCCGATCGTCGCGTTCACGCGCGTCAGCGACGAGCCGATCCAGGTGTACGCCGGCATCGAGCACCCGCAGATCGTGGTCGTGCTTGACCCGTCGCTGCTGAGCATCGTCGACGTCACCAAGGGCGCGCCGGACGACGCGGTCGTCCTCGTGAACAGCGAGATGAGCCCGGCGGAGCTGCGCAAGCACTACGGGCTCAAGGGATTCCGGTATTACACGATCGCCGCCACCCGGATCGCCGTCGAGACGATCCGCCGCCCGATCCCCAACACGCCCATGGTCGGCGCGCTCACGCGCATCACCGGGCTGTTCCCGATCGACAACGTCGTCGACTTCCTGCGCGAGGACTTCGGCAAGAAGTTCCCGCCCAAGGTCGTGGAGGGCAACATCACCGCCATCACGCGCAGCTACGAGGAGGTCCAGGGCGAATGACCGCCGAGAAGAAGGCCGGGGCCGGCAAGCCGGCTCCTCTCAAGAAGCCGGGCGCCCGCAAGACCGCCGCGAAGAAGCCCAAGTGGGACATCAGTGACGTCGACAGCTGGGGCCCTGAGCGGCACGAGCTGGGCGCCACCATCATCGAAGCCGGCAACTCCGTCTACAACGAGACCGGCGGCTGGCGCAGCGAGGTCCCGATCATCGACGTGGAGAAGTGCGACGGCTGCATGCTGTGCTACTTCTACTGCCCCGACGCCTCCGTCCTGGTCGAGGACGGCAAGGCCGTCGGCTTCGACCTCGCGCACTGCAAGGGCTGCGGCATCTGCGCCAAGGAATGCCCGCAAGACGCCATCGTCATGAAAGTCGACGAGAAGGAGTGACCAGTGGCCACCACTGACAGAGAGATCCTGGCGGTCACCGGCAACGAGGCGACCGCCGAAGCCATGTGCCAGATCGACCCCGACGTCGTCTGCGCCTACCCCATCACGCCGCAGACCGAAGTCGTGCAGCTGTACGCCCAGATGGTCGCCGACGGCCGCGTGGCGAGCGAGTTCGTCACCGTCGAGAGCGAGCACTCGGCGATGAGCGCCGTGATCGGCTCGGCGGCCGGCGGCGCGCGGACGATGACCGCGACCTCCTCCCAGGGCTTCGCCCTCATGTGGGAGGTCCTCTTCGTGGCCGCGAGCTACCGGCTGCCCGTGGTCATGACCACGGTCAACCGCGCCCTCTCCGGTCCCATCAACATCCACTGTGACCACAGCGACACGATGGGCGGCCGGGACACCGGCTGGGTCCAGCTCTACGGCGAGAACCACCAGGAGGCCTACGACAACTGCATCCAGTCGGTGCGCATCGCCGAGTCCATGGACGTGCGTCTGCCCACGATGCACATGTACGACGGCTACGTGATCAGCGGCGCCATCGGGCCGCTGCAGATGCTGACCAAGGACGAGGTCCAGCAGTTCATCGGCCCGTACCGCTCCACCAACCCGATGCTGGACACCAAGAACCCGGTGACCGTGGGCCCGTTCGACGGCCTCCATGGCTGGTATTTCGAGCACAAGGTGGCGCAGAACCGCGCCATGGACCGCGCCCTCCAGGTGATCCAGGACGTCGCCGACGAGTACGCCGAGCTCAGCGGCCGCCAGTACGGCCTGCTGGATCCGTACATGCTCGACGACGCGGAGATCGCCATCGTCGTGGTCGGCTCCACCGCCGGCACCACGCGCATGACCGTGGACAAGCTGCGCGCCAGGGGCGTCAAGGCCGGCATGGTGCGCGTGCGCGCCTTCCGGCCGTTCCCGCACGAAGCCTTCGCGCAGGCGCTGCAGCACGTCAAGGTCGTGGGCGTCATGGACCGCGCCGACTCGTTCGGCGCCCAGGGCGGCCCCGTCTTCCTCGAGATCCGCGCGGCGCTCTACGACTGCGACCCGCGCCCGCAGGTGTTGCCGTTCATCTACGGCCTCGGCGGCCGCGACATCTTCCCGGACAACATCGAGCAGGCCTTCGCCCAGCTCGCGGACGTCGCGAAGAGCAAGAAGCGCGCCTCGACCGAGCGCCGCTACCTCAACCTGCGCGCCGACTGAGGGGGCGGATATGGCAAGAGACAACGCACACGGCGGCGGCGGCAAGGGCACGGCGGAGCCTCAGGGCTCCGCTCTCTACGAAGTCCTCAAGGGCATCGACTTCGAGCGCCGCGAGCTGGTGGACAAGAGCAGAGGCGTGGGCCTCTTCGACCTCGTCAAGGAGCGGGACGGCAGCTACCGCTGCTACTCGTGCACCCTCTGCGAGCGCACCTGCCCCGTGGACTGCATCGAGATCGACTACTGCCCCGAGTTCGAAGAGCTCCCGTTCGATATCGCGGCCGAACGGGCCGCGGCGCTGGCGACCTTGCCGGGCGAGAGCTGCGGACCCGGCGCGGCCTGCGTGATGGGCGAGAAGCCGGCCGGCTTCATGCCCGAGATCGACATGAAGCTGCTCGACCCGGTGATCGCCGGGCTGCGCAGCGGTACGGGCCTCGTCGAGGCGCTGCACACGACCCAGGACGCCTTCGGGTGGCTGCCGCGCGCGGCGCTCGAGGAGATCGCCGAGGAGGCGCACCTGCCGTTCTCGCGCGTCTTCGGGGTCGCCAGCTTCTACGCCCAGTTCCGGCTGCTGCCGGTGGGCAAGCACGTCATCAACGTCTGCATGGGGACCGCCTGCCACGTCGCCGGCGCCCCGCTGGTCGCGGAGGCCTTCGCCCAGGAGCTCGACATCGCCGTGGGCGAGACCACTCCCGACCTCCTCTTCACCCTGCAGACGGTCAACTGCATCGGCGCCTGCGCGCTGGCTCCGGCCGTGCGCATCGGCGAGGACGACACCTACGGGCGCGTCACACCGCAACAGGCCCGCAAGCTCGTCCGCCAGCTACGCAAGAAGGAGGCCTGAGGTGGCGGCTACAGGCAAGACCGGGACCGCCCGGAAGAGCCGCATCGACAAGGCCCTCAAGGCTGCCTACCGGCCTGAGCTCACCTCCGGCGCGGAGGACAAGGTCAGGATCCGCGTCTGCGCCGGTTCCACCTGCAACGCGAGCGGCCGCGCCGCCGTGAGCTCCGCCCTCCAGGCGGAGCTCGACAAGCGCGGCCTCGGCGACAAGGTGCGCGTCGTCCTCACGGGCTGTCACGGCCTGTGCCAGGAGGGCCCGATCGCCGTCGTCCATCCCAAGGGCGTCTTCTACCCGCACCTCAAGGCCAGGGACATGGCCGAGATCGTCGAGACCAGCGTCGTCGGCGACGGGGTCGTGGAGCGGCTGCTCTACACCGATCCGGCGACCGGCAGCGCCATCGCCCTGGAGAAGGACGTCCCCTTCTACAAGGGCCAGACACGCATCGTGCGCGAGATCAACGGCTCCATCGACCCCACCTGCATCGATGACTACCTGGCGCGCGGCGGGTACATCGCCCTCGCCGGGGTGCTCAACGAGCAGGATCCCGAGGGCGTGATCGACGAGGTCGAGCGCTCCGGCCTGCGCGGCCGCGGCGGCGCCGGGTTCCCGGCCGGCCGCAAGTGGCGCTACTGCCGCGCGAACCCGGGCGAGAAGCACTACATCATCTGCAACGGCGACGAGGGCGACCCCGGCGCGTTCATGGACCGCGCCGTACTCGAGGACAACCCGCACTCCGTGATCGAGGGCATGCTCATCGCCGCCTTCGCGATCGGCGCCGACGAGGGCTACGTCTACGTGCGCCACGAGTACCCGCTCGCCGTCGCGCGCCTGCGCCTGGCGCTCGAGCAGGCGCGCGAGCGCGGCCTGCTGGGCTCCGGGATCCTCGGCACGAGCTGGGACTTCGACCTGCGCATCAACCAGGGCGCGGGCGCCTTCGTCTGCGGCGAGTCCACGGCGCTCACGGCCTCCATCGAGGGGCACCGCGGCATGCCGCGCGGCAAGCACATCCGCACCGTCGCCCACGGCCTCTGGGGCCAGCCGACCAACCTCAACAACGTCGAGACCTACGCCACGGTCCCCTGGATCATCACCCACGGCGCCGACGAGTTCGCCGCCATCGGCACCGGCACGTCCAAGGGCACCAAGATCTTCTCGCTCACCGGCAAGGTGCGTAACTCCGGCCTCGTCGAGGTGCCCATGGGCGCCACGCTGCGCGACGTCATCTTCGACGTCGGCGGCGGCGTGCAGGACGGGCGCACGTTCAAGGCCGTGCAGCTCGGCGGGCCCAGCGGCGGTTGCCTGCCCGCCGAGCTCATCGACACGCCCATCGACTTCGAGAACCTCACGAAGTACGGCTCGATGATGGGCTCCGGCGGCATGGTCGTGGTCGACGAGACCACCTGCATGGTCGACTTCGCCAAGTTCTTCCTGCAGTTCACCGCCGAGGAGAGCTGCGGCAAGTGCGTGCCCTGCCGGGTCGGCACCCAGCGCATGCTCGAGATCCTCGAGCGCATCACCGCCGGGATGGGCACCATCGAGGACATCGACCTGCTCGAACAGCTGAGCGCCGACATCATCGAGGGCTCGCTCTGCCAGCTCGGCGGCAGCGCCCCCAACCCCGTGCTCACCACGCTGCGGTACTTCCGCGACGAGGTCATGGCGCACGTGGTCGAGCGCTGCTGCCCGGCCAAGGTGTGCCGCCCGCTCATCCGCTACACCATCGACAAGGACGCCTGCAACGGCTGCCACGCGTGCTTCGACGCCTGCCCCACGGACGCCATCAGCGGCGAGCGCAAGAAGCTCCACGTCATCGACCAGAAGCTCTGCATCAAGTGCGACACCTGCCGGCAGGTGTGCAAGTTCGATGCGGTGCCCGTCGAGACAGGCATCTTCGAGCTGGCCGAAGGGAGGCAGCAGTGAGCCCGCGTACCAAAGCTGCCGTGATGCTCACCATCGACGGCAAGAAGCTCAACGCCCGTGAAGGCGAGACCGTGCTCGACGTGGCGCGCCGGGAGGGCATCGACATCCCGGCTCTCTGCCACGAAGAGGGCACGGCCGCCTGGGGCGCCTGCCGCCTGTGCATGGTCGAGGTCGAAGGCCTCGACAAGCTGCAGGCGGCCTGCACGACCTGGGTCGCCGACGGCCTCCAGGTCCAGACCGACACCCCGCGCGTGCGCGCCCGGCGTGAGAGCTACCTCAAGATGTACCTCTCGGACCACAACGCGTACTGCGAAGCCCCGTGCTCGCACGCCTGCCCCACGCACATCGACGTCCCGGCCTACATGGCGGCGCTCGCCTCCGGCGACGCCGCCGCCGCCGCCGAGATCGTGCGCGAGGAACTACCGTTCCCCGGCATCCTCGGGCGCGTCTGCCCGCGCTACTGCGAGCCGGTGTGCCGCCGTGGCGACGTGGACGAGCCCATCGCCATCTGCGCCCTGCACCGGGCGGCCGCCGACCACAGCGCGACGCGGCTCATCCCCGGCCTCCCCACCGGCAAGCGCGTCGCCGTCGTGGGCGCCGGGCCGGCCGGCCTTGCGGCAGCGTGGTTCCTCACGTCGCGCGGGCATCAGGTGACGATCTACGACGCCAACCCGCTGGCCGGCGGTTCGCTGCGCTACGCGATCCCCGAGTTCCGCCTCCCGGCCAAGGTCGTGGACAAGGAACTCGAGCCTCTGTGGGAGGCGGGCGTGCGCTTCGTCGGCGAGTCCGAGCTCGGCTGGGAGGTCGACCCCGAAGGCCTCTTCGACGCCGGGTTCGACGCCGTCGTGATCGGCGTCGGCACGTGGGAAGAGCCCAAGCACCTCCTTCCCGGCGACGACGCCGCCCTGCGCGGCCTCGACGTGCTCAAGCGCGTCCGTGAGGGCCGCGCCGTGCGCTTCAACACCCGGGTGGTCGTGATCGGCGACGGCATCACGGCGCTCGACGTCGCGCGCACCGCGCGGCGCAAGGGTGCCAAGGACGTCGTGGTCATCGCACCGCACGAGGGCGAGTCCATCCCGGCCGGCGCGCGCGAGCTCGCCGCCGCCCTCGAAGAGGGCGTCAGGTTCGAGTTCGGGACGCTCGCCAAGAAGGTCAAGGCCAAGGGCGGCAAGGCGCAGGGCGTGGAGTGCGTGCGCGTCACGCGCGAGAAGGGCCGCTTCAAGGAGGTCCGCGGCTCGCGCTTCGACGTTGCCGGGACGACCGTCGTCCTCGCCACAGGCTACTCGCCCAAGCTCGGCGAGAGCGCCGAGTTCCTCTCTCTCGGCGAAGGCACGCGCCTCCAGGCCAACTACTACACGGGGCGCACGCCCGAGGACGGCGTGTTCGCCGCCGGCGACGCCGTCTCCAGCTCGCAGTCGGTGATCCACGCGGTCGCCAGCGGCAAGCGGACGGCGCTGTCGATCGACGCTTGGCTGCGCGGCGAGGACCTCGAGACGCTCGAGGGCCAGCTGGCCGTCTTCAACGGCCTGCCCTACCTCCAGCAGCTCGCCGACGAGCCCAAGCTCGGCGATCTCGGCCAGCGACTGGCCGAGCGCACGCCGGTGTGGCTCAAGATGGGCGCGAGCGCCGAGCTTGCGGCTCGCGCCACCATGCCCAAGGTCGGCAAGGCCAAGCGCCTGTCGGCGACCGACGTCGAGGTCGAGAAGGGCTACAGCCTCGCCGCCGCCCGCGCCGAGGCGATGCGCTGCCTCCAGTGCGAGTGCCCCAGCCTCGGCGCCTGCGAGCTTCAGCGCCTCGGCGTGGAGTACGACATCACCGACAACGACCTCGTGGTCAAGGGCAACCGCGTGCGCGAGGTCGAGGCCCAGACCGACCACCCGTTCATCCGCCGCGACATGGACCGCTGCATCGCCTGCGGGCGCTGCGTGCGCGTGTGCCGCGACGTCGCCGGCCCGGCCTGCTACGACTTCACCGGCCGCGGCTTTGCGATCAACGTCGACACGCCCTACGGCCAGGCGCTCCAGCTGGCGGACTGCATCAGCTGCGGCCGCTGCGTCGCCACGTGCCCCACCGGCTCGCTGACCTTCAACGAGCGCGAGCTGGCCTCGTTCAGCATCGACGAGAGCCGCTGCATCATGTGCAAGGAGTGCGTGGAGGTCTGCCCGGTCGACGCCATCAAGGAGACCAACCACTTCGAGGATGCGCGCGGCAAGTGGCTGGAGCTCGTGGGCCAGGGCAGCCAGCTCGCCGGCGGCCACCGCATGTGCGCCGGCTGCGGTGCCCCGATCGCCGTGCGCCAGGTGCTCATGGGCACCAGCGACCCCGTGGTGGTCAGTGCCGCCACGGGCTGCCTCGAGGTGAGCACGACGATCTACCCCTATACCTCGTGGAAGGGCAGCTACATCCACACGGCCTTCGAGAACTCGGCCGCCACCTTGAGCGGCGTGGAGACCGCCTTCCGCGCCCTCAAGAAGAAGGGCCTCATCGAGGAGAACGTCAAGTTCATCGCCTTCGGCGGCGACGGCGGCACCTACGACATCGGCCTGCAGAGCCTCTCCGGCGCCATGGAGCGCGGGCACCAGATGCTCTATGTCTGCTACGACAACGGCGCCTACATGAACACCGGGTTCCAGCGCTCCGGCGCCACGCCGCTCGGCGCCTGGACGACCACCAGCCCCGTAGGCAAGGCCACGTCGGGCAAGCTGCAGAACCGCAAGAACCTCACCGACATCATGATCGCCCACGAGCTCGGCTACGTGGCCCAGGCCTCGCCGCACGACCCGCGCGACCTGGTGCGCAAGGCGGCCAAGGCCCTGGCGACGCCAGGCGCCTCGTTCCTCAACGTCCTTGCACCGTGCCCGCGCGGCTGGCGCTCGGACGGGGCCGAGACGATCGAGCTCGCGCGCGAGGCCGTCAACGCCTGCTACTGGCCGCTCTTCGAGGTCGTGGACGGCGAGTACCACCTCACCTACAGGCCGCGCCACAAGGAACCGCTCATCCCCTGGCTCAAGCGTCAGGGCCGGTTCGCCCACCTCTTCAAGCCGGGCAACGAGGAGACGCTGCTCAACCTCGAGGCCTGGGTGGACAGGGAGTGGGAGAAGCTCCTGCGCAAGTGCGGCGAGCCCAGCGAGGCCGACTGGCAGGACTACCTGATGTCCAACGGCTGCCTGCTGCGCTAGCTGCGGCCGACAGCTGAGACGCCTGAGGGCGGGCCGGAGGAGCATCCGGCCCGCCCTCTTCGCGCAGGGTCCCGGGCCGTCGCGACGCGCAGGAACTGGCGACGAGGACCGGCCGGCGGTGGTGCGGCGAGCTCAGCCGCCGATGGCGCGCAGGTAGTACACCCAGAACGCCGGCACCTCGCGCAGCACGAGGAACGGCGTCTGCGGGATGCGGTGCGTGGAGTGGGCCGGCACGGTGAGCACGTTCCAGCCGGCGCGCGCGTAGGCGAGCTTGATGCGCGGCAGGTGGTAGAAGTCGCTCTCGGCGGCGATCCGGCGCCAGCCCACGCCGCCGAAGAACGGCACCGTGTCCCGAACGGTCGCCTCCGTGTTCATGCCCGCCGAATCGACGACCACGTCTTTGCTGAGCACCCCCGCCTTGACGGCCATGTCGCGCATCACCAGCGCCTCGTTGTAGCCGCTGACGCCGACCGCGCCGGACACGACGATGCGCCGGACCCGATGGTCCTTGTAGAGGCGGATGGCGGTGTCCATGCGGTCCGTGAGCACGAACGACGGGCGCCCGTCGGCGTGCACCTCCGCACCGAAGACCACCACGGCGTCGGCGGGGCGTGACGCGGACCCGCCAAGGTAGTCCGTGTTGCCGAAGAAGAACTCCTGGGCGAGCGGGAAGAGCACGACGCAGGCGGCGGCCGTCACGGCGAGGACGGCCGCCGCCGGCAGCTTGTGGCGCCCGGCCGGCGGCGGCCTCAGGGCGGCCCAGAAGATGAACGCGAAGCCGGCGCAGAAGACGAACGAGAGCGGCAGCGGCATGCCCGGCCGGAAGTCGCCCCTGCTCCACAGGACGTAGAAGTCGACGCCGTTCCACGCGGTGACGACGGCGCACAGCCCCGCGAGCACGAGCGACGCGATGCGGCGCCAGCGAGCCATGCGCGGGCGCACGGCGTAGCCGATCAGCGCCAGCGCGGCGGCGACCAGGAAGACGAGCGCCGCCGCCTGCGGCAGCAGGTGCAGATCGATCCACCAGACGTTCTCGTCGAACCCCGGCGTGCGCAGCGCACCGGCCACGTTGAGGAGGGTGAACGCGCCGAAGAACAAGGCCAGGCCGCGCGCCACGGCCGCGACCGGCCAGACGCGCGTCTTCTCCTCAGCGTGGCCGAGCCGTTCCCGCTCACGCGCCGTCGTCGGAGCCGCGGGCCGCGTGGCATCCAGGGACGGCGGCAGGACTGGGTCCTGTGCGCGCGGCGGAACTGAGAGCGACGCGGGCGCTGAAGCAGGGGTGGACACCGAGGGTGATGCGGAGACGGAAGACGAAGGCGCGAGTCTCGCCTCAGCCCCGGCGGATGGCCCGTCCGGAGGCTCCGGCGGGGTCGTCCAACCTGTCCGGCCGGCCTCCGTCTCCATGCGGGTGACTGTATCACGACGCCGGAAGCAGGCTCGCGGTCCCGCCGGCGCGGAGAGTCAGTTGGGGGACGCTCCTGCCAAGTAGCGCTCGGCCGAGGAGGCTGCGGTAGAGCCTTCAGCGACCGCGGTGGCGATCATGCGTACCTTGCCCGGATACGCGGCAAAGTCGCCGACCGCGAACACGCCGGGGATGCGGGTCTGCATGCTCGAATCCACGTCGATCCTCGTGCCGCTCAGGCCCAGGCCCCAGTGCGCGATGCCCGAGAGGTCGGGGACCTGCCCGATGCTGACCAGGACGAGATCGGCGGGTAAGTCCACTGTGCTCTCGTCGGGATGCCGGACGACCACGCCTTCGAGACGCTCGCGGCCGCGGAAGGCGACTACTTCGCCGTTGCTCACCACCTCGATGCCGGCCTCGGCGAAGCGGTCCTGCGTGTGCGCAAAGGCGCGGAACTCGTCGCGGCGGCGGACCACTGTCACTTCGGCCACCTCGCGCAGCGAGAGCGCCGTGTCGAGCGCGGTGTCCCCGCCTCCGACGACCACCGCGCGCCTGGCCCGGATCTCCTCACGTGGGGGCAGCCGGTAGGCCAGCCCTTTGCCGAGGTACTTCTCCTCGTCCTCAAGGCCGAGGCGGCGCGGCGTGAACCGACCCAAGCCGAGGGCGAGGACGATCGTGCGTGCCTGGTCCTCGCGTAGCGTGCCGCGCAGCCTGAACCCGCCGTCGTGCGGGGACACGTCCTCGACGGCGCGCCACTCGCGCAATTCCGCGCCGAACTGCTCCGCCTGACCGGCCAGCCGCAAGGCTAGCTCACGGGACGGTAGGGGCGCCTGCGCCGGGAAGTTGTTCACCGGTTTTGTCGGGTAGAGATTGATGAGCTGGCCGCCGAACGCCTCGGCCTCGTAGACCACCGTGCCAAGGCCGCGCAGGCCGGCATACATGGCCGTGGCCAGCCCCGCCGGCCCGCCGCCGACCACCGCCACGTCGTAGGTGCTCATGCCACACCCCCTTTCAGGCCTTCGTTGCGCAGTGCAAGGCTAGCGTTCCACCAACGGTTCGCGTCCACACACTAAACGAACCGGCCCTGAGACTCGGGGCGCCTGCCGAGGCGCGCCGCCGCGCAGGTGCCGCTCGCGATGTCCGCGAACGTACAGATGCCGGCCCCCCGGGCCGATACGTACTCTCGAGACCTGCAGATGCCAGCAGCAGCCGGAGCCACACCGCGGAGCGCTCGTGCGGCGACAAGCAGAACCAGGAGGGAACATGTCGGGCGACGCGCACACAATGCCTGCCGCAGGCGCGGCCACCGGGGCGAACGCGGCGGCGCTGCCCCTGAAGCTCATCCTCATCGCCCTGTGCATGGCGCAGTTCATCAACGCCTACGACACGACGGCGATGAACGTGGCGGTCACGTCCGTGGTCAAGAGCCTCGGCACCACCGTCTCCGGCGTGCAGTCCGCGCTGGTGCTCTACTCCCTCGTGATGGCGTCGTTCATGCTCATCGGCGGCAAGCTCGGCGACGTCTGGGGCCGCCGCACCACGTTCACCCTCGGTGTCTCGATGTACGGCGTCGGCGCGCTGATCACCGCCTTCAGCCTGGGCCTGCCGATGATGATCTTCGGCTGGTCGCTGCTCGAGGGCCTCGGCTCGGCGCTGATGATCCCGGCGATCTTCGCCATCGTCGGCACGATCTTCCCGGCGGGCAAGCCGCGCGTCTCGGCCTTCGCGGCCGTGGGGGCCATGGCCGCCATGGGCGCCGCCTTGGGCCCGCTGATCTGCGGATTCCTCACGACGTACCTGACCTGGCGCGTCTCGTTCCTGCTGGAGGTCTGCGTCGTGCTCGCCACACTGGCGCTCTCGACGCGCATCAAGGTGCCCAAGAAGCCGCGCCCGACGGCGAGGCTTGACTACCTCGGCGCTTTCCTCTCGGCGCTAGGCCTGGCACTCGTCGTGCTCGGCGTACTGCAGGCGAGCAAGTACGGCTGGACCGCCGCCAGGGTGCCCTTGGTCGGCTGGGGAAAGACGCTGGTCCCCGAGGGCGGCATCTCGCCGGTGATCCCCTTCGTGATCGCCGGCGTCGTCGT
>Ga0316226_1001209_pt1 | contig 29036 bp, 21 predicted proteins | sample TBH18017metaG_FD_206009 | JGI IMG/M metagenome (GOLD analysis project Ga0316226, IMG submission 206009) | Freshwater microbial communities from Trout Bog Lake, Wisconsin, USA - TBH18017 | ecosystem: Environmental > Aquatic > Freshwater > Lake > Hypolimnion/Profundal zone | place: USA: Wisconsin...
CCGCTCAGGATCTTCATCCTCGCCGAGCGGCCGCTGGACTCGATCACCCTCCTCCGTGTCGCAGCCGCCGACGGCAGCCAAGTGGCGCACGAGCCGGTGCCGCTGCTGGGCAGCCCTCACGCATCCGGGAAGCAGACCGCCTACGGCCTCACCGCCGGGCCCATCGAACCAGGCTACTACCGCCTCGACCTCCTCGGTCGCGGCCGGATCGGGTCGTTGGCCGTTCAGGACCGTTGAGCGGGCGCCCGACAAGCACGTCAAGCTGACGCGCCCGGGCGTCTGAGCAAGACGTGGCCAAGGGGCTCGCTTCTTGTGCGAAAACGCGCTCGCCGCTCAGCGGTACCCGGCGGCCCGGAACAGCTCGGGGATCGATACGCACTGGTAGCCGCGGGCGTGCATGCCGCTCAGGATGGCGGGCAGCGCCTGCGCGGTCTGCGGGCGGATGTGCATGCAGACGATCGCGCCGGCGTGCAGGTGCGAGAGTACGCGATCGACGATGACGCTCACGCCGGGCGTGCTCCAGTCGCGTGGGTCGACGTCCCAGAGGATGATGCGCGTGAAGCCGGCGGCGCCGGCGGCAGCGGCGGTCGTCCCATTGTGGCTGCCGTAGGGCGGCCGGCAGTACGGCACCGGCGAGACGCCGGCCGCGTTCCACCACGGAGCCTCGCTGCTCACCCACTCGTGCAGTACCTGTGCGTAGCTCTGGCGCGTCATCTCGGTGTGTGTCCAGCCGTGCGAGCCCATGGCGTCGCCGTAGGCCACCGTCTGCCGCGCGAGGGGGCCGTTCACCAGCGGCCCGAGCGGGAAGAAGGTCGCGTGGGCGCCGTAACGCTTGAGCGTGCTCAGGATGCTCGCCCAAGCCGCGTTGTAGCCGCCATCGTCGAACGTGAGCGCCACGCGCTTGCCGGCGGCCGGCAGGTGGTAGTAGACCTTGGCGCTCCCCGGCTGATAGTCGCGGAGGCTCTTCGGGCTCGTCACCGTGACGTTGCCGGCGGCGTCGGTGAGCGTCAGCGTGAGCCGGTAGACGCCCGGCGTGAACGCCTGATGGTCGGCGTGCCAAGGCACCACCGTGACCTGGCGCGCGCCCGGGTCGCGCGGGACCGCGGCGAGCGCCGACGCCCTGTAGCCGTACTGGTCGGTCATCACGCCGGTGACGCGCACGGCGCCGGTGGACTCCCGCACCGTGAACTGGAAGTCCACGGACCGCACGCTCGTGACGATCGAAGGTGAGACGCCGCGCCACGTGAATCCGGGCGGCGTCGTGTCGATCTTGACCGTCACCGACCGCGGCGTCTCCTGGATACCGGCTTCGTTGACGGAGTAGAAGGCGATGATGTGGGCGCCGTCGTTGCCATGGTTCTTCGGAGCCGGGATGACGACCTTGTCGCCCTGCGTCCAGGCACCGGCGTCGACACTGTGGTACGTCGCGGCGACGCCGGACTCGGCGTCCGTCGCAGACAGGTGCACCGTGACCGCCGTGCGGTGCCACTTGTCGTCCGCGCCGGTGGCGACGGTGACCGGCGGCGTGACGTCGGTGCTGGTCGAGGTGACGTGCGGCACAGGCAGGAGGGGCGGCGCGAGTGTGGACGGCGGAGCAGCCGTGGAGGCCGACGCAAGCGAGGACGAAGGGGCGCCACTCTGACCAGTCGCAGCGGCGGCGGCGGCCGTGAGGACGAGCGCGAACAGGACCACGCTGATGACGACGGCAAGTCTGTGCATCCATAGCCCCCTTCGCTCCTGCGCCCCATTGTATGGCCGAACGACCTCGCCCGCTCCCGCGCTCCCACGACCGTCCCGGCGGCGCTGCTGTGGCCAAGCCTGCGGGCCCGGCTGCCGACCGGGCTCGGCGTGACCCGCGTGGTAGCCTTGTGCGATGGACCTTCCTTTCTTCGTCACCGTCCCGCGCGGCCTTGAATCCCTGCTCGCGGGCGAGCTTCACGGCTTGGACACGAAGCACGTCAAGCAGGCGCGCGCCGGCGTGTCGCTGTCGTGCAGCCAGGAGACCGCCTACCGCATCTGCCTGTGGTCGCGCCTCGCCACGCGAGTACTCCTGCCGCTGACGACCGGGCCCGCCGGCGACACCGACGAGCTCTACGCGACCGCGCAGCGCGTGTACTGGGACAACCACCTGCGCGTGGATGGGACGCTGGCGGTGGACTTCACCGGCACCAGCGACACTATCCGCGACACGCGCTTCGGCGCGGTGCGCGTGAAGGACGCGATCGTGGACCAGTTCCGCGCGCGACACGGCGACAAGCGACCGTCGGTGGATGCCCGCGCGCCCGACGTGCGCGTCAACGCGCACCTGGCACGCGGACGCGTCACGATCTCGCTCGACCTGAGCGGTGACAGCCTGCACCGGCGCGGCTATCGCACCGACCGCGTGCAGGTCGAGGCGCCGCTCAAGGAGAACCTCGCCGCGGCGATGCTTCTGTTCGCGGCGTGGCCCAAGGAGGCCGCCGCCGGGGGCAGCTTCATCGACCCGCTGTGCGGGTCGGGCACGCTGCCCATCGAGGCGGCCATGATCGCCGCCGACATCGCACCCGGCCTGTTGCGCGCCGAGATGCCGGGCAGTTTCGGCTTCCAGCGCTGGCTCGGGCGCGACGACGCGAAGTGGCACGAGATCCTGGCGGAGGCACGCCAGCGCAAGGCCGCCGGGCTGAGCCGCCTCAAGGCGGCGGCGCCCGGCCTCACGATCATGGGCCGCGATCACGACCCGCGCGCCGTCCCCGTGGCGCAGGCGTGCGTCAAGCGCGCCGGGCTCTCCGCCGTCGTCGACATCGCGCCCGGCGAGCTCGCCGGGCTGCGCGCCCCGGCGGCGCACGGCCTGCTGGCCGCCAACGCGCCGTACGGCGAGCGCCTCGGCCGGCGCGAGGACGCCGAGGCGCTCACCAGGCTCCTCGGCGACAAGCTGCGCGCCGGCTTCTCCGGCTGGCGCGCCGCCGTCCTCACCGGCAGCCCTCAGCAGGCGGAGACCGTCGGCCTGCCACTGAGGCGCGACGCAGCGATCTACAACGGCCCGATCGAGTGCACGCTGGCCTTCTTCGACGTGGACGACGACAGCCCGGAGGCGCGCGCCGCCGCGACCCGGGCGGCCGCGGCGGCCGCGGCGCGCGACGCCCGCGCGGCGGTGCGCACGTCGCCGCGCAAGCGCGCGGCTGAGATGGCGGCGGGAAGACCGGCCGAAGGCGCAGGCGGCGGCGCACCCGAGGCCGGTGCGGCAGCCCAGGCGGGCACGGTGGTTCGGGCGAGCGCGACGGAGATGCCGGCCGGCTCGGCGGCGTCCGGGCCCGCACCCACAGGCCCGCGCGAAGGCTCGCCGGCGCACTCCGGCATGCTCGGCGCCGGCGCGGAGCAGTTCGCCAATCGTCTCGTCAAGAACCAGCGACGCCTCGGCAAGCAGCTGCGCCGCGAGGGCATCACGTGCTACCGCCTCTACGACGCCGACCTGCCCGACTTCAACATGGTCGTCGACGTGTACGGCGACTGGGTGCACGTGCAGGAGTACGCGCCGCCGGCCGAGATCGACCTCGCTAAGGTGCGGCGGCGGCTCGAGGACGCGCTCGGCGTGATCTGCTCGGTCCTCGATCTGCCGCCCGAGCACGTGGTGCTCAAGGAGCGCCGCCGCCAGCGCGGGACGGCGCAGTACGAGCGCCGCGCCGCGCGCGGCGAGTTCCTTCGCATCGAGGAGGACGACCTCGCCTACCTCGTGAACCTGCACGACTACCTCGACACCGGCTTCTTCGTCGACCAGCGCCTGACCCGCCGGCTGGTGCGCACGCTGGCTGGAGGGCGCCGCTTCCTCAACCTGTTCGCGTACACGGGGACGATGACCGTGAACGCGCTCACCGGCGGCTCGCCCTCGTCGGCCACGGTCGACCTCTCGGGCACCTACCTGGACTGGGCGCGCCGCAACCTCGAGGCCAATGGGTTCACAGCGGAGGACGAGGATGCGGGGACCGAAGGCAGAACGACGGAAGATGCCGCACAGGCGGGCGGCGGCGCGGCGAACCGCCTCATCCGCGCCGACTGCCTGCAATGGCTGGCCGTGGCGAAGGGCGCGTACGACCTCATCTGGCTCGACCCGCCGACGTTCTCCAACTCCAAGCGGATGGGTCGCGCGACTTTCGACGTACAGCGCGACCACGCCGACCTGATCCGCATGACCGGGCGCCGCTTCCTGGCGCCGGGTGGGATCATCCTCTTCGCCACCAACCGCCGCGGCTTCAAGCTCGACGCCGGCGGGCTGGGTGGGCTCGCGATCAAGGACCTCTCGCGCGCGACGCTGCCGTTCGACTGCACGCGCGCCGCGTCGCGCCACCACGTCTTTCGCCTGGAGCGACCCTGACGTGACCCGCCGCCGGGGGCGCCTTCCAGAGACCGGGTGTCGCGCCCGGACCGCAGGTATACTCGCTGATCGATGAGCGACGACCGGCCGACAAGCACCGATGAGGCGCTGCCGCCCGCGCGAGAAGCGCGGATCGCTCCGTACGGATCGTGGCGTTCCCCCATCACGGCGCGGCTCATCGCGGAGTCAGGGATAGGCCTCGGGCTGGTTCGCGCCGCCGCGGATTCGCTCTTCTGGGTCGAGATGCGGCCCCTTGAGGACGGACGCTACGTCGTCGTGCGGCGCGGCCCCGACGGCGCGATCGCCGACGTGACGCCGCAGGGCCACAATGCGCGCACGCTCGTACAGGAGTACGGCGGCGGCATGTACACCGTGCACGCCGCCGGCGGCGGCGGCAGCAGCGGCGAGACGATGGTGATCTGGAGCGAGCTCTCCGACCAGCGGCTCTACCGCCAGGACGTGGCCGCGGACGGCTCTGCGAGCGAGCCGCGGCCTCTCACCCCGGACCCAGAGACGTCACGCGCCCTGCGGTACGCGGACGGGCGCGTCACGCCCGACGGCCACATGCTGATCTGCGTGCGTGAGCGGCACGAAGGCGACGAAGTGATCAACGAGCTCGTCGCCCTCCCCACCAACGGCTCGGCTGCGCCGCGGGTGATCACCGGCGGCCACGACTTCTGCGGCGCGCCCCGGCTCAGCCCGGATGGGCGCCGGCTGGCCTGGCTCAGCTGGGACCATCCGCAGATGCCGTGGGACGGCACCGAGCTGTGGGTCGCGGACGTGACCGCCGCCGGAGAGCTCGCCGCGGAGCGGAGAGTGGCCGGCAGCACCACCGAGAGCGTGGTGCAGCCGGACTGGAGCCCCGACGGTCGCCTGCACTTCGTCAGCGACCGCTCCGGCTGGTGGAACCTCTACCGGCTCGACGGCGAAGCGGCGGCGGCGCTCGCCCCGCTCCCCGTCGAGTTCGCCAAGCCGGCCTGGGTCTTCGGCATGCAGAACTACGGGTTCCTGCCGGACGGGCGCATCGTCGCGTACTTCAGCGGCGACGGGATCGACCGTATCGGGCTCATCGGCGGCGACGGCGGACTCTCCGGCGACGGCATCGCGAGGTCCGCTGTCGATGCCGGCGCGCCGGCGCCCCCTCGCGAAGCGGACGCCTTCCAGCCGGTCGACTGCCCGCTGACGACGTTCTCCTCACTCGCGGTGCTCGACAACCGGGTGGCTATCATCGCCGGTGGAGTCGCCGCGGCGGCGGCTGTGATGCTCCTCGACCCGCTCACAGGAGCGCTGACCGAAGTGCGCCGCAGTGAGACCGTGGAGGTGGACCCGGCGTTCGTCTCGGCGCCGGAGCCGATCGAGTTCCCGACGCGCTACGCGCCCGGGAGCGTCACGGGTCCTCTGGCCGAGGAGCTCGCCGATCTCGAGCGGCCGGGCAGCGTCGGGACGGCCGGGGGCGTAGCGGGCGGAGCGCTCACCGCGCACGCGCTGTACTACCCGCCGGCCAATGCGGACTTCGCAGGGCCGACGGGCGAGAAGCCGCCGCTGCTGGTCATGAGCCACGGCGGCCCGACGGCGGCGCACGAGACGCTCCTCGATCTGGAGATCCAGTTCTGGACGTCGCGCGGCGTCGCCGTGGTCGACGTCAACTACGGCGGTTCCACCGGCTACGGGCGGACGTACCGCGAGCGTCTGCGCGGCAACTGGGGCGTCGTCGACACCGTGGATTGCATCAACGCCGCGCGGTACCTCGCGGAGCGCGGCGACGTCGACCCGGCACGTCTCGCGATCCAGGGCGGGAGCGCCGGCGGCTACACGACGCTCAACGCGCTCACGCGCCATCGCTTCTTCGCCGCCGGCGCGTCCTACTTCGGCCTCGCCGACCTGGAGTCGTTCGCCGACGGCGGCACGCACAAGTTCGAGTCGCGCTACCTCGACGGCCTCGTCGGCCCGTACCCCGAACGCGCCGACGTGTACAAGGAGCGCTCCCCCATCAACCACGTCGCGGACATCTCCTGCCCGGTCATCGTGCTGCAGGGGCTGGAGGACGAGATCGTGCCGCCGGCGCAGGCGGAGATCATCGTCGCGGCCCTGGCTGAGAAGGGTCTGCCCCACGCCTATCTCGCCTTCGAGGGCGAGCAGCACGGCTTCCGCAAGGCGGAGAACATCGTGCGCGCGCAAGAGGCGGAGCTGTACTTCTACGGGCGTGTGTTCGGCTTCACGCCGGCCGACCGGATCGAGCCCGTCCAGATCGAGAACCTCGACTGAACGACCCCCGCCCGGCGCTGAGGAGGCTCTTCCGGCCCCCCCAGCGTATACTGCTCCGCATGTCGAGACGGACCCGCATCACGATCACGGCCGCGCTGGCGCTCGCGCTCTGCGCGAGCCTGATCGCGGCCTTCTCGCTTGCCCGTGCGCCCGGCGCGAGTGCCGCGGCTGCGCCGCCGGCTCGCGCCGCATCGTCCGCAGGCGCCACGGCGGCCCGCTCCGTCGCGCCGCGGCCGCCGATCACGCAGAAGTACATCGCCTTCGGCGCCAGGCGCAAAGCCGAGACCGCCGCCTACAACAAGTGGCACTACCACCAGGACACGTACGTGCTCACGGATCCCCACGTCGTCGTGCTGCACTTCACCGCCGGCTCGAACTGGATGAGCGCCTGGAACACGTTCAACAACGACACCAAGTACATGTCGACGCCCGGTCACTGGGAGTACCCCGGCACCTCGGCGCACTTCATCGTCTGCAAGGACGGCACCATCATCCAGTGCGTGCCGCTCAACCTGCGCGCCCGCCACGCCATCGGCATGAACTGGACCGCCATCGGCATCGAGATCGTGCAGGAGGTTCCCTCCGGCATGAGCGGACACTGGGCCGACCAGCAGATCCTCGGGCGGACCAAGCAGATCGACGCGGTGCTCGGCTTGGTGCGCTACCTGCAGGGCCGCTTCCACATCACCACCGGCAACGTCATCGGCCACGCGATGGCCAACAGCTCGCCCTACTTCAAGGACTACACGGGCGCCAGGAACGCGACCGGCGACTGGGTGAAGCAGGACGTGCTTGCGTTCCGCAAGCGCCTCTAGGCGCGACTTTCCGCCGCCGCCGGGCGCGGCGTACACTTCGGCCATGGGCATCCGTCTCGACGGCATCCACTTCCTCGTCACCTACCGCTGCACCTACGCCTGCGACCACTGCTTCGTCTGGGGGTCGCCGGACGCCGAGGGCGCGATGACGCTGACGCAGCTCACCAGCGTCATCGATCAGGCGGCGGCGTGTGGCGTCGGCACCGTCTACTTCGAGGGCGGCGAGCCGACGCTGGCGTACCCGGTGGTGCTCGCGGCGGCGAAGCACGCCCGCGAGCGCGGGCTCGAATGGGGCCTGGTCAGCAACTGCTTCTGGGCGACCTCGCCCGAGGACGCCCGCCTCTGGCTCGAGCCGTTCGTCGAGCTCGGCATCAGCGACCTCTCACTCTCCTCCTACGCCTACTTCGTCGAGGACGCCGACGAGGACCGCCTGCGCAACGCGGTGCTGGCGGCGCAGGACCTCGGCCTGCCGATGGGCGTGCTCGAAGTCGGCGCCGCCGCCTGCCTCGACGTGCCCGGGCTGTGCCTCGGCGAGGACGTCGGCGAGATCATGTGCAAGGGCAGGGCGGCCGTGGAGCTCGCCCCCGGGCGAGCGGCCCGGCCGCCCGAAACGCTCGTCAGCTGTCCATTCGAGGACTTCGCCGACCCGGGCCGCGCGCACGTGGGCTGCGACGGAGAGCTGCAGCTCTGCCAGGGCATCAGCGCCGGCAACGTGTTCCTGGGCCGCGACCGGGCGGCGGGCGAGGAGCTGCCGCCCGCGCCTCACGCCGGCGGCCTCGCCGCCGTGCTCGAGTCCTCCGACCCCGCCCGGCGGCCGGTCGTGCGCGAGATCCACGCCGGCGGCCCGTGGGGGCTGGCGCGCGAGTACGGCCACACGCCCGCGCGCGAGCTCTACGCCGACGAGTGTCACCTGTGCTACGAAGTGCGCGCCGCCCTGCGTGCCGCCGGCCGCCACCCGGAGGTCGTCGCGCCGGGACAGTGCTACGGTGAGAACGAATCTAGCTGAACAGACACTCTCAGGGGGAGGGGACCATGGCATCTGACTGCGAACGCTTCTGGGACCGCGACACCTACGCCGTCGTGGGGCACCAGGGCAGCAAGAAGGCGTTTCCCAAGATCACCTACAAGGCGCTGCAGGAGCGGGGCAAGACCGTCTATCCGATCGACGCCGGCAGCGGCGACCTCGACGGCGACAAGACCTACCCGGACTTCGCCACCCTGCCCGGCCCCGTCTCGGCGGCCGTGCTCGAGGTGCCCAAGGAGGAGACCGCCGGCTGGGTCGCCAAGGCCGCGGACGCCGGCGTCACCGACGTCTGGATCCACCAGATGACCGATACGCCCGAGGCGCTCGCCGAAGCTGAGAAGCACGGGCTCAAGGTGATCACCGGCCACTGCGCCGTGATGTACAACAAGAAGGGCCTGAGCATGCACTCGCCGCATCGCGGGATCTGGAAGCTGCTCGGCAAGTACTGAGGCGGTCGGGCACGTGAGGAGGCTCTTCCTCGCCCTGCTCTGCCTCGGCGCGCTAGCGGGCGCCGTCGCGGCGGCGGCGAACGTCGCGGCAAGCTCCGCGGACCGCGGCGCCGCAGGTGCACCGCGGGCCTCGCGCGCCGAAGCCATGCCGCCCACGGGCGCCGCGGCCGCGGCACAGCGCCCGTACCCCGGCTTCACCACCTACGCGCAGCTCGGCCGCATCCTCAAGCAGATCGACCGGCAGAGCGCCCGCGTCTCAGTGAGCATGTTCGGCCGCTCCGCCGGCGGCCGGCCGCTGTGGCTGGTCACGGTCCAGCGGCCTTGGGCCACTCCGGCCGCGAAGGCGCGCTGGCTGCGCTTCGTCCGTCTCGAACTGCAGGACCCGGCCGCCGCCCTGGCCATGCTCCGGCAGGGCGGCGACCTGCGCGTGCCGGTGTTCATCGACTGCAGTATCCACGGCGACGAGGTCACCGGCGTCGACGCCGGCCTGCGCCTGCTGCGCAAGCTCGCCTTCGCCCACGACGCGTCCACCGCACGCATCCTGCGCAACGACGTGATCCTCATCAACGCCTGTGCCAACCCGGACGGGCGCGTGGCGGGCACGCGCGAGAACGCCGCCGGCTTCGACCTCAACCGCGACTTCATCACCCAGTCGCAGCCGGAGACCCGGGCGATCGTGGGACTCCTCGTGAAGTGGCACCCCGCCGTGTTCGAGGACCTGCACGGCTACTACGACCCGCTGATGATCCTCGACCCGAGCACCGCGCCGCACGACCCCAGCTACGATTGGGACCTCGCGATTCGCAACGCCCTGCCGCTGGCGCAGGCGCAGAAGCAGCTCATCCGCGCGCGCACGCCGGTCCGTGCGGAGATCGCCTACACCGATCAGCGCCACATCTCGGCCGTCCTCGGCTACCACTTCGTCTTCGAAGACTACGAGCCGTTCTACGCACCGCAGACGGCGATGTTCTACGGCCTCGTCGCCCAGACTGTGGAGACGTCGACGCGCTCGACGGCGGGCGTGAGCGCCCACTACTACGCCGCGTGGGAGGCGACGAGCTACGCCGCCGCCCACCGCGCGAGCCTGCTCCGCGACCAGCTCGCGCGCTTCCTGCGGGCCGAGCGCGGCGCCTCCCAGCCGGCCTCGGCCGACGTCCCGTCGCCGCTCGTGTTCCCCTTCGCCTACGTGATCCCGGTCGATCCGGCGCTGCAGAAGAGCCCGGACGAGGCGCGCAGGGCGGTGCGGCTCCTGCTGCGCGACGGCATCCGCGTAGAGCTCGCGACGTCGGCGTTCCGCCTGCCGGCCCAGGGCGCCGCCAGCTCCGGTGCCGCTTCCGGCGCGGGCGGCGACGGCGCGACCGCCGGCGTCTCAGCCGGCACGCCGACCTCGTACCCCGCCGGCACCTACATCGTGCCGCTGAGCCAGCCGCTGCGAGGGCTGGCCAACGCCCTCCTCTGGTACGGGCAGGACATGAGCTCAGCCGCGACCGACGTCTACGACTCCATGGCGTGGCAGCTGCCCGAGAACTGGGGCTTCGACCGGACCGCGGCGAGCGCGCCGTTCGGCTACGCCGCGGCGCCCGCGACGGGCGCGGCAGACCCCGCCGGATCGGTGACCGGCGCGGGCCCGGACTTCGTCCTGCCGGAGAGCTCGAACGGCGCCGTGCGGGCGGCCAACGCGCTCGTCGCGCAGGGGGTCGGCGTCTCGCGGGTGACGGCGGCAGGCGCGCTCCCGCTGGGTGCGTTCGTGATACGCGCGGAGCAGGCGTCGCAGCGCGCCGCGCTCGTCACGGCGGCGCGCCGCTTCTCGGTGTCGTTCGCGTCCGCCGACGCGACCGGCGCCGCCTTGCAGGCGATCGGCCGGCCCAAAGTGGCCGTGTACTATGACGGGCCGACGCGCTTCGTCCTGAGCGGTCTCGGATTCGACGTGACGGTGATCCACGACTTCGGCCGTCTCGCCCGCTACGACGTCCTCGTGCTCGACGACGCCAACGTCGTCGGCGTCAGCACGGCCCAGCAGTCCGCCATCCGCGCGTGGGTCGCGGCCGGGGGCGTCTACATCGCCAACGGGCCGTACGCGTACATTCCCGGCCTGCTCGACGTGACCGTGAACGGCGGACCCAAGTGGAGCATCGACGACCCGTCCTCGTACACCAACGCGCTGGCCGTCACCGACTACCGGCCCGGCAGTCTCATCACAGCCGGGCTGGGCTCTTCTGGCTCCACCTTCGCCTTCCCGCCGGCGTGGTTCACAGGCCTGGGCGCCGGCGTGAGCGTCGACGCGACCTACGCCGATCTCTTCCTTCAGGCCGGCTGGTGGGCGGCGTCGCCGGCGCCGGCTGCCGCCGCCGGGCAGTCAGTGATCGTGCACGGCGCCCATGGCGCAGGCTGGGTCACGTACTTCGGTCCCATGCCGGCGTTCCGCGCCGCCACAGACGGCACCTTCCGGCTGCTGGCCAACGCGATCTTCACGGGGGACGCCGTCGGCTCGAAGTGACTTCGGCGTGCTGAGCCGGTCGGCGGCAGGATCCCGCCGGCGGCCTTCAGTCCACGACGCCGTCGGCAGCCGGGACGTCGTCCGGCTGCGGCGGCACGGCGTCCTCGGGGAGGCCGTGGACGTGCTCGAGAGCACGTTCGGCCGCGGCCGCTCCTTCGCGCAGGCAGTCGCCGATGCCGATGCCGTGGTAGGCGCCGCCGGCGAGCTCGACGCCCGGTACCCCTGCCACGCCGGCCTCGATCTTCTCGACCAGCGCGACGTGGCCCACGCGATACTGCGGCATGCCCTTGGGCCAGCGGAAGATCTGCACGAGCTCTGGCTCGGCCGAGATGCCCATGATCTGACGCAGCTCGGCGCGCACGACCTTGGTCATCTCGTCGTCGTCGAGCTGGGCCGCCGCCTCGATGCCGGCGCGCCCGAGGAAGCTGCGCAGCAGCACATGGCCGTCGGGCGCGCGTCCCTGGAACTTGCTCGAGCTCCACGTCGTGGCCATCACCGGGCGGCCCTCGGCGCGCGGCACGACGAAGCCGAAGCCCTCGAGGTCGTGCTCCACCTGGTCGCGGCGGAAGGCCACCGAGACGGTCGCCGTGGTGACGTACTCGATGGACGAGAGGTCCGCGGCCGGGCGCGGCGCCGTGGCGCGCAGCAGCTCGCCGCTCGCCCAGGCCGGCGTCGCGAGGACGACGGCGTCGGCGACGACGCGCGTGCCGTCGGCCAGCTGAAGAGCGTACGCGCCGGAACCGACACCGGAGGTGCCGCAGCCGGCGCCGCACGGCGCCATAGCCTTCACGGCCGCGCCGCCGTGAAGTCGGTCCGCCGGCAGCGAAGCGACGACGGCGTCGCTGAGGTCCTGCAGGCCGCCCTTGAACGAGTAGAAGTAGGAGCGCGGGCCGGACGTCGACGCGCCGGCCGTGCCCGTCTTGCCCTCGGCCGCAGTGCCGCCGGCGCCATCGCGCGCGGCAGCCGCCTTCTGCCGCGCCTTGCGGCGCTTGAGCATCGCCACGATCAGGCTGCGATGCTGCTGTTCCATGTCGAGGAACATCGGGAAGGTGGCGCGCACGCTCATCTGCTCGGGGTCGCCGGCGTGGATGCCGGCGACGATCGGCTCGGCAATGCGCGCCAGCGCCTCGCGGCCGAGGCGCCGGCGCACGAAGTCGCCGAGGCTCTCGTCGGCCGCGCCGCTGGTGGCGGCGCCGCCGCGCGGCAGCAGCAGGTCCAGCCCCATGCGCGCCTTGCCGGGCCAGCTCATGAGGCTGCTCATGGCAAAGGGCACCATGCGCGTCGGCACCATGAGGATGATCCCCTCGGGCAGCTCGTGCAGGCGCCCGCGCGTGTAAACGAAGCTCTTGCGGATATCTTCGTTGGACTCGGCGAACTGGTCGCCGATGCCGAGCTCGCGCGCGAGCTTGATGGGCCAGGGCTTCTCGATGATCGCCGAGTCCGGGCCGCCCTCCACGACGAAGCCCTCGCGGCGCACTGTGTGGACCTTGCCGCCGAAGCGCCGCTCGTCCTCGTAGAGGTGCCAGTCGACGGACGGGTCCGCGGCGCGCGCGTCTTCGAGGACGCGCGCCGCCCCCAGCCCGGCCATGCCGCCACCGACGATGGCGATGCGCAGCGGCCGCGCGCCGCCGTCCCGCGGCCTGGCGCCGCCCGCTGCCTCCTCCGCCACGCCGCTCACCCGTGCTTGTGCGGGCCGTCCGGGTGGTGCAGCTGGTGCTCCACCGGACGCCGCGCCAGGTACTCGATGACGGCGTCGGCGAGCGCCTCGATGAACGGCGGCGAGTCGTTGGGCGCGGCCGAGCGCCGGTACTCCATACCTGCGGACTCGATCTGCTCGCGCAGCATGATGTCGAGGTCGTATAGCGTCTCGACGTTGTCGCTCACGAAGCCGACGGGCACGACGAGGATCTTCTTCCACCCGTCGGCGGCGATGGCGCGGACCATGTCGTCCACTTCGGGCTCCAGCCACTCGCCACCGCCACGCCCCTTGCTCTGGAAGGCGAAGCGCCAGTCCCCCGGCATGATCGCCGGCACCAGTTGCGAGATCGTCTGCTGGAGCTGCTCCACGTACGGGTCGCCTTCGGCGACCGTCTCGAGCGGCACGTTGTGCGCCGTGAAGAGCACGACCCACTCGTTGACGTCGCAGCCGTCGAGCGCCTCGGCCACGCGGCGGCTGATCGCCTGAACGAAGCCGCGCCCCGCGTACCAGCCTTCGACGAGCGGGACGGGCCGGCCGTCGTTGAGCTTGCGGCCGGCCTTGTGCCCGGCGGCTACGGCGGCGGCCTGCGCCGCGTCGAGGGCCTCACGGTACTTGCCGCTGGTGAGGCGCGACGAGAACGGGCTGAGCGGGACGGCGATGACCTCGTGGCCGTCCAGTTCCTCGAGACACTCGGCCACGGTCGGCTGGGCGTAGAGGAAGCCGGGGCGCACACGGATCGGGAAAGCGAGTTCCTGGACGAGGCGCGCCTGCAGGGCACGGGCCTGGCGCGCCGTGATGTCCGGGAGCGGAGAAGCGCCGCCGATGAGCTTGTAGCGCTCCTCAACGACCTTGAGCGTCTCGGGCGTCGGCGCGCGACCGGTCATGCGCACGAGGAAATCGGTGATCAGCTCGTGGCCGCCCGGCGCACCGAAGGCGAGCAGGGCGACGTCGACGAAGCTCTCGGTCATGAGCGGGCGCCTGCCTTTCAGATGGGCGCGGCCGACAGCCGGTGCACGGCGTCGACCAGGTACTTGACGTTGTCGGGCGGCGTCTGCGGCACGAGGCCGTGCCCGAGGTTGAAGATGTGGCCCTGACGGCCGGCGGCGCGCGCGACGACGTCGGCCACGCGCGCCTCGATCGCCTTGGGCGGGCCGAGCAGCGTGATCGGGTCGAGGTTACCTTGCACGGCCACGTCGCCGAGCTGGTCCCAGGCGCGGTCCAGCTCGATGCGCCAGTCCACGCCGATGACCTCGCTGCCGGCCTTGGCGACGTGGTGCAGCATCGCCGAGGCGCCGTTGCCGAAGTAGATCACCGGCGCCCCGTGACCCTTGACCTTGTCGATGACATAGCGCACGTGGGGCAGCACCAGCAGTTCGTAGTCGTACGGGCTCAGCCAGCCGACCCAGGAGTCGAAGAGCTGCACGACCTGGGCGCCGGCGGCGATCTGCGCCAGCAGGTAGTCCACGACGACGTCCGAGATGATGCTCATGAGGCGGCCGAAGCCGACGGGGTCGTCGTACATGAACGACTTGACGTGCGTGTAGTTGCGCGAGTGCCCACCCTCGACGATGTAGCTCGCCAGCGTGAACGGCGCGCCGGAGAAGCCGATCAGCGGCGTCTTGCCGTCGATCTCATGACGCACGAGGCGGATGGAGTCCATAACGTACTCGAGGTCCTTCGCCGCATCGATCGTGTGCACGCCCTCGAGGTCGCGGGCGTTGCGGACGGGCCTCTTGATCACCGGCCCGTCTTCCGCCGTGAAGTGGAAGCCGATGCCCATGGGCTCCAGCGGCAGGAGGATGTCGGCGAAGATGATCGCCGCGTCGAGCTCGAAGCGCTTCAGCGGCTGCAGCGTGACCTCCGCGGCGACGTCCGGCCGCATGCACATCTCGACGAACGACAGCTTCTCGCGGATGGCGCGGTACTCGGGCAGGTAGCGTCCGGCCTGGCGCATCAGCCACACGGGCGTGGCGTCGACGGGCTTGCGGGCGCAGGCATCGAGAAGGCGCATCGTCATCCCCTGGTCTGGCGGTGGTCGTCCCTTCGGCGGCCGGCCGGGCCGGGCCGCGGGCGTGTCATTGTAGCAAACGGGAGCCCGGAGGCTCCCGTGAGACCGACGGCGCGAGGCCGGCAGCGATTCACTTCGCCGGCCTGTACCCCTCGCCGAGCGCGGCCTTGCGGCAGACGTGACACACGGTCAGCCGGGCGTCGCACGACTGCGGCGACACCATGTGGTAACGGAGCGCTCGGGTGCTGAGCTGACAGCCGCAGAGCGAGCACGTGGTGCTGTCGATGGAGCGCACGTTCGCTTCGCAGGCTTGTACTGCAGGCGGGGGCGCATCGTCGGCAGCAGGTGCCTTCGGCAGTGGGTGGACTTGGCCCATTGGTCCTCCCGTTGGCGAAGCGGCTTGCGGCTCCCCGGGCGGGGGCGCGGAGCCGTTTGATCGTATCGGAAGTATCGCCCGGACGGGCTCTTTCGTAACGCCGCGGCCCGCTGGGACCGCCCCGGCCGGACGCGTGCCCACCGCTTCGCATTTCTCAACACCTGGGCGGAAATCGCCCCCGGACGGTCCGGTATGGCGTGGTGCGATCGTGTGGCGATACACACGGAACATGCCGACTGGGCATCCGGGATCCGCCCCGCCGGCCTCTGAGCCGGCATCGTCGTCTCTGGGATTCGAAAACCTTCAACACCTATCGAATTCATCAAGTTTGCCAAACGCGAGGCTGTGCCGGCGGCTCTCCTTATCCACTCTGGCCAATACATAAGACTCAGTGATTTGAAGTAGAAGCCTATTGCATCCAGAATAGACGGGTCTGAAGCTACCACGAGGGGGAGCATGAACATCGTCTCCAAGACGCCCGACGTCCCGCGCGTGACCGGCGGCGTCCTGCTGTTCCGGAGTTGCCTTGTCTCGACCGAGTACCCAGGCTCCGAGGCCGCCACCAAGTGGCTCTTCGACCGGTTCGACATCGAGTACACGGTCCACCCCGAGCAGACCTGCTGCACCGGCCTCGGCTACTACTCGGAGCTGGTCCCTGTCGCCACGTCGGTCGCGCTCGCGGCACGCAACGCCTGCGTCGCCGTCGAGGACGGCCACCCGACGATGAGCTACATGTGCTCAACCTGCTACGCGATCAACAAGAAGGCGCGCAACATCCTCAGCGTGGCATCGTACCGGGCCGACACCAACAAGGTGCTGGCCAAGGTCGGGCGCGAGTACACCGACAGTATCGCCGACCAGATCCAGCACAGTCACACGATGGAGATCCTCTGGAGCGCGCACGAGAGCATCCCGGGGCTCATCCAGCGCCGCCTCGACGGCATCAAGGTCGCCACCCACCCCGCCTGCCACTACTGCAAGGTCTTCCCCGACGAGGTGATGGGCGACAGCGAGAACTTCATGATCCCGGAGGACCTCCTGGAGGACACCGGCGTCATCAAGACCGGGCTCTACAACGAGAAGACGACCCACTGCGGCGCCGGATTTCGCCAGCGCTTCGTGAACCCAGGTATCGCCGTCGCCGTGACGCGCGAGAAGCTCCGCCGGCTGGCGCAGGAGAAGGTCGACGTGTGCGTGCACATGTGCCCCAACTGCGCCATCCAGTTCGACCGCCACCACAGCATCATCGAGGCCAGCGCCCAGGAGCGGTACCCGTTCGTGCACCTGCACGTGCAGCAGCTCCTCGCCCTTGCCCTCGGCGCCGACCCGGACAAGGACTGCGGGCTCGGCTCGCACTCGCAGGACGTCGAGCCGCTGCTCGAGCGCATCGGCGCGCGGACGCCGGCGGTGGCGCCATGAGGGCCGGCGTCTTCCTCTGCCAGTGCGGCGGCAACATCTCCGGCGTCCTCGATCTCGACGACCTCGCCGCCCACGTGCGCCCGCTCGAGGGCGTCACCACAGTCGCCATCAACCAGTTCATGTGCGGCACCGAAGGCCACCAGATGATCAGCGAAGCCGTCGAAGACCGCGGTCTCGACCACCTGATCATCGCCAGCTGCTCGCCGCGCTTCCAGGGCCCGACCTTCGAGCGCATCGCGCGCGAGCTGCGCCTGGGTGAGAACGCCGTGGCCTTCGCCAACCTGCGCGAGGGCTGCAGCTTCATCCACAAGGATCAGCCCGAGCTCGCCCAGGAGAAGGCCAAGAAGATCCTCGCCGGCGCCATCGCGCGGGCGCAGCACCAGAGCGACCTGCCGCGCCAGCGTACGTTCCTGCACCGGTCGGCGATGGTGGTCGGCGGCGGCATCGCCGGCATGACCGCCGCCGAGGAACTGGCCGCCTCGGGCATCGAGGTCCACATGGTCGAACGCCAGCCGAGCATCGGCGGCTACATGGCGCGGCTCAGCAAGACCTTCCCCACGGAGGATTGCGCGATGTGCTCGCTGGCGCCGCGCCTCACGAGCACCGCCCTCGAAGGCCGCGTGCACGTGCACACGCTCACCGAGGTCGACGAGATCAGCGGGCCTCCCGGCGAGTTCAGCGTCAAGCTGCGCCACAAGCCGCGCTACGTGAGCGAGGCCTGCGTGGGCTGCGGCGAGTGCGTGCCGGTGTGCCCCGTGAAGTACGCCAACGACTTCGACTTCGGCGTGAGCGAGCGCAAGGCGATCGACCGCCAGTTCGCCAACGCCGTGCCCAGCACGTTCGCGATCGAGAAGAAGGGCTGGAGCCCGTGCAAGAGCGCCTGTGCCGTGCATACCTCCGCCCAGGGCTACGTGGCGCTCGTCGCCGCCGGCCGCTTCGACGAGGCATATCGCGTCGCGAGTGAGCCCAACCCGTTCAGCAGCGTCTGCGGGCGCATCTGCACGCACCTCTGCGAGACCGCCTGCGCGCGCGGCAAGGTCGATGACTCCATCGCCATCGCGAGCCTCAAGCGCTTCGTCGCCGATACCGTCGGACCCACCATGCCGGTGCTGCCGGCGCCGATCGTCCACGAGGAGCGAGTGGCGATCGTCGGTGCCGGCCCCGCCGGCATCACCTGCGCGCGCGACCTGGCCGACCTCGGCTACAAGGTCACCGTGTTCGAGGCCCAGCAGGTCGCCGGCGGCATGCTTCGCACCGGCATCCCGGACTACCGCCTGCCCCACGACGTGATCCAGCGAGAGGTGGACCAGGTGCTGGCCAAGGGCATCGAGCTCAAGCTCGGCCGGCGCGCCGGTACGGACTTCACCGTCGACGGCCTGTTCGACGACGGCTACAAGGCCGTCTACCTGGCCACCGGCCTGCAGAAGAGCGCCGAGGCGCCGCTCGCCGGCGACGACCTCGACGGCGTCACGCGCGCCGTCGAGCTCCTCCGGGAGCTCAACCTCGGCGGCACGCCTGCCGTCGGCGGCAAGGTCGTCGTCATCGGCGGCGGCGACGTGGCGCTCGACGCCGCGCGCTCCGCCGTCCGCCTGCAGAAGCAGGACGGCAAGGAGCCGGACGTCACGCTCGTCTACCGGCGCACCAAGGTCGAGATGCCGGCCAACGTCACCGAGGTCGAGGAGGGGCGCGAGGAAGGCCTCACGGTCGAGTTCCTCGTGCAGCCGCTCGCCATCGAGGGCAAGGACGGCAAGGTCGCTTCAATCAAGCTGCAGCGTTGCGAGCTCGGTGAGCCGGACGATTCCGGCCGGCGCCAGCCGGTCGCCGTCGCCGGTTCGGAGTTCGAGCTCGAGGCCGACACCATCGTCTTCGCCGTCGGCCAGGCGCTCGTCGACGACTTCGCGCAGGGCTGCGACGGCCTCGAGCTCGAGGCCGGCCAGATCCGCATCGATCGCGACACCATGATGACGACCCGCGAGGGCGTCTTCGCCGGCGGCGACGCGGCGGCCCTCGGCTTCTACACGGCCATCGAGGCCGTGGCGGCCGGCCGCAGGGGCGCCGCCTCCATCCACAACTTCCTGCGCGGCCAGCACCTGCTTCCGGTGTGGGACGACGAGCGCGAGGTCGCCCGGCCCACCGACGAGGAGCTCGCCGCGATCGTCATCGGCCAGCGCGTGCCGATGCAGATGGTCGACGGCCTCCAGCGCCGCGGCGACTGGAACGAGGTCAGCGACGGCTACACGGCCGAGCAGGCCGTCGCCGAGGCCGAGCGCTGCCTGAACTGCGCCGTCTGCAGCGAGTGCGACAGCTGCGTGCGCGCCTGCCCCAGCGGCGCCATCGACTGGGACCAGGCCGAGACCATCGAGGACATCACCGTCGGCGCCGTGATCATCGCCACCGGCCACCAGGAGTTCGACGCGCGCCGCAAGCGCTCGCTAGGCTACGGCCGCTACGACAACGTGATGACCCAGAGCCAGCTCGCGCGGTTGCTGGCCGCCGCCGGCCCCACGGCCGGCGACCTCGAGCGCCCGTCCGACAAGGGCGTGCCCAAGAACGTCCTCATGCTGCAGTGCGTCGGCTCCCGCGACTGCCAGTCCTCCGGCAACGAGCACTGCTCCGCGGTCTGCTGCCTGTTCGCCACGCTGCACAGCTCGCTGATCAAGCAGCACTACCCGGACACCGAGGTGACCATCGGCTACACCGACCTGCGCGCGCCCGGCAAGGCGCACGAGGAGTACTACAAGCTCGTCCAGTCGCGCGGCGTGCGCTACGTGCGCGGCCGCGTCAGCGAGATCATCGAGGAGCCCGACAAGAGCCTGCGCGTGCGTCTCGAGGACACGCTCACCGGACGCAAGAGCGAGGAGCTCTACGACCTCGTCGTGCTCTCGGCCGGCCTCGAGGCCAGCGAGGGCACCAAGGACATAGCCCATGTCGCCGGCCTGCAGACCGCGTCGGCCGGCTTCATCAAGGAGTACCACCCCAAGCTGGCGCCAGTGGACACGCAGCGCACCGGCATGTTCGTTGCAGGCACGGCTCAGGGCCCCAAGAACATCCCCGACTCCATCGCCCAGGCGAAGGCGGCGGCGGCCCGTGCCATCGGCATGCTCAGCACGGGCTTCGTCCTCACGCCGGCCCAGGTCGCCGCGAGCGACCCCGACGTGTGCATCGCCTGCGGGGTCTGCGAGACGGTCTGCCCGCAGGGCGCCGTGGCCGTGACCAACGGCGCCGACGCGCACTCCGTGGTCGACCCCAACATCTGCCGCGGCTGCGGGATCTGCAACGCGGAATGCCCGACAGGCGCCATCCAGCTCGGCGGCTTCAGCGACGACGAAGTGCTGGCGGAGGCGACGGTCTGATGGCCGCCGCTCCCTCTGCTTCGGCGGCCGGCCGGGAGGCCGGCGTCGGCGAGCCGGTCGGCGGCCGCAGCGTCGTCGCCTTCTGCTGTCGCGAGTGCGCCTACGCGGCCGCCGACGCGAGCGCCAACGCACGCACGTCGCTGCCGCCGACGGTGCGCCTCGTGCTGATGCCCTGCACCGGCCGCGTCAGCCCGCTGCACCTGCTGAGCGCGCTTGCCGAGGGCGCCGACGGCGTCATGGTCGCCGGTTGCCTCGAGGGCCAGTGCCACTACCGCGAGGGCAACTTCAACGCCATCGACCGCGTCGCGTTCGTGCAGCGCCTGCTCAAGAGCGTAGGCGTCGAGCCCGAGCGCTGCCGCATGTTCACGATGAGCGCCGGCGAGCCGCCCAAGTTCGTCGCTGCCGTCACGGAGATGGACCGCGTGATCGGCGGCCTGCCGCCGCTGAAGCGGTCCGCAGCGCCGATCCCCGGCGCGCAGACGGGCGCTGCGGCCGGCACCCGTCAGGCGGGTGCCTCGGCAGTCACGCCGGCGGCCGCCGTGAGGGGGGCCGCCTGATGCCGCTCACCAACCGCGGGCGCGAGATCCTCAGCCGCGTGCCGGGCGGCACGCTCCAGAGCACGACCGGCGTCGGCTGCGAGATAGTGCGCCACGAGGAGCTCTGCGTGGGCTGCGGCAAGTGCGCCACCGACTGCCCGTCCGGCGCATCTGAGCGCAGCGAGACTTTCGACGTGTATCAGCTCCTGGACGCGCCGGCCGGCAGTCGTCGCGGCGCACTCGGCGACGCGCTGCGGCGCATCATGCGGCACAAACCCGACGGCCTCATCGAGGTCCCGGCGCGCGTGACCGTGCTCCGCACCATCTCCTACGACGACGACAAATGCCTCGGGTGCGGAACCTGCGCGCGCGGTTGCCCGGCCGACGCCATCGAGGCGCGGCCGCCGAAGGCGGACGCCGCGCCGGCCGGCTCTGTCGCGGCCGCATCTGCCGGCGCCGCCCCGTCCGCAGAGGTGCGCGCATGACCCCGGGCAGCGGCGCCGGGAAGCTCGCCGGCGAGCGGCCGCTCGTGCTGCTCTGCGAGTGCGCCGGGACGATGAAGAACATCGACTTCGACCGGCTCGAGACGCGCGCCGGCCTGCACGCCGACACGCGGCGTGGCACGCACTGGTGCAGCCGCGAGGGCCAGGCCCAGCTCCTCGAGCTCATGGAGGCCGGCGACGGGCGCCAGCTCGTCTTCGCCGGCTGCTCCGCGGACTTCGCCGCGCGCCGCTTCCACAAGCTGCTCACGCGCGGTCTGCAGATGGAGATCGCCGACATCCGCGAGGGCTGCAGCTGGGTGCACGGCGAGGACGTGGACGCGGTGACCGACAAGGCCGTCCGCGTCGTGGACTCGTCGATCGCCTACCCGGATGCGCCGGCCGACACGGTGAGCTACGCCGAACGCCGGGACACCGTCGTGGTCATCGGCGGCGGCGTTGCCGGCACGCAGGCCGCCGTGGAGCTCGCCCAGATGGGCCACAAGGTCGAGCTCATCGAGCGGCGACCGTTCCTCGGCGGCCGCGCCGCCCGTATCGGCACGGTCTTCCCCACCAACGACTGCGGCCAGTGCCTGCCCACCACCGATGCGCAGGCCGGCACGCGCAAGTGCTTCCACCGCAACGTCGCCATCGACCACCCCAACCTCGACATCTGGCGCCGCGCCACCGTCGAGTCGGTCGGCGGCCACCCGGGCGACTTCGAGGTGAGCATCCGCCGCCTGCCCAACCTCGTCACCGACGCTTGCATCAACTGCGGCACCTGCGAGACGGTCTGCCCGGAACCCGCTTCGGAGCCGGGCAAGAAGGCCATCTTCACCGAGTTCTACGACGGCCGCGTGGTACGCACCATCGATCTCGACACCTGCACGTTCTGCGGCAAGTGCGCTGAGTCGTGCCCGGTCGAGGCGATCGACTTCACCCAGTCTCCGGAGCGCGCCACGGTGCGCGCCGGCGCCATCCTCACCGCCACCGGCTGCGAGCCGGCGCCGCCCAGGTACTACACCGACCTCGGCTACGGCCACGACGGCGTCGTGACCCAGGTCGAGCTCGCCGAGATGCTGGACTCCTGGGAGGGCCAGGCGTCGCTCGGCTTCATGCCCGCCAAGGACATCGTGATGGTCCAGTGCGCCGGCTCGCGCGACAAGCGCCACCTGCCGCACTGCTCCCGCCTCTGCTGCATGATCGCGCTCAAGCACGCGATCAGGCTCAAGACGCTGTTTCCCGAGATGCACATCACGATCTGCTATCTCGAGATGCGGACCGCCGGCGTGGGCTACGAGAACTGGTTCCTCGCCGCCCGCGAGGCCGGCGTGGAGTTCCTGCGCGGCACGCCGCCGGAGGTGCAGTTCGACCGCGACGGCAACCCCGTGATCGAGGTAGAGGACGTCACCGCCGCGCGCAAGCGTGTGCTACGACCGGACCTCGTCGTGCTCAGCACCGGCATGGTCCCGGCGACCGATACCGAGCACATCGCCGAGACGCTCGGCATCGAGCGCGACGAGGATGGCTTCATCGAGATCCTCGATCACAAGAACCGCGCCACCGAGACCAGCAGCGAGGGCATGTTCGTCTGCGGCTCGGCGTCCGGCCCCAAGGCGCTCATCGAGGTCAACACCGAGGCGGGCGCGGTGGCCGGCGAGATCCACAACTTCCTCACCTCGCCGGGGCGGCGTGGCACGCCTGCTTCGCAGGTCGACGCCGCCCAATGCGTCGGCTGCGACACGTGCATGACGATGTGCCCGTTCGCCGCCATCACGCTGGTGGACCGGCCGGAGGACGCGGCGCGTCCGGCCGAGGTCAAGGACGACGGCAAGCTGGCCGTGATCGATGGCGAGACCTGCCGCGCCTGTGGCATCTGCGCCGCCAACTGCCCCGAGGTGGCGATCGCGCACAACCTCGGCGACGAGGCGCTCTTCGGGCGCATCGCGATGATGGTGCAGGCCGCGGTCAAGCCGATCATCGGCTTCTACTGCAAAGAGTGCGCCGGGGCCGCCATCGGGCTCAGCGGGCAGCACCGCGACAAGTATCCCGAGAGCGTGCGGCTCATCGAGCTGCCCTGCCTCGGCAGACTGAGCGCGCTCCACATCGTCGAGGCAGCCCGCCTCGGCGCAGCCGGGGTGTTCCTCGCCGGCTGCGCGGAAGGCCGCTGCCAGTACCGCACCGGTGACACCAGCGCTCTCGAGCAACTTCACATCGCCGAGGAGGTGCTCGCCGGCAGCGGCACGCCGCTGCCGCTGGAGCTGTGGCACCTCTGCGCCGTCGACCGGCTCAGCGTGGGCCGGCGGATCCGCATGTTCGCGGCCAAGGCCGCCGGCGACGAGCTCTCGCTGGAGACGCTCGAGCGCGAGATGGAGCTGATCGGCGCCGGTGCCGGCGCCCTGGCGGGCGCTACAGCCGGCGCCGCCTGCGAAGGAGGTGAGGGCTGTGGCCGTGACCACTGACACCGCCTATCCGCAGGCCGTCGTCGACGAGTTCAAGCGTCTCGCCAAGCAGTGCTATGCCTGCTACCAGTGCGGCACCTGTACATCGTCGTGCCCCAGCGGGCGCGAGCTCTATCGCGGGCCGCGGCGGCTCGTCCGCCTCATCCTGGCCGGCGAGATCGAGGCCGTGCTCAAGAGCGACGACCTCTGGCGCTGCACCGAGTGCGGCACCTGCACCAGCGTGTGCCGCATGGACATCGACGTATCGGCGGTCTTGAACGGGATGCGGCAGCTTGAGCGCGAGCACGGCGCGATCCGCTGCCCCGAGCGCTCCGCCGCGGACGTGGCGGCGACGCGCCTCGGCAAGCAGCCGCGCATCGACAACGTCCAGTTCGCCGCGGTGATGGCCACCAAGGGCCACGTGCCCAGAGACAAGGTCGGAGCGGCCGGCATGGGCGTGAAGCTGGCCAAGCAGATGCTGCAGGGTGCCATGAAGCGGCGGGCGGGCGAGGCCGGCCCTGCCGGCGACCTCACGACTGCCGCCGGCCCCGCCGTGACGCTGCCCTTCTACGCCGGCTGCGCGCTGCCGCAGGATCACGAACTGCATGCGGTGGTGCACGACGTGGCCGCCGGATTCGGCGTCCGCCTTGATGAGGCGGACGCCGGCTGCTGCGGCCACCCCAGCCGCGGCGCCGTGCCGAGCCAGTTCTCGTCGGACGAGCGTGTCTGCACGGCGTGCCCGGCCTGCGACGCCGGACTCGTCGAGTCCGGCGTCGACGCAGTCCCGCTCTGGGACGCGCTCACCGAGCGCGCGCGCCGCGGCGGCCTCGCGATGCAGGCCGCGGCCCCCGGTTTCGTCCCCTACGTCGGTTGCCTCGCCGACCGCGACCAGGCTCTCGCCTCGCTCGGCGCCGCCGCCGGCCAGGCCGGCGTCGTCATGGAACTCGACTACCCGACGCTGCACAGCGGCTGCTGCGGCGCCCTCGGCGGCATGTATCGCGGCGCCACCAAGGCGAGCGCGCTGCTGCTCGAGTTCGCGGCCGGCCGCCGTGCCCCGGTCGTCACCACCTGCTCGCTCTGCCGCGACAACGTGCGCTCCGCCGCGCGAGAGCTCAAGCTCGACGTCCCCGTCCACTTCTGGCCCGAGTTCTTCCGGGCCGTCCCGACCGTCCCGGAGGCTCGTTCCGATGACTGACGACACCGCCAAAGACGCCCAGACCCCGGCGGACGACGCCGTGGCCCGGGCCAAGGCAGGCCAGGCGATCGCGCCCGACGACGGACCCTCGCCCGACGGCCCCAACCTGGACAACCCCTACGCCCATATCGCCGAGACTGAGTTCAAGAGCCGCTCCACGGCCCGCCGCGACCTCGTCGACCGCATCGTCAATGACCCGCGCATGCACGACCACAAAGAGGGCTTCGAGAGCTGCATCCAGTGCGGCATCTGCACCTCGGGTTGCCCTGCGGCCCGCTTCACCGACTACGTACCTCGCGAAGTCGCGCGCCGCGCCCTCGAAGGTGACCCCACGCTGCTCGAGGACGACTCGGTGTGGTTCTGCTTCTACTGCTACACCTGCCAGAGCCGCTGCCCGCGCAAGAACAGCGTCGCCGTGATCAACCAGGTGGTGCGCAGCATGCAGGTCGAGAGCGGCTACGGAGTCAAGCACGTCGAGATGTTCGCCGCCTGGGGCGAGCAGTTCTACGACAAGGGCATGGGCGGCACGCCGCACGTCTTCTTCAGCGCCATCGCCGAGGCCTGGGGGCCGAAGTGGAAGGACTTCATCGCCAACCGCGACGCGATGCGCGAGGAGATGGGCCTGGGCGGCATGTATCCGGCCGAGGAGGCCGTGAAGGAAGTGCAGACCATCATGGAGGAGACCGGCTTCTTCGAGCGCGTCAAGAGCGTCGGCGGCTGGAAGGACCACGAGCCGGCGAAGCGCGAGTAGCCGCGCCGGCCCGCCGGCGTCAGCCCGGAGGTGGCGCGCCGGGGGCCGCGCCAGGCCCGGCTCCACCTCCGGCCGCTGCGTCGGCCTCCGCGTGCTTGCGGATGATCGTCCGCGCGTCGAGGACCAGCCGGGCCAGCGGCGCCGTCGCCGCGGCGCCGAACACGCCGGCCACTGCGGCGCCGGTCATGGTGAGCACGAACACGGCGGTGACCGGCAGATCGATCGCGCCGCCGATGAAGAACACGCCGAGGTGCGAACCCGCGAAGTAGGCGATCACGATGGCGATCAGCAGCGCCAGTGCCGCCGTCGGCCCCTTGTCGCCGAGCGCGAGGACCACGGCGAACACGCCGGCGATGAGCCCGCCGATGTAGGGGATGTAGTTCCCAAGGAAGATCACGAAGGCGATCACCGGCCAGGCGCTCACCCCGGCGATCGCCGCGGTCGCCCCCACGATCACCGCCTGCGAGGCGCCGATGCACGAGAGACCCGCGACGTAGCGGCGCGTCGTACGCACGAGGCTGGCGGTGATCTCGTCGCCGATGTCCTCCGGCAGCGTCAGGTGGCGCGACACCCAGCGCCGCACGTCCGGGCCCTCCCAAAGGAAGAAGAAGCTGAAGCCTGCGGCGAGGAAGATGGCGACGACCGTGGAGTACAGGGCGCGCATCCCTCTCAGAGCCAGTGGCAGCACGCCGGAGGCGGCGCCGCGCTGGACGGCGCTGATCTGCGTCCGCAGCCCGTTGATGGTCCCCCGCGCCGCGCCATACCGGCCGAGCCAGCGATCGATCTCGTCGGCGCCACCCTTGAGCATGCCCCAGATGTGCGGGCTGCGGTTGACCACGAGGGAGACGATCCCCCACGCCAGCAGCACCAGCCCGGCGACGATGAACACGCTGATGACGGCGGCGGCGAGCAGCCGCGGGACGTGCCGCCGGCGCGCCCACGCCACGAGCGGGCTGAGCGTCGTCGCCAGCACGATGCCGATCAGCGACGGGATGATAAACGTGCCGAAGCGCGCCAGCCCCATGAAGGCGAGGATGACGAGAATGGTGATGCCGAGCACCCACCAGCTGCCGCGCCCGGCGCGCTCGAGCGTCCCGTAGTGCCGCGAGCCCGGCCGCGTTGCGGCCTCGGCCGCGCGTGCGTCCTGCAAGTCTTGACCTCCCTGAGGTGCCGACGCGTTCCTGCAGGCTTCGCACGGGCCACCGCGATTCCTGCGCCGCAGGCGGTTCGGGGCACCGGTCGTACCGGCCCTGAGGCAACGACCCCTGCGCGGCAAGCGGCGGCGCGCCGTATAATCGCGGTCACACAACGAGCGATCCTCCGACCGGGCTCGCCAGCCCGCCCCACCGGTGACCACATGCCTCATCCGAACGTGCTGCAGCAGGAACTCCGTCAGCTCGCCGCCGAGCGCGACGCGGTGATCCTGGCGCACAACTACCAGCGTCCCGAGGTGCAGGACGCCGCCGACCACACCGGCGACTCGCTCGAGCTGGCGCGCATCGCGCAGAAGGACCCGCATCAGGTCATCCTCTTCTGCGGCGTGCACTTCATGGCCGAGACCGCCTACATCCTGGCGCCGCAGAAGAGGGTGCTCATGCCGGACAAGCGCGCCGGGTGCCCGATGGCAGACATGGTCACAGTGCACGGGCTGCGTACGCTCAAGGCCGAGCATCCCGACGCCGTCGTGGTCGCCTACGTCAACACGTCGGCGGACATCAAGGCCGAGACCGACGTGTGCTGCACGAGCGCCAACGCGGTGCAGATCGTGGAGCGCTTCCCCAAGGACCAGAAGATCATCTTCGTGCCAGACCGGAACCTGGGCGACTACGTCGCCCGCCAGACGGGTCGCGAGGAGACGATGATCCTCTGGCAGGGCTGGTGCCACGTGCACGACGACTTCCGCGCCGCCGAGATCGAGGAGATCCGCGCCGCAGAGCCCGGCGCCGTACTCATGGCGCACCCGGAGAGCCGGCGCGAAGTGCTCGACATCGCCGACGTCGTCACCAGTACGTCCGGCATGCTTCGGTACCCTGGGACGAGCGACGCGAGCACCTTCATCGTCGCCACGGAGACCGGCCTCCTCTACCGCCTCGGCACGTTGTACCCCGACAGGAAGTTCATCCCGGCGTCCAGCCGTGCCGTCTGCCCCAACATGAAGCTCACGACGCTCGAGAAGTGCATCGCGACGCTCGGCGAGGAGTGGGACGACGTGCTCGACCACGAGGTCAGCGTCGGCGAGCACGTCCGCGTCAAGGCGCTGCAAGCCGTGGAGCGGATGATCGAATAGCGGCTCGGCTGAGGCGCGCGGGGGGCCTGGCGGCCCGCCGGCTTCACGCCCCCTCCCACCCACAGACGCTCGTCCGTCATCCGCCGCCCCCGGCGTCGGAGGCCTCCCACCCTTGCCCAGCGGGACTCGATGACGGATACCGTGGATTATTCCTGAGTAAACCAATCGGAAAACGCAACCAATGGCCAGGCTGTCCGTCCGTTACCTGACCCCCGAGAACCGCGAGTTCGTCCATGAGCAGGTCGTCCACGTCCTCGAGGACGTGGGCGTCGCCTACAACACCCCGTCACTGACGGTCCCGCTGCAAGAGGCCGGCGCGGACGTGGACCCCGTCGCGCTCACCGAGGCGCTCAGTACGGTCGTGTTGTTCCAGCTTGAGGCACCGGGCTGCGCGATCGTCTCCGTCGCCGGCGGAGCGGCGACGGAATTGCGCACAGGCGGCTATCTGGCCGGCACGCCCGAGGCCGCTCTCATCAACGTGGTGTGCCTGGAGATGAGCCGCTTCTACGGCCTGCCCAGCGGCGGGAGTGCCATCACCTGCGACTCACGGACGTGCGACCTGCAGGCAGGCGTGGAGAGCGCGTTGACGGGAGCGGCCTGCGTCCTGGCCGGCGCCGAAGTCCTGCTCGCCGCAGGGTTGGTGGACGGTGCCAGGACCGCGAGCCTGGCAAAGACCGTCCTCGACGCGGACACGATCGCCGCGATCACCCGCATGGCGCACGGGGACGTCGTGACCCCCGAGTCGGCCCTCATCGAGGATATCCTCGCGGTCGGCATCGGAGGGCAGTTCGTGACGCGCCCGAGCTCCCGGCGCGACGGGGGCTCGGAGCTGTGGCGTCCCGCGACATGGTCCCGGGAGCCGACGTCGGGCAGGACCGCCGGCGATCTCGTGCGGGAGGCCGCCGCACGCGCCGAGGATTTGATCGCGGCGAGCCAAACGGCCCCTCTCCCAGAGGAGGTCCTGACTCTCGCCGAGGACATCCTGGGCAGGCCGCTCGCCCGCGTGGCCTGACCGCGCCGCCGGCACTTCTGCGTGCTGGCGGCCGCATCAGCTGCGCTACCAAAGGGGAGGGGGCCGGCGAGCTGTCGCTCGC
>Ga0316226_1001210_pt1 | contig 29026 bp, 22 predicted proteins | sample TBH18017metaG_FD_206009 | JGI IMG/M metagenome (GOLD analysis project Ga0316226, IMG submission 206009) | Freshwater microbial communities from Trout Bog Lake, Wisconsin, USA - TBH18017 | ecosystem: Environmental > Aquatic > Freshwater > Lake > Hypolimnion/Profundal zone | place: USA: Wisconsin...
CCTGTTAATATCGAGAATAACTCTTCGAGTTATTGCCCGATATTAACAGTAACAACAACCAATTGTCTCATTAAAAATCAAATTAAGAAAGGGCAGCCATTGGTCTGAAGAATGGGGAGTAGAAAATTTTGCTTTGAAAATTTATGCCCTTCATGAAAATAGGTACGGATTATTGTGATGAACCTAAAATATTAGCTGATCAATTCTTGATGCACCGGCATGGGAAACCGGTTAAATTGATATATTCATAACCCTTGGTTACGACCTCTTGATCATTTGTAATTAACCTTGTCCAAGCTAGTGACGTGTCTTTCAGCGATGACGACCATAGGAGTGCATAGTTTCCCTGTTCATAGAAGCCACCAGTGAAACCATATCCGCTTGGAAGTGCAGTAAATCCACTACTGTTTGTAGCACCGGTATTGGGTGTATGCCATAAACCAGTGCCAGCTTCTATAGTACCGGTAGATTTCATTTTCCCGCCTTCAGTAGTTCCGAGTCTTGCACCGACAATGTTACAGTCAATATTAGGATCTAAAAATTGGGTTACCGTACACCATTCTCCATCCGTTGGAATATGCCATCCTGAAGGACAAATCCCCTTGGCACCTTGGTTGGTCATGTATTGCATCATCTCATTCCACTGGTATAGTCCGCCATAAATGCTACAATTATTCTCATCATCATTATAACAGTATTTTTCAATGATTCCGTTATTGTTTTGTTGCTGGTTTGCATTAATTCTTGTTCCCACATTCAGATTTTCTTTGAACCAGCATTGTGTACCGATTTGAACCGTATTGTATGTTTTTCCTTCATAAAGAACAGTTGGAGTTCCAGGACAAGGTTGACCACCTGAATTACTTGTTGTAGTAAAACTACTTTGGTTCCCATAAGCAGTCCCAACATTATTCGTGGCATAAGCCCGCACATAGTATGGAGTATTTGCAACCAGCCCTGTAATATTGCTCGTAAAACTCCCTGTTCCACTGCCATCAGTAGTATGTGAATTTGCTATAGTTGGATTTTGAGATATGCTCCAGCAAACACCTCTTGCTGTCACAGCAGAACTCCCTTGGGATGTTATATTGCCACCGCTAATAGCTGAAGTTTGAGTGATATTTGAAACAGAATTAGTCGAAATAGTTGGTAATTGTCCGGGGGCTGAAGATAATAGTGACTCATAATCAAAGAATGGAGGATCAGTTTCATAGTCATAATTAATTCCAAATATTCCCATATGAACACCTGCGCCTACACTTGCACCTGCATATAATGACCACCACGGATTTGCCAATAAATCTGCCTGTATCCTTGTAAAACCTTCACCAAATAGATAGGGAGATGTAAAACCATAAACAGCAATTTGTAATTTAGGTTTAATATAGACTTTTGCACCTGCAGTTGCTGTCAATGTTGGGGGTTGATATGAGAAGGTGTTAGTAAATGTTTGAAAAGGTGTCCATTGATTGTTAGCATAGTTCAATCCAACAGAATATGTTAGATGTTGGTTTGCGCTAGTTGAAACTGCAGATTGAACATTTAATTCAATACCAGCATCAATCTGGATTTTTGGAACAAGCACTACCGGTATAAAATCAATCCATACAATTATCGGCTCAAAGGATACATTTGCAAGTTCAACTTCATTATTGTATGCCAGGTTTAATAGATTTAATGAAGCTGCAAGATTTATCTGCTCTTGTACATCATACGATAGATGAAAGGACTGAATGCAAAAACCGTTAATTACCAAACCACAAGTTATAGTTGGGACTATTGAAAATTGACCAGTCAAATGGATTAATTGTCCATTGTCAAGATACGTATCAATGTTATACTCCATGTCCGAATCTTCATTTGATTTGCGGTTTAAAGTATTAATAATTACTCCCTTTCTTAAATAAATTACATCCTTTATTTTACTGGTCGTTAACTTCGAGTTAATTGTAAAACTTCCATTCCTAACAGCGTCAGTCAGTTTGGCAAAAGAACTATAAACAATAGTATTACTTCCTGTTTGTCGTAAACTATCAACTTTTCGCAAGTAACCATGACCTATAGCTGAAACTAATATATCTCCCTGTTTTAATCCAACTTGATTCAGAATGGAATTTTTAAATGTGAAGGTATAATTAGACGTATCTACACTGATAAAATTATTTCGCCAACTGGTTGAATCAATCACTTTGGTGGTTGCTGGAATATTTTGTTGGTTTTGGTTTGAATCATCAGTTTTCTTCTTACATCCATATTGAAAGAAAATAATAGCTGAAATTAAAATCCATGAAATTCTAGGAGTTAATCTTTTTCTAGTTTCCATTTTTGCCTGGAATTAATTGTGAATGACTTCTCGATTGGAAAAAAACGGAGCTTCTGGCCAACCTCTACTGATTTTTGTTTATTATAATATTTTCTTAACAATCAACAGAATGAGGTTGTTATATTGCTCAGGTGAAAACTGGTCAACGCAAACGCTTTTTCCAATTAAGCAATTTTACGTAAGCATTTCTATTTACGATCTTCCCCCTTTCGATAAATATTATTACCGAACGGCAATTTTTTTGTAATAAATATTCGTCCCGCTATAAATTTTGATAAAGTAGATTCCGCTAAGATAGCCTGACAAATCTATTGATCCTTGCTGGTTGAAGTTAAACTCTGAATAAATCCGTTCTCCAGGTAAATTGAAAATTTCCACGGCGCTTATAGGGCTGTAGCTGCATATTTTAAATTTTCCATTGCTGGGATTGGGATAAACAACAACGTTTCCATTTTGGCCAATCAGATTGTTTATTCCATCATTAATTACATGAAAGTAATAATAAGTACTATCGCCTCTCGTTACCTCTGTACCGTCGGTATTCCAGGATTTAGATGTGTGGCTTTGCATGAAATTATTTACATCATAAGTATTGGCCCCTTGCCTAGAAGTAACCCACCTACTACCGGACCAGTATTGCGTTAACCAACTTATCAAATAATTGTTGGCATCGTAAATATATATATATTGTAAGTAATTCACCCAGGTGCTGCCGTTCCAGGTTTGGTATAAGGAACTTATCAAATTATTGTTGACATCATAGGCATCGATATATTGGCCGGAATTCACCCATGTGCTTCCATCCCAGTTTTGGTCTAATTCACTTGTCTGATTATTATGAGCATCAAAAGTATAGGCCCCTTGTGAGGAATTCACCCAGGCACTTCCACTCCACGTTTGGTATAAGTAACTTATAAGATTATTGTTAGCATCGTAAGCATAGATATATTGTGAGGAATTCACCCAGATGCTGCCATTCCAGTTTTGGTCTAATTCACTTATCTGGTTATTGTTGGTATCGTATGTCATAATCATTTGCCATACAATCACCCAGGCATTAGCAGCCCAGTATTGATATAAGTAACCTGTCTGATTATTGTTGGCATCGTAGGTATAGATATATTGTGTGGAATTCACCCAAGAACTGCCATCCCAGTTTTGTGCTAAATCACTTGTCAGATTATTGTTGGCATCATAAGCTTCGATAAATTGGCCGGAATTCACCCATGTGCTGCCGCTCCAGGTTTGGTATAAGTAACTAATCAGATTATGGTTCACATCATAAACCATATTAATGTATTTATTACCAATCTTCCATCCAATGCTTAGTGTATCCCATTTCCACTGATATATACTATCATATATTCTGATTAACTTTTGAGGTTTATGTGTTTGATGTTTGATGGCTTTATCTGAATTCATTTCGGAAAAGATGTTGACTGCATTCGTCCCTAAGAGCTTCATCCTGTATTGATTAATTCCCATTGAATTTGATAGTGGATGTTGCAGGTTAAATGTAGGGAACTTGCTTTGTGCAAAAGCATTAATTGATAATGCAAGGATAGCAAAGAGTAATGTTTTTTTCATAGTATTTAATTTTAAATGGCTCTACTCGTTGATTTTATTAGTGACTCCCCATTTTTTACCGTTGGTTCTGACTCCGCATATGTATTTTAAATATCTAAGTACTTCAAATATACAATATAATATAGGTAAGTCAACAGATTGTTAGAGATTTTTTAGGTCGCTATAGGTTGGGTTGAACTTATTGCTTTTAAATATACTCTCAAAATCCTAGATTATTCTAATGACTTTTCTGGACTAAACCTGCTATCACCTTTAACCAATAAATCGTCTTAAAGCTCAATGGATAGGCTCAGATATATTTTATGACGAGATTCTGCATTTACATAAAGGGGGTTCGGGAATTTGAATAATTATATACCAAACCAGAAATGTGGAGAATCCGCTCATATTGTTGGATTGAGGCATATTTTGAGACATAGAACAAATACATGGAAGATGCGATACTTTTTTCACCGATCGCAATCAACTGTTCGTCGTGTTATACTCCATTCCAGTCGAAATTAGTTGTTCCGCCCTTTCAATTCACCATACCTTTGCTTCATCAACCTCATACAACAAGGCAAAATGAAAGCAATAACCATCATAATCGCAGCAGCCCTCGCACTTCAGGTAAATATCCTTTTCGCTGGCAATGACATCAATTCAACCCCTGTGTCAAACGCAAACAACACAATAACCCTGACATCGCTTGCGCCAACCACCCCAGCCGAAGCCGACTTTGAGGATGCTGTTTATATGACTGATTTTGCTTCTCTGTCACCAGTCACACCGATGGAAGCCTCGTTTGAGGATATTTCTTATGAATCGGTTATTTCCATGAACCTTGCTCCCGTCGTCCCGGCAACTGCCCAAGCTGATGAAGAAATTGATTATGTTTACTTAGCCCCCGCTATTCCCGCCGTAGCCGACATTGAATAAAACTCAACAGATCTTCCCCCGACATTGTGAAGCTGCCCGGCTGGGTGGCTCCCTTCATTTTAAGCCAGACCCGGGAACTTCAGAAAACCCGGTATACGTTATTATGATTTTCTTCTCTTTGAATTGAGCCAGGTTGTTGATCAATTTTTTATAATAGGACTGGTATTGTCACATACCGGCGGGCAGGCATTGGTGCTGTAGGAAGCCGTGTTGTATATGGTGTTACCCACGGCATCCTTTCCACTGCTGTTTACGCCAACCACAATAGCGACACTATTTGAATTATTGTCCTTTCCGAAATAAATCCTGAAGCCTGTCAGGCTTGTGTTTTCCTGAAAGATGGCATTCATTGCGTCCAGTTGGGTTTTATCAATTACAAGACCATCGATCACATGATTGTAATTTACGGCGCCTGACAAATAGTTTTTATAATACTGGTTCGCATCGGTTGCAGATATCGGAGCAATTCCGCTTCCCGAAGCTGAAGGTACCGGAGCGTTTTTAAAAGCAAGCAAACCAACGATAGAAATTCCGGAAATAATGCCTGTACAAAAAACAAGGGCGGTAAAGAGATATTTGTTTGTCTTCATAAAATTATTATTTAGAAATAAATTAAATAAAAGATTAATTTTGCTCAAAGATAAGTATTTATGAATATTATTTCCAAATAAAAATTTTAATCATGAATTCGAATGTCCGTTATACTTTCTACTTGTCGGGAGCTATAAACAGGATTCTTGTTCGAACTAAAGTTGTTTTACTGATCCTGTTTATGCTTCCGGAATGTGCGCTGTTCAGCCAGGTTGAACTGCTTGCTCCTGACTATAAAATAAAGGATGAAATTGCTTTGACGAGTAATGACAGCCTTAAAATTGAAAAGTTATTTGACCTCGCCTTCTTTTATTTCGATTACATGGGTGATGATCAGCTGGCCGATAGCGCAAGTGGGGTTGCCATCCGGCTTGCAGAGGTGAGTCACCGGCCTGAATTACTTGAAATTGCTTACAACAGGTACATAGAATCCAATAATTTATTCAGCAATTATAAAAAGGCGCTGGGATATGCCCTGAAGGCTGAGCAGGTATCAAACACCGTTGACCCCGTGATTTCATTTCGCAATGCCAAAAATCTCGTCTCTGTTTATTTGTCAGGATATGAATACGATAAAGCTCTGGAGTATGGTTATAAAGCACTTTCATTAGCGACAATGACCGATAATATCAGATGGAAAACAGAAGGTTATCTCGATATCGGGAAAAGCCTTGAAGGGAAAAATCAGAAAATTGAGGCTTTCAGGAATTATCTCAACGCAGAAGGCCTGGCTGAGAAAATAAAAGACACAGGCCTGCAGGTTAAATGCGCCTTCCGTTTATCCCTGTTTTACAACCTGAATAAGATATACAACCAGGCAACCCGTTATAAACTGGTCCAGTGCGACCTTCTGAGAAAAATGAATCCGGTTGATTCCATTGCCCTGATGTGGACACAGTATGATCTCCAGGTGATTGATCTTAACTCAAACAACAACCATCTTGATGATGGAAGTTTCAGGAAAATTATTGACTTCGCCGTCAGAAAGAAACATGACCGTTTGCTGACAGACGAAATTGCGCTGATTCGTACCCACCTTATAGAATCAGACCAAATCGGCCTGCTGCATGACCTTTACTACAAAGAATTTCCACATGAGCTGGAAAAAATGGCAACCGAAAATCCTGGTTTGTTTTACAGGCTAAGGGCATTTTTCTGTGAAGAGGAGCATATGCCCGATTCCGCATTATATTATTTCAATAAAGCTGAAATAATCCTGCAGACCAATCCGAATAAAGTATTAAGGGCTAACTTTTATAACAGGTTCGGACAGTTTTTTCTGCGGCATGGGTTGAAAGACAAAGCCATTGAGAAATTTTCAACTTCTTATAAACTGGCCTGTGAAGCAGGATATTTTGACTATATGCTGAGTGCATCCAGGCAGCTCGAAGTGCTTTATGCAGGGAAAGGAGATTTCAGGAATGCTTTCAATTACGCAGTATTAAACAGGACCCTTAATGACAGCGTAAGCAACATGTCGAAAAAGGACCAGTTACTGATCATGGAAATTGAACATGAGACCCGGCAACGGGACCTTTCTGCTGAAGTGGAAAAGCAATCCACCGAAAGAAGGCATTATCTGCAATACAATGCCATCATTGTCATTATCATTTCGGTTTTCATAGTTTTACTGATGCTTGGAAGTTTAAAAGTTTCCGAGTGGATCATTAAAATGCTGGGCTTTTTTTCATTCATTTTTCTGTTCGAATTCATCGTTCTTATTGCAGATCATAAGATCCATGAGATCACCCAGGGCGAACCATGGAAAATATTACTTATTAAAATCTGCCTGATCGCGATCCTGCTCCCGATGCATCACTGGATTGAAAAGAGAGTGGTTGCCTTCCTCCTTAACCCGGGCCTGATCAATATTTCCCGCTACCCTTTACGAAGCAAACTAAGGACGCATCTCAGCAGGTTAAAACAGAAATAAAATAAAAACGCCTGAAAGTCATAAACTTCAGGCGTTTTTAACTTAAGGAGTAATCTTTACTTGTAAATAATCTCACGAAACAATTTGCCTCCATATACCGAGCGCATAACAAGACGGGATTCATTCAGCTTTTTCTGTGCGTCATCGTTTCCGACAACCTTCTTGTAAATCTCATCCCATTTTGCATCCTGTCCTTCCATGCTGGCCATGTTCTTGTACTCTACAAGCAGCATTACGTCAAAGTCGTCAGGATTTGCAGAAACTCCGGAAAGAACCTTGTATGAAAGGATAAGTCCCTGTTTAACAGCTTCATCATGCACGCCAATCCATGTTGACTTCAGCTGTTTAAGGTATTCCTTACTCATATTGGCATTGGTCTTGATCATACCGACACTCCATACCGATCCGTCTTTGTAAGGCTTTTCCTGGGCATTGGCGGAAACAATAGCGATGAACATAATCGCCATCGTAAATAGTGTTATTATTTTTTTCATTTTTTCAGTTTTTATTAAAGGCCGTTGTTTGTTTTCTGATGAGGGAAACAGCCGTTGATCCCCATTGAAATATTTGATATCCGGCAAATGTAAATCAAATAAGATAGAAATGGTCTAAATAAATATAAAATAGTTCATGATTCCTGCCGACCTGCATTCTATTATCTCATTTTTGGCTATTTTTATAGCCGGAGAGTTTATTGTTGTCGGGGGATCTTTTACCGGGTATGTGATTAACATGTTAATCCAGGTAAAAACTTATTCTGTTTCTATGGCATCAGCGATTGTGGTTGATTTACTGGCATGTAATGTTTCACAATTCAGGCGAAGACCAGGGTTTGACCGGATTTGTTGTATGATTATATTCCTGGCCCTTCAGCAATTCTGCATTGCTCAGGGTACCGAATTCAGGGGGGTAATCAGGAATGAAATTAACAGCAAACCCGTTCCGGAAGCCAATATCAGGATTTCAGGTACAAATGCCGGTACATCTACCGACAAAAATGGCAGTTTTTCACTTTCCATAACCAGACTTCCGTCAACTATCATCATTAGCTGCATAGGATACGAGAATTGCGGGTATACCATTCGTGAGTTTTCAGGTAACCCGGTGGAATTGCATATACGCCCTGTTATTTATAACCTGAAAGAAGTTGAAGTATCATCTGCGAAACATGAAGTAATTTATCAGGACAGGTCGTATTCTGTTCTGGATTATGAACTTATGGATGATAACCTGCTGCTGATTGTTTTCCGGAACGCGATAAAACGCTCGGAGCTGTTGTTGCTGACCCGCAGCGGCGACACTCTTTCGCTCACTGACCCGCCTTCGTTACCACCTGATATGCTGTATCTGGATTTCCTGTCAAACGTTCATTATTACTCAAAGGCAGCATTAACATGGCAGTGTTATTATAACAAGGAAAACAGGCGTCTTGGATTCCTGGATCCTATTCCGGCCGATAGCCTTGAAAGGCATGTAAAGCCCTTCCTGTTCCGGATATCGAACCGCCTTTATTTCCAGGAAAAAATTGCTGATGGATTCGGGACAAAGCTCGGCTATTATAGCAGGGGAAAGGGGAAATGTTACATTAAAACCTGCCTTAATGAAAAAAAGATCTCCGAATATTTTGATGATCAAAACTTTTATCTTGGATGGAACAGCAGCACAGGCGCTTTCAATGCCGTGGATTCTGGTCAGATCGGGAGCCCCTCGGAGTTTGATTTTTCAATTTCTGTAACGGAAGGGGGATCCTATGGAAAAAATGAAATAAGAGCCCATCGGTTTGAATTTTATAATATGATATTTCCGTTGATTAAAATGAGTGGCGACAGCCTTGCCTTTTTTAATTTCGGAAGCGACCTTATCGAGATACTTGATCGCGACGGAAAGACAGCCAGGACTGTTCCTATAAACTTCCACCATGAAGTTTCTGTAAAAAGCCGTTCAGATAAAATCAACAGCCTTGAAACTTCCGGCTGGAGATGGGGAACAAAAATAATTGCCGATGGATCGGACCAGGATATTTATACCATCTTCATAAAGAACGGAATGGTAAAAATAAGTAAAATCAACCTTTTAACGGGTAAACCCGATGCGGGTACTGTTCTTCCCTTCCCGTTCCCGGAAAAAATCAGGATTTATAAAGGAGAAGCATATTTCCTTTGTAAAGAAAGCGGTTACCAGGAGAATTGGAAGCTGGTGAAATGCAGGCTTTAGTTTCATAGATAATTTTCCAATTGTCACGATGAGTCAGCAGGGTGCCAACCCCTGAAACCGGGAAGGCAAAGCCCGTTTGAAAGTTTTTTACATGCATATTCCCTGATTTATCAATTTATTGTAATTTACCATGCTTTTTAGCATTAATCAACACAAGGGAGTTATAATCAGATTTTATGGCAGATAATATAACAGAAAGAGCAAACGATATCCTTGAGAGGGCTGTCTTTGCCGCGGCGGAATTTCAGGAGTTTAACCAGGAGCAGACCAATACGGTTGTTGAAGCCGTTTACCGGGCTGCCTTGAATGCCAGGATAAAACTGGCAAAGATGGCGGTCGAGGAAACAGGCATTGGGATATGGGAGGATAAGGTTTGGAAGAATGTAATCGGTACACAGCTTGTGTATGAAAATATCAAGGATGAAAAAACCGTTGGGATCATTAGCCGGGATGCCATTACAGGGATTACGGAAATTGCCCAGCCACTGGGCCCTATTTTTGCAGTAACGCCTGTGACCAATCCCACATCCACGGCTATATACAAGATACTCATCTGTCTTAAGACCCGTAATCCCATCATCATCAGCTCTCACAGGAATGCGGTGCGCTCAACCGGTGAAGCCGCCCGTATTTGTTACGAAGCAGCGCTTGCAGCGGGGGCCCCCGAGGATTGTATCCAGATGATCCCTGCCGGATCAAGGGATTTTACGCAGACTGTAATGGCTCATCCCCGTGTTGCTCTTATCCTTGCGACAGGAGGAACCGGGCTTGTCAAGGCAGCTTATAGCAGCGGCAACCCTGCAATCGGCGTTGGCCCTGGTAATGTGCCTGTCTTTATTGATGAAAGTGCAGATATCCCCTATGCTATATCTTCCATCATTAGGTCGAAAACATTTGACAATGGGACCGTCTGTGCAAGCGAACAGTCAGTGATCGTCGAAGAGAAAATTGCTGAAAATGTCAGGAAAGAGTTTGAACGGCAGCACTGCCATTTCCTGACACCGGAAGAAACCCTTAAAGTTGAGAAAATCGCTGTTGTAAAGGACTCCATGTCGATGAGCCCGTTCATTGTTGGCCAGTCGGTTGACACTATCGCTGAGAAAGCTGGGATTTCGGTCCCCAAGGGTACAAAAATTCTGCTGGCCGAACTCTCGGGCGTCGGAAAGGAGCACCTGCTCTCAGTCGAAATCCTTGCACCCATCCTGGCTTTCTATACGGCAAAGGATTATCATTCAGCAATAAAATTATGCATTGACCTTAATTACCTTGGAGGGATAGGCCATAGTGCCGGCATTTATGCCAATAACGAACAAAGGGTAATGGAATTCAGCCAGCTGATCAATGCAGGGCGCATCGTAGTGAATACACCTACTTCACAGGGAGCAGTCGGCGGGACATACAACATGCTGCCTCCTTCGCTCACGCTTGGCTGCGGGACCGGAGGGAAAAACATCACCACCGAGAATATTACGGTAAAACATCTTATCAATATCCAGAGAGTGTGCAACAGGAAAATGAACGACAGGTTTTTCAACGTTGACAAGGATAAATACCTGGATGAAAACTGCGATGAAACGGATCTCAGGTACGAATACCATAAAAATCATTAATTAAAACAATACTTATTATGTTTGATTTTGACTTTAACCCCGAAGAAAAACAACTAACCTGCACATTTAAAGGACGCATGGATACCGTGGTCTGTTCGCAACTGATGGCTGAACTTGATTCAAAATATATATCGCTTTCTGAAAATGAAGACCAGGATGCGCTCCTGGAATTCGGCATCGTGTTTGACCTCAAGGAGGTTAACTTCATTTCATCTTCATTCATAAGACTATGCATGGGGGCGAAAAAGCGGGTAAAAGACGGAAGGTTTTCAATCGTGAATTCAGATCCTTTTATTAAAAAAACATTCAAGATCGCCGGCCTGGACGATATCCTCAATGTGATTTAAACAGGTAAAATCAGCGCGGTCAGCTCCAGAAAATAAGTTTCCAGATGTTGGAAATGACTTTGACTGCTGATATAATCATCCCGATTATAAGAATCCAGGGTAAGACCATATCGATCCAGAATAGTCCCCCATAACCCGAGAAATCAAACGGGTAAACATAGTACATGCTGATCTGTGCAATGAAAGCCGCAGCCTCCATGAAGATGCCCGACAGGTATCGTATAAAACGTAAATCCAGGAATAGCATTAGCAGGTTCCCGGCCACCTGGACCAGGGAGGAAAATATCAGGATGTACATTACGGCCCCGTATTTACCGGTAATAAAACCCAGGTGCCAGTCGGGTATTTTGTATAGAATTACAAGGGCAATCAGGTTAAAAACGATCGAAGAAACAAATTCTGAACGGCGGTTACGGTATTCCTTTTCCTTATGCCAGCGGCGTGGGCCATAATAGTCTATACGTTTTGCCCATCCGGGCATGGCTTTGTTTTCCTGAGTTCTCATAATACCAATGAAATGTGAGATTTACGATTTTATGATTTGCGATTTCAGATTGAAGTTATTGATTTACGATTTACGAATTTAATATTTTATTCGTCAATCGTAATTCTCACAATTCAATCGTAACTCAAAAATCGTCCAATCGTCAATCCCATATGTCAATCATAATTCTAAAATTGTAAAATCGAAAATCATTTAGTCGTAACTTATTTTCTTTTTACATTTGCATATCTACCCTGCTGCCCTTAACCATGCTGATAGCAAAGATACTGACAAGGAAACTGCCTGTCCCGGGAAATTTCGTTTTATTCTTTACATGTTTTGTTTTATTCCTGTTTCTTCAATCTTTGACCCCGGCCCAGGAAGAAGATTCTGTAAAATTATTTACCAGGCTGAGATCCGCTAATAAACCTGAACAACTTAAGATTTTATATAAAATCTATTTTGAGCTTTACCATCTGGATCCCGGGAAGTCAGTTATTTATGCACGTAAGACCGCAGCGCTCGCACGGGAACTGAACGACCAGGCTGAGGAAGCTAAAGCATATTACAGGATATCCTATTATTACCGCTGCAGGAGTATGACCGATTCTGCACTATATTTCAGCAGGGCAGGGTTTGACATCGGTTCTAAACTCGGGAATAATTCACTCATAGCATCGGGTTACAATTCCCTGGGTGGCGTTTACCTTTATAGTGGCCAAAAAATAAAGGCGCTTGAAAACCTCCTGAAAGCCCTTGCCTTAGATTCCAGTAATGAAAATCTCATGTCGAGCGCCGCCTTCAGTCTTGGGATATTATACGCGGACGCAGGCCGAACAGACAAATCGGTGTACTATTATCTTAAGTCATTACATATTGACGAGAAGCAACAGAAATGGGTTGATGCAGCGTATTGCTATTGTAATTTATCCGGATTCTATTTTCAGTCATTAAATTTCGGAGAGGGGATTAAATCATACAACAAAGCTTTGGATTTATTCAACAAAGCCAGATTCTGGCCCGGCGAAGCCTATGTTTATAATTGCTTAGGGATGGCTTACAGCGAAAAAAGCATACATGATTCGGCATTGAAGTATTACAGGAAATCGATGATCCTGAATTCGGTTGATACAACCGGCACACGCTCCGGCTGGGTATTCAATGTGACCAATATCGGGGATACCTGGATGAAACTTGAACAATATGATTCTGCACAGCATTATTATTCAATAGCTTTAAAATGGGCTATAAAGGGAGGTGATAATATTGCACTGTCCTGCATTTACCTTTCCCTGGGCGAATTAGATACAAAACTAAGACATTATTCAAGGGCTATTGAATACCTTAACAAAGGATTGTATCACGCAAGGCTGGTGAGTTACAGGGCACAGTTTGAACAGGCTTACACATTGTTGTCTGAATGTTATGAAGCCAGCGGAGACCGTGAACTTGCCCTCAGCTATATGAAAAAACGTAATGCGATCAGGGACAGTATCTTTAACGTAAATGCAAGGCAGGAAGTTGCGAATATGATGATCAGGTATGAAACTCAGAAAAAGGATGAGGAGATCATGAATCTGAGCATCGACACCCGGGTCAAGCAGAGGAAAATACTGATAGCCTGGATCGTTATATTTGCCATACTCATCATTATTGCAATCAGCGCATGGTATATCTGGAGTTACTACAGCCGAAAGCTGGTTCCTAAGGTGAAAGCTATGAATTTTATAGAGGAGAAGATCTCCATGGAAAAGGATGGCGATAACCGCAAAATGAGAGCTATCGACAGAGTTCTTCCACCCGAACTTAAACCATTTTCACATCATCAGCCGGAGCCACAGGAAAATAGTGAAGAACTGATTGCCGGGCTTGAATCCAGGATGTCCATTGATAAGATCTATCTCAATGAAAACCTGTCCCTTGCCGAAACAGCCCAGATACTTAAAACAAATACAACCTATCTGTCAAGGCTGATAAACGAACATTATAAAGTCAATTTTTCGGCCTTTTTGAATAAATACCGTATCGAGGAAGCCAAAAAAATGATCCTTGACGATCAGTACAATAATCTTTCAATAGAGGGTATTGCAAAGAATGCCGGCTTCAGGTCAAAGTCGACATTCAACCAGGTATTTAAACAAGCCACGGGCATGACACCCACCGAATTTACCCTGAATAACGGAAAGATCAGGGCATAACACTGGGATTTCAGATTCACGATTATTCGCACCAATTGTTTATTTCATTTGCGTGCTCATTTTGGCTTCGCCAAACACGGTTCACCTTATTAATATGCAGGCGAAACGCACCACCCCAATGTGCCTTCCTGTACGGATTTATAAATCCAACCTATAAATACTTGTTTTCTGGTATATGCTGCAGATACATTTGCCGCATTAAAATTTCCGGCAATGACCAGAATCCATCTGAAAAAAATTCAAAACATCTATGTCCAATCAAACATCTTGATTATGAAAAAGCTGATCCTTTCTTTTTTAATGCTGACAGTATTTGTCCTGGCAGGACAAAGCCCGGTTAAAGCCTCCGCCACAGCAGGAGCAAATGCATGCATCACAGCCTCAATTTCAGCGTCTGACCAAAATGCAGGCCAGGCTGTTAAAGCAGATCCTGTTGCAACCGTAAGCGAAAAACAAGACAAACCGTTTAACTGGAAAGGTCTCATTATCGGGCTCATCTTCCTTAGTTTCTATGGATATGCGATCACCATGATTGTCATAACAATAATTCAGACCAAGGCAATAGCCCCGGTTACCAAAGAAGAGTTTATCAGTATGAGAAAACAGGCTAATAAATCGGAACTGGCCTCTGATGAAGAGAACCAGCAGGCCCTGGGTATTATAAATGAAGCCTATTCTTCCTGGAAAATTGTTTCTGAACCCGGAGAGGAGGAATTGCGCAGCCCGGTGACTATGAGCCAGCTCAAAAAGACCAGGGAATTGCATGCTCTTGCCGCGAAAGTAATGCCTACCGATGATAAAGTCGTAGACCGTTTCAACACCATGGGGAGTGTGGTAAACAGCTCTGAAACAAGAAGTTTTTCAGGCTCCTGGAAGCTGATCATTGTTGCCGTTGTTGCCTGCTTCATTACTTACCTGATGACAAAAAGTTTTGATCCGGGATTCTGGCATTGGCTGAGTCGCTTCTGGATTATGCCTATGGGTATTATCATGTATTACTTTGCCAGCCTTGCTCCTGCATTTCTTGAGGATAAACGTGCCCGCTGGTTCAAAGGAAAAAATATTCACAACGTGTTGATCGGCACTATTTTAGGCCTTTTCCTGGCTACTCCCGCCACAGAAACCTGGGTAACCAAATACAGTGACGGAAGCAAGAGCAAATCGGAGCAGTTCAACCCCCTCTTCTTTATTATGTTAGTTATGACATTCATGGTCATCCTGATGCTTGGCTTCATGATAATATTTTTTGCCGGGCTCAACTTTATAAGGAACTATGTGATTTATGCATAGGTTATTAATCTTGAAACTCAAGTATGAAAAGGATCTTCATATCCGGCACACTGCTGCTTATCAGTTTGTTCGTTTATTCCCAGCAAGCCATTCCCACCAATGGTTTGCTGGGCTTCTTTAAGCTTGATGGCAGCGTAAAGGAAGCAGATGGGCATATTAAACCCGGAAAGGTACAAGGCATAAAGCCGGCGCCGGACCGCTTCGAAAACCAGGGCAAGGCAAGCAGCCTGGCTTATGATTTCAAACATAATAAGAGAAGCTTTATCTGTATTCCTTTGGATATCAGCCCCGGGAAGCAACCCCTTCTCACCATCACCTTCTGGATACAGTTGAATACGAGCAACATGGCTTCGGGTATCCTTTACCAGAGCGACAATGACTGGAGCAAGACTGATCATTACAGGGGGATATATGCTGAACGGAATAACGGTTTTATGCATTGGACGGCTTGTTGCGGAAGTGACGGGAGCCTTGAAGGCCCCGAAATCCTTGCAAAGAGCTGGACTTTCATCGCATTGGTTTATGACCGTGATAACCAGGCCATGCGGCTGATAGTCAATGACCAGGTATTTACCAGCGCCGCAAAAATGAGGGACGGTTATCCCTTTCTGAGGATAGGTCCATTTGACGGGCAGGTTGATGAACTCAGGATCTATTCAAGGGTACTTACACTTGATGAGTTGTCGGCTCTTTACGGGAAGAACATTGTTAAAGATACTTCCAACTATTCTATTCTGAAAAGGGCGGATTACAGAGCCCGTATGCAAAAGGAAGACCTCGACAAGGTAAAGCCGAATACCACCTATGTGGTGGCTGAGGATAAATTTGCCATCCATGATACAGCCGGAAGTTATAATGCGATCGCCTACCTGTCAAAAGGAGATACCTTCAGGGTATTGCAGATTGTCAAGAAATCGGCTCTCCTGCTGTTACCCGACGGGAAACAGGGGTATGCCACCATCAGTTCCATCAATAATGATGCTTACCTGAAAGGAGGGAGTTACCTCTTTCACGAAACGAAAGTCATTTTCCAGAGCATTTTCAATTTTACGAACATCAGGTCCTGGATCATAGCGGTAATTTTTGCCATCCTGCTGTATTTCGTTTATAAGAAATATGACTTTATCGACAAGCTGCTGAACCGGATAGGGAGAAGGGATCCGATGCTCCAGTGCGGATCGAAAAGTGAAGGCGGAAGCCAGGGGAGCATCCTGAAAAAGATATTTCCGCTTAAACGCCTGAGATGGTGGCCGCTGACAATAGGTGCGATACTTGCTCTCGTCGTTTTCATCGCATTGATATGGAATGGAGGTGAAACAGAATGGTTCATTAACGACGGGTTTAAGCTCATTCCATCTGGGTATACACGCTCAATCCACTGGGTCCTTTACATAACTTTCATGACCCTGATGTTCATGTACATCGTGATGATCATCGAAAGCTTCGTGGTGGTCGGGCCAATCATGGCGGTTCCCAGGATCATCATTTTAACGATCCTCATGCTGATGGCTGTTCTGGTGACTTATTACCTCAGCGTCCTTGTTGTGATCATCGCTATTGTGATGCTGGTACTTTATATGTTATCTGCAGCGGGGTCCAGCCAGTATAAGTGCCCGCATTGCGGCAGGACTTTCACTTCCAGCGTGGGATCAAGCGGCACATGCCCTCATTGCGGAGGCGGTGTAAGAACTTAAACTATGAAAAGAGAGGAATTTGTACTGTACAATACGTTCCCGGCCGACGCTGTTACCGATGGATGGAATAACGGGATCGACATCTCTCACGTTGCTTACGGAAGCAGCAGTTGGGCCGTGCTGATGGCCGAAAAGACAGGCTTCACGGGCCAGAGGTATTTCCAGAGGAGCGAGTTCCCGGCCAGGTCTATTGACGAGGGCTGGAAAGAAAACTATTATATCACCAATATTACCTGGGGGGATTCCAGTTGGGTGCTGATCATGTCGCAGGGATGCGGGTATACCGACCAGCAATGGAAATGCGGCAGCAAGTTCCCATCAAAAGATGTCGAAAAGACCATAAAAGCCGGATTTCATATTTCCTATGTTACTTACGGGGAGGGCCGATGGGTCATAGTTTTATCGAAATCAGAAAAGACCTGTGAACAGAAATGGGAAATGTTTAAGGAGTTTCCCGAAAAAGCCATTGAAGAATACTGGAACCAGGGGTACATCATTACATCACTTGCCTACGGTGATCAAAAATGGCTGCTAGTCGTATCTAAAGGCACAGATATCCTTTATCAGTCATGGGCCTTCAGAAGCAGCTTCCCCGAGCAGGAAATATCGGAGAAAAGAAACGAAGGTTACTGGGTTTCCAGCCTTACTTACGGTAATGGTTTATGGGTTGTAGTTATGTCGATGACGGAGGATGAATACCAGAAGCAAACCTCCGAGAAACCACAAGAGACAAGGAGAAAACCAAGGTCCACACGTAAGAAAGAAGAAAACCAGGTTCAGTCATCCGACACTTCGGCTCCTGATGAAGTAAAATTCGAGCTGGCCATGGGGGAACTTAAGAAGCTCACCGGCCTGGTTAAAGTGAAGGAAGAAGTGGATTCGCTGATGAAATACATCAGGATAGAACAGAAACGTCAGAAAGAAGGCCTGTCGAAAAACCCTGTTTCCCTGCATGCCGTTTTTACAGGCCCCCCGGGAACAGGCAAGACTACCGTTGCAAGACTGCTCGGCAGGATCTACCATTCCCTGGGCCTGCTTAAGAAAGGACATGTGATCGAAGTTGACCGTTCCGGGCTGGTTGCCGAATACGTTGGGCAGACCGCCATCAAAACCAACAAAGCTATCGATTCGGCTCTCGACGGCATACTGTTCATTGATGAAGCCTATGCACTGGCCTCGGATCTGAAAAGCGGTTACGGACAGGAAGCTATTGACACTCTTGTAAAGCGAATGGAAGATGAAAGGGAACGCCTTATAGTCATTGTAGCCGGCTATCCGAAGGAGATGAACGATTTCATCACTTCAAACACCGGCTTGCAGTCAAGGTTCAACCAGTATTTCAATTTTGCTGATTACAAGGCGGATGAGCTGCTCGAAATATTCAAAAAGACCACCGCTGAGCGCAGTTTCACGCTGAGTCCCGAAGCAGAGGCTAAATGCGGCCGCTATTTTGCCTTCCTGTACAACTCACGAACCAAAACGTTCGGGAATGCAAGGGCCATCAGGAATTTCTTCGAAGAGCTTATCAGGGTGCAGGCCATACGCTTATCGGCCCTTGAAAATCCCGGGAATGAAGAGCTCCAGATGATAACCGAAGTTGATATTGAAGAAGCCGTTAAGGATGTATTTAACGATGATAAGGAAGAAACCCTTGAGCAGATCATGGGTGATCTTAACGACATGATAGGGCTGACAAATATGAAAGACGAGATCATCAAGCTGGCTAATTACATTAAAGTTGAAAAGCTCAGGAAAACAAGAGGCTTGCAAACAACTCCCCTGGTACTTCATTCATTGTTCCTTGGCGCTCCTGGAACAGGAAAGACAACGGTAGCAAGGATACTCGGAAGAGTTTATAAATCGATGGGAATTCTTGCAAAGGGCCATGTAGTGGAAGTCGGCAGGGCCGACCTGGTTGCCCAGTATGTAGGTCAGACAGCGCCGAAAACAGACAGAGTGATCGATTCGGCCATCAACGGGATCCTATTCGTCGACGAGGCTTATATGCTGACAAGGGGAGGGGAGAACGATTTCGGGCAGGAAGCCATAGACACACTCCTTAAACGCATGGAAGACGAAAGGGATAAGCTTATCGTAATCCTGGCGGGCTATACCGGCCTGATGAAGAAAGTCGTCGATTCAAATCCCGGTCTCGCATCGAGGTTCACACGCTCATTCACTTTCAGCAATTATTCGGTGAACGAACTTTTCGAAATATACCAGTACAACTGCAGGAAGAAAGGCTTTACTGTCGCCGGGGATGCCCTGCCGGCCATATTGGATCACTTTGAAAAATGTCCGGACAGGACATCACCATCATTCGGGAATGCACGCTTTGTAAGGAATTTATTCGAAAGGACCCTGCAGGAACTTTCTGCGAGACTGGCTTCCGTTGAAAACCCGGAAACCGTCGCACTTACAACTATAACAAAGGAGGATTTCCTTCACGCCATCAGCACACAAAAATAATCAACCTAAAAAACAACAATATTATGAGAAAGCTCAAAATCCTATCGAAACTGACTTTGATTTTAATGGTGGTTCTCATCATTTCATGCCAGAAAAAAACTACTGACGATTCACAGAATCCCGTTACAAGCGGGGGCGATGTGAGCACGACAAACCTGGTTATTTCACCCAATGTGTTTGTGATCAATGATTCAGTAATGAAGTTTGACCATTACGGAAGTGATGAGGCAAACGGGAAATACCAATATTATTGCCCGAACCTTGTTCCCCCGGTAAGCATAGGTGCGATCCTGATCGACACCCTCAACGGAGGCATGATAAGGAAAGTGACGGATAAAACCGTTGATAACAATTATATCACCTTTCAAACCACCCAGGCCCTGCTTTCGGATGTTTTTGAATCAGGTGAACTTTCATTTACCCTCGACCCCGGTCCTGCAGCTTCAAAACTGAAATCGGGGAACAGTGAAAAAACCCTTGTTTACAAGGAAAAAAGCGCATCCTACAGCGAAGGGGTGACCTCCCCCAATAAGGTGGATTATAATTTCGATTCGGAAGTTGCGGCAGATGTCACACTTACCGGCAGTTTTCATACTGAGCCCAGGGTCCATTTTGACTTTGTTTTCAGCAAGGAAAAAGGAGTTGAAAAGTTCAGCTGCGACCTTGCCGAGACCAAACTGGTCCTTCAGTCGACGCTTACACTTAATGCCGGCGGTTCAGCCCAGTATTCCATTGGAAAGGAACTTTGCAAGATAGAAAGGACTGCCATGTTCTGGGTTTATGGTGTTCCTGTTCCAATGAACATGGAATTCCTGATGACAGCCATCGGATATGTCAACTTCGAGGAGGCTGCCAGTTTCCCGCTGACCTGCACCAATACAACCATCCTGGGATACGGGGTCACATTTGAGAATGGCCAGACTACTTATACCACGGGTTTTACAAATAGCACCGCAGCTTCGGGGGTCCCTTCCTTCAATGCAAAAGGCCAGGTGTTGCTATCAATTGTTCCACAGATCACCATACAGTTTTACGGAGTACTTTCGAATGTGATCAAACCGAAACCTTATGTTGATCTTTCGGCAAAGTACACCAATGTTGGGGGAACCCAGCAGATGTGCGCGGAAATTGACGGAGGGATTGACCTGGGGTTAGGCATCAGCGCCGGCCTCTTCGGCGTTGAGCTGTTCAACCTTTCAAAGGATTTTAATGTGGCCAAGTCGGTCCTTTGGAAAAGCCTGGAGGGATGCGACATACCGAAAGTGACAATTTCGGGACCGGGATATTCACCTGGCTCCCATGAGTGTGAAATATATTTTATTCCTACAACAGTTACCATGAATGTGGATGATCCGGGACATCTGCTCGGACCGGGAACGGTATTGTATTCCATATACAGTTTTCATGTTCCCGGCGGGATCGGTAATACAGGGACTATTCACAAGGACTGGGTTGATCTTACAGTGAACGGGAACCAGCTGAGCTATAATATCTGCATCCGCTGGGAAGATGCCGATTACGTGGAGCAGAATGTTTACCTGAAGCTTCCCGACGGAACCCAGAGCAATGTAGCGAGCATATTGATCCAGAAGGGTGGAATAAAGAGCGGGAGTGGTATGAAGCTTAAACCTGCAATCTTATAAGCAAAATTTTACAAAAAAAACAATAGACAATCATTGTAATATCCAAGAGCATGAAAACAAGAATCCTGTCAATCCTTATGGCTGCAGTGATTATACCGGCCCTCATACTGATGCCTTCCTGCAAATCATCAAAACCCGCCAGTGTAAAAAAACAAGGCGAAAAAGTCATTGAAGTTCTTTGCACGGGACCCGAATACCAGAGCGATAAAAACCATCTCCGCGCTAGCAGCATAGGGGAAAGCATGGATGAGATGGTCTCAAAGGACAAAGCCCTGAGCGCAGCACGTGCCCAGATTGCCGCTTCGGTAAGCACATTGCTGAAAGGCGTTGCCGACAATTATGTAAAACAATCGGGGGTCAATAACAAGGAGATCCTTTACACCCGCTATGAAAAACTGAACCGGGAAGTGGTGGACCAGGAAGTTGTTGGCACGAAGATCATCTGTGAAAAAGTGACCAAAACGTCTTCCGGAAACTACAAGACATATTTAGCCATAGAACTGAATGCCGCTGACCTGCTCGAGGTGTTGAACAAGAAAATAATTGGGGATGAGCAGCTCAGGACGGATTATTACTATGAAAAATTCAAAAAGACCTTTGATGAGGAGATGAATAAGGTAGGCGGGAAGTAATGATAACAGGCAACCATCCTAAGATTAAGACAATGAAAAAACCTACAATGATCTTGGCTTTCCTGTTGGCGATGTTTGCCGTGTTCGCTCAGAACGCCGCCCACAACACATCAGATATAAAGGGTAATGAAGCAGCAAAAACCTACGACCGCAATTCCCTTACGGTCCTCATGCTGAATTTTTCGGGCGAAAGGTATATGGGAGAACTTAAAAATGTGTTCACCAATTTTCATATCCCTGATAAATTCAACGACAATATGGTGGCCACAAGATTTATCGATTCACCATATCGTCATGCAGCCCCCGTAAACCAGGGTTATAGCTTTACGGGTCCGGGTTCACAGGGCCACAGCCAGGAGATCGGTAACCTTATTGTAAACGGCAAAGTCAGCCAGGAGATCATCGCAAAATGGTTCGGTAAAAAACCCGATGGTACATACTCCGATGAAGTGCTTAAGCAAAGGGGGCTTTACAACGCCAAGGACGGAGACGTAATGATTGCCAATGCAAGTTCATCCTCAGGTAGGATCTCCGACCAGGGCGAACGCATGTTAGGCCGGAGCTTTATCGTGGTCATGGATTATGACTGGGTAAGGAGCGTGCCCGAAATTCTCTCAGGCAGCGACGATAAAAGCAGGGCTATGGCTGCTTCGTATAAGGACAGGAACGGTTTTGCCGCAGAGGGGCAGGCATACATCTTCCAGCTCATCTGGAATGATTCGGTGCAGGCGGTGTTTTATAAGGATTTCTGGGCTTCAGGCACTGACGACCCCCAGGTCGTTGCCTCACGCAACAAGGCCTTTAACGAAGCCCGTTTTGACGTGAGGTTCATTATGTCGGTGACTGTGGATGGAGACGGGACCCAGCCCAACGCGGAAACCTTTCTCGGAAAATTCTCGAAGCCGAAAAGCAGTGATGAGCTTTTTGAACAGATGGTCTATTCCAGCATTGATAATGCAGTTAACAAGATCGAGAAGAAAGTTGAGGATTTCAGGGTCAAGGTCCCCATTGCGGAAGTGCATCCCATCCGTGTAAAAATAGGGCGCAAGGAAGGTCTCAGGGTCGACCACCGGTATTATGTTTATGAAGCGGTGCAGACCGGTGAGGGAATCAAGATGAAACGCAGGGGCGTAATCCGTGCAACCAGTAAAATAGCCGATAACCGTGAAGTTGCAAGCGGAGCCTCATCCGAAGGGATGATGTCGAAATTTTACCAGGTTGCAGGGCGCAGGTTGGATGTGGGGATGAGGCTGCAGCAGCGCAATGATGTTGGGCTCGGGATTAACCTGGGCGGGTTTACGCAAACAACCGATTTCTCGAATTTCATGATCAGCGGGGGAATCGAATACAACATTTCACCCCTGCTCTCGCATATAATCCGGCGCATTCCACATTCTATAAAGCTTGGGATCGATTTCAGCTACGGCACACCGAAATATGCCATAGATTATACCACTATGCTTCCGGGTTTCAATCCTTCCGCTTCAACGCCGACGGCCTCGACCAGGCTTTGCCTTACTACCACCCGCTGGAGTTTCAGCCTTTCAAAGGACTTCCATTTTTTCAGGGTAATGAGGTTCAGCCCATTTATAGGGTATGCCATGGAAACGTCAAAATTCAGCCAGGACATGATTTATTATTACCAGTACGACCAGTCGACAGGCATTGCAAAGTATAATGCAATAAAGAAGGACACCACTTATGCAAAGATCAATTTCTTCACTGTTGGCGCGAAACTTGGGATCAACATCACAAGCTGGATGCAGCTGATGATCTGGTTCAATGCCCTTGGACCCGATTACAAGAATTATGATGCAGGGAGCAAAATGCCGGCGATAAAGAACAACTGGATGGAAACCGGGGCCTACCTGCATTTCGAATTTTAACGGATAAAAAGAAAATAATTTACGATTGGACGATCTTGGAGTTACGATTGAATTGTGAGATTGAAGATTGACGATTAAAATATTAAATTCATAAACCGTACATAAATAATGTCAATGAAATCGTAACACGTCCAATCGAAACTTAAAGCAGGCTCGTCCATTCGTAAATCAAACACCATAATCCTGGAACTATGAGAACCTTAAAAATATTTTTTCTTTTTTGCCTGATGGCTTTGGCCTGTACAATGACCAGGGCCCAGTCGAAAAGCAAGAAACAGCTTGCAGGGTATACCATTGACAATTATGAAGTGGAATGCGTGGGAGTGGGAAAAGAAGGGACCAAACTCTGGAAAGTCTGGGGTTATGGAAAGAAACCAGATGCGGCAATTCTCCAGGCCAAGCGTAACGCCGTGCATGCCGCAATCTTCAAAGGGGTGTATGCGGGCAAATGCCCTAAAACAGAGCCCCTGCTGACTGATCCCGGTATCGAAGAAAAAAACCCGGATTATTTCGACGTTTTTTTCGAAAATGGAGGGAAGTATCTCGATTTTGTTGCCCTCAGCGGAGACGGTATGGAAGAAAGGGTCAAGGTTGGTAAACAGTACAAGGTGGCAATAGTAGTTTCAGTGATGTATTCCCAGCTCCGCAAGGAACTGGAAAATGCAGGCATTGTGAAATCAATGAATAATGGTTTTTAAATCCTGAAATATGAAAAAGATACTTGCACTGATCCTTATCGCTGTATTGCCCGCAGCCTTATACCCACAGGCCAAAAAACCTACCATCATGGTAATGCCCAGTGATGCCTGGTGCCAGAAGAATGGGTTTATGACCATTTATGATAACCAGGGAACTCAGCAGTCGGTCCCGGATTATAAAAAGGCATTGCAAAACGACCCCGATCTTCTGCTGGTCATTGGCAAAATAAATACCCTGATGACCGACCGCGGGTTTCCCCTGAAAAATCTTGAGTCGGTGATAAGGATAAACGAGAACCAGGCGGCCCAGGACAATGTAAGAACAAGCAAGGCAGGTTCTTCACTTGCCGAGAGCCCTTTGGATAAGCTGAAAAAAGCAGCCAGGGCCGATATCATCATGTACCTGACATACACGATAAACCAGACAGGGCCTAAAAAATCGGTAACCTTCAATTTACAGGGCATAGACGCTTATACCGGGAAGCAGATAGCAGGGGCCCAGGGCACAGGCGAGCCTTCCTTCTCGGCAGAACTTCCCTCATTGCTTGAAGAAGCCGTTTTGGCCCATCTTGATAATTTCAATGTTCAGCTTCAGAAACATTTTGATGACCTTTTTGCCAATGGCCGCGAGATCACTATCAGGGTGCAGGTATGGGATAATGGCTCAGGGACCGACCTCGAAACAGAATATGGCGGTAAGGAACTCAATGAGATCATTGATGCATGGATGTCGGCAAATACGGTAAAAGGAAGGTTCAGCAAATCGGAGTCAAGCGAAAATTATATGTTCTTCGAACAGGTCCGCATCCCTCTGTATAATGATTCAGGAAAGTCACAGGATGCAAAGGATTTTGTTCAGCTGCTGCGTAAATTCCTGAAAGACCCTCCTTATAACATCAGCTGTAAAGCCGACATGAATGGCCTGGGCGCGGGCCTGCTTTATATCGGAGAAAAATAAAAATCAAACCCTCATGAGAAAGATCACCCTGATGATATTGATGGCAGCCGGATTTGCTGTCATGCAATTACAAGCCCAGAATACCCTTGGCAAGACCAAGGACCTGGGAAGGATCTCACTTACTCCCGTCGTTTCCGATGAGATCACGATATTGCCTGCGGAGGCAAAAAGCTTCCTCGTGAATAAGCTTCAGCAGATAGCAACACTCAACGGGCCGGGAGGCCAAACGCATAACCCATGGTTCGTGATCACAGTAAACGTGGCTTTGCTTACCAAAGACATAGTCGCCGGCCCCCCGCAGATGATCGCCCAGGACCTTGAATTCACCTTCTTTATCGCAGATTACCGTCAAAAAACTGTGCTCAGCACTGCAAGCATTTCTGTAAAAGGCGTGGGAACCAACGAAACCAAGGCATTCATAGAAGCCATTAAAAATATCAAACCGACCAATCCGGAGCTTAAACAATTCGTGGAGAACGGGAAAAACAAGATCGTTGAATTCTATAATTCGCATTGTGATTTTATTATTGCCGATGCCGAATCAAAAATTTCACAAAAGCAATACCAGGAAGCAATTTATGCGCTAACTTCAGTGCCCGAAATTTGCAAGGATTGCTACATGAAAGTGACCGGAATGGTCGGGCCGGTTTATAAGCTGTACATTAACAACCAGTGCAGGACCTTGCTAAACCAGGCACAGAATGCATGGATGTCGGAACAGAACAGCTCCGGCGCGGGATCAGCGGCAAGATATCTTGCTGCCATTGATCCGGAGGCGGCTTGTTACAGTGAAGCAAAGCAGTTTATGGCACAGCTGGCACAAAAGGTTTTAGAGGATGAAAAACGCGACATTGCCTGGACAATGAAAGTTCACGACGACAATGTGGACCTCGAAAGGCAAAGGATAGAGGCGGCACGTGCTGTAGGTATCGCTTACGGAGAAAACCAGCCTCAGCAGGTATATAATTTCAAAGGATGGCTTTGGTAACAAATCCTTTTTAAAACATACAAAACATGAAAAGATCACTTACAAGGGTAATTGCTTTGCTCCTGCTGATGATAACAGCTTCACCCTGTTTGATGGCACAGGAAAAAGTAATGGAGAAGAGCGGAAAGAAACCTGCCTGGGTGAATACTGTTGAGAAAGGTTATATCATTGAAATGGGGAAAGGGCTTACGGCCGATGAAGCGAAGGACAAGGCCATGGAAAAGATCAGGGAATCCATCATCAGGTCGGTGGCGGAGCAGATTACGGCCACTGCATCTCAAAGCACCGTTGAAACAAGGACAGGAAATAATTTTCAGCTTACAGCCGACTATAAGTCAGCTATCCTTACCCGCACCGCAACCCTGCCTTTTGTAAAAGGGATATCGGCCAGCAAGGCAGAGGATTTTTACTGGGAGAAGATCAGTGATAAAAAATCAGGAGCTGTCTGGGTCAACTATCATATCAAATATCCCTTTTCGGAAGCCGAACTCGGGATGATCATCATGGATTTTGAGAAAGAACAGAAAGAAAAAGAAATGGCTGTAATGGGACTCTCGCAGGTTCCCGCTCAAAGCTACAACCTGGACGAGATCGTACAGAAATACCGTGAATTGCTCAGCCTCCTGCCCGGACTCGAAGAACCTGTAAAAGGGGCGGCCATGCTTTGCCTTGCAAAATACCAGGGATTATTGAAGTCAGTTTCTTTTAAAACTGTTTCGGCGGTACCCGGGAAGATTGCATACATCCTGACCTCAGGGGGGAAGACCTATCGTTACACTTCCAAACCCCTTATCAGATCAAACTGTGCCGGCTCGCTTTCATTCACCTCATCCGCCGACACCAATAAAATAAGCTATGAGTATAACGGCTGTTATGAAAGCCAGCCGAATAAGATCATGGTAGAATACGAGTTTGAAGATATAGCCGTAAAAAATGAATTCCCTTTTGACATCAATGCAGGCAAGGTGGATTTTTCAATCGTCGACGGGTTCCGTTTAACCGAAGAAGATGGGGATTCTTTATACATAAGGCAGTGTACCCTTGGCTTCAGTATCAATTCAAAGTACATGACAGGCTTCACCATAAAGAGCGTTAAACTTGAGTTTTCAGGAGGAGGACCTGCGACTTTCGACGGGCTTGATCTTAAAGTGAGCGGGAAAGGGATACGGTCGCTTAGCGCTGAGGGGCATATGAGCCTCAGGAGAAACAGGATAGCGTCAAGGCAGGGAATGCCCGAAATGGTCTCGGGAAGTATTCAATATGTGAATCTTGCGACAGGGGCGACAGGGATTTTGAAATTCTACAGTGAAAAAGTAAGTTTATACCTTCAGCAAAATTGATGTTTTGCCTGGAAGATGCTGAGGTTTTTAATACATTCGCAGGGTTAATTCACCCCGGATTATAATTCGAAAAAGCATTCTTCCATGATAAAAAGATCGTTATTATTGTTACTTGGCCTATATTTGATGGCCGGCAGTATTTCGGCACAGGATAAGGATTTCAGGCTTCCTGCCGTACCTCTTGTGACTAACAATCCCTACTTCAGCATCTGGAGCTTCAGCAATCATCCGGGTGAGGACTGGCCAAGACACTGGACAGGCAGCGTTCAGGCCATGGCGTGTTTTGCAAAGATCGATGGCAAGGATTACCGGCTGCTCGGGCATACCCACAGAGCTGTCCCGGTTATGGCCCTGAAGAACACAGAGGTATTGCCTACCCGCACAATATATACCTTCGAAGAAGCAGGGATCAGGATCCGGCTGGGTTTTACAAGTCCTTTGCTGGCGGATGACATGGTGTTGCTTTCCGAACCGTTAACCTATGTGAGCTGGAAGATGGAGGCTATTGACGGGAAAGTTCATCAGCTGAAAGTTTATTTTGATGTTTCGGCTGAACTGGTTGTAAATTCCAATGAGCAGGCGGTTAGCTGGTCAAGACCCAGGATCGCAGGGCTGGAGATAATGCAGATGGGGACTGTTGCCCAGGATGTTTTGAAAAAATCGGGTGATGACCTCAGGATAGACTGGGGTTACCTTTATATGGTATCGCCTGCTTCACAGCATGTTGCGGATGTGATCTGTGGAGCCGAAACTGCCAGGAAGTCCTTCTTGGGCAATACAGGGGATTTTCCTGATGACGACCTGAGGATGCCCAGGGCTACAAGTGATGACTGGCCGGTGATGGCATCGGTGTTTTCGCTGGATTCCCTCAGCAGCCAGGTTGATAAATTTGTACTTCTTGCTTATGACGAAGGGTTCCGTACCGAATTCCTCAACCGGAAACTTTTACCCTACTGGAAATCGCAGGGAATATCCACTTCTCAGATGTTAAAGGAAGCAGTGAGGGATTATCCTGAAATCAATGAACGTTGTGTTAAGTTCGACGAACGGATGATGAAATCCCTGCTGCAGGCCGGGGGTAAGGCCTATTGCGATATTGCAGTCCCGGCTTACAGGCAGTCACTGGCGGCCTGCTCACTGGCAGGCGACATGGACGGGACACCGATGTATTTTCCCAAGGAGAATTTCAGTAATGGCTGTATATCTACTGTGGATGTCATTTA
>Ga0316226_1001219_pt1 | contig 28886 bp, 24 predicted proteins | sample TBH18017metaG_FD_206009 | JGI IMG/M metagenome (GOLD analysis project Ga0316226, IMG submission 206009) | Freshwater microbial communities from Trout Bog Lake, Wisconsin, USA - TBH18017 | ecosystem: Environmental > Aquatic > Freshwater > Lake > Hypolimnion/Profundal zone | place: USA: Wisconsin...
TGCCAGCCAGCCCAAGACTCCGGAATCGAAGCCTGAGATAAAGGACGATCTGAAATCCCTTCCCATGCCGGAAGTGGAAAAAAAACTGGGATCGTCGCCGGAAGGTCTCACTCAAGCCGAGGCGCAGAAACGGCTGACGCAATATGGCCCCAATGAGCTTGCCGAAAAAAAGACGAATCTCTTTCTGAAATTCCTCTCCTATTTTTGGGGCCCCATCCCGTGGATGATAGAAGTGGCGGTGATTCTTTCGGGCGTGGTCCGGCACTGGCCGGATTTCTTCATCATCCTTCTCCTGCTCGCGGCCAACGCCGTGGTCGGGTTCTGGGAAGAACACACGGCGGGCAACGCCATCGAGGCCCTCAAGGCCAAACTGGCGATCAAGGCCAGGGTGAAACGCGACGGGAAGTGGATCAACCCGCCCGCCCGCGAGTTGGTGCCTGGCGATGTCATTCGGATGCGCCTGGGCGACATTGTGCCGGCGGATGCGCGCCTGTTGGACGGCGACCCGGTGGAGGTGGATCAGTCCGCGCTGACCGGAGAGTCGTTGCCCGCGGAGCGCAAATCCGGCGAGGCGGTCTTTTCCGGCTCAATCATCCGCCAGGGCGAAATTGGCGCCATGGTTTATGCCACGGGGGCAAATACATACTTTGGCAAGACGGCGTCACTCGTGCAAGAGGCGCGCACTGTCAGCCACTTTCAAAAAGCGGTGCTCAAGATCGGCAATTACCTGATCATCCTTGCGGTGGCGATGGTGGCCGTGATTATTACGTTTGCTATCTGCCGCGGCGACGCGATCCTCACCACGCTGCAATTTGCCTTGGTGCTCACCGTGGCCGCGATTCCCGTGGCGATGCCGACGGTGTTGTCGGTAACGATGGCCGTCGGCGCGCGCCTGCTGGCCAAGAAACAGGCCATAGTGAGCAAGCTCGTAGCCATCGAGGAGTTGGCGGGCGTGGACGTGCTCTGCGCGGACAAGACCGGCACCCTGACGCAGAACAAACTGACGCTGGGTGATCCATTCAGCGTGAACAATGTCCCCGCCGATCAAGTGATCCTCAATGGCGCGCTGGCGTCGCGCGCGGACAATAACGACACGATTGATCTGGCCGTTCTGGGAGGACTGAAAGACAAAGAGGCATTGAAGGCTTTCGAAGTGGTTCATTTCCAGCCATTTGATCCGGTGCATAAACGCACCGAGGCCGCCGTCAAATCCAAGGACGGAAAGACATTCAAAGTAACAAAGGGCGCGCCGCAGGTGATTTTAACACTGTCGGCCAATGCCGGGCAGGTGAAGCCCGCCGTCGGGAAAGCCGTCAACGAATTCGCCGCGCGCGGCTTTCGGTCCTTGGGCGTGGCGCGGGCCGGCGAAGACGGCCAATGGCAGTTTTTAGGCGTGCTGCCTCTGTTCGATCCTCCGCGCGAAGACGCCAAGGCCACCATTGCGACTGCGCTTCAGATGGGCGTCAAGGTTAAGATGGTTACGGGCGACGCGCTCGCCATCGCCAAAGAAACCGCCAAGAAACTGGACATGGGCGCGAATATTCTCGATGCCGCCAGTCTTGGCGACTCGAAAAAGCAGGAGACCACGGACATGGCGGAGTCCATCGAAAAGGCCGACGGTTTCGCGCAAGTGTTCCCCGAACACAAATTCCACATTGTGGATGTCCTGCAAAAGCGCGGCCACATCGTCGGCATGACCGGCGACGGTGTCAACGACGCCCCCGCGCTGAAGAAAGCCGACTGCGGGATTGCCGTTTCGGGCGCGACCGACGCGGCGCGCGCGGCGGCGGCCATCGTGCTGATGACGCCCGGTTTGTCCGTGATTATTGACGCGATCAAGGAGAGCCGGCGCATTTTCCAGCGGATGAACAGCTACGCGATATACCGCATTGCCGAAACGCAGCGCGTGCTCTTCTTCATGACACTGGCGATCCTGATCTTTAACTTTTATCCATTGACGGCCGTGATGATCGTCATGCTGGCTTTGCTCAACGACGGCGCCATCCTCTCCATTGCGTACGACAACGTTCATTACAAGGACCAGCCTGAGGCATGGAACATGCGCATGGTGCTGGGAATTTCCACGGTGCTGGGCATCATTGGGGTCGTTTCCGCCTTCGGCTTGTTTTATCTTGGCGAGCGTGTTTTTCATCTTGACCGCGCCCACATCCAGACGCTGATGTATCTGAAGTTGTCCGTGGCGGGACATCTGACGATTTTTCTCACGCGCACCCGCGGCCCATTCTGGTCCATACGCCCCGCGAAAGTTTTGTGGGTCGCGGTGCTTGGCACGCAAATCGTGGCGACGTTGATCGCGGTTTATGGATTGTTTATGACGCCCCTCGGCTGGGGTTGGGCCGGGTTCGTGTGGGGCTACGCGCTGCTATGGTTCCTCGTGAATGACCGCATCAAATTGCTCGCGTACCGGCTGTTTGACCCAGTCAAAACTAAGTAGAACACCCCATAGCGCCGCCCATGTTTCCAGAATTATTCTATGACGCATGAAAATAATAATTGGAATCGGGTTGGAGATTGCGCTGTTGGCGGCCATGACTGGATGCGTGGGGGGATACGTCGGCGTGGACGGAGGTTACGGCGGCACGGTGGTTGTGCCGGTGGTTGATCCGCTTTTTGGCGTCGGCTTCTATGATAGAGGGGGCGACGCGCGTGGTTATAGTCATCGCGGCTCCGCAAGTCGCGCGGTGGCGCACCCGGGCGGCGGGGGGGGAAGAGGCGGAGGAGGAAAGCGGTGAACCCAACAAACTCATTTGACAAAAACAGACTTGATGAATCTATGAAACATTCGAATCCATTCACATATTTTTCCAGATTATCCGCAATCGCGCTTTTCGCGGGCGTCTGGGGTGTCTTGTCGGCGGGCCTTCATGCGGCGGAGCAGCAAGAAGCGCCGCGAAAGCCAGCGGTCGCGCAACGGTTGTTCGCGTCGCCGGATGATGCCGTAAAGGCCTTGCAGACCGCCGCCGAAGCCAAAGATAAAACGGCTCTGGGCGAAATTTTCGGCCCGCAGTACTCGGAACTTGCCACCGGCGACGCAACGCAGGACGCGAACAACGCGCAAAGGTTCGCCGCGGTGATGGCGCAAAGATGCCGCCTTGTGCAGGAGGGGGAGGATAAAATCACGCTTGAGGTTGGCACAAACAACTGGCCGATGCCCATTCCACTGGTAAAAGCGGACGGGCAATGGCATTTCGACACGGCGGCGGGCAAGGAGGAGATCATTAATCGGCACATCGGGAAGAATGAACTCCACGCCATCGGCGTTTGCCGGGCTTACGTGATCGCGCAACGGCAGTACGCCAGCGTGAACGCGGGCCAGGAAGCGTCGTACGCGCTGAAATTCAAAAGCGCGCCCGGCAAGAAGGACGGCCTCTACTGGCCGTCGGTGGAGAACGAACCGGCCAGCCCATTCGGGCCTTTGGTGGCGGAAGCTCATGCCGAAGGCTATGTCAAGCATAATGGCTCCGGGCCGCAGCCGTTTCACGGTTATTATTTCAGAATTCTGACGGGGCAGGGGGGGGCTGCCCCAGGCGGGAAGAAGAGTTACATGAGCCAGGGCTTGTTGGCGGGAGGATACGCGCTGGTCGCTTATCCCGAGCATTGGGACCAGTCGGGCATCATGACCTTTATTGTCAATCAGGACGGCAAGATTTTTGAGCGAAACCTGGGCGAAAAGACTTCCCGGATCGCGGGGGCAATGAAGGAATACAATCCAGACAGCCAATGGACGCCGGCGCAGGACGAGGGAGTGCCTGGCGCAGTGTCCGAGAAATAACAGCCGGCTGGCGGATGCGCCGTTGCCCAACTCATTCTGAATTTATGAAGCACAATAAATACTCCAAGGACCTGAAACAAAAACCGGCAGAAATGAATTGGACGCCTTCACCGGACGAAGTGGCCAGAAAGGCGTACTTCAGTTATGTGAACCAGGGTTCGCAGCCCGGGCGCGAGGTGCAGCACTGGCTGGAAGCCGAGGCGGAATTGATCGCCGAACGCAACCGCACTCGTGCTCACGAGTTCCACAACCGGACATGACACAAACAAGTTCGAAGACAAATCCACTTGCGGGAAAGCCGGCGACGCCGGGGATGCTGGTCAACGTGCCCAGGCTCATCACGGCTTACTACGCTGACACTCCCGACCCCAGGGTGCCCGCGCAACGCGTGGCTTTCGGCACGTCCGGCCATCGCGGCACGGCTTTTGACAGGTCTTTCAATGAGGGGCACATCCTCGCGATCACCCAGGCGATTTGCCTGTATCGCGCGCGGAAAAAAATCACCGGCCCGCTGTTTCTCGGCATGGACACGCACGCGCTTTCCGTTCCAGCCTGCGCCACCGCGCTTGAGGTCCTGGCGGCAAATGGCGTCGAGGTGATCCTGGCCGAAGGGGACGAATACACGCCGACCCCGGTGATTTCTCATGCGATCCTGACTTGCAATCGCGGCAGGAAGACCGGGGTGGCCGATGGCATTGTTGTCACGCCATCGCACAATCCGCCGCGTGACGGCGGCTTTAAATATAATCCTCCCAATGGCGGGCCGGCGGACAACATCGTCACCAGTTGGATTGAGGCGAAGGCGAATGCGTTCCTCGAAACCCGGCTTAAAGGGGTAAAACGGATTCCTCACGAGCAAGCTTTGCGCGCGCCCACGACGCTCCGGCGCGACTATCTCAGCGCTTACATTGCCGACCTCGGCAACGTGGTTGACATGGAGGTCATCCGCGATTCGAAGCTCCGGCTCGGTGTTGATCCCCTTGGTGGAGCCGGCGTCCATTATTGGGGACGCATCGCCGAACGCCATGGTTTGAATCTTGCCGTGGTCAATGACGCGGTTGATCCCACCTTCCGATTTATGACCGTGGACTGGGATGGCCAGATACGGATGGATCCTTCCTCGCCGTTTGCGATGCGGCGATTGATCGGGATGAAGGACCATTTTGATCTCTCCTTCGCATGCGATACGGACCATGACCGGCACGGCATTGTCACCAAGAGCGAAGGACTGCTGCCGCCCAACCATTACCTTTCCGCTGCCATCTACCACCTTTTCCAACACCGGCCAAAATGGAGCAAATCAGCGGCCGTTGGCAAAACGGTGGTGAGCAGCCAGATGATGGACTGCGTCGCCGCGAAGCTTGGCCGGAAGCTCTTCGAGGTCCCGGTTGGCTTCAAATGGTTCGTGGATGGTTTGTTCGACGGTTCGCTGGGTTTTGGCGGCGAGGAAAGCGCGGGCGCCTCGTTTCTTCGTCTGGATGGCAGTGTTTGGACGACGGACAAAGATGGATTTATTCCGGCGCTGCTTGCGGCGGAGATCACTGCCCGGATGGGCCGCGATCCCGGCGAAATCTACCGCGAACTCACGCGCGAGTTTGGCGAGCCTGTCTATGAACGCGTTGAGGCGCCGGCCAATCCAGATCAAAAGGCATTGCTGGCAAAACTCTCGTCCAGCCAGATCAAGACCACCGAGTTGGCGGGCGAAGAAATTCAGGCCGTCCTGACCCATGCGCCGGGCAACCGCGCTCCCATCGGCGGGTTGAAAGTGGCGGCCCGGAGCGGATGGTTCGCGGCGCGTCCGTCCGGGACGGAAGACATTTACAAAATCTACGCGGAGAGTTTCCAGGGGGCGGAACATCTGCGCCGCATACTCGAAGAAGCACGGACGATTGTCAGCGACGCCCTGGCGCCGCCGCGCGCCATCAAATCTTCATCAGCAGACAATCAGCGAAGCCGGGGAAGAGTGGCGCAACGAGAGAAACCCGAGCTGACGCACTCGAAAATACGGTCAAGCAAAAATTTTAAGGAGAAACAATGAGCGAACAAACACCTGCCGGCAAGCCGATCCACGGTCATTGCACCAAAGACGTCCGGGGATACAATTCCCTGGCGGAACTGGCCCTGGATATGCGTTGGTCCTGGAATCACGCCACCGACCAAGTGTGGCGGCAGCTTGATCCTGAGCTGTGGGAAATGACTCAAAACCCCTGGGTTGTCCTGCAAACGGTCTCGCCGGGGAAACTCGAGCGCGTTCTGGCCAACCCCGCCTTCCGCAAGAACATGGATGACCTGCTGCAAGCCAGGCGTCAGGCGGCGGAGGTCCCGGCGTGGTTTCAGAAAAATCATCCACAGGCTCCTTTAACCTGCGTCGCGTATTTCAGCATGGAATTCATGTTGAGCGAAGCTCTCCCCATTTACTCCGGCGGGCTGGGCAACGTGGCTGGCGATCAACTCAAAGCCGCCAGCGACCTGGGCGTCCCGGTGGTCGGCGTGGGGCTTCTCTACCAACAAGGCTATTTTCGACAGGTGATTGACAGTAACGGAGCGCAACAGGCTCTTTACCCGTACAACGACCCCGGACAGTTGCCGATTACGCCGTTGCGCCAGCCGAACGGCGAGTGGTTGCGGTTGGAGATCGCATTGCCCGGTTACTCGGTCTGGCTGCGCGCCTGGCAGGTCCAGGTCGGCAGAGTGAAACTTTATCTCCTGGACAGCAATGACGCCGCAAACTTCCCCGCGCATCGGGGAATCACGAGCGAACTGTACGGGGGCGGGCCGGAGTTGCGCCTCAAGCAGGAACTGCTCCTCGGAATCGGCGGATGGCGACTGCTCCGCGCGCTGGGAATCCAGCCGGACGTCTGTCACCTCAATGAAGGACACGCTGCTTTCGCCGTTCTGGAGCGCGCCCGCGATTTCATGCAAGAGAACAAGCAGCCCTTTGAAATCGCGCTGGCGGCCACGCGGGCGGGAAACCTCTTCACCACCCACACCGCGGTCGCCGCCGGATTTGATCGGTTCGCCCCGGCTCTCATCGAACAATACCTCGGCCGGTACGCAAAGGAAAAGATCGGCATTTCTGTCCGTGATTTGATGGCCCTGGGCCGCCAGAATCCAAACGACTCTTCGGAGAGTTTCAACATGGCCTATCTGGCCATCCGCGGGAGCGGATCGGTGAATGCCGTGAGTCGCTTGCATGGGATAGTCAGCCGGCGCCTGTTTCAGCCTCTCTTTCCGCACTGGCCCGCGAACGAAGTGCCCATCGGGCATGTGACCAACGGGGTTCACATGCCGACCTGGGACTCGGCGGCGGCCGACGACCTTTGGACGAAGGCTTGTGGCAAAGACCGCTGGCTGGGGACAAGGGAAAACCTGGAACAGGACATCCGCCGCGTCTCCGACGCCGACCTCTGGCAGTTTCGCACGACCACCAGCAAGTCGCTGGTTGACTACGCTCGCCAGCGTCTGGCCCGGCACTTTGCCGCCGCCGGGGCGTCCGCCGAAACGGTTGAGGAGGCAAGGCATATCTTCGATCCCAACGCGTTGACACTGGGCTTTGCGCGGCGATTCGCGACCTACAAACGACCCAACCTGCTGTTGCACGATCCTGACCGGCTGCTGCGCCTGTTATCCAATCCTCAACGTCCGGTGCAACTCATCATCGCTGGCAAAGCCCATCCTGCAGATCACGCGGGACAAGCTCTGATCCAGAAATGGATACAGTTCATTCGCCGGCCGGAGGTTCGGCCCCACGCGATCTTCCTCAGTGACTACGACATGCAGTTGACCGAGCGCCTCGCGCAGGGGGTGGATGTTTGGCTGAACACGCCGCGACGGCCCTGGGAGGCGTGCGGAACGAGCGGCATGAAGGTGCTCGTCAACGGCGGCATCAATCTTTCAGAATTGGATGGCTGGTGGGCCGAAGCCTATGTCCCGGCATTGGGCTGGGCTTTGGGGGATGGCCAGGAGCATGGCAATGATCCGGCTTGGGACGCCGCCGAAGCGGAAATGCTCTACCAGTCTCTCGAACACAAGGTGGTCCCCGATTTCTATAACCGGGATGCCCGGGGCATCCCAACCGCCTGGGTGGCGCGGATGCGGGAAAGCATGGCGCAATTGACACCGCGCTTCTCAGCCGACCGCACGGTGCGTGAATACACCGGGCAACACTACCTCCCGGCCGCTGTTGCTTATCATGGGCGCATGGCCAATAAAGGCGCAAGCACCAGGCAAATGGCAGATTGGCGCCACAGTCTGGAACAGAAATGGGGCGCGCTGCGCTTCGGCGAAGCGAAGGTGGAAACGAAAGGTCAGCAGCACGTCTTTGACGTTCAAGTTTATCTCAATGACCTCGACCCCAAGGCGGTGCAAGTCGAGCTTTATGCCGACGGTGTCAACGGAGGCAGCCCGGTGCGACAGGAGATGAAGAACGTCCGCCCACTGGCCGGCGCGTTTGGCGGCTATGTTTTCAGCGCATCGGTGTCCGCGGCCCGCCCGCCAGGAGACTACACGGCTCGAGTCATTCCGCACTGCGACGGCGTTGCTGTTCCTTTGGAATCCAGTTGCATCTTATGGCAACGATGATCTTTCCACTTCCTCCATAGCTTGGCGGCGGCGGATGTTATTTGCGCGAAGAACAAACCGCCTTAAATCCTGTTTTAAACGTCTTTTGGGGCGGAGACGTCCGAAAATGGAGATGCGTCCGCCCTGGGGATTCCGGCGGTTTGTCCTTTTCACCCGGGCCGGGTTTCCCTACCTTACGGACGCCCAGAGGGCGTTTATGAATGTTTACGACCAATTGAAATTTAATGCCGACGGCCTGATCCCCGCCATCATCCAGGATAACGAAAATGGCCGGGTGCTGATGATGGCCTGGATGAATCGCGCTTCGCTCGAGGCCACCGTCGCCACCGGAAAAACCCATTTCTGGAGCCGGTCCCGCCAAAAATTCTGGATGAAGGGCGAATCCAGCGGCCATGTCCAGACAGTGCGCGACATCGCCTTCGATTGCGACGGCGACACGCTGCTGATCAAGGTGGATCAAATCGGGGCCGCCTGCCACGAGGGGTATCGGTCGTGCTTTTTCCGGTCGCTGGCAGAGGGGGGCGCGACGGCTCGCGTGACGGAGGCGCGGCTGCAAACGCCCGAGGAAATCTACGGCAAGAAAGGATGAGCGGGAGCCGTGTATTATCCCGAACAACATGAGTTTCTGAAACTGGCCGGCCAGGGCAACCTGATTCCGGTCACGCGCCGCATCCTGGCGGATTTGGAAACGCCGCTCTCGGCCTACCTCAAGATTCGCGGCCAGGGCGAGTCGTTTCTTTGCGAATCGGTCGAAGGCGGCGAGCATATTGGGCGCTACTCGTTTGTCGGCTGCAATCCGCGCGCCGTCATCAAGCAAACCGGCCCGCGCGTCGAGCTGATCGAAAACGGCAGGGTCGTGGAGAGTTTCATCGTCGGCCAGACGGTCAAGGACGGATTGGCGGTGGTCGAGCAAGTCATGGCGCGGTATCAGGCGGTGGCCATACCCGGATTGCCGCGCTTCAGCGGCGGGGCCTTGGGATTCATCGGCTACGAATTCATCCACGATATTGAGCCGGTGGTGCCCCGTCCGCCCGAAGACCCATTGAAGACGCCGGTCCTGTATTTTCTGATCGCCGACGAGTTGCTGGTGTTTGATCGCGTGGCGCAAACGATCACGATTCTGGTCAACGCCGTATTGGGCGGGCGGACGCCGGAGGAGGCTTACGAGGAGGCGACGGGGGAAATCGAGCGCATCGTTTCGCTGCTGGAACAACCGTCCCAACAGGCCGCGGTGGACGTGCCGCGCGAGACGCCGGAAATTCCCTTCACTTCCAATATGACCAGGGAAGCCTTCATGGCGAACGTGGAGCGCGCCAAAAAATACATCACGGCGGGCGACATCATCCAGGTGGTGGGATCGCAGCGATTCTCGATGCCGGTGAAAGCTTCGCCGGTGGATTTGTACCGCGCGGCGCGTTCGATCAACCCCTCGCCCTACATGTTTCTGCTGGAGTTGGGCGGCTTTTCGCTGGTGGGGGCATCGCCGGAACTCCACGTCCGCTGCGAGGATCGGCGGGTGGAAATCCGGCCCATCGCCGGAACGCGACGGCGCGGCCAGACGCCCGAGGAAGACGCGGCGCTGGAAAAGGAATTACTGGCCGACCCCAAGGAGCGGGCGGAACACGTCATGCTGGTGGACCTTGCGCGGAACGACATCGGGCGGGTATGTGATTTTGGCAGCGTGCAGGTAAAGGAATTGATGATCATCGAGCGTTACAGCCACGTCATGCACATTGTATCGGAAGTGGAAGGGCGGCTGGCGGAGGGCCGGACGCCTTATGATTTGATGCGGGCGACGTTTCCGGCCGGGACGTTGAGCGGCGCGCCAAAGATTCGCGCCATGCAAATCATAGCCGAATTGGAGCAAACGGCGCGCGGCCCCTATGGCGGGTGCATGGGATATTTTTCGTTCAACGGCAATCTGGACTGCTGCATCACCATTCGCACCGCGCTGCTCAAGGACGGCAGGGTTTATGTGCAGGCCGGCGGCGGCTGGGTGAATGACTCGACGCCCGAGGGGGAATTTCAAGAGACGGTCAACAAAGCCAAAGCCATGCTCAAGGCGGTGGCGATGTCGGAAAACTTTTCACAGACGCCGGCGAAGTAGAAGCGCGGATGGCATCCTGGCGCGGTTTCAAGATTTTTTTTGTAACCTTCGCGACTGGCGGGGCGTCTGGGATATTACGTATGAAAAATTGGATAACCGTTTCACTTGCCGCCGGAATGCTGGCGGCTTCACCATCCGCGGTTCTGGCGCAGGATTCGACCAACACGGCCCCCAACGCCGCGCAAGGCGCCGTTCAAACCCCAAGCGCGGCCGAAAGAAAGGCTGAACTCCACGACGTTCTGGCCATTCTGGGGATTACCCGGAAAGACTTAAAGCCTCTGACTCGCGAGGAACGCCGGGAAAAAATCAATGCCGCGGCGAAAAACATGATCACGGCATTGGACCAGAAACTGGCCGCCGGCACACTCACCCCCAAGGAGCAATCCGACCTTTCCGTGCTGAAACGATTCATGCACCACCACAAAGCCAACGCGACACCCGGCAGTTAAGCCTGAGACCTGAAATTTGCGCCTTTTTGCGCCGGGGCTGTGCTGGCATCCTGGAAAAATGGAACCAACGGAAGCGGAGTTGATTTCCGAGGCGCGCAAAGGCGATCCGGCCAGCTTCGAACCGCTGGTCAGAAAATACCAGGGGCGCGTTTTTGCCGCGGCGCGGCGCTACGCCCGGCGGGAAAGCGAAGTCGAGGACATCGTTCAGGAAGTCTTCATCAAGGCGTTTCAAAAGCTGGATGGGTTTCGCGGCGAAGCCCCTTTCGAGCATTGGCTGATGCGATTGGCGGTGCGGACATGCTACGATTTTCTGCGCAGCCATCAGCGGAATCGGGAAACAGCCTTCACGGAATTGACAGGGCCGGAAAGCGACTGGCTGGACCGCTTCGCGGCGGAGCCGGACAAGGCGCGGGAGGACGCGGAGGCGGCGAGGACGCTGGTTGACAAAGTGTTGTCGCGTCTTTCGTCGCCGGCGCGGCTTGTGATCACGCTTTTGGAAATTGAAGAGAAGTCCGTGAAGGAGATCGCGGCGATCACCGGGTGGTCCGCGCCGCTGGTCAAGGTGCGGGCGTTCCGGGCGCGGGCGGAGATGAGAAAAATTTTGACCAGAATGACCAGAGACAAGTACATGTAACCGCCGGACAGCCGGAACCGTCTGAGATACCGCGTTATGAACGAGAATGAGTTGCGCGCCAAGTTGATCGCCGCCGCCCGAAAAAATCCTCCCAGCCAGGAGGTTCCTTGCGGGTTCGAGAGACGGATTCTGAGCCATCTGTCCGCTCGTCCGGCGCCCAATGTCTGGGCGTTGTGGTGCCGTCCGCTCTGGCGCGCAGCCATCTCGTGCGCCGCCATCACCGTTTTGTGCGCGTTGTGGGCCTTTGGCAGCGGATGGAATTCGGACGCGTCCGACAATTTTTCCGGGGATTTAGAAGCCGCCGTGTTCGCGCCCATGAGCCAGCACATTGAGGAGGCTTGGTGAACCCCTGGAAAGTCATCCTGGCGACGATGGTCATTTATGCCTGCGGCGTGATCACGGGGGCGGTGCTGACCGGCGCGATGCTCAAGAGGGCCAGGCCCGCGCCGTCCGCCGTTTCCACGCGGGCGCGGAATCCCTCCGAGGCGGTCTTGCAAATGCAAAGGGTGCTGGACAGGCAATTTGATTTAAGCGCCGGGCAGCGGGAGGAGATCGCCAACATTTTGAAGGCCAGCCAGGAACGGACGAAGCCGCTGTGGGACAAGATCGCTCCGGAAATGACCGATGAAGTCAAAAAGGTCCACGAGGAAATCCGCGGCGTGCTGACGCCGGAGCAGTGGAGAAAATTCATGGAGTTGATGAAGCGCAAGCGCAAGGCGGCGGGCGAGGCGACCAACGCGCCTTGATTCCGGATGCTCAGGCCGGCTGGGTGGTATCCAGGAAGCCGGCGAGGTGGCGGATGCGGGTGGGATGGCGCATTTTGCGGAGGGCCTTGGCTTCGATCTGGCGGATGCGCTCGCGGGTGACGCGGAATTGTTTGCCGACTTCCTCCAGGGTGCGGGAATAGCCGTCGCCCAAGCCAAAACGGAGTTCCAACACTTTGCGCTCCCGTTCCGTGAGGCTGGAAAGCACGTCGCCCAATTTGTCCTTGAGCAGGCTGTAGCTGGTCATGTCGGAGGGGCTTTCGGCGGTTTTGTCTTCGATGAAATCGCCGAAGTGGGTGTCTTCGCTGTCGCCGACGGGGGATTGGAGGGAGATGGGTTGCTGGGCCATTTTCAAGACGGCGCGGACGCGTTCGACGGGCATCTGCATTTCGTCGGCCATTTCCTCCGGGGAGGGTTCGCGTCCAAAATCCTGGATGAGTTGTTTTTGGACCCGCATGAGTTTGTTGATCGTTTCGATCATGTGGACCGGGATGCGGATGGTGCGGGCCTGGTCTGCAATGGAACGGGTGATGGCCTGGCGGATCCACCAAGTGGCGTAGGTGGAGAACTTGTAGCCGCGGCGGTATTCAAATTTTTCGACCGCTTTCATCAAGCCCATGTTGCCTTCCTGGATAAGGTCCAGGAAGGAGAGGCCGCGGTTGGTGTATTTTTTGGCGATGGAGATGACGAGGCGCAAGTTGGCTTCGACCATTTCCGTTTTGGCCTGGATGGCCTTGCGGTTGAAATGCTGGAGTTCGAGGTAGGCTTTAAGGTAATCCTGGCAGGGCATGCGGACAAATTCCTCCAAGGCCCTGATCTTGCCTAGTTCGCATTCCATCATGAGCTGCCGCTGCGGCCCCTGGGCGTGCTCTTGCAAGGCGGCGATGGTGCGCCGGCACAACTGGGCCTTGTCGTGGATGTTGTCGGCCACGAGCGCCATTTCCTCGATGACTCTTTGTTTGAAATAAAACCTGGAGAAGGTGCGTTGGAGGCGCTCGTCGAGTTTTTTGAATTCGAGCAACTCGTTTTCGCCGGGGGGCTTTTGGGCTTGCAACAGGGCGTATCGCTCGTCCACGCGATGATCCAGGGCGCGGACCTGTTTGATGAGCAGGCGCAAGGTTTTTAAATGGTTGTCCCTGCCCTCAATCTTTTTGTCCACGATCACCCGGTCGAAGCGTTCCTTGGGTGGGGTGGCCAGGAGTTTTTCGGCCAGGGCGATGTGTTCCTTGCCGGCGAAGCCGAAGGCGTAAATGATGCGTTTGACCTCATTTTCCGCGTTTTCGATGCGTTTGGAGATTTCCACTTCCTGCTCGCGCGTGAGGAGGGGGACCTGGCCCATTTCCTTGAGGTACATGCGCACGGGGTCGTCCAAAATGTCCGACCGCGATCTGGCTTCGTCATCGTCGGGTTCGGGTTGTTTGATCCGGTCCACTTCGGCTTGATTGACAATCTCCACTTCCAGGTTGCGCAGTTTGCCGTAGAGATCATCCAGTTCGTCCGGGGAAACAACGCCGTCGGGCAGGGCGTCATTGATGTCGTTGTAGGTGAGGTAACCCTGTTCCTGTGCCAGGCGGACGAGTTCCTTGACCTTTTCGTCCAAATTCAGCGGCAGGGAGTTGGCGGGAAGGATTTGGGCGGCGCGATGGAAGCGCAGGCGGGTTTGAGGGAAATTTGAGATGACGGCGGCAACCGCCTTGGTGATGCGCCGGGCCGCCAGGGGGAGCGAATGTTTCAGGGATTGGTTGGAGGATGGCTCCCTGTTCGGGCCGGACTTGGCGTTTGGTTTCACAGCACGTTTTCTCTTTGAATCGTTAAAATTCAAGAATGAAGGTTAATATGGTTGGCACGCGGCAACTTCGTCAAGGGTTGAGGGTCTTTTTTTTGTTCATTAAATAGGCTCATTCCACGCCACTTGGCACAAGGAATGCGGAGTGTCTTTACAAGGTCAGGATCAGTCGTTTCATCTCTTTCAGCCGCGCGGCGGGGCCTTTCCGCGTCAAGCGCGGGAATTTGCCCCTGTCCATGACGTAGTCGTTGTTGCGTTGGAGCATCAATTTGTCCTCCTTGACTTCGATCATGGCCACGCCCCTGGCTGCCGCCGCGATTTTCAGGCCGGCCACTTTCAACGCCAGTTCGGCGGCTTCGGGCAGCGGGCCGAAACGGTCGCGCCATTCCGCTTTCAGCCCGTCCAGCGCCCTGGAGTCCGCCGCCTGCGCCAGTTTGCGGTACATCTCGATGCGGTGTTGAGGCAGGGGGATGTAAGCCGCGGGCAGGCACGCGCCGGCGTCCTGCTGATGGGTGGGCAGGAAGTCCAGGCTCACCTGGACCTCTTTTGGAGGCGGGGCGGCGCCGCCTTTGAGTTTGGCGACGCTCAGCTTGAGGAGGCGGCAGTAAAGCTCGAAGCCGACGGCGGTGATGTGGCCGCTTTGCTCCGGGCCAAGGAGGTTGCCTGCGCCGCGGATTTCGAGGTCGCGCATGGCGATTTTGAAGCCGCTGCCGAGGCTGGAGTATTGTTTGATGGCGCTGAGGCGTTTGCGGGCGTCGGCCAGGAGGCTGGCGTGGCGCGGGAGGAGCAAATAGGCGTAGGCCTGGTGTTTGTAGCGTCCCACCCGCCCGCGCAACTGGTATAAATCGCCCAGGCCGAACCTGTCCGCCCTGTCAATGATGATGGTGTTCGCGTTCGGTATGTCCAGGCCGCTTTCGATGATGGTTGTCGAGAGCAGCACGTCGCTCTGGCCGTTGACGAAGGACGTCATGACTTCTTCGAGTTGGCCGGCGCCCATCTGGCCGTGGCCGATGGCGATGCGCGCCCTGGGGACCAGTTCGCGCAAGCGCCGGGCCGCGGCCTCGATGTCCATCACCCGGTTGTGGAGATAGAACACCTGTCCCCCGCGGTTCAACTCGCGCTGGATGGCGTCGCGGACGACCCGTTCGTCGTAAGCGGTGACGATGGTTTGCACCGGGAGGCGGTCTTGCGGGGGCGTTTCAATGGTGCTCATGTCGCGCGCTCCGGCCAGCGCCAGGTAAAGCGTGCGGGGGATCGGCGTGGCCGTTAGTGTCAGGACATCCACCAGGGTCCGCAGTTTTTTGAATCGTTCCTTGTGCAAGACGCCGAAGCGCTGTTCTTCGTCAATGATCACCAGTCCCAAATCCTTGAACAGGATGTCGCCCTGGAGGAGGCGGTGGGTGCCGATGACGATGTCCACCGAGCCGGTGGCCAATTCGCGGACGACGCGGGCCTGGTCGGCGCGGGTGCGAAAGCGGGAGAGCAATTCGACGCGGATGGGGTAATCGGCCATGCGTTCGCGGAAGGTGTTCAGATGCTGTTGCGCCAGGACGGTGGTTGGGACCAGGATGGCGGCCTGTTTGCCACCCATGACGGCTTTGAAAGCGGCGCGGATGGCGACCTCGGTTTTGCCGTAGCCGACGTCTCCGCAAATCAGGCGGTCCATCGGTTTGGCGGTTTCCATATCCGTCTTGGCGGCAATGATGGCGCGCCCCTGGTCTGGCGTTTCCTCGTAAAGGAAGCTGTTCTCGAATTCATGCTGCCAGGCGGTGTCGGGCGGGAAGGCGTGGCCTTGCTGGGCGGAGCGCGCGGCCTGGATGGCGAGCATGTCGGCCGCGATGTCGCGGACGGCGTTTTCGGCCAAGGCTCTTGTTTTGGCCCAGCGCCTGCCGCCCAAAGTGTTCAGCGGAGGGCGCGCCTTGCCGGCGCCGACATATTTGCCGACCAGATGCGCCTGGCTCAGGGGGACGTAAAGTTTTGGAGGCTCCTGGTCAACATCAGCGGCGGCGAATTCAATCACCAGGCATTCCTGCCCAGGCCCGCCCGCCATGTCCGGCACGGTCTTCAATCCAAGATAACGCCCGATGCCGTGTTGCAAATGGACGACGTAATCGCCCTCTTCCAATTCGGCAAAATTGATGTCCAGCAACGACCGGCTGGAGGCGGCATGGGAGGATTTGAGGCGGCGCGGACGCTGGATTTTGTAGCGTCCGAAGATTTCCGCGTCGGTGACGACCGCCAATTGTGCGGTCTGGGAAAGGAAGCCGCGCGAAAGGGCGCCCAGGCGGATGTTCAGGGCGCCGGGATCGCCGAGGTCGTACTCGCGCCAGATTTCCTCGAAGCGCTCGCGTTCGCCCTGGTTGTTGCAAAAGAGATGGACGGTGTAATTCTGTCGCAGCCAGCGGTGGAGTTGCTGGAAGAATTCCCGGCGTTGCGCCTCGGCAACATGGGGTTCGGGTTTGGAATCACCCATGGGGCGGAACATCTCCAGGCTTTGAAAATCGAGCGGTTTTTCCTCTCCGGCGACGGGGTCTTCGAGGAAAGGCTGGTCGAAATCGCTCAACGCGACGCGGGTCATTCCGCGCCGGGACATTTCTTCCAGGAAAGCGTTCCAAGACATCAGCAGGGGGTCGCCGGGGGAGACCTGTTCCTGGTAGCGCGCGGCCTGGACGGCCAGCAGGTCCGGCTCGCACAATAGAAACAGGGTTTCCGGCGGCAGGTAATCCAGCAGGGAGGCGGCTGGAATGCCCTTTTTAAGCAATCCGATTTCGCCGCCTGGCGCGATGGTAATCCGGCCGATCTCCTCCCGCGAAATCTGGGTGATGGGATCGAAGAAGCGCAACGATTCCAGTTCGTCGCCAAAAAACTCCAGCCGCGCGGGCCACGGGCTGGCCGGGGGCCAGACATCCACGATGCCGCCGCGCAGGGCGACATGCCCCTTTTCGGTCACTTGGGCTTCCGGTTCGTAGGACTGCTCCTCAAGCCATTCGATCAAGTCGAGCGGGTTCAACGATTCCCCCCGGCGCAGCACGCGGATTCGTTTTTTAAGTTCGGCGGCGGGCAGGGTTTTTTGCAGCAGCGCGGTGACATTGGCGACCAGGACGGGTGAAGCCGCCTTTTCCGCGGGCGCGGCCAAAGCGACCAGCGCGGCCAGGCGATCACTGATGACGTCGGCATGGGGCAGGCGGGCTTCGTGGGGAAGAATTTCCCAGTCCGGGTAGAAAAGAGGCCTTGCCCCGACGCCAGCCCACGTTTCCATGTCCTGTTGAAACATCTCCTGCGCCTTCAAGCCTTCCGTGACGACAACGAGGGGCCGGTTGGGGAACAAGCGCGCCAGGAGGGCCGCGAGGAAAGGCTGCGCGCCGGGGCAGACCGGCCCCAGGGACAAAGCGCCCCCCGCCTCCACGCGCCGGCGCAGGGATTGCGCGGCGGGAGTTGATGTCACGACCGAAAAAACATCCCCGGTCGCAACTTCTGGCCGGTTATCGCCCAATGGGATAACCTTCGCAGTCCGCACTGCGGTCGTCAAGCGGGCGCAAAGGATTTGGCTGGCGGATTCCATTCCGGGGCGGAGGGAAGGGACTCAAGGGACTAAAAGGACAAAAGGGGCTGGGGCGTCAGGGAAATGTTTTGCCGGGGGGATGCGGCCTTGCGGCGGAACGCGCCCAGAGTCCGCACAGGAGAAACAGGAAACCGGGCGCGGCCAGCGCCACCAAAGCAAGGCCCCTTGGAAAACTTGACGACATGAGGCGCTCCGCCAGATAAAAGGCGGCGAGGCTCGCAACGGTGACGCCTCCGCCCAAACCCTCCCACCGCCAGGCCAGAATCATCCCCAGACAGATTCCGAACGGGAAGAACGCAGATAATACCAGTTCGCGCGCGGAAAAATGCGACAAGTTCAATCCTTCCCCAAAGGCGAACAAGAGGACGACCCCCACCGAGAGGATGCTCAACACCCTTGCCGACCACCGCAGAACGGAAAGCATCGCCAGCCAACGGACGTTATGGAATCGAGAATTCATGGCCGGAAGATACACCCAAGGTTCGCCGGGGCGCTCATAGAAAAAAACACGCGGAGCATATGAGTTGCTCAAGCAGGAACGCGGCGAAGCCGACCGTTTGCAGGCCGAGATTGTGCGCGGATTTTACGGCGGGCAAGCCGATGCCGGGAGTTTCCACCAACCAAGAGCGCTCAAATAGCGGCCGTTGATGCCAACCTTTCTATCTCTTCGATCAGAACGGGGAGATTGGGACGATCAAAATGCATTTGGGGGGCGGGAATTCGATTGCGTCTTATGTTGGGCGGAATGTGTTTGTGATGAGGATGGGTCGGGCGCAGTGTCGGGTCGTTGGGATGAGGCTGGGAATCGCACCAAAACAACTTGTCTTCCCCACGCCAGACTTCGTATCCGTACCAGTCTATCACCACGGGTAAACGCTCGAAGAGGATTCGTTCCCGAACGACCAATCGAAATCCGTGATCAAAAAGGAGATCACCAGCCACCCGTCCCAAAGAAGCCCCCAGCCGGACCATGGAGCGTGGATTGGCGGATGGATTTGAATTGCCCGGGCAGGCTGTAGATGAACAACTCGTAATCCTCCGGCGTCCGAAGTGGATTGCTCATGCGCTGACATGGATTAACCCGGCAAGACTGCCTTTGGCCGGCTGGACACGTTCGATCTCGTTGCGATATTCAGCCTGCCGCGTAAGCCAGGTTCGGTATACGCTGGCCCACTCGCCGAAGTCCAGCGCCCACGCGTCATTCTCCGGCTCATCGCCGCCCATGAACGCCGCGTAAAATATTTCCGAGCGAATGCCATATTTGCGCTCAAACGCGAGAAGCTCCGCCTCCAGTGAATGGATGTCCGCTAATAGCTGTTGAGCCGTCATAATTTGCCTTTCATGCCTTCATGAAGAAAATGCTCCCGCGCCCGAAAAACGCAAGCCCCCAAAAGACGGCATCGCGAGGGAGGCGGCCCTTGAACATGGCTGACCGTCCGTGTATCGTCCCATCCATGACCAGACATCGCATTGGATTGATCGGCGGGAGCGGGCTTTATCACATCGAGGGGTTGACCCGCCAGAAATGGGTTGGAGTGGAAACGCCCTTCGGGCCGCCCTCGGATGATTTTCTCACCGGCGAACTGGAGGGGCGCGAAGTGGTTTTTCTCCCGCGGCACGGACGCGGCCATCGCATCCTGCCCAGTGAGTTGAACCATCGCGCCAATATATTCGGGATGAAGACGCTGGGCGCGGCCTGGATTGTCAGCGTGAGCGCGGTGGGATCGTTGCAGAAGCAGTACCGGCCCTGCGATATTGTGCTGCCGGACCAATTCGTGGACAAGACCAAGCGGTCGTTCGAGCACACGTTTTTCGGGAGGGGGATCGTGGCGCACGTGTCGTTCGCGGAACCGATTTGCGGGGAGTTGCGGCAACTGCTTTTCCAAAGCTGCCGGGCCGAGGGCGCGCGCGTCCACAATGGGGGCGCGTACGTCAACATGGAAGGGCCGGCGTTCAGCACACGGGCGGAATCGCTCGCCAACCACAAGGCGGGATACGACGTCATCGGCATGACGAATCTGGGCGAGGCGAAATGCGCGCGGGAGGCGGAGATCGCTTACGCGACGATGGCGATGATCACCGATTACGATTGCTGGAAGGCGGACGAGGAGCACGTGACGGTGGAAATGATCGTGGCCAACCTGATGAAGAACGCGGAGCAGGCGAAAGCGATCATCAAAAGAGTCATCGCGAAAATCCCCGGCGAGCCGGATTGGCCGTGCCACCGCGCGCTGCAAAACGCGATTATGACCGACAAGAAGTCGTGGCCGCGCAAGACGCGGGCGGAACTGGCGCCGCTGTTGAAGAAATACCAGTGAAGGCGGCGTCACGCGGCGGTTGAAAGAACCCGTGAAAAAGAACCATTCATCCACTCGTTGCGGCCTGCTGGCCGGGGGGAATTGGACCGTTGACCAGATCAAAATCATTGATGTCTATCCGCAGCGCGACCAGTTGGCCAACATCCTCGGCCAATGGGAGGGCGGCGGGGGTTCGCCCCATAACGTGCTCATGGACCTGGCCCGGCTGGGCGCGCCGTTTCCGCTGATGGCGGCGGGACTGGTGGGGCGGGACGATCTGGGCCGGGGCATTCTTGAAGATTGTCGGCGGCATGGGATTGACACGCGCCATCTGCATTCCACGCCGCTGGCGCCGACATCCCACACTGTTGTCATGTCGGAAGAGGGAGGCGGGCATCGCACGTTTTTTCATCATCGCGGCGCCAACGCCCTTTGGAACGGGGCCGGCCTGGATTTCAAGAAGACGCGCGCCCGGATTTTTCACCTGGGCTATCTGCTGCTGCTCGACGCGCTGGACGCGCCCGACGCCCAACATGGCACGAAGGCGGCCGCGTTGCTGCGGCAGGCGCAGGCGGCCGGATTGAAGACCAGCATGGATGTCGTCAGCGAGGACAGCGACCGTTTCGCGCGGGTCGTGCTGCCGGCGCTGCGGCACGCTGATTATTGCTTTCTCAACGAGATCGAGGCGGGCAAGACGACCGGATTCACGATCCGCGAGGCGGACGGCGCGTTGAACACGACCTCGCTGCGACACGCGGCGGGGGCGCTGATGCAAGGCGGGGCGAGTGAGCTGGTTGTCGTGCATTTTCCCGAAGGCTGCTTCGCGCGGTCGCGGGAGGGCGGGGATTTCTGGCAGGCGTCGGTGAAGGTTCCCGGCAAGCACATCGCCGGGGCGACCGGGGCTGGGGACGCGCTGGCGGCGGGGGTGCTGCTGGGGCTGCACGAGGGATGGGACCTGCAAAAATGTTTATTGACTGGCGCGTGCGCGGCGGCGGCCTCGCTTTCGCATCCGACCTGCGCCGGGGGCGTTCCATCGCTGCCCGCGGCGATGAAGCTGGCGCGCCGATTCGGACTGCGCCCGTCACTTGAACCATTATGAAAGCCATTCGCATCCATCAATTCGGCGGCCCGGAAGTGATGCAGTTGAAAAACGTCCCCGACCCCGAACCCGGCCCGAACCAGGTTCTTGTTTACATACGGGCCGTCGGCGTCAATCCGGTCGAAACCTACATCCGGGCCGGGAAATATCCGAATGCAACCCTGCCGTTGACACCCGGCACGGACGCCGCCGGGGAAGTGGCCGCGACGGGCGCGCTGGCGGGCCACCTGGCGATTGGAACGCGGGTCTACACGAGCGGCAGCGTGACCGGGGCTTACGCCAACATGACCGTGTGCGAAGCGGCGGACGTTCATCCGCTGCCGGACAAAATTTCCTTCGCGGAAGGGGCGGGGTTGGGCATCCCGTTTGGGACCGCGTGGCGGGCGCTGTTTCAGCGGGGGCGCGCGACGCCCGGGGAGACGGTCCTGGTGCATGGGGCGACCGGGGGCGTGGGGACGGCGGCGGTGCAATTGGCGCGGGCCGCCGGGCTGACCGTCATCGCCACGGCGGGTTCGGACCGCGGGGCGCAATTGGCGAGGGAATTGGGCGCGAGCCGCGTATTGAACCACCGGCAGCCGGATTACTTGACAGAAGCGCTCGAGATCACGGGCAACGCCGGGGTGGACATCATCCTGGAAATGCTGGCCAATGTGAATCTTGGAAAGGATCTTCAAATATTGGCGCGGAAGGGGCGGGTCATTGTGATCGGCAACCGGGGCAGAACGGAATTGGACGCGCGGGAGCTGATGACGCGCGACGCGGAAATCCGCGGCATGCTCCTGGCGAACGCCTCCCCCGGCGAGAAAGCCTCCATCCACGCCGCGTTGCGGGCGGGATTGGAAAGCGGCGCGTTCAAGCCGGTCATTGGCCTGGAGCTTCCGCTGAAGGAAGCGCCGCGCGCGCACGAACTCATTATGGAGCCGGGCGCGCATGGGAAGATCATATTGCTGCCGCCGGAGGCCGTCTCCCCCTGACAAGGCATGACATGAAATTCATTGACGAAAAATTCCTGCTGCACAGCCGCGCGGCGCAACGGCTTTACCGCCAATTCGCCGAGCCGGAGCCCATCTTCGACTACCATTGCCATCTCTCCCCCAAGGACATCGCGGAAGACCGGCGGTTCCGCAACCTGTTTGAAATCTGGCTCGAAGGCGACCATTACAAATGGCGGGCGATGCGCGCCAACGGCGCGCCGGAAAAATTCTGCACGGGGGAGGCCGCGCCGTATGAAAAGTTCCGGGCCTGGGCGGCGACGGCGCCGCGCCTGCTGCGCAACCCGCTCTACCACTGGACCCATTTGGAGTTGAAACGCTATTTTGGCGTGGACGAGTTGCTGGACGAGCGGAGCGCGGCGCGGATTTGGAAAAAGGCCAACGAACAACTGGCCCGCCCCGATTTTTCCGCGCGCGGCATCCTGAAAAAATTCAACGTCGCCGCCCTCTGCACCACGGATGATCCGACCGACGACCTGGCGCATCACAAGAAAATCGCGGCCGATAGAGCGGCCACGCGCGTTTATCCCGCCTTCCGCCCGGACAAGGCGCTGGGGGTCGGCCAGCCGGCGGCGTTCAACGCCTGGGTCGGACGCTTGGAGGAGGCGGCCGGCGCGGACATCGCCAACATGGGAGATTTCGTGGCCGCCTTGCGGAAGCGGCACGATTATTTCCACGCGCAAGGCTGCCGCCTGTCCGACCACGGACTCACCCATTGCCCGGCCAGCCCGTGCTCCGACAAGAAGGCGGCGGCGATTTTTGCGCGCGCGCGGGGGGGGCGCGCCGCTTCGCCGGAGGAGCGCGAGCAATTCGGAACAAGCATGATGCTGCATTTCGGACGGTGGGACGCGGAGAAGGGGTGGGTCAAACAATTGCATCTCGGCGCGCTGCGCAACAACAACACCCGGCTCGTGGAACAACTGGGACCCGACACGGGGTTTGACGGCATCGGAGATTTTCCGCAAGCCCAAGCCCTGGAGCGTTACCTCGATTCGCTGGAATGGGAGGGGTGTCTGCCCAAGGTCATCGTCTACAACAGCAATCCTGTTGACAACTACGCCTTTGCCTCCGTCATCGGCAGTTTTCAGGGCGGCCCGGCGCCCGGCAAGATGCAATTCGGTTCCGGCTGGTGGTTCCTGGATCAGAAGGAAGGCATCGAATGGCAGCTTAACGCCCTGTCCAACATCGGCCTGCTCTCGCGTTTTGTCGGCATGGTCACCGATTCCCGCTCGTTCATGTCCTATCCCCGCCACGAATACTTCCGCCGCGTGCTCTGCAATCTCATCGGGCGGGAAATGGAGCGCGGCGAATTGCCCGATGACCCGGCCCTGCTCGGTGCGATGATCCGCGGCATCTGTTACGACAACGCCCGCCGGTACCTGGCGCTGCCCGAACCGCCGCGGGCTTGATTCCGCGGCCTCCTCACGCCTCCGGCTCTTCGGTCCCGGCGGGGGGGTTGCCGTCGGCGCCGCGGCCGTCCAAGTCAATAAGAATATCGCGCGGTTCGGCGCCCTTGCTGGGGCCGACGATGCCCCGCAACTCCAATTCGTCCATGATCCGCGCGGCGCGCGTGTAGCCCAGTCGCAGACGGCGCTGCATGAGCGACACGCTGGCCTTTTGCTCGCTGCGAATCACCTCGATGCACTGCTGGATCAGTTCCTCGTCCTCGTCGCCGGCCCCGGTTTCGGGTTCCATGCCGGCGCCGGCTTTTTGCAGTTGCTGGTGGATGTCCACCTCGTAACTGGGCTTGCCCTGCTTGGCGATGAAATCCACGATTTTCTGCAACTCCGGGTCGGTGATGAGCGCCCCCTGCACGCGGATCAATTTCGCCGAGCCGGGGGGCAGATAGAGCATGTCGCCCTTGCCGAGCAGCTTGTCCGCGCCCATGCCGTCGAGAATGGTGCGGGAATCCACCTTCGCCGCGACCTGGAAGGCGATGCGGGCGGGGATGTTGGCCTTGATGACGCCGGTGATGACATCCACGCTGGGCCGCTGCGTGGCGACGATGCAATGGATGCCCGCCGCGCGCGCCATTTGCGTGATGCGGGCGATGGCCATTTCCACGTCGGCGGGCGCCACCAGCATCAGGTCCGCCAACTCGTCAATAATAACAACAATGTAGCTCAGATGGTCCGGGATGACGATTTCCTCGTCGCGCGGGACCACGATTTCCTCGTCGAGTTCCACCGCGAAGCCTTCCGAGCTGGCCTCGACCTTTTCTTTTTTGGACATCAGGGGCAGTTCCGGCTCGGATGGGGGGACGGGCTTGTGCTTGGGGCGCTCGTTGAAGGAGCGGATGTTGCGGACGCCGACCTTGGCGAAAATCTGGTAGCGTTTTTCCATTTCGTTCACCACCCAGCGCAGGGCCAGGATGACCTTTTTGGGGTCCGTCACCACCGGGACGACCAGGTGGGGGAGGGAGTTGTATTGCTGCAATTCGACGACCTTGGGGTCAATCATCACAAAGCGCAATTGGTCCGGCGGAAACCGGTAGAGGAGCGACGTGATGATGGCGTTGATGCAAACGGACTTGCCTGATCCAGTGCTGCCGGCAATGAGCAGGTGCGGCATCTCCGCAAGGTCCGCCACGACCGGCAGGCCGTAGACGTCCTTCCCCAAGACCAGGGGGATGCGGGCCTTGGTGTTGCGCCATTCGTCGGAATCGAAGACGTCGCGCATGATGACTTTCGTCTTGACCAGGTTCGGGACTTCGACGCCGACGGAGCTTTTGCCCGGCACGGGAGCGAGGATGTGGATGCGCTCGGCCTTGAGCGCGGCGGCGATGTTGTTGCTCAGGCCCACGATCCGCTCCAGCTTGACGCCCGGGGCCGGATGCAACTCGTAGCGGGTGATGGTCGGCCCCTTGGTGATGTCCCCCAGGGAGACTTCGATGTCGAATTGGGCCAGCGTTTGCTGCATGAGCCGCGCGTTGGCCATCAATTCCTCCTTGGACTCGGTGGGCTTGGCGGTCGTATCGGGAAATTGGAGGAAATCCAGCGGGGGCAGGGTGTAGTTTCCGATTTTGGGCGCGGCGGCGACGGCGATCTGTTTGGGTTTGCGCGGAGTGGGCCTGGGTTTGGGCGCGGGCGGCTCGGTGGCGGCCGCCAGGGCTTCGTCCGTCTCCGCCGGTGCGGTCTGGGCCGGCTCTTCGGATTTCGCAGAAGCGGGGAGCGGTTCGGTTTTCGGTTCCACCGCTTTTCCCAAAATGTCCGCCGTCGTCGCGGCCGCCACTTCTTTGGGGTGGATGACTGCGGCATCCTGGGGAGGGGCGGTTTCCCTGGCCGGTTCGGCGGACGGTTTTTTGGCGTGGTCGCCGCCTTTGGCTTGCGGGATGCTCAAATCGCGGACGGTCGGCTCAGGCACGGGTTGCATGTCGGCGCCCAGGCCCGTGGGTTCGAGGAGTTTTGGCACCGCGCCCTTGGTGGATTTATCCACCTGCTCCTGCAATTTGCGCGCCTGCTTTTCCAACTCGCGCGCCCGGCGCTCCAGATCGTTTTCGCCGGGCGATTTTCCGTCCAGCCCGCCGCCGAAGCGGGCCGTCCAACTTTGCCGACACCATTCGCCAAGTTGAAAATTGGTCAGGTAAATCAGGCTGATGAGATAAGCCGTCGCGAGGACAATGACGGCGCCGACCTTGCCGACGTAATACAACACGTGGGCGTCAAGAAACTGGCCGATGCCGCCGCCGATGTATGGGACGTTGAGGGACATCCGCACGTGTTCGAGCCACCGCCAGTCCCTCTTGAACAGGCCGGCCAGGCACATGCAGCAGAGGAGCAATACGCCGCCCCAGACCCAGCGCCGCTGCAAATAAGAGAGGAATCGAAACAGATAGGCCAGGCCATACATGAGCAGCAGCGGCGGGATCATGAAGGCGCCGATGCCAAAGACCCAAAACAACTTCAACGCCACCCAGGCCCCCAGCGGGCCGCCCAGGTTGTGCGCGGGGTTGTTGGGCGAAGTCACATTGACTTCCAAGTCAAGCGGATCGTACGAGAGCAGCACGACGATTAACAGCAGCGCGGCGCCGGCCAGAAGGATGCCGATGACATCATTGAGTCCGTGCGATTGAGTCTGCGCTGTTTCTTTGCGAGCCATGCGGCAAGTCTAGTGCCGTTCGTTTCGCTTTCAAAGGGAAAGTTGTCCGCCGAAAATCAACCCGGCCGCCGCGGCTCCCGGTAGCGCATCCGGAATAACATGGCCCATCCCGGCGCCAGCAGCAGGCATACCGCCCATACCCCGCTTCCCGGATGCCCGGGGAAAAATTTCAACGCCCCCGCCGCCACCGCCGGCCCGACACAGTTGCCGACCCCGATGACGGATTCGTGAATGCCCCCGTGTTCTCCTTTGTTCTTTCCAACGTCCATCGAATAAAACAGGGAGGAGTGATAGATCAGCCCCAGGGCGGGACCCAGCAGGATTTGGGACAACACCAGCACCCAAAGCTGGGGCGCCAGCAGCATGGCGGCGAAGGATACCATCATCACCGCGTAGGCCGACGCCAGAAAACGAAAACGATAATGCCACCCCGGCCACAGCCACAGCGCCACGAAGGCGCCCGCCCGCGAGAACAGCCAGATCGAGCACGCGAACCCCGCCAGCATCGGCGAAAAATTCAACCGCCGCGCCAGCGACGGCACGCTGGAAATAATCGTGTTGATCGCCAGGTAGGCCAATGGATTCGCCAGCCACGCCAGTTTCAGAAACGTTTCGGGCGCGATCGGCGACCGGTAACTTTCCTTCACCGGATGGAGCAACGGAAGGGTTGACTGCGCGGGGGCGGGGGGTTGGCGGCGGACTTTTCCCTCCAGCCAGGTGATCAGGCCCAGTTCCAACGCCAGTATGCCGGCCGGCACGTAAAAAAGGCTTTGCCAGCCCCACTTCTGCTGCACCGCGCCCCCGGTGAAATACGCGATCCCCGACACGACCGCCCAGACGAAATTGTAGAATCCCACCAACCCCGGCAGCCGGGCCGGCGGCTCGCCTTCGCTGATCAGCGCCTCCATCGCCGGCCACGTCATGCACATCCCGACTGAGCCGACCGCCGACAGCGCCACTGTCAGCCACACTGAATGCGTCTGGCTGCACGACAGAAACGCCGCGATCATCACCGCCACGCCGCACCGGATGACGGTGAAATAGCCGAACTTCTGCGCAAACCGGCCGCCAAAATAGGCTCCCATTGCGTACACTCCCCCCAGCAGCGCCGCCAGCAGAAGGTTTTCCATGGCGTCGAAGTGAAACCGCTCCTGCGTGTAGAAATACAGATAGTAATAGAAGAAGGTGGTCGCCGTGCAGTTGAGCGCCTCCATGGCAAAACACGCCCCTTTGAGGTTTCGGGATGTGACGCCTTGATGAACGGGCGGCAACGACGACGGATTTTTTTCCATCATCTGGCTTCAATGGATTGCGCCAGGGCCACCGCGCGGCTCTCCAGCCACGTTTCCCGTTCGCGTTCGGACCGTTCGTCGCTTTGCGCCAGCAATTGCACGCCCGGCAACACGTCGGTCTCGACCACGAAAAGCCGGGGGCCATGAATGAACACGGCCACGGCGGTTTTGGGAGACGCCGGTCTGAGATAAATGAAGGAAATCATGCCCTCGCGCGCTTCCGGGTGGTAATGAACGGTGATTAAATCCCCGTATTCCCGCCGCGCGAATTCGCTCAACGCCTTTTCCGGCCCTTGCGTTTCCAGCATCGCCGTCATGCCGCTGCGCGCCGAAATCGCCCGCCCTGAGAAGGTGATGCGGCTTCCCCAATTGTCCACAAATGTCACGGATTGCGGGCCGTCGTTCAGAATCCGCCCCCCCACTTCGGGGCTGACGGGAAAGGAAACGGAAAATCCGCCCTCCGCCGACGTGTAGGAGGCATTGTGGATGGAGCCGGCCAGCCGTTGAGGCGCCGCGCAGCCGCAAAGCAACAGGGCCGCTCCGAGCCACATCGTCATTATGCCGGATTTTATTGTCATGTTTTTCGCGTTATACAGGCGGGACAGAGTAACCCGCGCCGCCGCCGAACCAAAGCCCTTTTCATTTCCCCAACACCCGGCAGAGCCGCGCGCCGTCGCCGATGGATAGCAACACCGATTCCACCCGTTTGTCGCGCGCTAATTTGCGGTTCAGCCGGTCCACGGCGCGGGCGTTGGGATGGCGGATGGGGCCTTTGCCGCCCACCCGTCCGCGCGAGAGCATGTTGTCCAACAAGATCAGCCCGTTGGCCCTCATGCGCGGCAGCAGCAATTCGTAATAATTATCATACTCCGGCTTGCTCGCGTCAATGTAGGCGAGATCGAACCGCCATTTCGGCTCAAGTTTTTTCAAGCTTTCAATCGCGGGACCCAGGCGCAATTCGATCTTGCCGTCCACCCCGGCCCGCGCCCAGTAGCGCCGCGCGATGTCCGTCCATTCCCGGCTTGCGTCCAGGCAGAGGAGCCGTCCGCCGGGTGGCAATCCGCGCGCGATGCAAATCGAGCTGTAACCGGTAAACGTGCCCACTTCGATGGCCGCGCGCGCGCCGATGGCCGCCGTGAGAAGGGTCAGGAAGGCGCCCTGGTCCTGGCCGGTTTGCATTTGGGCGTCGCTTCCCAGGGCGGCCGTTTCCGCGCGCAACGATTCCAGCGTGGCATCCCGCCGGCCCGCGCCCCAGGCGCAAATATAGTTGAAAAGCCGGTCATTGAGCGGCGTATATTTGAGAATCGGTCTCGCGCGAGTTTTCATTGTCTTGCCCATTCTCCCCCGATGCTGCCACAACCGTTCCCCGGCGTAAATCAGGATTAACACCCGGTATTTTCACGATTGCACGGTTTAATCTCCCACTTGCCTC
>Ga0316226_1001227_pt1 | contig 28784 bp, 19 predicted proteins | sample TBH18017metaG_FD_206009 | JGI IMG/M metagenome (GOLD analysis project Ga0316226, IMG submission 206009) | Freshwater microbial communities from Trout Bog Lake, Wisconsin, USA - TBH18017 | ecosystem: Environmental > Aquatic > Freshwater > Lake > Hypolimnion/Profundal zone | place: USA: Wisconsin...
TGGTTCGGGGGCTTCCGGCGCCTCCGGCGCCTGCTCGGCGACCGCGGCCGCCGGGTCCGTCGCGGTGCCGGCGGCGGACGCGCCGGACGTCTCCGGCGGCGGCCCGTAGAGCAGGTCGGCCGCCGCGGCCGCCCTGCCGCGCGCGGCGGCTTCGGGCTCCGGGTCGGCGCGCACCTCGGTGACCTCCGGCTGCGCGCGCCCGACGGCCAGGTACACGATCGAGCCGATCAGGTTGAAGAGGGCGACGATCACGATCCAGACCCACTTGTGGCCACCGGCCACCGCCGGCCTGCGCACGATATCGACGATGCAGTAGATCGCGAGCCCGAGCTCCACGATCCCGAGGACCACGAGCGGGACCAGCGCGCCTCCACTGATCGTGACGGTGTCGGCGATCGAACTGGGCATGGGGCCTCCTCGCGGCTTGGGGTCTTGCCTCGGACATGGTACTCCCGGCCTCTCGGCCCAGGCTAGTCTCCCGGCGGTCGTCCACTCTAGGGATAGCCCCTCGGGGGCGATGCGCGGCTTCGGCTCGGCGCCTACGCTGGGCGGGCGTCTCGGCCGGCGCACTCATCCGGCTCTCGCGGACATTGGAGGCCGCCATGCAGCTCTCACGTCGCCATATCCTCGCCTACGTCGCGGTCGCCGCCGTGGTGGTGGCCGTCGGTGTGCGCTATCTCGTGCTGCCGCACGCCGCCGGCGCGGGCGGCAGTCAAGGGATCGCACTCGGCGCCGTGCTCCCGTCGGCCTCCTCGTCCGCGGCGCTGGCTACGGCGCCTGGCCAGGTCACCGCCGATCCGTCGTCGTCGTCGTCGGCCGACGTCGTCGTCTACGTGTGCGGCGCGGTCAGGGTGCCGGGCATAGTGCGCGTGCCGGCAGGCGCGCGGGTCGCCGAAGCCGTGGAGCTCGCCGGCGGCGCGACCGCCAAGGCGGAGCTCGCTGGCGTGAACCTGGCGGCGAAAGTGGTCGACGGCCAGCAGATCGTGGTGCCGGAGCGCGGTGCCGCTCCGGCGGCCGCATCGGGTGCGGTGGCGAGCTCGGCGACCGGCGGCTCATCGGCCGGCGGCGCCCCGGCGGCGCCGGTCAACCTCAACACGGCGACCCTCGAACAGCTCGACGCGCTGCAGGGCGTGGGCCCGGCCACGGCGCAGAAGATCATCGACTACCGCACGGCGAATGGTCCCTTCAAGCGCATCGACGACATCAAGAACGTGAGCGGCATCGGCGACGCCAAGTTCGCCGCCATGAAAGACAGCATCACGGTCTGAGCGGTCATGTTGCGCAGGCTGGCGCCGCCCCACTTCATATTGGCGGCCTATTGCGGCGGGCTCTGCCTGGCGCTCGCCTGGCGGCCGCCGCTGTGGACGGCCTTGCTGGCGGCAGCCATGGCCGCGCTGGCTCTGGCCGGCGTGGCCAGGGCGCCGCTGGCGTGGCCGTCCGGCGCCGCTTGGTCAGCCGCGACCCGGTTCGGCGTCATCGCCGCATTTCTGGCCCTGATCTTCGGCATTGCCGGCCTGGCCGTTGCCGAAGCGCGACTGACGCACCTCTCGGATTCGCGGCTCGCCGCCCTCACCGGTCGGACGGTCGACTTGCGGGCCGTGCTGACGGCCCTGCCGACCGTCAAGGACGCCGAAGTCACGCTCGCGGTGGCGGTCGAGTCGGCCGACGGCACGCGCGTCGCCGAGCCGGCTCATCTGCGCCTGCGCCTCGAGGATGGCCAGAGCTTCACGGTGAACCCGACCGGCTCGCTCACGGAAGGCGCGCTGATCTCGGTCGGCTCGGTGCTCGTCCAGCCACTGCCGGCAGCGAAGCCCGGCGCGTTCGACTACGGCCGCTACCTGCGTCGCCGCGGCGAGCACGCGCTGCTCGAGGGCTACTTCAGCGATCTGCGCGTGACCGGCCACCGCGGCGGCCTCGCGGGTCTCGTCGACCGCCTGCGTCTCGCGTCTCGCGCCCACCTCAGCGCCGGCGTGCATCCACCGCTGAGCGAGGTCCTCAAGGGGATGGTGCTCGGCGACGATCAGGCCGTCGACCAGCAGTCGATCAGCGACTTTCGCCGCAGCGGTCTTCTGCACATCCTCGCGGTGTCGGGCGAGAACGTCGTGCTGCTCTGCGGGATGTGGTCGTTCGCCCTCATGCTGCTCGCCGTGCCGCGTCTGGTCAGAACGATGCTGTTGCTGCCGGTCGTCGGCACCTACGTCGTGCTCACCGGGGCGTCGCCCTCGATCGTCCGCGCTGGGGTGTCGGGCGTGATCGGGCTCCTCGCCATCCTCGCCTCGCGCCCGTCGGACGGATGGCTGCTGTGGCTGGCGCCGGCCGCCTGGCTGCTCACCGTCAACCCCAACAACCTGTTCGACGTCAGCTTCCAACTGTCGTTCGGCGCCGTCGCCGGCCTGCTGGTGCTGGCGCGGCCGCTGACTCGCTTGTACCGGTTCCTGCCGGGGCCGCTGCCGGAGCAGGCCGGCGTCACCACGGCGGCCAGCCTCTCCACGGCGCCGATCTCGATGCTCACGTTCGGGTCGGCGTCGCTGGTGAGCGTGCCCGCCAATCTGATCGGCGGCTTCGTCCTCGGCCCCATCATGTTCCTCGGCATGCTGTCGCTGCTGCTCGGTTTCGTAGGCACCTGGCTCTCGGCGCCGCTCAACGTCGTCGCCGGGCTGTTCATCGGCTTCCTGCTCAGCGTGGCGCACTGGTTCGCGGCGCCTTCGTGGGCGGTGTACGAGTGGCGCGGCGTGAGCCTGCGATTCGTCCTCATGCTCGCCTTCGCCGGCGAGGCGGCGGCCGTTGCGGTAGCCGCCAGGCGGTCAGGCCAGAGCCTCGCCGCCTTCGTGCGCGATCCGGGCCGGCGCGTCGGACTGGTCGCCGTCACCGCGTTCCTGGTCGCTGCGACTCTGCTGCTCGCGCCGTCTGCCGCCGCGCCGCCGGGCGCTCCCACGATCACGTTCCTCAGCGTGGGGGAGGGCGCGGCGACGCTCGTGCAGATCCCGCGCGGACCTACCATCCTCATCGACGCCGGCCCGGTCCCGCTGGCCGCCAAGCTCCGCGCGCACGGCGTCAAGCGCATCGACCTCCTCGTGCTCTCCCACGGGCACGCCGACCATACGGCCGGCCTCAGCGACGTGGAGGGCAGCATCCCCATCACGACGGCGCTGCTGCCACGCCCGCCGCAGGGCTCGGCGTTGCCGCGCATCGCCGGTGAGCTCACCGCATCGGGGACGACGGTGCGGTGGTGCACCCAAGCGGCGAAGGTCGGCGGGCAGGGCTGGAGTCTGGAGGCGGTGCCCTCGGCGCCGCCCACCGGCGAGAGCGGCAACCAAAGCGAGAACGACGCAGCGCTTGTGGTGGTCGCCGCTCTCGGCGGCAGCGACGTGCTCATCCCTGGCGACTGCGAAGGCGACGCGCTGGCGCGCCTGGACCTGCCGCCCTGCGCAGTCGTCGAGCTGCCGCATCACGGCAGCCGCGGCGGCTTTGACGACGCTGAGCTGGAGGCGCTCGCGCCGCGCCTCAGCGTCGTCTCCGTCGGGCCCAATACCTACGGTCACCCGACGCCGGAGATGCTCGGCCTCATGGCGCGCCACGGCATCCCGCTGTTGCGCACCGACCAGCGCGGCGACGTCGCCGTGGAACTGGTCGGCGGCCAGCTCCGCGTCCTCACGGCGAAGGCCGCGTGAGCGGGCGTCCGCCGCCGGCATCTCGCGGCGTCAGCCGCCGGCCGTCCGCGTCCCGACGCCGTGCTATCCTTCGGCGACCATGAGCGAGCCTGCGCCCCTCAAGCCGGCGTACCTGATCGTCGGCACCGACCGCCCCAAAGTCAGACGCGCCGTCGCGCGCCTCAAGCGGCGCGTCGCCGACGAGACCGGCGGCGACCTCAACATCAACGTCTTCGACGCCGATGTGCACTCGGCGGAGGCCGTGGTCGAGGCTGCCTCGACCCCGGGGTTCACGCTCGGCACGAGGCTGCTGCTCGTCCTCAACGCGCACCGCTGGAAGGCCAAACCGCGGCAGCTCCTCGCCGCGTACTTGAGCGATCCGATGCCGGACACCTGCCTCGCCGTCGAAGGCGAGTCGTTCACGGAGGCCGACGCGCTGCGCAAGGCCGTGGTCAAGCTCGTCGGACGCGACGGCGTCCTCTCCTACGATCTGCCCAAGAAGTACGAGATGGCGGGCTGGGTGCGGGGGCGGGCGCGCGCGATGCACCTGCCCATGAGCGGCGCCGTGGCCAAGCACTTCCTCGACGTCTGCGGTCAGGAGCCGGGGCAGGCCGAGCGGCTCGAGCGCGAGCTCGAGAAGCTCGCCCTCTACTGCCTCGGCGGCGAGGCGACGGAGGAAGCCATCGACCAGGTCTGCGTCCCCGACGACGAGGCGCGCATCTTCGACCTCATGGACGCGGTGGGTCACCGCGACCGCACGCGGGCCTTCGCGCTACTCGAGACGATCTTCGCGTCGGGGGATTCGCGCAACGACGCGAACGCCGTCTTCTTCAGCCTCGTGCGGCACGTGCGCATGCTCGACGCCGCGTCGCAGCTCGGCGAGAGCGACCAGTCGACGGCGGCGAAGCAGCTCGGCGTGCACCCGTTCACCGCCAAGAAGCTCCTCGATCAGCGCCGCCAGTACGACCGCCGCCGTCTGGCCCGCGCCTACAGCGCGCTCGCGGTGGCGGAGACCGGCCTGCGCGGGCGCGCGCCGGCCACGCTCGAGTCGGCCGGCGGCGTCAACCACGGCGACCGGCTCGTGGTGGAGCTGGCGCTGGCGCGGATGCTGTCGTAGGGGATTCCGGGCACGGAAACGGCGAAGCGGGCCGGTCGCCCTGAGCGACCGGCCCGCTTCGCCGTTACTATCCGCAGACGCCGTCTAGGAGAGTTGCGCGAGCGTGTGCGCGACGCGGCTCTTCTTGTGAGCGGCGTTGTTCTTGTGCAGGATGCCCTTGGCGGCGGCCTTGTCGATGCGCGAGGTGAGGAAGACCGCGGTCTTCGCGGCTTCGTCGCCCTTCTTCTCGGCGACCTCGGTCTCCAGCTGCTTGAAGAGCGTCTTCAGCGTGGACTTGGAGTGCCGGTTGCGCAGGCGCTGCTTGACGGCCAGGCGGTTGCGCTTCTTCTGCTGCTTGATGTTTGCCACGTGATCCCTTCGATCCGATCAGTCTTGACGCGTGACGATTCCTGAGGCAGTGGGGACTGCGTTCGGACGTGGGATGCTACCACAGCGGCCGTGCCTGCGGCAAACGTGCGCGGGGACGCGGTGCACTGCCGAACCACACCGGCAACCGCCGTGTCTACCCGCTTGGGAGTTGATATCGAGCGTAGGCGGACGGTTTGATCGAGAACGACGAGGTCGCCGCCTGCTCGAGCGCTACACTCGTGCGCCCAAAGGGTTGTGCGACGACGACCGCCTTGGACGGCTGTAGTCTCCTGGCGGCGACGATCGCCGGCACGAGGTCGCTGTCTCCGCTGACGAGTACGGCGGTGTCGCACAGGCCCTGCGACACCAGCTCCACAAGATGGACGCCGAGCGCCACATCGGTCTCCTTCTCCTCGTAGCGCACGAAGCGGCGGCCACAGAGGGGGCAGGTGAGGGTCTTGGCCTTGAAGCGCCCTAGGCGTACCTCGACTCCGGACCCGCGGAGTGTCGACAGGTAGGCGACCTGCCGGGCTCTCTGGCCTGGGCGACGGCCTTCGAGATGATGGGCCAGCGCCGAGAAGTACGTCACGGACGCGCCGGCTGACTTGCCAGGCAACGCGTGGAGATAGGACGCGCACAGCGCCACGACGTCGAGCTCGCGAAGAGGGCGTCGCAAGACTCGCTCGGCGTCGAGCAGCGAGTGATACAGGTTGAAGCCGTCGACAAGGAAGACGGTGCGGTTGACGATTGACCCCCAGAACGAAGAAACCCCCGGGGTCGCAACCCCGGGGGACCCACGGGATATACCCGTGGGGAAGGATGAATCCAGTATGCGCAGGCTCGGAATCAAGGTCAAGCGCCTGCGCCGAATGCGAACCCCGTGGTGGACGACAGATGTTGCGCGACCGCGCCTAGTCAACAGAGTTCGCGCCCGCGCGGGAGTGACACGTCTCGGAAGCAGCATGCCGGCGGCCCCGCCTCCGTCTCACCCAGATGGTAGGCTTCTGGCCAGGTCGTACGTGAGGGCTCTGTCGGCCGGGGGGTTCGCAGTCGTGGGCACGACTCTGGGGGTCACCATCGCACGTGGCGCAACGCAGCCTGGTGCTTGAGTTCGTGATTACCGACTTCCACGCCAAGTACTTCGCCCACGAGATCACCAAGCGCTGCGCGTCCGACAGCGTCGAGAAGCTGACCGCCGTGCTCGCCGACGCGCAGGTCGATCTCAACCCCCACCAGATCGAGGCCGCGCTCTTCGCCTTCCGGAGCCCGTTCTCCAAGGGCGCGATCCTCGCCGACGAGGTGGGGCTGGGGAAGACGATCGAGGCGGGCCTGCTGCTGGCGCAGAAGTGGGCCGAACGCCGCCGCCGCATGCTCGTGATCGTGCCGGCCAACCTGCGCAAGCAGTGGGCACAGGAGCTGGCCGACAAGTTCTATCTGCCCTCGGTCATCCTGGAGGCGCGCAGCTTCAACGCCGCGGTGCGCGCCGGCAATCTCAACCCGTTCGAGCATGACGGCATCGTGATCTGCTCCTACCAGTTCGCGCGCAGCAAGGAGCCCTACCTGCGCCAGACCGCCTGGGACCTGATCGTGATCGACGAGGCGCATCGCCTGCGCAACGTGTACAAGAGCAGCAGCAAGATCGCCCTGGCGATCAAGCAGGCCGTGGCGCCGTTCCCCAAGGTGCTGCTTACCGCCACGCCGCTGCAGAACAGCCTGCTGGAGCTCTACGGCCTGGTCAGCATCATCGATGACTACGCCTTTGGCGACCTCAAGAGCTACCGGGCACGGTTCGTACGCCCGAACCGCGCCGACGACTTCGCCGAGCTCAAGGCGCGCCTGCGACCCATCTGCAAGCGCACGCTGCGCCGCCAGGTGCTCGAGTACGTCAAGTACACCAACCGGCACGCGCTGGTGCAGGAGTTCGTGCCGTCGCCTGACGAGCAGCGCCTCTACGACCTCGTGTCCGACTACCTGCAGCGTCCCAACCTGTACGCGCTGCCGGCGAGCCAGCGGCAGCTGGTGACGCTCATCCTGCGCAAGCTCCTGGCGTCGTCGACCTACGCAATCTCGGGGACGCTAGAGGGGCTGGCGAACCGGCTCGAAGCCATTGAGGCCGCGGCCGCGCCGGCGATGGCGCCGGTGGCACCGGCGCCGGCGACCGTGCCGGGGGCAACGGCGGCTGCTATGGAAGACGACCTTGTGGCCGACTGGGAGGACATCGACGAGCTCGCCGACGAGTGGGACGGCGACTCTGACGCTCCGGCGGAGGACGAGGCGCCTCGCTTCACGCCCGACCAGTTGGCCGAACTCCGGGCCGAGAAAGAGCAGCTGCAGGAGTTCTGCGCCCTGGCCAAATCGATCACCACGAACTCCAAGGGCGAGGCACTCCTCAAGGCGCTCCGCCGTGGCTTCGAGGTCGCAGCCGAGGCGCAGCGCAGCCAGGGCGGCGCGACCCTGCAGCAGAAGGCCGTGATCTTCACCGAGTCGCGGCGCACGCAGGACTACCTGTTCCGCGTGCTCGAGCAGACCGAGTTCGCCGGCAAGGTGATGCTCTTCAACGGCACCAACAACGCGCCACTCGCCAAGAGCATCTACCAGCAGTGGCTCGAGCAGCACGCCGGCACAGACCGCATCTCGGGCTCGCCCAGCGCCGACATGCGCGCTGCTCTCGTGGAGCACTTCCGCGACCATGCCGCGATCCTCATCGCCACCGAGGCTGCGGCGGAGGGCATCAACCTGCAGTTCTGCAACCTGGTGGTCAACTACGACCTGCCCTGGAACCCGCAGCGCATCGAACAGCGCATCGGGCGCTGCCACCGCTACGGCCAGAAGTTCGACGTGGTCGTGGTCAACTTCCTCAACAAGAAGAACGCCGCCGACCTGCGCGTGTACCAGCTCCTGGCCGAGAAGTTCCGGCTCTTTGACGGCGTGTTCGGCGCCAGCGACGAGGTGCTCGGCGCGGTGGAGTCGGGCGTCGACTTTGAGAAGCGCATCGCCGGCATCTACCAGCAGTGCCGCACCACGGAGCAGATCCAGTTCGAGTTCGATCAGCTGCAGCTCGAACTCCAAGTGCAGATCAGCAGCGGCCAGCGTGATGCGCGCGAGAAGCTCCTGGACAACTTCGACCAGGAGGTCGTGGAGAAGGTGCGCGTGGACAGTACCGCGATGCTCGACCGCTTCAACGATCAGCTCTGGCGGCTCACGCGGCACGTGCTCGCCGAGCACGCGACCTTCGCCGAGGACGGCTTCAGCTTCATGCTCCACAGCAATCCCTTCCCGGGCGAGGGCATCAACCGCGGCCCGTACCGCATGGCCAAGGGCGTGGAGGACGCCAACACCTACCGCGTGGGTCATCCGCTGGCGCAGCGCGTGCTCGCGCGCGCCCGAGAGCTGGAACCAGAGCCGGCGGAAGTCACGTTCGACTACGCCGGCAGCGGCAAGAACATCGCGATCCTGGAGCCGCTGCGCGGCCGCTCCGGCTGGCTCGCCTGCGCGCACGTGAGCATGAGCGCGCTCGAGAGCGAGGACCAGCTCGTCTTCGCCGGAGTCACCGATGACGGTGAAGCCATGGATCAGGCGCAGTGCCGCCGCCTGTTCGACTTGCCGGCCGAGGCGGGAGCGCTGCGCCGCGTCCCCGACGCCGCGGCGGCCGACCTCGATCGCACCCTGACGACCGGCCGGCAGACGCTGCTTGCCGAGATGACATCGCGCGACGGCAACTGGTTCGACGCCGAGATGGACAAACTCGACCGCTGGGCCGAGGACCGCCGCGATTCGCTCAAGGCCGAGCTCGCGGACATGGATGAGGCGCTCACGGAGGCCAAGAAGCAGGCCCGTTTCGCGCCGACCCTGCCCGAGAAGCTGGAGCGCCAGCGCGCGGCGCGCAAGCTCGAAGAGAAGCGCGAAGAAGCCTGGCGCGCCTACGACGAGGCCAGCCGCGACATCGACCGGCAGAAGGACAGACTGCTCGATGAGATCGGCCGGCGGCTTGAGCAGCGCGTGGAGCAGACGCCGTTGTTCACGATGCGCTGGCGGCTCATGTGAACGCGACGGCTACTTGCGGCGGACGTCAAATCAGCGCTGCGGACCGACGCAGACGGTGTCAACCCCGTTCGATGATAGTGGTAGCCTCGGGTAGGCGCAGGGGCTGTCCGCCCTGAGGCGGGTGTGAGCGCCGCAGGTTCTTTGTCAGGCAAGCGGAAAGGACGCGGATGTACCCCGCGACGTACTACGAGAACTTCATGCGCTACGAAGCGAGCAACGAAGTGTTCGTTGCGATGCCGTTTACTGCACCTTTTCAGCACGCGTTCGCGACGGTCATCGAGCCGGCAATCAAGCGCGTGAGCGTAGGGGGCACTCCGCTATGCGCTCGAATCATCAACCGCGCGATCTCCGGCGCTCCCGATATCCATGAAAGGATCTTCGACGCCATCATCCATTCGCGCATCGTGGTAGCGGACATGACAGTCCAGGCAAGCTACACAGGAGATGACCGCCGCACGAGATGGCAGCCCAATGCAAACGTTGCCTACGAGGTCGGCCTTGCATGTGCTTGGCGCAACCCGGAGGACATCATCCTTGTTCACCAGTCTCACCCCGAGCACAGCTATGGCTTCGACCTGCAGAACCTCAGGCACGTCGCCTATGACCTCAACGACGCAGGGTGCGTCGAATCGATTGCAGATGAGGTGGTTCGGGCGCTGAACCAGTCGGCATTCTTGGCCACACAGACTTACCAGAAGGTCTTGCAGTCCGTGTCCCCAAGCGCCATACAGCTCATGCACCAAGAGTCGCAGCGGGCCTTCCCCGTTGTGGCATTCGTCGACCAGGGGATGCCGATGATGGACGCCAGGATTCACGCGGTGACGGAGCTCCTTGACTGCGGTGCGCTTCGCAATCGGCACGTCTTCTCTCAAGGAGACGGCAGGGGAGTCGCGATCATCTACGAGTGGACCGAACTTGGACTCCGCATGCTGTCCTCACTGCGAGCTGTGACTCCGCAGCGCAAGGCGGAACTCGCCGCGCAGATTGCGTCGGTGCCCAGCGGGACAGTGCCGCCGCCGGAGCTGCGTGAGCTTCCTGAGCCGAGATCCAAGACCACTTCAGAGGAGTCGGCAGTTGACATGGTTGAGGCCGCTAGTGTCGACGCGATTGACGAGGCGACGAGCGAGTAGAGTCTCGCATGGCCTAGCTCCGTCTGATGGCGACGGTAGCTTCAATCGGTCACGGGTGCGAGTCTCCCTCTGGATAGCCGGGGTGCGCACCTCGCTTGGCAGAAGCAGTTGCCGTCTCTCGCGCGCACATGAGGGTTTGGTGAGCAACAGTATTCCGCTGTGTGCCTGGAGAGCTGAGGGAGTAGCGTTGGCAGGGCGGTCAGCGGACGGCCAACAGCGGAATCTGGCAGTCGATCGCTGAGCGGCAACGGGTCATGGGCTAGCTACGGGCGGTTCGCAAAGGGTTCGAGGGGGCGAGTGGGCGTGAGCGCGGCGGGATGGTCGGCAATCGCAGCCTCGTTCGCGGCGCTCTCAGCCTTCATGACCATGCGGATTCACCGCCGAAACCTCCTGGATTCGGTGCGACCGGAACTCGTTCTCACAGGATGGGCTCGTCTCGCAGAAGGCCTCGGGGATTCCGCACACGAGGTGATTGCCTTCCGCTCCATCCGGAATGTTGGAAGAGGCCCTGCGTTCAACGTCTGGCTCGAGTGTCTGCATGAGTCGAACAACCGGCTGACAGCTTCCATGATGACTACGCGGCTTCCCATTCTGGCCGCGGGCGAAGTGGCAGATGTTGACTCCGAGATTCTGATTTGGTGGATGAATGTCGAACCGGACGAGACGCTGTCTCGTCGTCTCCATGTCTCGGTCCGGGTCGTTTGCTTTGACTCACAGAATCGTCGTCACAAGACGGAGTACAGTCTCCACGTAGAAGAGATCGCCCCTGGCGTCGCGGTGGCGGACGCGCTGTTTCCTGGCGTCACGGTGACGGGCGCGCTGATTCCTGGCGTCATGCTGATCGCGCGCGCAACCAGGACTCGGACGGTGAGGTCACTTCGGACGCAAGCTCGCCTTGCGCGTACCCCGCTTCTAGGTCGACCATTCCGGAGGGGTCTGTGACGAGTTTGCTCAATCATCGGACGGCGCATTGAACAGCCAAGCTCGACTCAAGAGGCGTCTCGCCACTCGCGGAGAATCGGTGCGCCAGGCGACGACGTCTCGCGGAAGAATGGCGCATGACGACTGAAGGATCCGACATGCCCGATCAACCCGAGTCCGATCAGCCCGACAAGCTCGATCTTCGTTCCGTCGACATCGCCGAGGAACGGCAGCAGGATCTGCTGCGGCTGTTCCCGGAGGTGCGTACCGAGGGCGGCAAGCTCGATTTCGACCGCCTCAAGCTGGCACTCGGCGAGGCGGTCGACGTGGGCAAGGAGCGCTACGGCATGAGCTGGCCGGGAAAGGCCGACTGCTTCCGCACCATCCAAGCGCCGAGCCTCGGCACCCTGCGTCCCTCCCCGGAAGAGAGCGTCGCCTTCGGCGCCACGGAGAACCTCATCATCGCGGGCGACAACCTCGAGGTCCTCAAGCTGCTGCAGAAGTCGTACCTCGGCAAGGTCAAGATGATCTACATCGACCCGCCCTACAACACCGGCAACGACTTCATCTACCCCGACAATTTCACCGAGAGTCTGCAGACCTACCTCGAATACACCGGGCAGGTCGACGACCAGGGTCACCGCTTCGGTACCAACGCCGACACCGACGGTCGCTTCCACTCCAAGTGGCTCAACATGATGTATCCGCGGCTGTACCTCGCGAGGAATCTGCTGCGCGAGGACGGCGTGATCTTTATCAGCATCGACGATAACGAGGTCGATAACCTGCGGAGACTCTGTGACGATGTCTTCGGGGCGGAGAACTTCGTCGAGTGCTTCATCTGGAAGAAGAGCTATGGCGGTGGGGCGAAAGAGAAGTACGCGGTCACACAGCATGAGTACATCCTCATGTTCGCCCGCGATTCCGAAGCACTGCCTGACCTGTGGCTGCCGCCCGATCCCGAGATCGAGCGGAAGTACTACAAACTTCGGGATGAGAAGTTCGCCGAGCGAGGCCCATATCGATTGAAGCCGCTCGAAGCGACGAAGAGCATGGACCGCCGGGAGAATCTCGTCTATCCGATCCCGCTGCCATGGGGGGGTGAGGTCCTACCGAAGCGCCAGTGGTGGTGGAGTCGTGAGCGAGTGTTCAAGGCTCTGGAAGACGATGAGCTCCACTTTCTCCGCAAGGGTGACGGCGTCTCCGTCTCGTACAAGCAGTATCTCCGGGACCAAGATGGGGAGACCCGCGGCCAGAAGCCCTTCTCGGTGATAGACCGCTTCTACACTCAGCACGGCACTGAGGACCTCGGCAGACTTTTCGACGGCGCGGTGCTGGCTCAGTTCCCAAAGCCCGTTGGGCTCATCCGGCAGCTCGTCGCATTGGGGATTCCCGGCTCGGAATCGGACATCGTTCTCGACTTCTTCGCCGGCTCCGGCACTACCGCCCAAGCCGTCCTCGACCTGAACAAGCAGGACGGCGGCAGCCGCAAGTTCATCCTGGTGCAGCTTCCCGAGCCCACCGGCCGCGAGGACTACCGGACCATCGCCGACATCACCAAGGAGCGTGTGCGCCGCGTCATCACCAAGCTGAGCGACGAGGACGCGGGCAAGCTCGACCTGGACGGGGGCGCGGCGCCGGACCGCGGCTTCCGCGTGTTCAAGCTGGCGGAGTCCAACTTCAAGCCGTGGAACGCCCAGGTCGCGCACGACGCGCAGGCGCTTGAGGAGCAGCTCGACATGCACGTCGACCACGTGCGCGAGGGCCGCTCCAACGAGGATCTGCTCTACGAGATCCTCCTCAAGAGCGGCTTCCCGCTCACCACGCCGGTGGACGCCGTGCCGATGGCCGGCGAGACCGTGTACGCGGTCGCCGGCGGAGCGCTGTTCATCTGCCTGGAGCGCGAGCTGACGCTCGAAGTGATCCGCACCATGGCGGGCAGCCGGCCCGAGCGCGTGGTCTGCCTGGACGAGGGCTTCGCCGGCAACGACCAGCTCAAGGCCAACGCCGTGCAGATCTTCAAGACCAAGGGCGTCACGAGCTTCAAGACGGTGTGAGGGGGGGCAACTGTCAAAGAATCTTTGACGGTTGGTGGGGGACACTACGCAACTCCCCGGAAAGTCCGGACAGTTGACCAAGTGAGACGACTCTTGGCAAAACCAGTTGTCAAGGATTCCTTTGCTGCTGAGTGTGCGGCAGTTGGCCGGAAATGCCGGATAACTGCCCGAGGCGGAGTGCTCGCGTGAAGCAATTACCAACTGGACATATACAAACTGCGTCTTGTAATATATGACCATGCCTGCGCCCCGTCTCACCAAGCCACACGACGTCTTCGACCGTGAGCGGGAATGGTCGGACCTCGTGGAGTTCGCCACTTCCTCTGACCCGGGCCTGCGGCTGGCGATCGTCCGCGGCCGCCGGCGGCAGGGCAAGTCCTTTCTGCTCAGGCGTCTGGCGCGGGCCTGCAATGGCTTCTACTACCAGGCGCTCGAAGAGGAGAGGACGCAGGCCCTCGAGAGCTTCGGCGCCGCACTCGGCCGCCATCTCGGGGTACCCGGCGGCCGACTGGCGTTCGCGTCGTGGACGGAGGCCGTGGAGGCGCTGGCCGACCAGCGCGGCGCCGATGGCCGTCCGGCGCTGGCGGTCATCGACGAACTCCCGTATCTGCTGGCTCACTCTCCCGAGCTGCAGTCAGTCATCCAGCTCGCCGTCGACGAGCGCCGTGAAGGCTCCAGCCCGCCCTCACGCCTCATCCTCTGCGGCTCCGCACTGGCCACCATGTCGAGCCTGCTGGCCGGTAGCCAGGCGCTTCGCGGCCGGGCGACGCTCGACCTCGTCATCAAGGCGTTCGACTACCGCAACGCCGCGCTCTTCTGGGAGATCGCCGACCCGTGGGTCGCATTCCCCGTCTATGCCGTGTTCGGCGGCACGCCGGGCTATCGTGATCTCCTCACTGCCTCCGCGCCGAAGTCACTCTCGGGATTCGGGCGCTGGCTCGCTAAGGGACCGCTGAACCCTTCCAGCGCGCTGTTCCGCGAAGACGACTACTTGCTCACCGGAGAGCCTGCTTTGAGCGGGCGGGCCCTGTATCACGCGGTCCTGACGGCAATCGCCCAGGGCAAGACGACCCAGGGGGCGATCGCCGCCGCGCTGGGGCGTGAGCAGAGGTCGGTGCAGTACCCGCTGGCCGCGCTGGCGGAGGCGGGCTTCGTCCTTCGCGACGACGACCTGCTGCGACAGCGCCGCCCGACCTACCGTCTGGCCGACCCAATCCTGCGCTTTCATCACGCGGTCACCCGCCCCGACCTGGCGCGGTTTGAGGATCACCGCGCCGACGAGGCGTGGGCCGACGCCGACGAGCGCTTCCGTTCGCAGGTGCTCGGCCCTCAGTTCGAGCAGGTGGCGCGCGACTTCACGGCGCGGTATGCGTCGGCCGCGCTGCTCGGGGGCGTTGCGTCCCGAGTCGGGCGCGCGGTCGTGAACGATGCCGGCGCGCGCGCCACCCACGAGCTCGACGTCGTGGCCATTGACACGAGCGCGCGGGGCCGGCAGCCCCGGGTCGTCGTGCTCGGGGAGGCCAAGTACTCGCAGCGCCGATGCACGCTCGACGACGTCAGGCGGCTCGAGCGCATCCGCGGACTGGTTGCCGCCCGCCGCGACGTCGATGCCACTTCCGCCCGGCTGGCCCTCTTCTCCGCATCCGGGTTTGATGCGGAGCTCGCCGGACTGGCGCACCGGCGGGACGACATCGTGCTCGTCGACCTGGACGCGATGTACGGCAGCCCATGAAGCTCCAGTTCGACGCCAACCAGCAGTTCCAGCTCGACGCGGTGGCGGCGATCACCGACCTCTTCGACGGACAGCCTCAGGGGGCGCCGGAGTTCGCGGTGATCAACGTCGGCGACTACGGCGGTCTGCTTGCCGGCCAGGACCGCACCGAGCTGGGCGCCGGCAACCGCCTGCTACTCGCCGACGACAAGCTGCTGGCGAACGCACGGGCGATCCAGCTGCAGAACGACATCGAGGCGGCCGACGTAGAGGTGCCGCTTGAGGCCTGGGATCTATTCGACGTCCCGGCCGACGCGCCCCGCGCCTGCCCGCACTTCTCCGTCGAGATGGAGACCGGCACCGGCAAGACCTACGTGTATCTGCGCACCATCTTCGAGCTCTCGCAGCGCTACGGCTTCCAGAAGTTCGTCATCGTGGTGCCCACCGTGGCCATCCGAGAGGGCGTGCTCAAGAACATCGAGATCACGGCCGAGCACTTCCGCGCCCTGTACAACAACCTGCCGTTCGAGCACTTCGTCTACGACGCGAGGCGCGTCAACCGCCTGCGCCAGTTCGCCACCAGCACCACGCTGCAGATCCTGATCATCAACATCGACGCCTTTCGCAAGAACTTCGTCGGCACCGATGACGAGCGCAAGAGCAACGTGATCTACAAAGAGAGCGACCGGCTCTCGGGCCGCCAGCCTATCGAGTTCGTGCAGGCGGCTCGGCCCATCGTCATCATCGACGAACCGCAGAGCGTCGACTCCACGGACAAGGCGCAGGAGGCCATCCGGGCGCTCAACCCGCTCTGCACGCTGCGCTACTCGGCCACGCACCGCAACCCGTACAACCTCGTGTACCGGCTCGACCCGGTGCGCGCCTTTGAGCTCAAGCTCGTCAAGCAGATCGTCGTGGCCAGCGCGGTGGCCGAGGGCGTCGCCAACGATGCCTTCGTGCGCGTCGAGCGCGTCGATTACCAGAGCGGCATCAAGGCCAAGCTGCGCATCCATGTGCAGTCGGCCGGCGGCCCCAAAGAGAAGTCGGTGACGGTGAAGAGTGGCGCCGACCTGTATGCGCTCTCCAACGAACGCGCCGCCTACCACGACGGCTTTGAGGTCGCCGAGATCAATGCCGAGCCGGGCGCCGAGTACGTACGCTTCAGCAATGGCCGCACGCTGCGCCAGGGGGAGGAGATGGGCGGCCTGCGCGACGACGTGTGGCGCGTGCAGATCAAGCACACCATCCGCCGGCACCTGGACAAGGAGCTCGACGTGCGCGAGCGCGGCGTCAAGGTGCTCTCGCTGTTCTTTGTCGACCGCGTGGCCAACTACCGCGACTACGACGAGGCCGGGCAGCCGGCCAAGGGCAAGTTCGCCGAGGTGTTCGAGGCCGAGCTGGCGGCGCTGGCGCGCGAGCCGCAGTATGCGGAACTCGAGTGGCTCAAGGAGCCGGTCGAGCGCCTCCACAACGGCTACTTCGCGCAGGACAAGAAGGGCGTGGTCAAGGACTCGCGCGAGGGCCGCGACACGGCGGCCGACGACGACGTCTACGCGCTGATCATGCAAGACAAGGAGCGGCTGCTCTCCGTGGACGAGCCGCTGCGCTTCATCTTCAGCCACTCGGCGCTGCGCGAGGGCTGGGACAACCCCAACGTCTTCCAGATCTGCACCCTCAACGAGACGCGCAGCGCGATGAAGAAGCGCCAGGAGATCGGCCGCGGCCTGCGCCTGCCGGTCGACCAGAATGGCCTGCGCGTCTTTGACGAGTCGATCAACCGCCTCTACGTGATGGCCAACGAGAGCTACGAGGATTTCGCCCGCGCCCTGCAGACCGAGTACGAGGACGAGTGCGGCGTGACCTTCGGTAAGGTGCCGATCACGGCGTTCGCCAAGCTCACTCGGGTGGTCGACGGCGGCGAGCAGCCTATCGGCCGCGCCGCCGCCGAGGAGGTGCGTGCGGCGCTCGTCGAGCAGGAGCTGCTCGACGCCGACGGCCGCATCCAGCCGGCGTTCGACCCACGGCGCGCCGGCTTCGCGCTCGCGCTACCGCCGGCGCACGAGGAGCTGGCCTCGGCGGTCATCGACCTGCTGTCGTCGTACCAGATCGAGCGCCACATCCGCCGCGACCGCGACGAGCGGCCCAATCATCTGCGCCGCGAGGTCACGCTGACGCCGGAGTTCAAGGCGCTGTGGGACCGCATCAAGCCGAAGACGACGTATCGCGTCGAGTTCGACACGGAGGTGCTGGTGCGGCGCGCCGTCGACGGCGTCAGGCGCATGCCGGCCATCGAGAAGCCGCGCATCCGCGTCACGGCCGGCCGCCTCAGCGTCGAGAAGGGCGGCGTGGCGGCCACGGCGTCCAGCTCCGCTGAGGAGCGCGTCGAGCACGCCGGCCAGCCCATCCCCGACGTGCTCGCCTACCTGCAGAACGAGACTGAGCTCACGCGCTCGACGCTGGTGCGCGTCCTGCGCGAGTCGGGCCGCCTCGGCGAGCTGTTCAACAATCCCCAGCACTTCCTCGATGCCGTCGCCGCGATCCTCAAGCACGAGCTGCACCGCCTGCTGGTGGACGGCATCAAGTACGAGCGCGTGGGCGGCGCCGGCGCCGAGGCCGAGTGGGAGATGCTCCTGTTCAAGAACGAGGAGCTCGTCAACTACCTGAGTGCGCTGCCGGTGGAGAGCTCGGTGTACGAGTACGTCGCCTACGACTCCGAGGTGGAGCGCGAGTTCGCGCGCCAGCTCGACGCGCGCGACGACATCAAGCTGTTCGTCAAGCTGCCGCGCTGGTTCGAGATCGACACGCCGGTCGGCAAGTACAACCCGGATTGGGCGATCCTGAAGCAGGACGGCGGGCCGCTGTACCTGGTCCGAGAGACCAAGGGCACGCGCGACTTCCTGAAGCTGCGCACGAGCGAGGCCGACAAGGTGCGTTGCGGCCAGAAGCACTTTGAGGCGCTGGGGGTGCCGTTCGCGGTGGTCGTGACGGCGGACGAGGTGTAGCCGGCGCGAAGCCGCTCGCCTCGCCTCGCTTCGCGCTACTGGGGCAGCTCCTCCTGGAGTCTGCGGCAGCCCTCCTCAAAGGCAGACTCGGTGGACTTGTAGACGAGGCTGCGGGCCGGGAAGATGCTGTGCCGCCCCAGCAACTCCTCGATGCCGGTGCGCTCGAGCTGGTCGGCCATGCCATGACCCACGCCGGCGAGCAGCAGCGCTCCTCCGCCTTGCTGCAGATCGGTGGCGTAGCGCCGGAACAGGCCGATCGCGCTGCTCCCGACCTCGCCACGACCTCGCAGTCGCAGCACGAGGACTGCGCCCTTTGCACCCCGCACGTCCGGCAGCTTCTCGGCGATCACATCGGCTGCCGCGTAGAAGATGCTCCCGTAGATGTCGAGGATGGTGACCTCGCGGTCGGGGAGACGCTCGGGAGGCTCCTCCTCGCGATACCGCCCCTGCCCCTCGCGGACCAGCCGGCGGACCTTCACGTCGAGCGACGCGCTCGAGATGTACTGGACGGTGGAGATCGCGACCCCCGCCAGCACCGCATACTGGATCGGCACCATGAGCGTGAGCACGAGGGTGGCCAGCATGATCACGCGCGCGGCCCAGTTCGTGCGCCACACCTCGAGGATGGCAGCCCACTTCAGTGACGCCGCCGCTGCGACGATGAGCAGCGCCGCGACCGTGGCGAGCGGCACCTTCTCGATGACGCTGCCGAAGAGCAGCAGGACGACGGCCACGATCACTCCGGCATAGACGTTCGCCCAACGGGAGCGGGCGCCGGAGCTCACGTTGAGCGCCGACGCCGACACGGAGCCGCCGATGGGCATGCCCTGGAAGAAGCTCACGGCTGCGTTGGCGACGCCCTGAGCGACGAAGTCGCGGGAGTCGTCGCCGTACTCGCCTCCGGGGTTGGGCACGCTCTTGCTCACGCCGGCCCCCTGGATCAAGCCGATGGCGGCGATAGCGATGGCCGGGACGAGGAGCCCGGGCGCCTTGGCGAGGTCGGGGACCTGGAAGTGAGGCAGGCCGGACGGGATGGCAGCGATGTCGCCGACAAGCTGCACGCCCAACCCAGCCAAGCTCACGACGAGCGTCACGGCTGCGAACGCCAGTACCATGGCGAACTTGCTCACCGGCGTGCGCCCCAGCAGGAGGATCAGCCCCACCGTCGCCAGACCTACGGCCAGCGTCGTCCACGAGACCTCGTTGAAGTGCATGAAGAGGTCCACCGTCTTGACCACCTTGTTCGAGTACTCGCTGCTGTAGCCGGTGAAGTCGCCGAGCTGGCCCAGGATGATGAGGATGCAGACGCCGGTGATGAAGCCGACCATCACGCTGTTGGAGACGAACTTCGTGATCCAGCCGAGCTTGAGCAGGCCGAGGGCCAGCTGGAGTGCGCCGACCATCAGGGTGAGCATGATGAGGAGGCCCATGCGCTCGTCGGCGCCCGCTTTGCCGACGGCGTCCGCCACGGCGAGGGCGATGGCGCCGGTCGTGGTGACCGTCATGAAGATCGAGCCCGCAAACAGGGCGCCGATGGGCGTCCCGATGATCAGCGTGTTGAGCCCGTTCACCGGCTGCACGGCGGCGAGGATCGCCGTCGCCATCGCGTCCGGGATCTGCACCAGTCCCGTGGTCAGCCCGGCCACGAGGTCGTGCTTCGCGTCCTTGCGCCTCGGCAAGCTGATGGGCGACTTCACGTGGCGGCTCCTTGGGAAGGTACACGGTCGCTGTGGTCTGGAGGCCGACGATGGTGCAGTCCAAGACTATGCGGACGTATATTACCAGAGGTAAGATACGCGCAACGGAGGGCTGTGGGGGTACGCACGCCCGCTTGTCACGCCGAGACGGAGGCCGACATGACCGACCAGGCTGCGGTGAAGCGGCGGCGCGGCCGAGAGGCGACAACGGCCGCTATTCTGGACGCAGCGGAGGAGCTCTTCACCGTGCGCGGCTACACCGCCGTCACCGTCCGCGATATCGCCGAGTACGCCGGCGTCTCGCATCCGCTCGTGCACCAGTATGTGGGCAGCAAGGCCGACGTGCTGAGCGCCGTCCTCGCGCGCAACGAGAGGCTGCTGGTATCGGCGGCGCCGGACGACCCGGATCTGTTCCAGAGCACGCGCCTCATCCTGAGGAACGGGCTCGAGCAGCACGGCCGTGCCCATGCCCGGCTCCTGATGCGGTCGGCGCTCGACGACGTTCCCTACGAGCCGTCCGCCGGGCGCTTTGCGGCAATCGAAAGGCTCCTCGTGCTCGCTCAGCGAGTCGCGGCGAGCGCGTCCCCGGCTGAGCGTGCCGAGAAGGACCTGGATCCCCGCCTCGTCGTCGCCTGCGTAGGGAGCCTCTTCCTCGGCTGGGTCTCCGGTGAGTCTTGGATGCGGCCGGCGGCAGGTCTCACCGCGATGGACGATGCCGAGCTCGCCGATGGGCTCGAGCGAGTCTTGCTCGGCATCCTCAGAGACCACGTGCCGGGTCTTGGACGCGATACCGGACCCGCCACGGGAAGCGTCCCAAGCACCGACGAGCAGATCGGCTAGGGGTCGCGGTGGGCCTCCGGGGACAGGCGCGCGAGATGCCACACGGTGCGAAGCGGTACGTGCCCATCCTGTCGTGGCTGCCGCAGTACGATCGCTCGTGGCTGACAGTCGACGCCATCGCTGGGCTCACGTTGTGGGGGCTGGTGGTGCCCGAGGGCATGGCCTATGCGGGGATCGCCGGGCTGCCTCCGCAGGCGGGCCTCTACACCCTGGTCGCTTCGCTGCTGATCTACGCGCTGCTCGGGACCTCGCGCCACCTTTCAGTGCAGGCGACCTCGGCGACAGCGGCGCTGCTCGCCACGTCCGTCGCCGCGGCGGTGACTGCCGCGGGAGGTGCGGCTGATCTGAGCACCTATGTCGCCTACGCGGCCGCCTTCGTGCTGGTCACCGGCGTGGTGTTTCTGGCGGCAGGCCTGGCGCGGCTTGGCTTCATCACGCAGTTCCTCTCCAAGCCGGTGATGGACGGCTTCGTGGTCGGCCTTGCCATCTTCGTGACGGTCGGGCAGCTCTCCAAGCTCTTCGGTGTGGAGAAGCCCGAGGGCAACACGATCGAGAAGCTCGTGGGGACGATCAAGGAGCTGCCCCAGGCCGACTGGACCACCTTCGTCGTGGGGGCCGCGGCACTGGCGCTGCTCTTCCTGCTGCCGCGCCTGAGCCGAAGGATCCCAGCCGGCCTGGTGGTGCTGTTCGGAGCCATCGCGGTAAGCGCGGCACTCGATCTCAAGGGCAACTACGGAGTGGCGGTGGTGGGGAGCCTGCCACAGGGTCTGCCGTCGTTCTCCCTGCCGCACGTGCCGCTCTCGGCAGTGCTGGGGATGTTCGTGACGGCGATCGGCGTCTTGCTGGTGGCCTTCAGCGAGGCGTTGGGCGTCGCCCAGGAGTTCGCCGAGAAGCACGGCTACGAGGTCGACGCCGATCAGGAGCTCATCGCCCACGGGGTGACCAACCTGGTGAGCGGCCTCCTCGGCGGCATGATCGCCGGCGGCAGCATGTCGGCATCGGCGGTCAAGGAGGGCGCCGGCGGGCGCACGCAGGTCGCGAACCTCGTCGCCTGGGTCGTCACCATCGTGACCCTGCTGTTCCTCACGCCCTTGTTCGCGCCACTGCCCGAAGCCGTGCTGGCGGCGCTGATCATCCACGCCCTCTGGCACCTCGTCACCTCGCGCAAGCTGGCGAGGCTGCGGCGCGCGGCTCCGGTCGAGGTCTGGTTCGGGGTCCTCACATTGTGGGGCGTGCTGCTCTTCGACGTCCTGCAGGGCATGATCATCGGGCTGCTGGCCTCGCTGCTCTTCGTGATCTACAGGTCCAGCCGCGCGCGCCTCTCGTCACTGGGGCGCGTGCCCGGCGTGCCCGGCGCGTATTCGGACGTGGCCCGGCATCCTGACGACACCCCGGTCCCGGGAGTCTTGATCCTGCGTCTTGACGCGCCTGTGTACTACGCCAACGCGCTCACGGTCAGGGAGGCCGTGCGCGACATGATCGCCGGTCAGGAACCGCCGCCTCGGGCGGTCGTCCTCGACACCAGCACCCAGGACGAGCTCGACGTGACCAGCACGGACATGGTCAAGGGACTCGTGAAGCAGCTGCACGATGGCGGTCTGCAGGTGTACTTCGCCGACGTGCATGCGCCCATTCTCGAGCATGGCCGCGAGACGGGCTTGCTGGACGCCATCGGCGAGGACCATGTGTTCCCGACGGTGGATGCCGCAGTGCGCCACATCGAACGGGCGGATAGACCCGGACAGCCACACGCAGGAGGCAGCCAAGATGACGAAGAGTGACCCCATATCCCTGCCGGCGGCGACCTTCGCCGGCGGCACCAAGGCGATCACCCTGACGCCGGTCGTCGGCGCGCCGCGGCGCGACTACGCCGAGACCTTCGTCCCCGGTGAAGAGGAGCTCGAGGACGGCGAGCTGCGCGTGACCGTACTCGGCAGCGGCAACCCCTGGGCGACGCGCGCCCAGGCCTCGGCCAGCGTCCTCGTAGAGATCGGCAACCCCGAGCGCGACCTCCTCGTCTTCGACCTCGGCACCGGGTGCCTCGCCAACTACGCGAGCCTGAAGCTGCCGGTGAACAAGCTCGACAAGGTCTTCTTCAGCCACCTGCACGCCGACCACACCGCCGACCTGATCACGCTCTCCGGCAGCTTCGCCAAGGTGGGGCGCGCCGACGGGCCGGTCTTCGTCTGGGGTCCGAGCGGCGCGGAGCCCCGCCTCGGTACGCGGTCCTTCGTAGAGGGCGTCCTGCAGGCGCTGGCCTGGGACATCACGACGAGCTCCGGCGCGATGAACCCCGAGAGCCTGAAGATCGAGGTGGCGGAGTTCGACTACAGCCAGACGCAGGTGGTGTACGAGGGCGGCGGCGTGAAGGTGACCTCGTTCCCGGTCGTGCACGCCGGCAGCGGGGCCGTGGGCTACCGCCTCGACTTCGCCGGCCTGACCTTCGTCTACTCGGGCGACACCTGCGCGGCCTGGCCGCTGGTGCGCGCCAGTGAGGGCGGCGTCGACCTGCTCATCCACGAGTGTTTCCCGCCCGCAGCGGCGCTGGCGGCCGCCTCGGGTCTCTCCATCGAGCGGGCGACGATCGCCTTGAACGCCGCCCACACCTCGCCGACCGCTGCCGCCAAGGTGTTCGGCCTGGTCAAGCCGCGCATGGCCGGCCTCTGGCACACCTTGCTCTCGCCCCAGGTCATCCCGATGATCTTCGCGGAGCTCCGTGCCGGCTACGACGGCCCCGTGGTCCAGACCCAGGACCTGACGGTGTTCAACGTCACGAAGGAGGCTGTGGTCGTGCGGCAGGCCCAGGTGATGGACCAGCTGCCGCCGACCCCTGGGACGCCGCGCGTGCCCTACACGCCTGTCGCGACGACGCCACCGGAGTGGTGGGCCGACGCGCGTATCCCGCTCGACTGAGACAAATGGACTGCGACAGATGATCTGAGACGACTCGCGGCGCTCGTCGCCGCGGCCGGAAGGGGGTGGGCAGCGTGAATGCAGTGAACAGCGGGGGCTCCTACGAAGAGGCGCCATCCGTGCGCATGCTAGGCCGGACGCTGCACAGGCACCGGCGCCTGCGCATCGGCCTCACGCAGCTGGCGTACGTTGTCGCCGGGATCGTCCTAGGCCTGGTCATCCCCCGCATCCCGGTGGGGTTCACGGTGCCGCGCGCAGAGACGACCCAGATGCTGTTGGCGGTGGGCGCCGGCCTGCTCACCTTCCTCGCCATCGTCTTCTCTCTCGTGTTCCTGGTCGTGCAGTTCGGGTCGACCACGTACACCCCGCGCCTCAACCTCTTCTACACCTCACCGAGGATCTGGCACAGCTTCGCGTTCATCACCGGCGTGCTCGTGTTCGCCTTCGCCGCCGCCTACAGCGAGACGTTCGCCCCCACCTCCGGAAGCACGAGCCCAGACAAGATGAGCGGGCTCGTCCCCATCGTCACGATCGCCCTGCTCATCGCGGCGATCGTCGTCTACCGCAACCTGCAGATGAGCGCCTTCGGCTCGGTCGAGCTCGGCTCCGTGCTCGCCCAGGTCACCGAGCGGGGGCGCCAGGTGCTCGAGGGCGTGTACGCGGACGAGCCGCCGCAGGGTGCAGGTGCGGCCTCCGTTGCGCGCGCCTTGCCCGAGGGGAGGCGCGATGTCGTGTGGACGAGGCGCCCCGGCATCATCCAGGACATCGACGTGCCCAAGATCATCGCCGCGGCCCGCAGCGCGGACGCGGCGGTCGAGATCGTGGTTCCCATCGGCGACATGGTGCACGCTCAGGCTCCGGTCGCCATCATCCATGGCTCCGCCGACCCGTCGTTGGATCTGGTGGTGCTTCAAGCGATAAGGACCGGAGACGAGCGCACCTTCGAACAGGATCCCGCGCTCGCGTTTCGGGTCCTCGTCGACATCGCCCTGCGGGCCCTGTCGCCGGCGATCAACGACCCGACCACGGCTGTCCAGGCCCTGGACTGCGAGGAGGGCCTGCTGCGCCTGCTGGTCGGCCGCGACCTCGACGTCGGCGAGATCACGGGGCCCAGGGGCAGAATGCGCGTCTTGCTGGACCTTCCCAGCTGGGAGGACTACGTGGCGCTGGCCGTCGACGAGATCGTCGAGGCGGGCGCCGGGCAGGCGCGGATCCGGCGGCGCCTCGAGCGCCTGCTGCGCGACCTCATCACTCTGGCCCCCGAGAGTCGCCGGGTGCCACTTCAGACGCGCCTGGACGAGTTGAGCCATGGCGCAGCACCCCTGGGAGGGTGAGATGACCAAACCCGCCTCATCTGCAGCCGCGTCTGCCAAGGTCGCGCGCCACGCCGCGACGCCGGTCGCCGGCGCGATCGCCGGCATCATCTTCGCCGCGCTGTTCAGCATCAGCATGACGATCGTGCGCCAGACCATGGGCGACGCCGCTCATGACACAGGCGCCTGGCTGAGCGCTGACACCGGACTGTTCAAGTTAGCTCTCGCCCTCGTGCCGTTCGCAGGGCTCGCGTTCCTCTGGTTCATCGCTGTGGCGAGAGAACGTCTGGGCAGGTTTGAGGACCAGTTCTTCTCGACCGTCTTCATCGGCAGCGGGCTGCTCTTCCTGGCCATGGTCTTCGCCGCGGCCGCGACCGCGGGCGCGATCGTGGCGGCCGCGGCGAACGACCCGTCAGGCTTCGCAGCCAGCACCACCTACACCTACGCCCGTCAGGCGGTCACGCAGATCCTGGCCGTGTACGCGCTGCGCATGGCGGCCATCTTCCAGCTCTCGCAGGCGAGTCTGTGGATGCGTACTCGCGTGATGCCCCGCTGGATGGCACTGATCACCATCGTGGTCGCCCTGGTCCTGCTGTTCGTGTTCACGCAGTCGTTCTGGGTCGTCCTGGCGTTCCCGGCCTGGGTGCTGCTGGTCAGCTTGTACATCCTCGTCGGGGCGATCCGTGGACGACCGACGAGCGAAGACGAGGGCGACGGGTCGACGAGCGCGTAGCGGGCGCTGGAGCCGGTGGGCCAAGAGCCGCACTCGACTGACCGACGGAAGGAAGACCCATGACCACATCCGAGCTGCTTTCCAGCCTGATCGGGCCGGCATTGGCGATCGCCGTGAACCCGGTGCCGATCATGGCCTCGGTGACACTGCTGACCACCGCTCACGGCAAGCGCAACGCGCTCTACTTCATCGCCACGATGTGGGTGATCATGCTCGCCGTCGGTGCGGTGACCATAGCCATCGCCGGGAGCTCGAGCAGCTCGTCGACGAGCACCGGCGGCGCGGCGATAGAGGCCGCGTTCGGCCTCATCTTCCTCGCCGCCGCCGCGCAGCAGTGGTTGACCAAGCCGGTGGAGGGCAAGGACCCGGGATGGATGAAGGCTCTCGACAAGACCGGGCTGGTCGCCGGCGTGACCCTCGCCGTCTCACTCACCAACTACGCCCTGCTCACCACGGGTGTCGACGACATCGCGCGGTCCGGCTTGAGCAAGTCGGTGCAGATCGGGGCGCTGGTCTTCTTCGTCGCCATCGCCACGTCCACGGTCGTGCTCCCGTTGATCGTGTATCTGGTGCGGCCGGCGTGGGCAAAGAAGCGACTCGGGCGTCTCAGAGACTGGCTCATGAAGCACAGCCGCGTGATCCTGATCACGGTGTTTGCGCTCATGGGGGTGCTGTTCTTCATCGAGGGCGTCAATGGCCTGCTGAGCTGACCTTCGGCGTGTGAGGCCGATTCAGTCCGCAGCTCCCGCGCTCTGCTAGACTGGCCGCCGGCCGGCCGGGGAAGTAGTTCCCGGCCGGCGGTCGAACAAACGAGGCTATGAGCGAACGTACGCGCAAGCTCGCGTGGGCCGCGGTCATCGTCGCCTCCGCCACCGCCATCTCCCGGGTCGTCGGCCTCGGCCGCGAGGTCATCACCGCCAGTGTGTACGGCGCCACGCCCGCGTACAACGCCTTCGTGTCAGTGTCGGTGGTGCCGAACCTCATCCAACAGCTGTTCGCCGACGCGGCGATCAGCGCAGCGTTCGTGCCGGTGCTGACCGCGCTCTTCACGGCCGGCGAGCACGAGCGGGCGCGCCGGCTCGCGGCCACGCTGTTCGGCTTCATGCTCGTCGTCGTCGGCGTCGTCTGCGTGGTCATGGTCGTGTTCGCCACGCCGATCGCCAAGGCCATCTACCCTGAGCTCACCCAGACCAGCGGGACCGCCGCTCTCGCTGCGCACCTGCTCCAGATCCTGGTGCCGACGATCCTCGTGATGGCCCTCGCGGGTGTGCTGACCGGAGTGCTCTACTCGCACGAGCGCTTCACGATGCCCGCCGTGATGAGCATCGTCTGGAACCTCGTGATCATCGCCTTCATCGCCCTGTTCAACGAGAAGTGGGGCGTCTACGCGCTGGCGTGGGGTACGCTGGTCGGGACGGTCGTGGAGCTGGTGCTGCTGGTCTTCGCGATGCACGCCGCCGGGGAGCCGATCCGCATCAACTTCGACTTCACGGACCCGTACCTGCGCCGCGTGCTCGCGCTCATGGTCCCGATCACGATCACGCTCGGCATCCTCAACTTCAACGCGCTCATCGATACGTACTTCGCCCAGTACGTGAGCGACAGCGCGGCGGCGTACATCCGCTACTCGTTCCGGCTGTACCAGCTGCCTCAGGGGATTTTCGCGGTGACGATCGGCACGGTGCTGTTCCCGTCGCTCTCCCGGTTCGCGGCGCAGCACGACATGGACCAGTTCCGGGAGACCCTCTCGGGCGGTATCCGGCAGATGATCTACGTCTCCCTGCCGTTCCTCGCCTGGTTCACGATCCTGGCCGTCCCCGTCGTGCGCCTCATCTACCAGCGTGGGCACTTCAGCGCCGGCGACACGAGTCAGGTCGCCTTGGCGCTCGCGGCGTTCACCCTCGGGCTCACGTTCGCGAACGTCAATATCATGTTCAATCGCGGGTTCCAGAGCCTGCAGCGGCCCTGGCTGCCGCTGTACGTCGGGCTCGTCAACCTCAGCCTGAACGCCGTCTTGGACTGGGTCCTGCTCAAGCCGTTCGGGGTGGCCGGCATCACCCTGTCCACGTCGATCGTCTCGATCTTCAACCTCATACTGCTGGTGATCCTGCTGCGCCGTCTGATCGGGAGGATCGACGGCCGCCGGATCGCGCGGGCGGCCGGTGGTGCGGCGCTGGGCGCCGTGGCGCTGGCCGCCGTGTCCGGCGGCCTCTGGTTCGCCCTGCACTGGTTCGCCGATCTCGGCTTCCTGCCGCTGCTGCTCTCGCTGACGGTCTCTATCGTGGCGGGCGGGCTCACGTACCTGAGGATCTCCAAGGTCCTGGGGCTCGAGGAGCTGGCTTCCGTGCGCCGGCTGTGGAACCGCAAGCGGCGGCGCCGCGGCGCGGCGCCAGCCGTGCCGCCGGCCGACTGAGCGGCGGCTTCATGCGCGTGAACACAGGACGTGAAATCTCGGCTAGCACCTTCACGCGTCTCTCGTCCGGGGCGACGATGTACAGCCGGATCATGATTGCCGGAGCAAGCTGAACGGTGGTCCAGATGCTGACAGAGAGTGCGTAGAGTCCTCCCGGTCGTCGCCCTCAGTGGCCTCCCGTAACACCCCGTTCTTCAGCAGACCATTAGCAGGACCAACACCATCCGTCTTGGGTCGACTTGCTCTCACATACCCCGTCTTGATCGGTGACAGGACCTGGCGGGACCGGGCGCGGGATGGGACCTGACGCGAACGCCGACGAGGCCTAGGATGGAGTCAGGCGCGACGGCAGCACCGTACGGTGCTTGGGAGAAGCCGCGGGCTTGGGTGACTTGCGCCGGCCCCTCAGCACCGACCTTGCCGCCATTCATGTACGTGAGTTCCACCGTATCCGTGAACACGGACAGGAACTCGCCGGGATTGCCCGCGTCGTTGTCTTTCGCGTACGCTCCGAAAAGGTCGATGATGGCCAATCGGTCAGCGGCGTTGAGCGAGGCGTCGCCGGGCGCGTTTACTGATGGTGGCGTTGCGATGTCCGGGGAGGATGAATCATGACCAAGCAGCCAAACATCCTGATGATCGTGACCGATCAGGAGTATGCCCACCAGTCTCTGCCGGCGGGATTCGTCTTATCCAACCGAGATCGCATCCATTCCCGCGGGGTCACGTTTGTCAATCACCACGCCACCACCACGGTCTGCACCCCTTCCCGCTCGGTGATGATCACCGGTAGGCATACGCCGCACACGCGCATGTTTGACAACACCAACTTCGCCTGGATCGACGACATGAAGGCCGATCCTGAAGGCTTGCCCACCATCGGTCATCTGCTGCG
>Ga0316226_1001229_pt1 | contig 28748 bp, 22 predicted proteins | sample TBH18017metaG_FD_206009 | JGI IMG/M metagenome (GOLD analysis project Ga0316226, IMG submission 206009) | Freshwater microbial communities from Trout Bog Lake, Wisconsin, USA - TBH18017 | ecosystem: Environmental > Aquatic > Freshwater > Lake > Hypolimnion/Profundal zone | place: USA: Wisconsin...
CTGGCATGCCAGCTTCGGCTTGTTTGAGGATGGCCATGATTTGGCTATCGGTAAAGCGGGAGGTTTTCATAGAATTTCCTTTAAATCAAACAACTTAGAAATTCTACTTTTAACTCAGGTTAAGGGGCGGGGGTATTACCGTATAACAGCAGGCTTACCTCGCCAAGCAATAATTTGATCTAAGCTGCGAACTACTCGCTCTGCCGGCAATGAGAAGTCCACTTCAACACCTAAGGCTTCACGATTAAAGTCATCAATGACATTGAACAAGCGGATGGACCTGCCATCTTGCAACTGGTCATGCATAAAGTCCATCGACCAGACTTGATTAATGCTCAGCGGTACAACCAAGGCATCGGGTTTATCTCGCACCAAACGCTTGCGGGGCTTGATGCGTAAGTTGAGCTCAAGAGCCTTGTCCCTAAAGGGACTTCCTTTGGTCGTAATGCGGTAGATCCGTTTGTGGTTCCATGTGAAGTTCTTTACGTTACGCAGGTATAAATAGCAAAGGCCAAAGCCCCAGTTACGGTTGTTTTCGGTCAAGCGGATGAGCCAGTTGGCAATGAGCTCGTTCTCAGCATTGTTCTTGGCTTCATAGCGATAGCAAGACTCGCTAACCCTAAAGGCTTCGCACGCCAAACGAATGGGGACGGCTTTATCTCTGACTGCCCGCTGGGCCATCTCACGTCTGTGAGAGGGCCTCACCACTTTTTTGCGAGGGCTTCGGTCACGATCTCCGCTTTGAGTTTCTCTTCGATGTACATCTTCTTTAAGCGGGCATTTTCAGCCTCAAGCTCTTTCATGCGAGCCATCATGGAGGTATCCATGCCACCGTATTTGGCACGCCACTTATAGAAAGTCGCAGTGCTAATGCCCAGTTCACGGCAGACTTCGGGAACAGCTAAGCCAGCATCGACCCGTTTTAGAGCATCCATGATCTGGCTGTCGGTAAATTTAGAACGCTTCATGTAGAACTCCTCTAATTGAGAAAATTCTACTTCTGATTACTTTGGTTCTAGGGGACGATTACCATAGCACCTTAAGCTGGGGTAAACAGTTTCGACTCTACAGCGGCGCAGATCGTATGCTCAATGACTAGATGACACTCCTGAATTCGTGGCGTTGACTTGGATGGAACGCAGATACAAAAATTGCATAGCTCACACATAGCACCATCGCCCTGACCGGTTAAACCAACTGTGATAGCGCCGATCTTTTTGGCTGCCGACAGTGCTTTCAATACGTTTGGGGAATTTCCACTTGTAGATATGCCAATAACAACATCGCCCGCTTTTGCACTAGCTTCGATTTGTCGGGAAAAAACGTTTTCATACCCATAGTCATTGCCAATGGCGGTCAGTACAGAAGTATCCGTAGTTAAGGCAAAGGCAGATAAACCAGGACGATCAAAATAAAAACGACTAACCAATTCACCAGCGAAATGCTGAGCATCAGCCGCACTTCCCCCGTTGCCAAAAATCAGCACCTTACCATTCTGGCGATAACAAGACACAATCGCCTCAATTACTTGCTCTAACATCACTTCGTTAGCAGAATTTCTAGCAAAAGCCTGCAATACACCAATTGATTCATCAAAATGCTTTTTGAGCATGATCACCTAAAATTACTTGTTCAACAGATTTTAAGGGGGGAGCTGCAACCCGTCCCTGAGTCACGGCAAAGGTTAAATTATCGCAAATAATTTATAATCAGACGTAAATATTAGTTTGATTTCAATATCATCAGATGCTTTTCCATCACCAAAAAATACCCTAAACCACTTTTGATTAACTTAAACTTCATATTATTAAAGTGAAATCGGCCATTATTCTTGCTGGCGGCATGGGTACGCGACTAAAGAGTGTTATCAGTGACGTACCTAAACCAATGGCCCCAGTCCAGGGGCGCCCTTTTCTTGAAATTTTGATGACTTATTGGCGCAAGCAAGGAATCGAACATTTCATATTATCAGTAGGGCATTTAGCGCACATTATCCAAGACCACTTTGGCGACCGCTGGCAAGACTGTCAGATTTCCTACTCTGTTGAAACCGAACCCCTTGGCACTGGGGGTGGCATTTTGCAAGCATGCTCATTACTCTCAAGCGATGAGCCAACTATAGCATTAAATGGAGATACTTTTTTTGCGGTTAATCTAGACAGGCTTTTTGAGTTCCACCTGCAAAATAAGGCGGATATCACCTTAAGCGTATTTTCTTCTGTCGATACCGAGCGCTATATGGGGCTTATCACTGACCAGTTCCACAAAATTACTGCTCTCAATATCAATACTCAGACTCAAACGTGCCTGGTAAATGGGGGGGTCTACGCACTGAACCCAGCATTTATGAAAACCATAGCCAAAAAGGCAAATACTGCGCAATCATGGGAAAATGAATGTCTTCCCCAATTTTTAGCAACTAACAAACGTCTTTTTACTCAAACCTATTCTGCGAACTTTATTGACATTGGAGTCCCTGCAGACTATGCAAAGGTCCAAGAATTTAATTTTTCTAATATGGTTTAAATATTTTTGAAAAAGAGAAAAATCTAGCCGAATAAAATTACTTTTAGCAAAATTGATTCCAAGGCCACTTTTCAACGTTAGTTCCTCCGATATTATTGGCAAAAACTGCTGGCTCAAGCACTAGATGATTGATGATATCAACTCCATTAAGCCCACCATTTTGTATAAAGAGCTCCTTAGATGCCTTAAAATATTCGTCATATGGAATTTCATACTCTATTTCATCGACTACTGTAGTCAGAAGAGTTTTGACCACAAAATCCAACTCATCATTGGAGAAGAAATGCCTGAAGTGCGACAGGATTTCCAAAGAAAAGTCAGTATAGTTATAAACATCAAGCAAGCAAATTAATCGAAGTAGCGTTTCCCTATCCCAAAATTTAGCAACATACTCAGACCCTTTTTTCCTCAAATCCATAATTGGGTCTCTAAAATATAAAACATCCCCAGCCAATAATTGACCAAAGATTGCTCTAGTAGGTGAGGCAGAAACACTGAACTGAGAGTCCGAATCCGACTTGCTAATATTTAATTTTCCAACTGGCAAAGTGGATCTTGGGAATCTACTGGTCGTGAGGTCAAACAATTGAAAATTGTATTTTTTTAAAATTTGATCTATTGAAAATAATCCATAATTGGATGCAAGTCTAGTATCACCTTCAATAGCATACTCTGACAATATTCCCAATATTTTCTTCTCCTCAATCAAGTCATCAGCCCCCCTTAAAATTGCGGACTCACTTCCCTCAACATCTAATTTTATAAAATCAACATGTTTACAATTTGCTGATTTACTCCAATCCTTAAGAGAGATACACTCAATTTGGGCTTCAGAAACAATTTCATTATTTTGCCAATTTGGAAATCTTTTCCAAAAAAATTCATTGATCTTAGTAAGTCCAGAACATAGACCCGACCTAGCTAAAAAAAAGGGGAATTTACCAGAGATCTCGCCAATAGCATTTGGAAAGTACTCAATATAAGGTGGGGCAGTCTTATTTAATCTTTCGCACTCGGCCACATCAGGCTCAAAACAGATTATCCTGCTAATATCAGTTATTGAAAGCCATTCTCTTCTAGCCCCGCCAGCAGCACCAATATCAATCAAAACAATCGGATCATAAATCCTGGGGGGCTTTAAAAGCTCTTGAAGTAGTTTAGTTGATTTTGATTGATAGTTTGGATTATCTATTGGCATTTTTTATTCGTCCACTATAATAAAACTAATTTAAGAAAATGTAAGCAGTGATTGCGACGCCATAGTCTTACTTCGTTAAAATAATAACCAGGTTGAAGGCAGGCTTGTTGCTTGTAGGAAATTTATAATAGCTTTAGCCTCTGAATAGTCACAATATCCTATTTAATAAATTGAATTCATAGAGATTTAGTCGTGAGAAAAATAAATAATTTTTGATCCAGTCGACTCGAACCTGAAGGGCACAAAAAGCTTCTCCCTTAGGCTCTTCTTTATCGCCTCATGCTTATCTTTAGGAGCCAAGAATAACATAAAACCACCTGAACCTGCCCCAAGTAACTTTCCACCAATAGCTCCGGCACCTATTCCACGCTCGTAAATCTCATCAATCTGCTTATTTGTAATGACAGTGCTTAATTTTCGCTTTATTTGCCACTGCTCGTGCAACAAGCTGCCAAATTTAGATATTGGCACCTCTTCATTTATCAGGGCTTTTAATGCTTCATCGCACAAAATTTGCATTGAATTTAGTTCGCTAGCTTTGGCATGTATTTGATCGATCTGCTGTTGTGCGATGACTGAAGCCGTTCTTGCGAACCCAGTAAAACAAAGTAATAAGTGGTCTTGGAGATCAAGCAGTCTTGCCTCCGATAACAAAATAGGATCAACATCAATAATTCTAGATTTGGAAAACGTAATCAAATTTAAGCCGCCAAATGCAGCTGCAGCCTGATCTTGTGAGCCGACAGCCTCACCAATAACATTTTGCTCTATATGAATAGCCTTTAAAGCCAACTCTCGCTTATTAGGCATGTAGTTCTGCAAGCCATGAAGTGCATTCAACAAACCAACTGTAAATGTTGAGCTACTCCCCAGCCCTGACTGAGCAGGCAAATCACCAGCATGAACAATTTCCAAACCCTCTTCAATATTAAGATAACGGGCCACTTCTCGAACTGATGGATGCTCAATCGCCTCAAGTGTTTGCGTTTCCTCATTTTTAAAGTATCTAATTCGATTTTTGTATTCAAAAAATGGTGGTAGCTTTCTAGCAGTTATATAACAATACTTATTTATAGTTGCACTTAATACCGCCCCTCCATGCTCAGTATACCAAGTGGGGTAATCTGTTCCACCGCCAAAAAAGGAAATACGATAAGGTGTTCTGCTGATAATCATCTCATTTCCTCGGGTGTATGCATTGCATAATAATTTTTGTACCAGTTGACTGTTCGAATTATTCCATCATGAATTCCTATCTTAGGAAACCAATTTAGCTCTCTAATAGCTTTATCAATATTAATTAATCGCATAGGTATCATCGTAGGCCTAGAGACATCAAAAACCACTTCAGCCTGAGTAAAATTGGCGGCATTTAAGATGGATGAAAGCACCTCACAAATGGAAATAGGGATACCAGAAGCAATATTTATGGTTTGAAATGCACTAAAATGCTGGAATGCCAATAACATTCCAGCAATAAAATCATCAATATAAAGAAAATCCTTTATATCGCTCCCATCGCCCCAAACATTAAGCGGGGACTCTCGTTCAACCGCTCTGCGAATTAATGCTGGAATAACTTTTGAATCCTGGAGTGTAAATTTGTCATAGGGACCATATAAATTACCAGGTCTAATGATTAAAGTCTCCATTGGAATTTTTATTTTCTCAGCATACATCTGGCACATTAACTCAGAAAAGCGCTTCATCCAGCCTACAATAAAATACTTCTCAAAATATTCATTGTTAACATCATTTTCTGTAACTGGAAAATCCGCTAAAGGATACACAACGTTACTACTGATGAAGCAAAATTTCTTTACATGATTTTCATATGCAGCCTCAAGCATCAAGGCATTCATAACTAAATTGGGCGTTAAATGAACCAAAGGAGTTCGCTCAATAACTTCAGCCCCAGAACTTTTGGCTGCTGCCATAAAAACATAGTCAATTCCTTCCGTTACCCTGAGACAGTCCTCTGACTTACGTAAGTCCACCCTTAAATACTCAACCTCTGGAAGTTCAATTGGTGGCTCTCGCTCAAAAATAGTCCCCCTGACATCAGCGCCAAGGGCAACTAATTTGTTAATTAAATTAACTCCTACGAACCCAGATGCGCCAGTTACCAGAACTTTTTTTTTATAAAAAAAATTATCCACCTAAACCAAGCCCTGATCTCTCATAGAAATAATAGGGTTGTTAACTGGCCACCAAAACCCCCAGCTTGGATCATCCCAAAGTATCGTGAATTGGCCGCTGCGGTTATATTGAGTTGATTGCTTATAATGAAAGATAGCGCTTTCCGACAGAACTAGGTGCCCATTACCAAATTTAGGGGGAACGAGAATTTGGGTACGATTGACATCTGATAGTGTATGCGCCTCCCACATCCTATACTCCGGAGAACTCTCATCATTATTGACCACTAACAAATAAAAACTGCCCTGCAGGCATGAAATTAACTTCCATGTCTCTGAATCGCCATGCAAACCTCTTAAAACATTTTTCCTTGATGTAGAAATATCGTCCTGAATGAAATTACAATTGATTCCTGCATTTTTATAAAGGATCTCATTATAAATTTCTACATAGCTACCCCTAAAGTCTTCAAAATTAGTTAGGGGAGTAATTTTCATAACGCCATCAAGCTTTGTTTTTTCTACATTCATTTCTACCCTCTTCCATTCTATTAAAAAATTTATACCCACTCTCAATACTAAAATGCACAATCAAATTAAGGTAAATACTTTTATGTAAAATTTACGACCCATAATCATGACAGCTCTTAGACGGTCATTAACTTAAAAGGGGCCCTTAAAGCGATTTTCGTGACTGTAAAATACCTCATTTGAGAGATCAATTTTTTCAATTGAGAGCATTTCCTCTATTGCTCTAATAATAGTTTCAGCATTCGGATAAAAATAGTCTTCTAAATTTCTAGCTGTTGGGCAAGGAACTTCGGCAAATCCAATCCTCTTTATGGGCGCCAAAAGTATTGCAAAACATTGCTCATAAATTCGTGTTGCAATCTCACCACTCAATCCGCAATGAAGCCAATCGTTATCAGCAACAATACATCTTTTAGTTTTAGTAACCGACTCAATCATAAGAGTGTGGTCGAGCGGGGATATTGATCTTGGATCTATTATTTCAACTGATATCCCGCGTCTTTCAAGTATTTCAGCAGCCTTAATTGCCTCCACATTCATCCAAGATGTTGAGACAATAGTGATGTCCGTCCCACGCCTTATGATCTGGGATCTACCAAGCTCAATCTCATAAGCATCTTTTGGTACATGCCCTTCTTGCCAATAAAGCCATCGATGCTCAATACATATAACTGGACCATTATCGCGGATGGCGGCGGTTAACATTCCTTTTGCATCATAAGGAGTTGTCGGCATAATCACCTTTAACCCCGGGATGTGCGCAAAGATACTCTGCAAAGATTTTGAGTGCTGATAACCCTGGCCCCATCCTCGCCCAACTACGGCACGAATTACTAAGGGGACATTTAATTTTCCTGCAGAACCATAATGATAACTAGCAATCATATTAACCAACTGATTCATTGCCAGGAGAAAAAAATCAATGCGTATGTGTGTGTGAATAGGGCGCAATCCATTTATCGCTGCCCCCAGCCCAAAACCTGTCATAGCATCTTCGGATAGAGGGGTAGAAAAACATCGCTCTTGGCCGAATTTTTTTTCGATCCCCTCAAGAGTTCCAAACATTTTATTTTCAATACCATAAACGAATACTGATGAATCCCTCTCCATCTCTTGATAAATTGCCTCGTTTAAAGCTTGGGCATATGTGATCATTCTTCTACCAGATTTTTGGCTTGCACTATTTATCATCGCGCTCAATTAATACCCCCTATTTGGGTATACATGTGAATATATTCCCTTGATATCCGAGGCCTCAGCTACTTTAGCCTTTAGAATGGCCTGCTTTACGGATTCGTCAATCTGATATTCAATTTCGCTAATCCTCTCCTCAACAAGCCCAGACGAGATCACCCTACTTCTTGCAAGAATTACTGGATCAAGTGCTAATTGCTTTTCGTATTCCTGCTTTGATCGATAACCCGAACGTTCAAATTTATTTAAATTACTGGGGTCGGAATTCTCAAAGTCATTTGTAATTCCTATGTGCTGCAAAAGCCTGTAGTATTTGAGATGCATAAATACGGGAGTTCCATGATTGCGAATATGCTCAACTGCTATTTTTGACAATTTATATATCTCACATGGATCAGTACTCTCACTCTGAATCAAAAGACATCGATAGCCCCTTACAACGCTGGGAATAGAATGAAATCCCTGCCTTTCTGAAGCTAAAACATCAACTGCCAATCCATTATCTTCGCAAACAAAAATAATTGGCAGTTGCATTAAACAAGCAACGTTCAAGCTCTCTAGAACCACCCCCTCTTCAAATGCTCCATCACCAAAAAATGTTGCCACAATTTTTTCATTACGCAAATACTTATTTGAGAATGCAGCCCCTACTGCAGGGGCTACCGTACTTGCAACAATCGCTGAAACGCCTAATAAGCCGTGCTCTGGGGCAGATAGATGCATAGAGCCACCCCTTCCACCCACTGCCCCACCACTTTTACCGTAAAGCTCCAAAAAAAAGGTTAACGGATCCTCGGTTATCGTCAAATAAAGAGCATGACTTCGATAGTAACCAAAGGCCTGCCCAGTCTCTCCCAAGGCGGACATTACGCCAACGATAATTGATTCTTCCCCCATTGACATATGCATGGGTGTTTTCATCTCATCCTCACCATAGTGCTTTTGAATTGCTAATTCAGCACTTCTGATGAGATACGCCCTCTTATAAATTTTTAAAACTTCTTCTTGATTTAGCTTATTCATTTAGCTTCTTAATCCATGCTCAAAAGTATGGTTTATTTTAATTTGATTAGAACTTGAGGTCTGAAGTTTCACAATTGATCGTACTTGCTAAATACATCCCCAACAATGCCAATGGGACAGAAACATACACAGATCCATCATTCATTATTTTGGGAATTTCGCTTATATGAATCTGATGAAGACTCTCAACTTCATGATCATGCTCAGACCTACTAATATACTCATCCCCCCTAAGATTTATACGAAAAACATAAGCTAATCGCGGGACTCTATTAGGTGACACAGCCAGCGGCGTCATAGGTAAAAATCTTTCGAGTTGATCCACACGTATTCCAGTCTCCTCATGTAACTCACGTGCAGCAGCCTCATAAGCGGATTCGCCATGCTCGAATCCGCCCGCAGGAAACTCCAATGGAAAATCATCAAGAACTGGTCTTTTAACCCTAACCATTAAGATATATTTTTCATCTATAACTGGTAAAACAACTACATGCTTAATAGGATCCTCAACAGTAAAATAACCCGCCCTATCTTTTACTGAAAACCATGCATTTTCATGAAGAATCTGCACCGGAACCAGATCTTTACAAACCTCGCCGTCTAGGCGATTGTCCCACTCATTTTGAGGGGGGAACTGAGCGTTATTGTAATTACTTTTCATCTTACAATTAACCAATCTTTAATTTTTGCATATTCTGATTTGATAGAAATCATATCCAATTTATCCAAAGGGCCAAATTGACTTGCGAGCGTATTTTCTATTACCTCGCTTGGATTTAACATGCCCGGGATTACAGTAGTTACGCCTTCTAACGACAAGCAAAAACGTATAGCCTGAGTTGCTTTACTAATCATTTCTGGATTTGATATGCCACTAAACATTCTTTCGGATGCACTCAACCATCTTTCGAGTTGCTCAGTGGACCAGCTTGTGCGATGATCGCCAGGCGAGAATTGAAAACTCCTATCAACATGGCCAGATAAAAAACCAAAGGCCATGGGAGTTCTTCCAATAATTCCAATATTATTTTCAACGGCAAAATCCAATAAACCGCAATCTAGAGCCCTCATATCAAGCATATTGAGGTTAACTTGAACCGTAGAAAAATGAAATATCTTGAGCAATTCAAGCGCCTCCAAAGGTGACTTAACCGAAATGCCAACGCACCTTATTAAACCCTCATCTTTAAAATTAATCAGTTCCTCTAATATATTGGGATGATTTTGAATTCCAGCTAAACTAAAATTATGAAGCTGCAATACATCTATATAGTCGGTTTTAAGTCTTTGCAAGCTGCCATAAAGAGAGCGTCTAATTTCCAGTGGAGAAAAATTTGGAGGGCTATTAAAGCTAGCAATTCCTGCTTTGGTGGCCAATAGAACCTTCGAACGAATCGAGGAAAGCACCTCCCCCAATAACATTTCGCTATGACCATCACCATATGCAGGGGCAGTATCAAAGAAATTTATGCCCCGATCTATCGCCCGCTCAATGGCGGCCCTTGAAACAGAATCTTCAGTCTTTCCATATGAAGTAGCGCCTGGAGAAATGCCTCCAATTCCCCATGCACCGAAGCCGATCTCCGAAACCAGTATCCCCGAACACCCCAGTTCCCTATACCTCACAAAACCCTCTGCCTCTAGTAGTGGCCATCAAGCATTGGCTCCAACTTACCAGGCTCATTTCGATACAAATAAGCACCCTTCTTATTACCCCACCAAACTACTTCCCTGCACCATTGTTCAAGTGTTGGGTAATAAGACTTACTTCTTAATATTTTGGTAATGAACACTCCCTTTTTAAGGGTTTTAATATTTCCATTTTTGATTGCTTCGTAAAACTCTATAAAATTATACGAAGAGGAAACTTCTATATCTTCCTTGAGATAAGGCTGAGAGATCATTTCTTTATTAAGGAATATAGCCTGCTCAAATATTTCCCAATCGGCGCACAACCCCTCAAGCCGAAACATCTCTTGAAATAAGATAGAAACTTCACGATAGAACTCTTCCCACTTTTTTTCCACCGTTAGATAAATGAATATATATTCATCCGCAGGCCAGTAGATTCCCAACCACTCCTTAGAGTGCACATATTCTTCGCCACCATTTTGTATTGAGGCGGCCTCGCTTAGAAAAAAGTTATTAATATGGGATACGATTGGGAACCGCATACTATCCACATCCATGAAATTTTCGATAATTTTTCGATATGAAATGTCAGTCAACTCATGACAAAGAAGCATTGGGAGCTGTAAAATTTTGTCAAAATACAAAAAGGCAGTCATCCAGCAGAACGATCTTGTTTTTCTCCAATCCCCCGGGGGCATTGATTTAGTAGAGACAACTAAATCTTGCATTTCTTGAACATCATCTTCAATTTCGACGTTGGAACCATGAATATTAATAATTTTGGATTCAATAATTTGCATTCCAAATTTTTCAATGTAGTCTGGGTTACCCATTTCAGCGTTAGGTAGCACAGACAAATTATTAAATTGGATACGATTATGCTGTCCTGATTTAATCAAAATATCAACGCCATTTGCAAAAGTATCGTATGTTTCCCCAGGTAGACCAAGAATCAAGTCGGAGTAAGTTTCTACCTTATCCTTTGTAAATCTTTTTGCCAATTCCAAATAGGTATCAAGAGAAATATTATCGCGCTTAATATTCTTTAGGGTATCAGGATCTAAACTTTGCATAGATAGTGCCACGCCCTTGTTTAGACCAGCATCAGATAATATTTTTTGAGTTAAGTATGCCCTTTCTGTGGCATTCTTCGTATTTTGTACGGAAAAGCCTTGAGGGTAGCCAGTCTCACTTCGAATCTTTGCAACGCTCTCCGAAATCTCCACATCTCTTTTTTGTATTCCAAAATTTGCATCGCAAACAAAGATATATTCAATTTTATTTTTTGCAAACCAGGACAACTCTTGATTGAGTCTAGACATCTCAAATTTTGTTACTTTTGCCGCTGTTGCAGAACCCCAATCGCAAAAAGTACACTGAAATGGGCAACCACGATTTGTTTCCCATAAACCAATCCATTTCTCATGAAGGTTCTGCTCTATCAATCTATCAAAAATACCGTTTAAAAAGGGGGAAGGGACCTCTTCAAGCTCCCTAAATCTGGGGGTAGGAGTAGCTTTATGGAAAGACCCGTCACCCTTTAAATAGCTGACGCCCGTTAATTCAGCCCAATTGCACTCTGGGTAAGATTGCAAAATATTTAAAAAGGTTAACTCACCCTCATTGTGAGCAACTATATCAACACAAGAATTTTCCCTTAAAAATTTCTCTGGATGATCCGGAACCTGAGGGCCACCAAAAACTATCTGAATATTAGGCTTAATATTTTTTAGCCTTCTTGCAATTTCTAATGAAATTCTAGCATTCCAGACATAAGTACTAAAACCGACAACATCAGCTTGGAGTAGATGATTGACAATCTTTGATACTGGCTCCCTCTTATAAATGTGATCTATGAATTGAAAGCGATTTGGATTAATTGCTTTTTCTTTAACATACCCTTCAAGACATGCTATCGAATAAGGCAGATAACTTTGCCCAGAAAAGCTATTATTTATCTGCACCAGACCAACTTTGATTAAATCATTAAATTGATTGGGCAATATTTTATTAGTTTCAACAACCTCAGTAAGCGGCTTTAGACTGTAAATTACTCTATCATTATTTTGCATTATTTTATCTACTTAAAAAAGCATCACCTTCTTTTAGAATACGTACCCGCCAATAGTCCAACAAATCTTCCATAGTTTTTTGAAATGGGATCTGTGGGCTCCAGCCGGTATGTTTAGAAAACTTCGACGTATCCGGAACCTGGAGGTCGGCATCTATAGGCCTTAATCTGGCTGGATCAACTTCAATTTTTATTTGAGACTTCATTGGCGACAAATCTAAAAGCACATCTAAAATTTCGCCAATGGTACAAGAATATGAGCCGCCAATATTGTAATATTCACCTTTAATTGGGTTTTTCGTTACAAGCAAGTAATAAGCACGCACTGCGTCCCTTACATCTGCGATCGTTCTTAAGCTGTTTAAATTACCAACCTTAACAATAGGAGGAATCATGCCCTGCTCAATCATGGCTATCTGTTTTGCAAAAGTAGATTCAGCAAATACATCCCCTCTTCTAGGACCCGTATGAGTAAACATTCTTGTAGTCATTACATTCATATCAAAAGCTTCAGCGTAATATCTACCAACCAAGTCTGTCCCAACTTTTGATATTGCATAGGGTGACGCAGGATGAAATCCGCAATCCTCATTAATGGGCAACTTATCTTTTGATACCCTTCCGAAAATCTCAGAGGATGCACAAACATGAATGACTGCTTGAGGTTGATGTTTTTTCAGTGCCTCAAGAACCCTAACAGTACCCTGTATATTTGTTTCTAACGTATCCAGAGGGGCATCAAAACTTGTTAATGGATAACTTTGGGCAGCAAGATGAAAAACATAATGTGGCTTTGAAAGCTCAACCACCCTGTCAATGGAAAGAGTATCTCTTAGGTCTCCGTATAATAGCTGAATGCGCCCAGAACCATTAATTTGAGGTATGAGTGATTTAATATTATCAAGGGGGCTTCTCCAGCGAGCCATACCAACAATATTCCAATCTGTTTCTTGCAATAAATAATCGGCTAGATGTGACCCCACCATGCCAGTAATGCCTGTAATCAATGCTATTTTTTTCATATTATTAAAATGCACGCGTTTGCCCGCCATCAACTGTAATTTGAGAACCATTTATTAAACTAGCTAGATCCGAGCACAAGAAACAAATCACATTAGCAACTTCTTCAGGGGTGCCCATTCTCCCCATTGGAAAATTCTTGTCTAGGTTTTGCTTAAATTCCTCGGGATTATTTCTCATTTCATCCTCTGAGCCAGTTCCTTTAATGTAAATTCCACCGGGGGCAACTGTATTAAAGGTAATGCCAGATCTGACCAAATATGGTGTCAGTGACAATGACTTCATTAAGGAAACTTCAGCAGCCTTAGCCATATTAAACCAAGGCCTTCCGCCGCCTTCTTTACCATACATTGAGGTTACAGTGACTACCCTTCCCCAGCCTTTGCTAATCATTGAGGGAATTGCGCGCATAGTAAATGATATGGCAGCGCCTGCATTTTTTTGATAAACCTCATTCCAAACGGATAGTTCGACCTTCTCAACAATATCACCACCCCAGCGTCCGCCACCCCCAACATTATTAATTAGAAGATCACATCCTCCGTAAAAGCTCTCCACATGCTTCATCACCTGATCGCAAGCGCCCGGTTCCAACACATCCGCCTGTAGAGCTAAAACATTTACATTATGAGCGCGAATTAAAACTTCGGCGCTACGTAAACGCTCATCAGATCTAGAACAAATAACTATATTGCAACCAAGCTTTGCAAGTGCAAGCGCGGAGGCCAAACCAATTCCATGACTACCTCCGGTTATGAGTGCGTTTTTACCCTTGAGTTTATAGTCGACCATAGATTTTTATTATTAAGTAAATTAAAATTTAAAAAAATATTCAATTTCTACCGTCTACCGGCCCGGTATGCAATTAGAGACACCAATATCCAAACCCGCAATGAAAATCATATTCATTACAAAAATGCCATAGTAATTGCAATCCACTGTTTGAAAAAAATTGAAGTTCATGGCCTCTCTAAATAAGAATCAAAAAGGCCCTTTGAAATGTTTATAAAAATCTGTCATTGCCTGTTTAGGGGGCAAAGGAATCGCATGCCCACTGCCACGAACAAGCAACACCGCAGCTTCAACAATATTACGTACATCTGGATAATAGAAATCCTCTAGAGCTTTAGCCGTTGGACAAGGAGCTTGCTGCATCCCCAAAGACCTAACTGGCTGCTTTAAAACAGTAGGGTCTCTTTCCGCAATAATCCTACAAATTTCAGCGGCTACTCCATAAGGCAGCCATGAAGTATCTGCAACCAATAGCCTCCCTGTCTTTTTAACGCTATTTAAAATTAAGTCGTGATCCGGATGGGAAATTGAATGTAAATCAATAATCTCAACATTAATCCCAAATTCGGATAAATAATCGGCAGCCCTTGTCGCTTCAAGCACCATTACTGAAGTTGCAACAATAGTCAAATCACTACCGACTCGGTCTATTCGACTTCCGAATGGATTTAGCAACTCCGCCCCTGGTTTATCTTCAAATTCCAATTCATACATCAGACGATGCTCAAACATTACTACCGGGCCTTTGTGATGTTTGCGTGCGTACCTGTAGCTCTGAAGGATAGATTGAGGGTTTGCTGGCATCAGTACAACCAAGCCCGGAATGTGCGATAGCAATGATTGAAAACTTTGAGAATGTTGGGCACCTTGCCCCCAACTTCTTCCAATAACCATCCGAAACATCATTGGGACTTCAAAAAGACCGCCAAACATATATCTATATTTAGCAGCCAAATTAATTAATTGATTAAATATCAATAAGCCAAAGTCAGCGCGAATATGGGTATTAATTGGATACATTCCATTCAATGCAGCACCTATACATATACCAGCAACACCATCTTCTGAGAGCGGTGTTTCAATAACGCGTTGTGTAAATTTCTGCGCCAAACCTGTTGTGGTGCCCCAAATACCTTTAAAATCAGTTACCCCTTGACCAATCAAAATGGTATGCGGGTTATCCATAGCTTCAGCCATTGCAATTGCCAAAGCTTCTCTGTATTTCATTTTTGTATTGGCATTCAATTTAGATTACATCCGTCAAAAGGTCATCTATTGTTGGAAATGGAGAATTCTCAGCAAAAAAAACTGCATCACCTATCTCACTCATAATTTCTGGTGCGTACCGGGAAATTAAATCTTTATCGATACACAAAGGATCTTTAGCTTTCCACGCGATAACATCGGCGAGCGCCCGATAGCCTGCATCAAAGTCCTCCCCTGGACCAACATGCTCCTTATATCGACACGTTTTTACCTCAATCAACATAGGCCTCTTGGTGCTTCTAATTTTTTGAAGTACGTCACAACATAACTCGCTAAATCTGACAAAATCAAATCCATCATGAAAAGATATTGCCTCAATTCCATATACCCTCGCGTGATCGACAAGCGAAAACGCTTGACGCTCTTGCAATGAGGCGTGTACCGCAAGCCCATTGTTCTCGCATAAAAAGAGAACCGGCAAATTATGCAAAGAAGCAAAATTAAGGGACTCATGATACGCACCCTGTTCAGTCGCCCCATCCCCAAAAACAGTTACAAAAATTCTATTCTCACCTTTTATTTTCGAAGCTAATGCGGCCCCAACAGCGTGAGAAATGGTTGACCCCACTACCGCAGAAGCCCCCATAACCCCCTGGCTTGGCGCCGCAAGATGCATTGAGCCAGCCTTGCCTTTCGATAAACCAGTTTTTTTGCCATATAGTTCTGCAAACAACTCAGGCATTGGACCGCCCTTTGCCAAATAAAACGCATGTCCACGATAATTTATAAATATCCAATCTTCCGGCCCCAGGTGCCTGCACAATCCAACTGCAACAGCCTCTTGTCCTATCGATAAATGTACAGGGCTCTGGATCTTATCTGATGGATATAGTTCAATAATTTTTTCTTCAACAAGCCTAATTCTTAGAGCCTCAAAAAATAACTTCTCATAAATCGAATCAGTTTTGGTCATAAATAATAGTCGTTTAGGGCAGGTTAATAAAATTTCTTTAAAATCTGATTTTTACAACTAAATTAGTTGATAAAAGTCGTATATATTAACTCAATATGCCAATATTTTGGGCCAATAAAAACACTGCATACCTAAATATTAGAGACTAAAAAACCAAACCCAAAGTCATGATCATAAAAGAAGCCATAGCCTTAGTTTTATCTGTTAATATGTGACAAATATCACATATTATTTGTCGTCAAACCTATGCATCAAAAGTTAATGAATTCTTATCTGCACTTTTGGAAGATGGTAAACCTCCTAGCCACTTTAAAGTGATGTTGAAGGCTTTGCTTTGATCTTTCAATGCTGCCAACAGATTTTGGAAATTAAGTTTAAAATTGAATTTTGTAAAATCCATAAGATTCAATGCCATTTCATGGAAAGATAAAGCAAAAAAAAATAAAATAGGAGTTGACTTGAATAAGCTCGTTCAGTTTGAAAAATTGCCAGACCTATCAAATAAAAAAGTAGGTCTTGTGATTCCACCTTCGCCTTTTTTGCTGGATGAAAGAGTCTTCGTTAGCTTGGGCATTCTAAAGGTTGCAGCATCCCTAGAGGCTCAAAAAGTCGACGTTGGTGTGCTTGATCTATCTGGGGTATCAAACTATCTAGAGGCACTCAAAACCTATCTATACAATGCGAATATTGATTGGATAGGCATTACAACTACCACACCACAACTCCCAGCGGCTGTAAAAATTGCAAAAATTATTCGTGATCTAGCACCAAACTTGAGACTCGTTTTAGGCGGCCCCCATGTAACGCTAACATATTCAGTCTTAAAAATAGAGGAAAGCTTAGGCGTAAAGAATGGTAGGGCAAAAAAAGCGGCTAACCTTCTAGAAAGCTATTTTGATATTCTCGTTTCGGGCGATGGAGAAATTGTTGTTTTTGAGTTATTTAAGGAGAATTGTCCTAAGGTTTTAGATGCCGATAACCATAAGGGCGCATATTTTATGTCGGACGAGGATTATGAAGCAACGCCTATGCCCGCTAGACATTTAGTTGACTTACCTAGTTATAAATACTCAATAGAAAGCTTTAATGCTACAAGCCTCATAGCTCAACTAGGCTGCCCCTTTCACTGCGGTTTTTGTGGTGGAAGAAACTCGAAGAGTCTAAGATTAATTAGAAAGAGAAGCGAAGATTCCATCATTCGCGAAATTCGTTTTTTATACGAAACCTACGGCTATACTGGTTTTATGTTCTACGATGATGAGCTAAACGTAAGCAAAACCTTTGTAAAACTATTAAATGACCTTCATGATTTACAAGTAGAACTTAAAACAGAATTTAGATTAAGAGGCTTCATTAAGGCTGAACTATTTAATGAAGAGCAAGCAGAGGCAATGTACAGGGCAGGTTTTAGGTGGATATTATCCGGCTTTGAGGCTGCCAATGAGCGAATTCTTCAAAACATTGACAAAATGGCAACCTTAGATGACAACACACGAGTGGTTGAATTAGCCCATAAACATAAGCTTAAAGTTAAAGCACTGATGTCTGTAGGTCATCCAGGAGAAACTAGAGAGTCAATATTGAATATCAAAGATTGGTTAATTAAAATGCAAGTAGATGACTTTGATTGCACAGTAATAACCACTTACCCTGGTACCCCGTATTATGATTTAGCTGTACCAAATGAGCATGAGAGTGGGGTGTGGACCTACACACACAAAAAAACCGGGGACCGCCTTCATGCTTATGAATTAGATCATACTGAAACAGCGGATTACTATAAGGGCGACCCTGATGGCGGGTATACAGCATACGTTTTTACAGATCATTTAACCGCAAAAGAAATTGTTGCTTTAAGAAATTTCGTGGAGTCTGAGGTTAGAGAAAAATTAAATATTCCCTTTAACCCTGGCAATGTATCAATAAGATATGAGCACTCAATGGGCCAAGGACTTCCAGATCTTATTTACAGAGAGAGTTGTTCCGTTGAAAGTAACGCTCAGATTTGATTTTTCTTAATTGACTTATAAAACTAAATAATAACCATCGGGATTTAGGATTCCTATTGACTTACTCCGCTCATATAAGTCGCCAAGTCAAAGGAAATCGAGGACTAATTTAAGCCAAATACTATTTCATCACGAGAGATTACATACTTGAGGATTACTTTCCATTGCCATAAATTTAGCGCTAGCTTACTAAACCCAGAGTACTGTGGCGGCTTTATTTGGTGCTGCGCATCAAGCTTGTCGCTTAAAGGAAATAAATGAAATCTTTTCGCAAGAGCTAAAGTAAACAAATCAAGAATTGCGCTTTCATTTATCTCCTGAATCGCATCAGTAGTTAGCAAAGGATTTTGTGGGATTGTTGTCCAAATCATATCAGGGGTTTCTGGAAGATTTGTAAACGAGAAAATATTATTCAAACCTAGATTATCCCGAAAATCTTTCAATACATTTACATTATCTGTAGCAAGAAAAATTTTTGTATTAGCAAAATTTTGTTTAATTTCAGGAAGTTTTTCTAAATAATCAGTCTGATATGATGTATGCCTTATGTGCATTGAATGGTAGCTCAAATTGGGATCAATTTTAATTAATCGCTCAATTAATTTATCTGAAATATTGCGCTTCAATCTAAACCTTAGGAGACAGAAATGTCCAGAATCACCGCCACCCCACATGTGGTGAACTAAAAGTGGGTGAGGATAATCTTTAGAAAAATCAAATGTAAGTGGCGTGGGTGGTGAATTTATATCTTCTCTGTCATAGTAATATGCATAAGTCTTGCTTGGCCACATAGTAGAGTCATACTCAAATATTCGATTTGTTAATAGCTCAGGGAATGTTTGAAGGCTATTTAGAACCTCTTTATGCTGATTTACATCAAGAAACACATTTTTATGATTGCATTGAAAGTATTTTGAGAAATCATCCCTAAAAAATTCAGCATTCTTAGAATTTGTATCTATGATTAGAGTTCTATTAGTTTGTTCAGCATACTGAGCGCATTTTTCAATCTGAACCAACATATCATTCAAGCCACCCAGCGGACGACAAAGCAAATAACGCATATTTTTGGCTCCTATAAAGTACGACAGATAATTTTATGCCTATACTGAAAATAGTAGTCATAGGCCAGGGCAACCCAAATAAATTAGGTGCCTAAATCAAATTTGGCAATAATACCAGCTGCCTCGCTATCGCCTGGAAACTGCTCGCCCAGCATTGCTAGAAATTTTCTTGTAGAAGCTAGTTGATTATTAGCGAGTGCTGTATTAGCCTGCTGAACTAAAATGTTGAACCATATTGACCTCAAGAAATTTTTATTGCTTTTTGTCAAGTTGCTATTTCGCCACTTCTCTTGAAACAATGCAGCATTACGAAGCTGGATCTGTTTTGCGGTTTGAGCCTGATCATAATACAAAATTTGACGATACGAGCGTATTGATCCACTCCACTGATGATCATAATCATTTAATGGAATAACGTAAGACTTTAAACCTGCGCCCTTGATTTGCAACCCTAGATCCCATTCTTCAAAGTAACATGGGGTGTAATTACTTTCAAATCGCAAAGATTTATTCTGAAAGGGCTCTGTTTTTAAACCAAATAAAAATCCTGAAACTGCATCAACCTCCATAATCGTATTAAAGGTGCCCTTATCAAGATAAATGTAATCCTTCAGCGTCTCAAAGTTGAAATAAGATCCCTGAGGTCCAACAATTGCAGCGTGTGGCAGTAATTTCAAAGCCTCGTGAAGCTGCTCAATTACTCCTTTTGTAATATGTAAATCAGCATTAAGAATAAATGCATAATCGGTGCGGCACATATCAAGCCCTAAATTCCAAGCGCGAGCAACGCCCACGTTTTCTTTTAATACGGCATAATGATCTACTCGCGGATGATTTTTTATTTCATTTGCAACTAATTCACTATTAAACACAACAATGACTTCTCCGCCAATTTGCGACAAATCATCTAACAAAGTTTTAATGTTGTAAGGGCTAGCAGGTGAGTAATCAAGAACTGGAATAATGAAACTTCGCTGTACGCTGTTTACATCAATTAATTGTGCGAATGGCTTCTGAGTTTGGATCGCGTTATCTTTTTTCACACGAGATTGAGCCAAGTCTCTCCATTCGGTAGGGTTGTATGTTCGAATGTATTTTCCGCTAACTACCTCTAAAAAATGATCGACCCGATCTTGGTAAGTATGAGCTGCTAACACTAACTCTTGGCCATGTTTAGCTATCGTCTCACGAGCCAATTCATTCTCTAAATAATAATCAGCAACCTCGATAATGCTTCTAGCATCATAAAGAGCGTAGTCTCTATGAGGTTCAAACAAAATATTTTGCCCACTATCTCGCGACATATCTGCAAGTAATAGTGTGCCGGTAGACATGGCCTCAAAAAAACGCATATTGAGATCGGTTTTCCCAACGGCATTGTTAAATACTATCTTTGATTTAGCAAATGTCGTTGCCATCTCTTGCAAAAAACTACGCTCATAGTGAAGTTTATGTTTTTTCGCCAAGGTAGTCAGATAACTTTCCCGGTCGCTGCCCGGCATGACTGTACCCACAAATCCAATATCATAAGTTTTTTCTAATTTTTGCGGAATATGTATTTCTGGGTCGCAGCCTACTGGCATCCAAAAAGCCTTCATGCCCGCTTGACGAAATCGCTCAACGAAACTTAAATCTGCTAAAAAAACGTAATCAAAATTCTTTGCCCACTCAATATGCCAATCGAAGCTACCATATGTATCAATTAAATAACATGCTTTTGGGCACTTAATATGATCTAAATTTTTTGGAAAGTATCCCGGAACGGATTCGATCCACAAATATAACTCAGGATTAAACCCATCCAACAATGGATTAATAGCTGACATATCAATATCCATAGGAGCATCAATATCATGATTCAAAATTGGTGCCTTTAAATTTTGAAGACTCCAATTAACTATTAATTTTTCAGGCAGCTTTGGGCCAATAGTTTTAACATTTGCGACCTTGCGCAGTGCACGCTCCCAGTATGCCGCTGTAGTAAATGGTAGCGAGACGTATGCCAACAAAATATTCATAAATACCCGATTTCTAGATTTGATTATCGGCAATCAATTCGCGGGGAATTTTTTGCATGATAGTAAGAAGATGGGGGCCGCGCCACTCTTGCTGTATGATTTTAAATGACCCCTTAAACCCATACTGAGTAGCCCAGCGATTTTTATCATCAAAATAAAGGGGGAAAGTTTCTTCAGTAATGATATTGACGTGAGTTGGGTCTCTCCAAGCTGAAGCCTGTGGAAATGCTGGAGTTAAAGATAGGAATTGACCACCATTTTGACTGGGCTTTAATACTCTGTATATCTCATTCATTAAGTCAATAAATGGATGAGTACGATGGGGTCGATACAAAATTCTAGGTACATGCTCAATAAAATCAAAAGCTGAAATAAAATCAAATGATTCATCTTCAAAAGGAATGGGCTCAATGACCAAATCCGCTCTTTTAATCTTTAAATCAACATCATCACGTATATCGATGCCATGAATCTCATCGGCATTAAATGGATTTTTAGGGGATCTCCCGCATCCTAAGTCCAGTGTTTTACTCATTTTCAACCTATTTAAATGAATTCCTTGGACCTTACTTAGCCCAAAAGAAAAAGTGAAATCCAAACAATTTTACAACCTATTAGTTAGGGGTTCTTTTTGGACAAATCAGCCGCCACCCTAGAAATCACGTCACTCCACGTTTCAATAATATCCTTACGATAAAGACTTACAGAAGGGTACCAAGGTGAGCCATCTCTTCCCAACATCCACCGAAAATCCACAAAAGAATCGAGCAAAGTCCAGCATGGCTTATTCATAGCCCCGGCTAGATGTGCTGGTGCACTATCGATACTGATTAATAAATCAATATTCTCTAAAAGACCAGCGGTATCTGAAAAATCAACTATATTGGGGCCTGCATTATGAAGTTTGATGCCATTAAATTCATAACTGGACTGGGTATTCTGATCCCGGGTAATGCCAACAAACTGGTATTGCGGCAACTGTATAAGCACCCCAAGAAGCTCTGCTGGGATCGATCTCTTGCTATCTTGCACATGCCTTGCATCACCCTGCCAACACAAACCAATTAAAGGTTTAGATTGATGAATTCTGTTTGAATTTAACCAATCTAGCCACTGATCTGCTTTTCCAGGATCCGCAAAAAGATAGGGCACATCAGCGGGAATGGTTTGTAAATCTGTTCCAGCTAGCATAGGCAAGGACATCGAAAATACCCAGTAATCTGCTGCAAAGGTTTCGCCATCGCCCACCACTGCATCCACCCATGGGCAGCTTTTCATCAACTGCGCCAGTGGTTTCTGCGCCCCAACAAAGACGGTCGCACCTAACTCCTTTAACCATTTTGCATAACGCACAAATTGAATCTGATCGCCAAAGCCTTGCTCGGGCACAATCAATATACTTTTACCCTCAAGAGACTCGCCCTGCCACATTGAGATTCCGACAAATGCTGGCTTGATAACCCTCTGTACTGAAGTTCTCTGTGGGCTCATCCGCCATTCATATTCTTTCCAACCCTCATCAAATTTTCCTGCAGTCAATAAGAAGGTTGCCAGCTGAAAATGAAATTCGGGGTTTTGCGGCAATATTGCAACAGCACGCCTCGAGTCTGAAATCGCCTCTTCAATCTTGCCAATTTTGGCATTTAATATTGCACGATTAAAGTAAAGATCTGGGTGATCTGGATTTATTGCCAAGGCTAATTCATATGCCGCATCTGCCTTCTCAAAATCATCATGTTCTTGGTAGACCTGAGCTGCCAGAATTTGCACTTCACAAACCTTTGGATGCGCCTTTACAAGAGCCTCTACCTTCAAAAGAGCATCTTCAGTATTGCCCTGGCCTAGCAATAAAGATGCAATCTTAATTTCAAATTCAAGACTCCATTCAAGACCTTGCGCCAAAATAAGTAGCTGCGTGGCCTTCTCTAGCATCCCCAAGTGCTCGCAACATCCGGAGGCAAGGAGTAGCGCCTTTATATTTTTTGGGGCGATGCCAATCGCCCTATCTATTTTTTCCAGTGCAACCGACCACTGCTCAAGTTGTACTAATAAATTTGCATAGTTGACATAAAAGTCTGCATCGATAAACCCTTGATTTTCTCCATACTGATACAGATTCAAGGCTTCTGTAATATTTCCACTGGAGCGCAATAGTACCGCCAAATTACGACAAGCGTCGACATTGCTAGGTTCATACTGCAACACCAGCTGATACAGCTTTTGAGCCTTATCAATCTGACCATCCGTATGATATTGAAATGCAGAATGAAGCCATAACATCACCCCCGCATAAGTTGTGGATTTTTTTATACTCTCTTCATAATAAAACGGCGAAGGCTGCCATCGAGCCGGCCTTTCATTGAGTAATTGTTCAAGCGCTTTCTCAAGACGAACTATTACGGGTCCCCAACCCTCGTTCATCGTTTTCTGGCGAAATAATTTAACGCTGGGGTACCATGGGCTATCTTCTCGATTCTCCATCCACCGAAAATCAAATATAAAGGGAATAAGCGCCCAAACTGGAGCACCAATTGCCCCAGCAATGTGTACGGGCGCAGAATCTACGCTTATGACTAAATCGAGATTGGACATCAGGGCTGCAGAATCCATAAAGGTTTCAATTTGGTCACCACATTTTGTAATCTTCCAATGTGGATCTTTTTCATCGTTTTCACGATTACCCTTTTGAAGTGACATAAATTCAATGCGATCGGAAAATTTTGCTAAGCTATTTAAATCACTTAGCTTCATTGATCGGTTTTTATCATTAGTATGCGACTCCCTTCCAGCCCACACCAAACCTATTCGTAATTTCTTGCTATCTAGACTTTCCAGCCTATTAGCCCATACCTTTTGGACTTCTGGATCCACCTTAATATAGGGTATAGGCTTCGGAATGCTTTGGTCATCAACCACTCCATAACGTGAAGGCAAACTCATTGGAAATACCCAATAATCTGCCAAACCAGCATCCGCATTAACTTCGTGATATGCTTCATCAATCCATGGAATTGTCCTAACAACTTCGTTTAGCTCGGGTGAGACTATAGCAACAACTCTTGCTGCACCCTCAAGCTTAAGCTCTCTAGCAAAGCGGTAAAACTGAAAGGTATCTCCAAAACCCTGCTCTTGCAACAGTATTATGGTTTTTCCTTTTACTGAATCCTTGGCCGTTAATCTTGGTAAGGTAGTATTAGGCATCACTACTCGATCAATTGAAATCCTGGCAGGTTCAAATCGGCACTCATAATTAATCCACCCTGCACCCATCTCTCCAGTAGTCAGCTGTAAAAGTGCCATATTCCATCTATGTTCAACCTGAGTAGGATCATTTAACATTGCCTGAGCCAGGCATTCTTTAGCCTTCTGAAAATTTCCTATGTACTTATAGCAAATTCCTAAATTCGCCCATGAAGGGCCTCCCTTTGGATTGATCTTAATTGCCTTTTCAAAGTGAGGGATTGCCTCTTTAGGTTTATTTTCAATTAGCGCAATAGCACCCAACCCAACCTCAACATCCTCACACCCCGGGTCTAGTTTTTGTAAAGTTAAAAAAACCTTGCTGGCTTTATCAACGTCTCGCCGTGTAATATAGACCCTTCCCAAATTTCTATAAATTTCAGGAAAGTTAGGGTTTATTTTTATTGCAACTTCCGCTGCTTCTATCGCTTTGTCAAATTGCGCTAAGTCGGTTAATGTAACTGCTAAGTTATGGGCGATATCAAGAGATTGAGGATATAACTTGCTACCCTCCTCAAGCAAATCTCGTGCTTCTTGCAGTTTTCCCTTGGCTCTATAAGCAACACCTTTTAAGTTAATCCATTGATCCTTGTTTGATAAGACCATCGACTCCATATCATTTAGAGACTTTAGTGCCTGATCAATATGTCCAGTCTTTAATTCTATTGCCGCCCTGAGTATAGATATTCTCTCCATCAAAATTCCATCTGGATTCTTGATTAGACTTATCTCCTTAAGCGCTGTTTCAAAGTCATTTCGATTAAAACTACTTAAAGCTATATCAAATTGTTGATTTTTATTCATCATCATATTCATAAAAAAACCCGGGCAAAAGCCCGGGTTTTTATAAAAGCCTACTCTTTTAACTGAAGCTTGTGCTAGTTAGAGCATTGGTACCTACAACACCGATTAACTTCAACTCAGAGGCAGAGATGCCAGCATGCGTTGTTGCATTTGTTGTAGAGAACAAGAACAGTGCATCATGGGCATTTCCATCTGCAACAGCAATGATTGCTGTTTCATTAGCGCCTACTGCGGTATTACCAATGTTTGTGGTGATGTAACTTACCGCTGCATTGATACCTGCCTGAGTTGTGAAGTTGGAGGTCGCAGAACCTGTCAAGCCTACCTGGAATACCAAGCCAGACTGGTTAGCACCGGTTGTTAAGTTAGCGAGTGAAGTACTTGATCCGCTAATAAACGCTCCTGTGCTGATTGTGTTAGTACCGCTTACACCTGTACCAGCCAAGTAGTTGGCCAACAGAGTCTGAGTACCACCTGCACCATTTTTGAGAGTTATACCGTTCACGTTAATTGTGTCGTTTGCAGTGCCCCAGTTAGACTGGAATACGCTAGCCAACGTTGTTCCTGCCACCTGTGTAGATGCATTTACGGAAATTGTCTCAACACCAGTAAATGCAGCTACCAAAGTGATAGTTGACGGGCTGTTTGTTGCATTAATCAACACATCGCTAGTTACTGCAGCATTTGAGCTATTGACAATAGTAATCACGTCACCGCCTGTATTGGCATTGATTGTTACCAATGCAATACCACTCGTTGTGCCACCTGTGCTTGCCAGTGTGAACGCGCCAGTATTGTTAGAGCCCAGTGTAATCGTGCTGATTACTGTATCGCCTGTAGTGTTAGAGCCTGTGATTAGCAGGTCATCACCAAGGTAGACGTTGGCAGTGTTAACGTTAATGGTTGTTACGCCAGTTGCATAGTACTTACCAGTATTGGCGATAGTGACCGTATTAGTTCCTGCTAGCTGAACCGTTGCAGCACCGGTTCCAGAAACTACGCTCAAATTACCAGTAGTACCCACAGTTTGCAATGTCACATTTGAAACGTTAGAGCCCAGATTAACAACGTTATTTGCGTTATTTCCAGTAACTGTAACTGCTTGAGTTCCACCTAATACAAAGTTTTCAGACAATGTTGCTGCAGCAGTTGCATTTGTAATGATGCTCGATGCATTAGTAACGGTAATAGTCTGAACAGCAGTTGTATTGGCCAGCGTTAGAACGTTTGTATTGCCGTTTGCAAAACTGATTCCAACGTTAGATGTTGAACTTGTAGCCGCACCAATTGTTAGAGATTGGTTAGCAACACCATTGGCCGTTACTGTTGAAATATTATTCACAGTTAAAGTGCTTGCAGCAGTGTTCAGGGTCAAAGTATCGCTACCGGAATTCGTGGCAGTAAATGTTACACCGTTCAGTGCAGTATTTACTACAACTGATGACGCGCCACTGTTGCTACCAAGATTTACCGTTGTAAATCCAGCTTTTACAAAGTTTGTACCAATTGTCAGATTGTTAGCTGCAGTAGCGCCTGACAATGTCAAAGTTTGAATTCCGGATACGTTACTAAATACTGTATCTACACCAGTAGAGGCAGACTGCAAGGTAATTGTGTTTGTAGAGCCTACACCACCACCTACGATTGCAGAGCTGGATGACAAGAATTCAAATCCACCAGCAACAATCAGATTGTTGCTACCACCGCCGAATGTAATAGAACTTGTAGAGCTTACATTTTCTGTAACTTGTGTACCGAAGGCATTACCAGCGGCATTCAAAGTAACCTTAGTGGTGTCTGTTAATACAACTTGTTCACCAGTTGCAGTTCCATTAACGGTGATAGTTGAGAAGCCACTAGATGTCACAACCTGATTAGTGCCAGAAAGAATCAATGAATCGCCTGTATTTGCCGCTGAAACACCCATCGCGCCAGTACCATTCAATGTTGCAGCCAATACACCAGCACCAGTAATCACAGTTGAAGCAATGTTTTTAAGGGTAACTGTTCCAGAAGATGTACCAATTACCACTGCATCATTGCCCGAAACGCTATCAGCAATGGTCAAACCACCTAAAGTCATGCCATATAAGTTAACAGTGTCGCCACTTGTACCAAGATTCAGTGTTGTAAAACCGGCCTTAGTAAAGTTTGTACCTAAAGTCAGGTTGTTTGCAGTGCCATTGGATAAATTCAATGTCTGAATACCCGAAACGTTGGTAAATACTGTGTCAGTACCAGTGGATACAGCAGACAATGTGATGGCGTTTGTTCCGCCTGTACCACCAACAATTGCCGTGCTTGAAGATAGGAAGTTAAATCCACCTACAGTCAATTTATTTGTACCACCACCAAAAGTGATAGAGCTTGAAGAACTCAGATTTTCAGTGATAGTTGTACCAAATGCATTTCCTGAGGCGTTCAAAGTCACCTTGGTGGTGTCATACAACAGCACCGTGTTACCTGTGCCTGTGCCGTTAACGGTAATAGTTGATGCGCCTGAAACGTTCAATGTCTCATTTGCGCCAGCCAAAATCACTGTGGAGCCTGTTAAGCCGTTAGCTACAACTGTAGTAGCGCCTGTACCTGTCAAAGTCTCAGTAATTACTGTTGTAGCTGGGCCAGTAATGGTTGAGGCGGTAATGTTATTTAAGGTCACTGTTCCAGAAGATGTGCCAAAGTTAACTGTTTGGCCAGCACTTGTTGAGCTTGAAAATAGTACCCCGTTTAGCGTCTCACCATTCATGCTCAATGTTTGACTGCCTGTACCTAAATTCACAGTTGTAAAGCCTACGCGTGTGAAGTTAGTACCAAATATCAAGTTATCGCCTGAAGACTGAAGCGTTAAGGTCTGGAAGCCAGAAACACGGTTTAATGATGCATCAGTACCTGTTGTATCTTGAGCGCTCAAAATAATTGTGTTGTTTGCGCCGCTACCAACAACAGATGTGTTTGCAGACAATGTACTTAAACCAAGCACATTGTAGGTATTTGCAGCTGCGCCACTGAATGTAATTGAGTCTGCTGCAGAGGCGCCGGTAATAGTAGTTGCACCAAGGCCACCAACGACCACTGTACTTACGCCAGTAGAAAGTGTTGTAATAAATGCACCAGTTAATGCAGAGGCATTAACATTTGTAGCCAAAATGCCAGTATTGGTAGAACCTGTAAGAGTTAAGCTGCCTTGACCAGACAAGTTAATTCTTGCAGTTGCATCTGTACCAACAGAATCAGTACCAATAACAGTAACGTTGGCCGTTGTGTAGCCAGCATCGAGCGCTAATTTACTGTTACTTGTGTTATTTAGCG
>Ga0316226_1001236_pt1 | contig 28607 bp, 28 predicted proteins | sample TBH18017metaG_FD_206009 | JGI IMG/M metagenome (GOLD analysis project Ga0316226, IMG submission 206009) | Freshwater microbial communities from Trout Bog Lake, Wisconsin, USA - TBH18017 | ecosystem: Environmental > Aquatic > Freshwater > Lake > Hypolimnion/Profundal zone | place: USA: Wisconsin...
CAAGGGGAAAACAACAATATGAGCATCCAACCGGACATTGTTAAGGCGATTGAGATTCTCGACCAGCGAATCAAGTCGCTTCAGGAAATTAGGGACAATCTGGCTCGGGAATTCGGAATGAATGATTATGTCAAACCTTCATCTCCACCGAAACCGGATGCGCAGATGCCACTCCTCGACACGGAAGCTAAAACCAGTAAAGATAAAATTGCTGACTACCTACGCACTCACGGCCCTGCATCTCGGAAGGAGATTACCGTAGAAACCGGGATCGCGATGGGAACAGTCTCTTATGCCTTGAACGACAAAAAACGATTCGTGAATTCCGGTAATGGCTGGGTGAACCGTGTGGGTGAACGTCTCATCTTTCCGATCGACAGTGACATACCACAACCCCCTCCGATAGAGAATAAGACTGATGCTGTTCGCCGGTTATTTCGTGAGCGAGGAACGCAGGGATTAACGCCGGGGGAACTTAAGGCCCGATTGGATGACGCGGGAATTACGATGGCTGTCTATGGCGTCATCGCAAGGCTTAAAGGGACGGGCGAAATCAAGGATCAAGGTGGTCGCTACTACGCTACCGAAAAACTCGTACCAACATCAGCGCAGGGGTTGACACAGTAATAGGCTCAGGTACCGAAACTATGCAAAGAAGAGTAGTAGCCCTTGCTGATCATAGCACTCGCCGTCAGTAAGGGCGACAACACGAAGGCCCGATTCTCTTAGTCCTTGGCGGGAATGAGAATCGAGCCGTGGTGAGCGTTGCAATCAATTGCAGGAGCCGTTTGCTGGATGCGGGCGGTTCCTGTGTCTTCTGTCCCACTGTAGCACAACAGGGGCAAAGATTCCCCAGAAACGTGAGTCTCAATAGTGGCACTATATTGGATCGGTTACGACCTCGATAAACCTGGACAGGACTACAAGGATCTGATCAAGGAACTAGAAACTCTTGGGGCAGTACGCATCTTAAAGTCCGATTGGCTTCTCGGTCACATCCAAACCACTCCAACCCTACTCAGAGACTACCTGAGGAAGTTTATAGATAAGAACGACCGGGTCATGGTCTCTGAACTGAAAAACAGCGCCGCGTGGTACAACCTTCTAGTTAGTGATCAAACCATCAAGGATCTGTTCACTAGGTTCGCCAGTTAATCGAGGTAGAGCAAGGCTCCGGATTTGTGTCTTCGGTGGTGGCGGCTTTCTTACTATTCCAAATAGCCGAGAGAGCCGCCATATCAATTTCGTCTTCTGGCTCAATATGTAATCCGCCCTGCCACCAATAAACTTTCATTTTATCTTCTCCCTGTCACGGCTCACCAGAGTAACTGTCGAAGTTTGATTCGTCAACTATATTATTGCCCCAAATGGCGGCCTGAGCTGTAGCAAAATCTTTGGGTTAAGAGACAGTGGACACCGCATCCTGCACTACCGCAATGTTCTGAGTCCCACCAGACGCTGCTGTCCCTTTCGCCCAGGATAGCCTCTGAGGAAAAGTACCCGGTTTCTCTCGCGCATGCTGCAGGTGACTGCCTGACGCAAACAATAGCAGTTATTGGAAGTCAACGGCCTTTGTCACGCTCACCGGACCATTACGACAGCGTTGTAAATTAATCTCTGACCAAGCAAACCCTGGTGCGTCACCGCCATCCCACACAACGCTAAGTGTCTGCCTCTGGGTTTCCCCGTTCTCAAGGTTGCGCCTCAGCGAGTCGTCGTTAGAACTCAGTTAGTTAGAACTCAGTGGACGGAGAGCTTTGTAAGGAGGTCACCATGGTGGGCAGGGAGGTAGGCCACTCCACATTCGCTGCCCGAACCCCAGTCTCAGTCTCAGCGCCTTCGCGAATAATCGGTAACGAGCTTGAGCAAGACAATGAAGGCATGTACAGCCGGGCGAATGAGCATTCGGCGATCCTGCGGTTGACGGATGAGTGTTCCTCATCTTTGAAAGTACAAGTACAGGTCCTACTGGTCGAGGATGATGAAAAGCTCGCGATGCTGGTGCGCGCAGGGATTGAGACGAATGGTGGCAATGTGCTGCGCGCGGGGACGGTCGAAGACGCACTTCGGCTTCTGCACCTGCATGCTTTCGACATCGTGGTGCTGGATATCGTACTGCCCGGAAAGGGCGGCCTCCAACTACTGCATTGTATGCGTACCAACCAAATGCAGACGCCGGTGCTTATACTCACGTGCAGGGACACGATCAGCGATCGGGTGGCTGGGCTGGAGGCGGGAGCGGACGATTATCTGGCGAAGCCGTTCGCGTTTCCAGAATTGTTAGCCCGTATCCGTGTCCTGGTGCGCCGCCACCAACCAAGGACGGGCGGGTCTCTGAAATGTGCCGATCTCGAAATCGACGTGAAGACCCATACTGCCACGCGTGCCGGAGTTTCGCTGAACCTCACGTTTCGCGAGTTTCAGTTGCTCCAATACCTTTGCCAAATGCAGGGTTGCGTTGTCTCACGAGAGATGTTGGCCCGCGATATTTGGAAGGAAACCAGCCGATACACGCCGCTCGATAACGTGATCAACGTACAAATCGCGCGCCTTCGGCAAAAGGTCGACGGCAACTCCAGCCACAAGCTACTGCACACCATACGGCGAGTTGGATTTGTTCTCAGGGAGCACTCTACATGAGGGTGGAGATGCGCGCGGGACAGCACTTGTGGATGCGGCGGTACGTGATGCCTCTGGCTGTCGGGGGAGGAGTTTTTGTCGCTGACCACATGCTTGACGCTTTTATGGCGAGCCTGCACGTGGGCGGCGCAGTAAGCTGGCTCGAGGACATATGTTTGGCGTCGGTGGTCGTCGGCGTTGTGTACGTCCTGGAGCTGCGATTTGAAATCGCGTCTGCGCAATTGCGCAGCTTTGCGCTGGATGTGGCTCATCAACTCCTAACTCCTTTAGCCATCCAGCGAAGCGTGGTAGAGCTTGGATTGCAGCGGGTGCTGAGTCCGGCGCAGTATCAAGACACCCTCGACAGTATCTTGGAAGAGACGGAGCATCTTACCCGTTTGGTCGATTCGCTTCTGTTGATCGCGCGAATGGACTCAGGCAGGGTGCGACTGGCACCCACCAAAATCAATATCTCGGAGTTTGTTCGCGAGGTTGCAAGCGATCTGGAAGTACTGGCTCAGGAAAAAGCTCAGGTGTTCTCCGTTGATGCGAACGAGGACGCGCTTGTGGAGGTGGATCGAGCGATGTTCCGCCAGGTTCTGATGAATCTTCTGAGTAACGCAATCAAATACACACCGGAAGGCGGCGCAATCGCGGTCCACACGCATCGACTCGCTAGCCAGAGGGTTGAAATCACCGTCAGTGACAACGGCCCAGGGATCCAACCGGGAGACCAGGACAAAGTGTTTGAGCGCTTCCATCGATCAGTTGCCGGCGGGAAAGGCACAGGACTTGGACTCGCCATCAGTAAGTGGATCGTCGAAGCGCACAAAGGAACAATCGCCTGCGACAGGATAGCTAGCGGGGGATGCCGGTTTACCGTAAAGATTCCGGCCTGCGATACGATCTAGACCCATCGGTTCCAGCTTCGCAAAGCATCTTCGTGCCCCCGCCCAGACCTCCTGAGATTCAACCTGCTATTGAGTGGAGTCAGTCGCCCTAGGAGCGCCTCAGACGGTATAGACCGGCGAAGGAGCAGGGAGCGCGCCTCTGCCGCATGCATGAAATCTGCTTTCTTACAGACTACTTACGTTTTGATTACATATAGAAAACTCAGGTATCCCGGAAACCCAGATCTCAATCGAACTCGACGCACTGCCGGTTCTCTAGTGAGCTCTTCCTTTGACAACCGAGGTTTGGCGGCAGGAGCGAATCTCGGTGGCTCTGAATTCAGAAAGGTAGGAGCGCTAAGCGACCAGTCGGGAGCAATTCTGTCGGGATGCCCGGCAACCTTAAGGTCAACCTGGACAAGTCGTTTCAAACCTCAGCGGTTACTCAGGCACGGAGTACTCAATGAAGATACTGGAAATTCGAGCGTTGCATGGGCCCAATTATTGGAGCATCCCTTCTCACAAGCTGATCGTCATGCGGCTCGATCTGGAAGACTACGAGCAGAAGCCCACCGCGACCATCCCGGGGTTCAAGGCGAGATTACTCGCATGCCTGCCCACCATCTCATCGCATCGCTGCGGCGACTACGAAGAGGGCGGGCTGCTCAAGCGCATCGATGAGGGTACCTGGGCCGGCCATGTCGTCGAGCACCTGGCGCTTGAGTTACAAAACCAGGCGGGCATGATTACCAATTTTGGTAAAACTCGCATGACCGCGACGCCGGGTATCTACAACGTAGTGTTCAGCTACAGCGAAGAGAAGGCCGGGCTCTACGCCGCGTCGGCCGCGGTTAACTTGTTTCTAGGTATCGCGGAAAATCAGGCTCCTGTCGAACTCGCCAAGCAGGTGGCAGCCGACATTCAGACTCTGCGTGAAATCCGCGAAGATGTGGGTTTCGGTCCCTCGATGAGCTCAATCATCGAAGAAGCCGCGAGTCGCGGCATCCCGCACATTCGCCTCAACTCGCGGTCGCTGGTGCAGCTTGGTTACGGAGTTCACCAGCGCCGCATCCAGGCGACTGTTTCCGGGCGCACCAACCTGATCGCCGTGGAACTTGCTGAAGACAAGGACGCTACCAAGACGCTGCTGGATAGCATGGGCGTGCCTGTGCCGCGGGGCTACAAGGTCTATGAGGAGGGGGAAATCGAGTCCGCAGTGCGCGCGGTGGGCTATCCGGTTGTGGTCAAACCGCTCGATGCCAGCCAAGGCCGCGGCATCACCATCGGCCTCACAGCCCTCGACGAGGTGAAGCTGGCTTTTGCCGCCGCAAGGATTTATTCCGAAGCCGTGATCATCGAGAAATTCCTGGTGGGCAAGGATTTCCGCGCGCTGGTCATCAACAACAAACTGGTGGCCGTCGCCGAGCGCACCCCCGCGCAGGTTATCGGCGACGGCAGATCCTCGATCGCAGAGCTGGTGGAATCCGCCAACAATGACCCACGCCGTGGCAATGGCCATGAGAATCTGCTCACCCGCATCGTGATCGACGCGCTAACGCTGGAGCTCCTCTCGACCAAGAGTTATACTCCGGCGACGGTTCTTCCGGTCGGCGAGAGGTGCCTTTTGAAAGCCACCGCCAATCTCTCCACCGGTGGCACGGCCACCGACCGCACCGATGAGGTGCACCCCTACAACGTTTTCATCTGCGAGCGCGTCGCCCGGCTCATCGGCCTCGACATCGCCGGTATCGACATCGTTGCCCCCGACATCGCTACGCCGATCAGCGAGAACGGCGGGGGCATCGTCGAGGTCAACGCCGCACCTGGCTTCCGTATGCATCTCGCTCCCTCTCACGGCATTGGCCGCAACGTCGCCGAGCCAGTAATCAACATGCTCTTCCCGCCCGGGGTCAAGTCGCGCATCCCCATCCTGGCGGTCACCGGCACCAACGGCAAAACCACCACCACCCGCCTGCTCGCCCACATCATGAAAGGCATCGGCTACACCGTCGGCTTCACAACCACGGAAGGGACCTACATTGCCGACCGGATGGTCCAAGCCGGCGACAACACCGGCCCAGCCTCGGCGCAGATGGTGCTCATGGATCCGACCGTCGACATCGCAGTGCTCGAGTGCGCGCGTGGCGGCATTATCCGCGACGGCCTGGGCTTCGATCGTTGCGACGTCGGCGTAGTGATGAACGTCGCCATGGATCACCTCGGCCTCCGGGACATCGATACCCTCGAAGACCTTGCGCACCTCAAGGCGGTCATCCCAGAGAGCGTTCAAAGAGACGGTCACGCCGTGCTCAACGCCGACGACCCGCTGGTTTTCAAGATGGCGCGGTGGGCCCGCGGCAAGGTCGCGTTCTTCTCGATGAAGCAGGATAACCTGAATGTCCAGGAGCACGTCGCGCGCGGCGGAGTAGCCTGCGTCTACGAAAACGGCTACATCTCTATCCTCAAGGGCAGCTTGAAGATACAAGTAGAGAAAGTGATGAACATCCCGCTTACTTTCTCTGGGCTCGCCCCGTTCATGATCCAGAACGCGCTTGCTGCCACCCTTGCCGCCCACGTACACGGAGTGCGCACCGAAGACATCCGTGTGGGACTCACCACCTTTATCCCCTCGATCGAGGTTCTCCCAGGTCGCCTCAACCTAATCGAGGTTGATGACTTTGATGTGCTCATTGATTACGCTCACAACCCTCCAGCCCTGGAGGCACTACGAACATTCATCGAGGAACTCCCACACACAAGAAAGACCGGCATCGTCGGCGGTATCGGCGACCGGCGCAATGACGACATCCGCTCGCTCGGCAGAGTCGCCGCGACCATGTTCACCCACGTCATCGTGAAAGAAGATGCCGACAAGCGAGGCAGCAAACCGGGCGACACCACGCGCTATGTCATTGAAGGTATCCATGCCGTTCATCCAGAACTTCCAGTGACAGCCATCGAGTCCGAATCCGACGCCATCGTGCACGGATTGAAGAGTGCGAAGAAGAACGACCTGCTAGTCATCTTTCCCGAAAAACTCTCCTTGGCCATCGAACTGGTCATGCAGTACAAGAAGCGGTCGCCGCAGGTGGAATTAGCCTACTCAACGTCAGTGGATAGCTACGGGATTCAGCGACAATATGACGGCACAAGCACACACAACACACCGCTTCGCTCGCGCGTGGCATAGAGTCACAGAAGGAATAGACGCCGGCACGAACATTCAACGTGCATTTGGTCTGCTCTGGGCGGCGCATCGCGGCGCCACCATGGCCATGGTGGCTCTTACGCTCGCAGGGGCGGTCGTCCCGGCGGTGCAGGCGTACGTCGCCAAGTTGATCGTGGACTCGGTGGTTACGGCGACGAGCAGGCAGTTGATTGCCGAACATGGCTTCCGCCTTGTGCTGCCATATCTGCTCGCCGAGTGCGCCCTCATCTTGGGGAATACGGCCCTCTCACAAGCGCGCTCGCTCACAGAGCATACCTTGAAGGCGCACTACAACCTCGAACTCAACTCTCGCATCATCCGCAAGTCGCTGTCACTGGACCTGTCACATTTCGAGAATGCGGAGTTTTACGATAGGCTGCAGAACGTTCGTCGCGAGGCCGATTTTCGCGCGGCGCGCATCGTCAACGCTGGCTTCGATGTCCTCCAGAGCGTCATCAAGCTCGCGTCGTATGCGGTGCTGCTCGTGCGCTTCAGTCCGTGGATTGCCATCATCCTGTTCTTCGCGACGATTCCATCGTTCCTTGCCCAGTCGCATTACTCGCAGCTTTCATTCCGCCTGTTGAATTGGCGCGCGCCCGAAACGAGGAAACAGTATTACTACGAATGGCTCTTGACCAACGCCGATAGCGTGAAGGAAATCAAAGTACTGGGGTTGGGCGCGCTGCTTTTTGAGCGCTACCTCACGCTCTTCTGGAAATTTCTGCGCGAAGACCAGACCGTGGCGCAACAGCAATCCTTTACCGCGTTCGCGTGGGGTTTGCTCTCGACAGGCAGTTACTATTTCTCGTATGCGTGGATTCTGTTGCGAGCCGTCGCGCACGCCATTACGCTCGGCGACATGACGCTCTACGTCTCCATCTGCCGCTCGACTAAGACGGGTTTCGAGGAACTCTTCGATTCCATTCGCAACCTGTACGAGCAGGGACTGTTTATCAACAACCTCTTCACGTTCCTCGCGTTCGAAACAAAGATGACTCAGGTCGCAATGCCGAAGGTGGTCCCCCAGAGAGTTCAGCAGGGCATTGAGTTCAAGCATGTCTGTTTCAAATATCCCGGACTGAACACCTACGCGCTACGGGACATCAATCTAACCATTCAACCCGGTGAAAAGTTGGCGCTGGTCGGCGCGAACGGCGCGGGCAAAACGACACTCGTGAAGCTGCTAACGCGCCTGTACGACCCGACCGATGGACAGGTTTTGTTGGATGGCGTTGACCTGCGTGAGTACGACCAACTCGAACTGCGCCAGCGCTTCGGCATCATCTTTCAGGACTTTGTCCGTTACAATCTCGCGGTTACTGACAACATCGGTTTTGGGCGAATCGATGCGCTCGCCGACCTCCCACGCATCGTCGGCGCGAGCGAGCGTAGTGGCGCGCACACGATGATCGAGAAGCTGCCGCAAGGCTATGACACGCAACTGGGAAGTAAGTTCGAAGATGGGCGAGAGCTGTCGGGCGGCGAGTGGCAGAAGGTCGCGCTTGCTCGCGCGTTTATACGCGATTCGGAGGTCTTGGTATGCGACGAGCCATCTACCGCGCTCGATGCGGAAAACGAGGCGGCGGTCTTCGCTAGGTTCCGCGAATTGACACAGGGCAAGATAGCCGTGCTCATCAGCCATCGCTTCAGCACAGTGCGTATGGCCGACCGCATAGCCGTCATCGAAGGCGGCACCATCGGCGAACTCGGCGCACACAAGGAGTTGCTCGCATTAGGCGGTACGTATGCTCGCTTGTTCACGTTGCAGGCAGAAGGATACCGGTAGCGGCGTGGTCGTCTGATCTTCATGGTTCGGCGTCCGGCGTGCGAGATTGAAACATGTTTCGCTACGACGGCGACGGTAGCCGGTTCGATGGAGCCTACAGATTTTGAGTGACGGGAGGATTTTGTTTACTATGTGCTGAACTACGTGAACCGTCAGGATGTCGTTGTGCGAATCGCCCACCACTACGGTTTCCTCCGGGCGCACGCCCGCTTCATTGGCTAACTGGATAGCGACAGACGGATCAGGCTTCTTAGTTGGGAAAACTGTCCCCCCCATATATCTGAAAGAAGTACTTGCTTAGCCCCAGCGCCGCGATAATCTGGCGCGAGAGATCCACCGGCTTATTGCTCAAGACGGCTAATTTTCGCCCGGTACCACCACTTCCCTTGTGCAGGTAACTCAGGGCGGCCAGGATTCCCGGATAGACGCACGTGTGATCGTGTGAGTGTTCGCCGTAACAATCGAGAAAGAGCTGGATGGCATGATTCAAAAACCGCTCGTCATCTGTGTTGCCTAAAGAACGGCGGACCAGCATGGGTACTCCGTCCCCAATGTATGTGGCAATTCTGTTGATTGGTAACTCAGTGCGGCCAATATGTGGAAATCAACGAGGGTTCCATCCAGGTCAAAAAATCAATAGTCGCACTTGGGTGAGGGGCAGCGGGCGGTTAATTTTCAGCATATTTGTGCACCGGTTCTATTCTTCCGCAGCTTACCGGGGTTCAGTTCCAACTAAGTTGACGCAGCCGCATCATAAAGACGCATCACCAATCGTGATCGGCCGAATCCTTGCCAACAACTCGGTACGTCCGGACTCTAGTTTTGTTCTGAATCCTCCTATGCACGAAACCGAGCAAATGCAGCGCGATCAAGACCAGTAATGAAGCAAAAAGTGCAGAAACGTACAATCCGCCACCTACCGCCATCCCAATGCTGGCGACAACAAACAGGGTCGCCGCTGTGGTTATGCCGGTAATCGAGTTCCCCGAGTGTAAGATTGATCCCGCACCGATAAAGCCGATACCGGCAATAATTTGGGCTGAGATACGAGTGTGATCTCCTCCAAAGTCACCAGCCAATTCATTCGACAAGATCGTAAAAAATGCCGATCCAAGACAGATGAACATCTGCGTTCTCAGCCCCGCCGGCTTGTTGCGCATCTCGCGCTCCAGACCGATCAGACCGCCCAGAACAGCCGCTGTTAGGAGTCGCGCCAATCTGCCGAAACACGACACCCAGTGCTCGACGAATCGTCAGAGTTTGTGCCAGCATGCCTAGCTTCAATTGGCAGCCGGTAGGAAATAGATTGGGTGATGTTTAGCCGTCTCGTCTCGGCCATCAGGGCAACGCCGCCAGAAATCTGTTATCGCTGAGACTTAAGTCATTGGGGACACGCCCTGACTATAGTTTCCTGATATAGTCTGGCCGCCACGGTGATTGCGAGCCCAGCGGTAAAGAGGAACTCGTAATGCGATCCCAACCTTCTTCTAAGCTCCAACTCGCCCTCGGCACGGGAGCCTTCGCGTTCTGCTTCGCCGTCTTTGGCTCGCTCTCCGCCATGATGCCGATTTTGAGCCAGCAAATGCATCTCTCTCCTGTGCAGAAGAGCATCGCCGTAGCGCTCCCGGTTCTTCTCGGTAGCTTGGGAAGAATTCCTCTAGGAATGTTGACGGATCGCTTCGGCGGACGATCTGTGTTTAGTTTCGTGATGTTGATCTCCATTATTCCGGCTTTTCTGATGGGAACGGTGCACGACTACCAGCACTTGTTGATATACGGCTTCTTCATAGGAATTGCTCTGGCGAGCTTCTCGGTGGGAGTTGGTTTCGTCAGTGGCTGGTACAGCGCAGAACGGCAGGGATTCGCCTTGGGCGTGTACGGAGCCGGAAACATCGGTCAGTCATTGGCCGCGTTTGGTTCGCCCTTCATCGCAGCAGCGGCGGGAGTACGTTGGGGATTCTGGACCTTCGGTGTCCTTCTCTCTATTTGGTTGGTGCTCTTCGTATTACTGGCGCGCAACGCTCCGCGCCGTAGTGCGATCAAATCGTTTAAAGACACGGTGCGTCCGCTGAATGATTCCCGGAGCTGGGTTCTTAGTCTCTACTACTTCCTTACCTTCGGTGGTTTTGTGGCAATGGCGGTCTACCTACCCATTTTCCTGACGGAGATGTTCAAGTTGACTCCGCAAGACGCAGGAATGCGAACAGCAGGTTTCGTCGTTCTGGCCACGCTCATGCGTCCGGTGGGTGGAATTCTGGCGGACAAGATTGGTGGGCGGACCATTTTGAAGTGGGTGTTTCCCACGACGGCCGTTATGGCGATCATTTTGGCCTGTCCGATGATGACAACCTTCACGATTGGAGCTCTTGGAATGGCTGCCGCCATCGGTCTCGGCAATGGCGCGGTATTCAAGTTGGTGCCTGAGTATTTCCCTGGTTCCGTGGGCAGTGTGACCGGATTGGTCGGCGCTGCCGGCGGGCTTGGTGGCTTTTTCCCTCCGCTGTTGCTCGGGGTCATCAAGCAGCAGACCGGAAGCTTCGCGCTTGGCTTTGTGCTGCTTGGAGCTTTCTCGTTGATCTGTCTTATGGTCCTAGTGTGGCGTCCTTCAACATCCGCTGTGGCGGTTGCTCTCTCGTAGGTGGCAAATGCGACAACCTGGATTTCCAGTTCGCGGTTCGGACACGGCCCATGCCTTCGGATGGGGTTTGTTTGTGTCGTTATCTCTGGTTGCAGCGATCATTTTTGGCAGCCGCGGCCTGAAGGATTTTGATCCCGCACTGGTTTCCTATGCGGGTGCGTCGGTGTTCGCAGCATTCGGGATTGGCTATCGATACTCGATGTGGCTGCGAAGGCCACCTACTCGTTTGTATTGGTATCGAGGCTGGCAGCTATTTTTGCAGCCCAGACAGTTACCAGGAAACGTCCTGCATTTGGGCAGAGTCTTCTGGAATAATATTTTTCTGCAGAGATTCATCGGGAAGCGCTCTCGGATTCGGTGGACCGCCCACTGGTTCCTCGCATGGGGATGCCTGCTTGCCGCAGCAGTGACTTTCCCGCTTTCATTTGGCTGGGTGCGGTTCGAGACGGCGCGCGACAGCCAGGAAATCTACAACGCCTTCATGTTCGGCATCCCGGTTGGCAGCTTCCGTCTTGGAACCATGGTGGCGGAGCTGACCTTCAACATTCTGGACATTGCTGCCGTGATGGTTCTGATTGGCGTCTTCTTCGCTTTCTGGCGACGAGGACGCGACCGCGACGCAAGGACGGTTCAGCAGTTCTCGAACGATTTGTTGCCGCTGATTCTGCTGTTTGCAATTTCAATTACCGGACTGTTCCTCACTGCCTCGACGCACCTGATGCACGGGTTGCACTATGTTTTCCTCTCGCAGCTACATGCCATCACGGTCATCTTTACTCTGCTTTATTTGCCCTTCGGCAAGTTCTTCCATATATTCCAGCGTCCCGCGCAACTTGGAGTGGACTTCTACAAAAAAGCCGGGGCCGAAGGCGAACAGGCCCGCTGCGCCCGCTGCGGCGAGGCTTATGGATCGCGGATGCAGATGGAAGATCTGAAAGCTGTGCAGGCAGCGATTGGCATCCACTATCAAATGGCTGACGGAACTCACTATCAGGATGTCTGCCCTGTGTGCCGCCGCAAGAATCTCGCGTTGGTGCAGGACAGTCTATGGAAATCCCTCGGCAAAGACGTGCGCGGGATGGGAAAGGGATTGTAACAATGGCGAAGCTTCCGACAGATATTCCTGAACTGGTTAAGCAATTCGGCCCCACGCTGCACACGGTTCCTCCCGGCGGTTGGGCTCACACCGACGCAGACGAAAAACTGGTGAAAACTCATTGCTGCTTCTGTGGGCAGCAGTGCGGAATCCAATTGCGCGTGCGTGAGAACAAAGTCGTTGGGTTTGAGCCATGGGAAGACTTTCCGTTCAATCGCGGCAAGCTCTGCCCAAAGGGCGTGAAGCGCTACATGCAGGATGAACACCCGGACCGACTGAAGAGTCCGTTGGAGCGAGTAGAAGGCAAGGGCTTCTTCCCAATTGGCTGGGATGCGGCGATGGCGCGAGTAGTCTCAGAGATTCGTCGCATTCAGCAGAAGTATGGCAACGACGCGTTCGCCATTCTGACGGGAGCCTCGCTTACCAACGAGAAGGCTTACCTGATGGGCAAATTCGCGCGGGTCGCGCTAAAGACCGCCAACATCGATTACAACGGACGGCTTTGCATGGTTTCGGCCGCCGCTGCCTCGAAGAAGGTTTTCGGAATTGATCGCAGCGCGAATCCCTGGAGTGACATAACAAAAGCGCAAGTCATTCTGGCCGCCGGGGCAAACATAGCGGAGTGCGCGCCGATCACAACGGACTACCTTTGGCAGGCGCGCGAAAAGGGCGCCACGCTAATCATTCTCGACCCACGCATGACTCCCATCGCGCGCAATGCGGACCTGTTCATTCCCGTGCGCTCCGGCGGCGACATCGGCGTATTCAACGGAATGTTGCACATCATGATCGAGCGTGGCTGGATCGATCGCGAATTCATTGCGCAGCACACCACGGGCTTTGATGCCGTGATAGACGCGGTGAAGAAGTACACGCCAGAGTACTCGGCAAAGATCGCTGGTGTTCCTCCTGAAATGATCATCAAAGCCGCTGAACTCTGGGGGCCTGCTCCTACCAGCTTTCTGCTGCATGCCCGCGGCATCGAGCACCACTCGAAAGGGGTTGATAACTGCATTGCGGCGATTAACCTAGTTGTGGCCAGCGGTCGAATCGGACGCGAAGGATGCGGCTATGCCATGATCACTGGCCAAGGCAACGGGCAGGGTGCGCGCGAGCAGGGTCAGAAATGCGATCAACTCCCCGGCAGCCGTGACATCAGCAATCCCGAGCATCGCAAATACATCGCAGGCGTCTGGGGCGTTCCTGAAGAATCAATTCCGCAAAAGGGTTTGTCGGCAATTCCACTCGTCGAGGCCATTCACGAGGGCAAGATCAAAGGACTGATCTCGATCTGCTTCAATCCCGCGGTTTCACTGCCAGACGGCAATTACGTCCGCGAAGCGCTTGGGAAACTTGAGTTCTACGTCAACATCGATTTCTTCCTCTCTGAGACCGCCCGTTATGCCGATATCGTGCTTGCAGGCTCACTGATGGAGGAAGACGAAGGCACCACGACCAACACCGAAGGGCGTGTGATCCGTCATCGTCAGGCAGTGACGCCTCCGGAAGGCGCACGGCAGGACTGGGCAATCATCAACGAAATCGCCAGCAGGCTCGGCTATGCGGACAAGTTCAACTCCGCGCCGCGCGAGATATTCGAAGAGTTGCGCATCGCCTCTAAGGGCGGTATCTCCGACTACTCCGGCATGACCTGGGACGCCATCGAGAAAGACTATGGTCTGTTCTGGCCCTGCCCTTGGCCTGGACATCCTGGCACTCCGCGTCTCTATGAGGATGGGAAGTTCGGACATGCGGACGGCAAAGCCCACTTCATTCCGATTGAGTGGCGCCCCTCCGCAGAGATGCCCGACGAAGAGTATCCGATCATTCTCACCACGGGCCGTGTTGTCTCGCACTTTCTCTCCGGTACGCAAACCCGCCGCATCGGAAGCCTAATGGAGCAGTACCCGCAACCGCGCTGCGAGATACACCCACGCCTCGCTGAAAAACTCGGCATCGCCGATGGTGATTTCGTAAAAGTGGAGAGCCGACGAGGTGAGGTTGTGGTGCGCGCCCAGGTGGTAAAGACGATTCGGCCGGACACGGTCTTCGTGCCGTATCACTGGCCGCTCGATCGCTCGGCGAACAACATGACGATTCGCGCCATCGACCCGGTATCGAACATTCCTGAATTCAAAATCTGCGCGGTTCGCGTCACCAAGACTGAAACTCCTACCGACGCCATCGCGCAGCTCGAAATGGAAGCAGGTGGCATTCGATGAGCGAGGCAGCCTTCTTCATCGATCACTCGCGCTGCATCGGTTGCCAATCCTGCTTGCAAGCTTGCGCGGAATGCGATACGCATCGCGGCGTCAGCATGATTCACCTGGAGACGATTCAACGCTCAGACAGTGTGCAGACTGCTCCGCAGGTCTGCATGCATTGCGAAGACCCAATCTGTGCGCGTGTCTGCCCCGCCGATGCCATCAAGAAGACTCCGGACGGAGTCGTACAGAGTTCGCTGAAGCCGCGCTGCATTGGCTGTTCCAACTGCGTCATGTCGTGTCCGTTCGGTGTCCCGAAGTACCGCGCCGAGATCGACCAGATGATGAAGTGCGATATGTGTTATGACCGCAGCAGCGTCGGGAAGAAACCGATGTGCGCGACCGTCTGCCCATCCGGCGCGCTGACTTTTACCACCATGGAAGACATACAGCGGACGCGCAGTGGGATTCCGATCAACACATGGAAATTCGGAGATGAAGTTGTGAAGACCAAGGTTTACGTAATGGTTCCGCGCGAGGTCGAACAGGTCAACGTGGATCTCGTACAGATTTCATCCACTCCGACCGCATTACCGGATGATCCCTACGATGTTGCATTGATGCTGGAGGGCGTATAGTGACCGACGAAACCAAAGAGTGTGCGTGCTGCAATAAATCTCCGAAGTGGAAGCAGGACTTTCCCGTCGAGTGGGAAGGAGACCATTACGTCACCCGCCGCGAGATGGTAAAGTTCATGACGCTTGGCTCGTTGTTGCTGGCCGCTGCGAATTGGGTCACCGTATTAGCCGGCAAGTTCCTTCATCGCGGTTCGCGGTCTGAGCGCTACATCGCCCCAGCCTCAGCGCTGGAGCAGACAGGCTCATTGCTCTTCCGCTATCCAACCGACAAGGACCCGTGCATCGCTGTTCGCACGCCTGAAGGCAAACTGGTTGCGTATTCGCAGGTCTGTACTCATCTATCGTGCGCCGTTGTGTACAACAAGGCTGACAATGCACTAGTGTGCCCGTGTCATCACGGCGTGTTCAATATCGACCAGGGAAGCCCGGTTGCCGGCCCTCCAACGCGACCTCTGACGCGCATCAGGATCGAGCAGCGTGGCGATAGGCTATTTGCCACGGAACTGGAGGCATGATGAGCGTTCGCAGCCAGGGGACCACTCTTTTTACTGCAATTCTGATTCTGGTTGGCACAACCGTAGTGGTACAACTCTGGCTTCTTACGGTGTCAATGGAAGCCCTGCTCAGCGGACAAATCAAGACACTCATTCCAGCGGCCATTGGCTCATCGGTGTTGCTGCTGATCAATGCTTGCTTTCTTCGTTACGTGTTTCGATTCGACCGTGACGTCGAGCAGGACTGACATCGGTTGGAATCATTCAGCCGGATAGGTGATTCGCCCTTCACTGACTCGCGCGAAGGGCGTCAGCGAATGAATCCGTGTGCCGATTGCGCTTGTAATCTCCAGCACCTCGAGCCCTCGCACCACTAGCGCATCGGCGATTAGGGAGCGATGACAACGCCAGGGAACCGCTTCCGCGCACATCATCGCAACCCTCTCCTGCTCTGCCAGGCCGATCAGGACATCCAGATGTTCCCAGAATTCCGCGGTCTGCATGTAATCGGCATACCCGCGAAAACTCGCGTTGCGCCATCCCATGTTTACCGAGTTTGCGCTCGTATGACGGAAGCCTCCTAGACCACCCATATAGGTGTAGTGGATGCGTGCCGAATGTAGCGCCGGTGAAAGTTGGCCGCGATTGAATTGCGGATTATGGTATGAACGCGGCAATGTGCGCACATCAACCAATCTCTCGACCCCATGTGCTTTGAGCAGGCGGAGGAACTCCGCAATCGGGCGTGTGGAGTGCCCAATGCTCATTACCACCAAAGGCGTTGCTATTATGCGGTCGCTCATCCCGCATCCCTAAATTGTTTATTGCCGTTGGGCCAAAGCTTCTGCTGCCGCCAGATGGAGAAAAGCAGCGATACCTTCCCGGCCCGAAGGCCTCGAGTTTGCATCTTGCACTATCAGAGATCAATTTGTGGTGCAGGCGCTACGCTTCTGCGTCGCGCCATTTCCTCAGCAATTTCCATCTTCTCTGACTTGGTCAACAAACGAGCGGCCAGCGGAAAGATGACCGTGTCCTCAAGAATAATATGACGCTTGTACAGCGCGGTGAGAGACGCGACTGCACTACGAAATCTTTCGACTTCGGTTGCAGAAAGGCTGCCCGTCAAAAGATAACGTGCTCCCAGCAGTTCGACGTCGGCGTGCAAGGGATCTGCCCAACGGTGCTCGTCCTCTAACCGGTCCAGTTGCGAAAACAACGATTCAACTTCTGCGCTACGATTCTGGCGCAACCGCGGAAACAGGGAGTCTTCCTCATCCGCAGTATGTTTTGGCGCGGCTTGGCTGAAATAACGAAGAGCAGTCTCCAATCCCCGACGGGTCTCAACTTCTGCAGGCCGGTCCATTACAGCAGCGACAGATTCCAGGGATGAGAGGAACATCTCGATACGCCGGTGGCAGTCGGACAGCAAGCCTGTCGGATCAGAGAAGTTATGAGTCTTTGCTCCTATTTGTATAGGCATATAGTAAAAGCGGCCTCCAATCCGCAGCAAATGTGTCGCGTCGATCCGGATTCATCAGCGCCATTACAACCACTTGATCGAGGTTAAGCAGTGACTAAAGTCCCGAAGTTGCTATAATCCGTCGCGTGAGTTTCGAACATACTGATCTTGCCGCCGTTCTCAAGAACACACGATTGTTGTCCATCCTCTCTCAACCTGAGTTGCAGATGCTGGCACAGCGCACCGTCAGAAAGCTGTTCAGCGCCGGAGAGTTGTTGTTTTCCGAGGGCGAACCCTGTCACGGGCTGAATATCGTTTCCAAGGGAAAGGTGCGCATCTTTAAGATTTCAGTGGGCGGAAGAGAGCAGGTTCTCGCCATGGAGTTTCCGGGTGACACCGTCACCGAGATTCCTGTGTTTGATGGGGGCCCCTACCCTGTCTCTGCGGTTGCAGTGGAAGATACGGAAATCGCCTTCATCTCGCGGCACGACTTCCAGTCGTTTTGTTTGGAGCACCCGGAGGTAGCACTCAAAGTGCTTACCGTGGTGGGGAAGAGATTGCGGCGTCTCGTGGCTATTATCGAGGAGCTGTCATTTACCACGATTCGGCAACGCCTGGTCTCAACGCTTGTGCGATTAGCCCAGAGTGAGGGCAAACAGACCACACGCGGAGTGGAATTTCTGTTGCCTGCCAGCCACCAGGAAATGGCGAACCAACTCGGAACGGTTCGTGAGTTGATCTCCCGCAATCTCAAGCGGCTCGAGGCCGAGGGATTTCTGGAAGTGAATTCGCGGCAGATCGTGATCAAAGACATGAAAGCGATGGCAGGCATTCTCGACGTTGCTGCGTAAGAGAAGGTCCCGCCCAAGTGACATAAGTTACTGCTCCACCGCTCCTTCTTCACTAAGTTAAGAGATGGAGAGTGCTTCATGCTCAACTCATCGCAAACAATTCGCGACATCGCTTCCCATCAGCCATCATCGCTTGCCCTGTTTGAGAGATTTGAAATCGATGTCTGCTCACAAGCTGACAAGTCTCTGAGAGATGCATGTTCTGAACTTCGGTTGTCACTCGATCAGGTGCTGGAGAAGTTGCAGGAATGCCGAGATCGTGAAGGCGGCGCTACGCCCATTGATGCCGCTTTGTTATCCTGCTCACTTCTTATTCAGCACATTGTTCGCGTCCATCACCAGCATGTGCGGCAGAACCTGCCTCGTCTGGTTAGAAACGCGCGCAAGCTCACCGATCAACTTGGTGATCAAGCCGGGGAGTTCAAGGCCATCGAAATACTTGTCGGCCAACTTCATCAGGAATTGTTGGCACATATACGAAAAGAGGAGGAAGTGCTTTTTCCCTTCATCGTCCGCATGGAGGAAGAATCCACACTCACGTATCCGCCGGAGCATGCCTGCTTCCGGTCAGTGAGCCATCCTGTCCTGATGATGGTGCAGGAGCACGAAGTTGCGAGTCGGCTCATGGAGCAGATCCGTCGCTGCACTGGAAACTTCTCGCCGCCCGAATGGGCTTGTCCTACTCAACGCGCACTATTCGAGGGCTTGCTGGCGTTTGACGAGGATTTACGAGAGCACATCCATTTGGAGAACGACGTCTTATTTCCTCGCAGTATTCAGATGGAAGCTGAGCTTCGCGGCAAATAACCTACTCAAAGTTCTCGGTTCAACTTCTCGACGGGTCATATTGCATGTTGCCAACGAATGCTCAGTTCGGGGCAGTCGCGTAAATTTGTTAGAATTGAAGCAATTGGACGTGCTTGCTTGTATCATCGGCATTCGTTGTACCGCCGTAATCTGCCGTGGGGGCGGATTCGCCGATCTTTAATCAGTTTCCGCGATCCAAGGGTGACATTGACGTTTGCGTTGGCTTCTCAGGGCCCAATTGGACACGAGGAGACCGCGGAGTGCTCATGCGTTGAGTCAACCAGCTCACATTAGGTGAAATCATATCGTCGCCTAGGTCTTTCAACTGCTGGATTAGTGACGGGAAAGTCGGCAAGCTTGATGTAATCGCGATATTGTCGGCAAAATCGGCCGCCGCATATTTCTGCGGTGTGTCAGAGTTGATCGCTGAATTCCTGAGGATCTCGGATAAAACCACTCTACCGCTGTTTCTCTCTACCCGGGTCGCAGATTCGCGTTTTCGCTGTTCTGGATAGGTATCGCAGCACAGAGTTGGTACTCATGAGAAGCCTCGAAGACACTAAACGCCGAATGATTCGCGAAGTGATCCAGACCAACCTGGAAAATCGGGCTGCGAAAGTGCGCCGTAAGCGTCTCCGGTGGCAGATCTTCCGCTGGTCGTGGGCCTCAATCGTGACAGTCACTGCCGTGCTTGCAATTTCCTCCTTTGTGATTCCAAGAGGCAAGACATCGTCCAGCATCGCTGTCAACGCGAATACGGCGATAGTAGTACACGATGTCATTGCACAACGAACGGCTGAGCCGGCCGTCCCGTTGACTCCGCCTGGCGATGTGAACCTTTCTGTACTGCCGCTTTCCGTCAAACGAATTGTGATCGACCCCGGTCATGGAGGAGATCAACGTGGCGCAATTTCAAACACAGGCTTAGCCGAAAAAGATGTCACATTGGACATTGCGCTTCGCCTGCGTCGGCTAATGAAGCAATCCCCGTTCGAGGTGCTTTTGACCCGGGAGACCGACCAGACGGTTACGCTGGCAGATCGGGTGGGGTTCGCCAACTCCAAAAAAGCAGACCTGTTTGTTTCCATCCACATAAACTGGATGCGACCGCGTTCAATTCAACCACTTGAAACCTACTACGTCGGTGCAAGCAATGATCCGCAGATTTTGCACCTTGCAAGTCTTGAGAACCGTGACTCGGGGTACTCCTTATCGGAATATCGCCAGCTTTTGGAAAAGGTCTACTTGGATGTCCGGCGAAACGAATCTAAGGCGCTCGCCGAAACCGTAAACACCGAGCTTTATAGATCTCTGAAGCCGCTCAACCCCAAACTGAATGACCGCGGAGTCAAGATGGCCCCATTCGCAGTTCTGGTTGGGACACAGATGCCGGCCGTACTCGCAGAGGTCTCATCTCTCTCCAATGATGAAGACGACAAACTATTGAAGGACGAACAGTACAGGGAAAAGATTGCAGTTTCACTTTTCGAGGGAATCAGAATATATGCAAAAAACCTTAACAGTTCCGGGAAACGAGGCGGCGCACCCAATGGCACATAATGACGAGACGATCTGTGTAGGAATTGACTTGGGCACTTCACGAAGTTCTATTTCGGCCTCCAACGGCGAGCGCCATGTCGTGGACAGCTATGTCGGCTGGCCCGTAGATATGGTCGCCCGAAAGGTCATTAAGAAGCAGGTCCTAATCGGCAGCGAGGCGTTGGAGAACCGATCGATGCTTGACCTGCGGCGCCCGCTCGAGAATGGCGTTATTAAAGATGGATCGGAAAGAGACGCGCAGGCTGTCCAGGAGTTGTTACGCCATCTGGTTTCTTTGATTGGCACAAAAAACGACGGGAAGCAGCATAAGCTGCGCGCCGTGGTCGGAGTCCCCGCTGAGGCGATGCAGACGAGCCGATTGCGTCTTCGCGCAGCAATGGATGGGATCGCCGACAGCGTTATGCTGGTCTCCGAACCCTTCGCGGTGGCGTATGGTACCGAAGCCCTTCTCCATGCGATGGTAATCGATATCGGTGCAGGAACCGCAGACATCTGCGTAATGCAAGGCCGGTATCCGACTGAAGACGACCAGAAAACTCTGCCCAATGCGGGCGACTCCATTGATCAGCGGCTCTTTGGCGCATTGCAGGAACATCATCCTCATGCTCAGTTTTCTATTCATGCCACGCGGGCATGGAAGGAGAAGTGGAGCTTTGTGGGCGAGCCAAAACGCCGTGTAGTGGTCAAGACAGCGGCAGACGGCAAGCCAATTGAGATTGATATAACTGAGGATATGCGTGCAGCATGCGAATCGATTGTGTCACCTATCTCTGAGACTGTGCGGGATCTAATTGCGCGAGTCGAGCCAGAATACCAACAGCGGGTGCTCAACAATATCATCCTTAGCGGCGGGAGTTCGTTAATTGACGGTCTGCCCGAGGCACTGAAGAGCTCCCTGTCAGAACTGGGAAAGGTGCAAATTACGTTGGTTCAAGATCCAGTTTTTGCAGGGTCCGACGGCGGCCTGGCCATTGCGCAGGATGCCTCAGATGAGGATTGGGAGAAGTTGTCGCTCTAAACTCCAGGCTTACGAGAATCGGCAGACGAGCTCTGCCGTATTCGCATAAGCAAAATGAGTAAGTGCTGCAGTTGGCGGGAGTGCCACGATGACATACGTCATAGCACCCGCCTTCTGCACACGAACCGGAGAAGCAGATAGTCAGTCCCCTGCTGCGCTGCTGAAATACTAGGCCGCAGGTCGCATGCGCTGCTGCTCTTTTGGAATCTCCACTTCGAGACGTTTTGCCTCTGCGCGTTGAGTGGTGCGTGCCGCTACTGGTTTCAGCCACAACACCGCCATAAATGCGGCCGTGACATTGCACGCGATCATAACGCCAAATATCGGAACCCATGATCCCGTCTTTGCGCTCGCCAGAGCAGCAACGGGGCCGGCAAAAATCGACGCCACACCTTTGGCCGTGTACACAATTCCGTAATTCGTGGTGGCCCAGGTTTTGCCGAACAAGTCTCCGGTGATTGCAGGGAATAGCGAAAAGATCTCACCCCAGGCAAAGAATGCGAGTCCTGAAAGGAGGATGAACCAGAGCGGTTTTGAAATGAACTGCAGTAATCCGAATACCGCGATTGCTTCCAGCATGAACGCGATAAACATTGTGTTTTCGCGACCAATGTGATCAGACACCCATCCCCAAAAAGGCCGGGTGAGCCCGTTCAAAATGCGGTTTACCTCAATCGCCAGGACCAGCGCCGACATACCGAATGCGACGACCACCTTATCCACGTGATAGAAAGTGGCAATGGGGCTGAGTTGCGCAGTGACTACGAGGCCGCCAAAGGCAAGCATGGTCATCATCAAATAGATGATCCAGAAGGGGCCGGTGCGCACCATCTCTTGTGGAGTGCAATCAATCGGCGATGTGTTTACGCTGGCTTTCACTTTGGCTTCTTTTTGAGCCCATCCGGGAGGGGTCCAACCCACCGGCGGTCTGACGATGAAGATTGCCGCACAGAGCACGACAAGTCCTTGAATGATGCCCCACACAATCAGGGTGTGCGCATAGCCGGAATTCTTAATCATGGTTGCAATCGGTGCGACCGTGAGGGCGGTGCCTACACCATACGCGCCGGCAGTCAGGCCTACGCATAATCCGCGGTGGTCTGGAAACCATTTCAACGCATTGCCAATTGTTCCGCCGTAGACGACGCCCGCTCCGATGCCACCGATCGTGTAATAGATAATCAGTTCGCGGACGGTGAGCGCTTTGCCTGCACCGATCCAACCGGCACCGACCAACACTCCTCCAATGGCTATCATCACCCGCGGTCCGATGCGGTCGACCAGGTAGCCTTCAAAGGGCACAAGCCAGGTTTCCGCCAACACAAATGCGGCAAAGGCAACCTGCACTGCGGCAAGGCTGGCGTGCAAACTGAGGGTCAATGGCTTCGTGAAGAGCGTCCACGCATATTGCAGATTGGCGATTGCCATCATGGCAACGATACCCGCGACCAACTGGGCCCAACGATTCACGACGTGGTGTTCCTGGATGAGCACACTGACATTGCTAGAATTGCCGGCCATCTTCGACTCCCTTAGGTGGCAAATACGGTCTCGTCTCCGCCGTTCACAGATCAAGCGTGTAGAAAGCTTGAGTCAGCTTTGGGTTGCCCCGTGCCACTCGAAAATTTTGCTCGCTGAGGATCGGTGCTGCCGATCGGCCTTATATTTCACACTATATTTTCCTCAAAGCTTCCTTATGAGGCATCCCCGCATCCATCTACGATGGCCCGCTTGTCTGGAGCCACGGAGGTCGGTGTAATGTTTCCTTCCTTGTACGTTGTAGGCTTTATCGCGATTGCGCTTGCAATGTTGCTGCTTGGCTTTATGCTGCCGACGCGCAGGGCAAAGAGGGTGGAGAACGTGGCCGGCGAATTGAACTTCAGGTTCTCGGCAACAGCGTGGCCGTTTGAAGGTACCGATATCCATGGACTTGAAATCCTGGAGAACGGCCCATCGACGGTCGTGAATAATCTTCTGGAACGCACAAGTGGCCGATGCCGGTTCCTGATCTTCGATATCGACAGCTTCCCATTAGAAGGCACGACGACGACTGTGACCACAACTGTCGCCGCCTTCCATTTGCCTGATACGTATTTGCCCGTCTTCCAGATTGGTGAGAAGAACTCGTTTGAAAGAGTGCTCGAACAGATTGAACATGCCTTTGGCAAGAAATTGGATCAGTTCGACGACGACCATGAGTTCACACGAAACTTCTTCGTCCACTCGCCCGTTAAAGGCAAGGTGCGAGACTTCCTCACTCCAGTGAAACTCACCTACCTTCGCGGACATGCGTCGCATCTTCAATTCGCGTCAAGTTCTGAGTGGCTCTTAATTTACCGCGAGGGGGTGAGAGTGGAACCAGAGGATCTCAAACACTTTTCCGAGATCACCAGCGCAATGGCTTCCGTGCTCCTCTCCATTCAATTGCCAAAGGCCGCCTGATTTGTTTTGACTGAAATGCTGAAATCAAAGCCATCCGTGAGTTGATTTTAAGTTGTGCTTCGTTTCACCCCCAACCCGCTCGATGTCCATCTACTCTGCTTAATCTGCAACCAGCACGACGAAAAAATATTTCAGGAGCATCTTGCAACGACCTTAAGAACGGTAGTATATTCTCGCGACTGGTCCACTTATTGGACCACTTGGAAATCAGAATGGCGCATGCAGGGATCAAGAGCGACTTTGAAGCGATTCGAAAAAACAAGGTTTACGAAGAAGTCGCGCAACGCATCGAGCGTCTGATTCTCAGAAAACTCCGACCCGGCGACAAACTACCTTCAGAACGTGAATTGGCGGAGATGCTCAAGGTCAGCCGTGGTTCTGTCCGGGATGCAATTCGCGGCTTGGAACTGAGGGGATTGGTTGAACCGCGTCAGGGAGCAGGGACAGTCGTCCGCGAAGCTTCAACCGAAACCCCACGCGATCCATTTGCCAATGCGCTGAACCGCCGCCGCGCGCGCGTAAGCGAACTCCTGGATTTTCGCAAGATGCTCGAACCGCCGCTGGCAGCGCGCGCCGCCATGCACGCTTCTCTCGATGAAATTTCTGAGATGGAAGAAATTCTGCTTCGACAGCAGGAAAAACTACTTCTTGGTGAGGCCTCTGTCGCAGAGGATGCGGAATTTCACTACTGCATTGCCTTGGCGTCCGGTAACAGCGTTGTGTTGAAGGTGCTCGACATACTCATGGATTTGTTGCGGGACACGCGGGAACGTTCTTTGCAAGTGGAAGGACGCCAGAAAAAATCACTTGCCGGGCATCGGCGCATATTGGCGGCGATCAAGCGTCATGATGCTGAAGCGGCAAAGTCGGCGATGCGGCGCCACATCGAAGACGTTGAAGAAATCGTGCTCGACAAGTTTTATTCAACAACAGACTTAGCCTTGGGTGCTGACCGGCCCGGGAGTAAATGAATACAGGCGAAGAATGCGCCGGGGGGACGAGGGCTGATTATGAATTACACCGAACTTACGGTATGGACGCGCGGCATCATCATGGACAAGGAGGGACGCGACATCGTGAATTCCGTCTCCGCATCTGCCCGGCTCGAGGGCAAGTTTGCGCAGGCGATGGAAAACTATGTCGATAATCCTGATCGCACCAACGCCCCCACGCGCAAGTATTGTCGCGTAAGCGATACCGTGATTGAAAACGAACTGACCTACGAAAACGAGCAACCCAACATCGTCGTGCTGGTTGAGGAGACGATGGTCAAAGGGTGGGATTACATGCGTGGGATGCCTCCGGGCGGAACGCTTGTGATCAACACGCACTACACGCCGGAGTACATGATTCGCTTTGTGCCCGGTCCCGAGCGGTTGGGTCAACTCGTCTGTGTGGACGCAGCAAAGCTCGCCGATCACAAGTGGCTCTACTATCGGCTGGGCGAGTTGGGTCTCGACCGACTTTCAACCGAGGGCGCGGCCGAGCGAAATAAGTCTATTGCACCGGATATCGCCGCCCCGCTGATCGCCGCAGTGGTAAAGGCGACGGGCATCGTCAAGTTGGAAACCATTGAACCGATGATTGCAAACAAACATGCGTTCCACTTGGCCCTCGGCGAATTGCACATCATGCCGCTCAATCTTATGGCAGCGTAGGAGGGAATTGTATGTCGACGAAAGGCACGCGCGTACCCGACAGGCTGAAGATCACATTCGCAGGCATCACTCCGGCGCCCTCACAGGAGAAGGGGCAAGACCTGTTCCCTACCGGCAACTGGCGCGCGATCAGGCCGGTTTACCGCGACAAGATGCCACCCTGCAACAACGCTTGCGGCACCAATGAGAAAATCCAGGGTTACCTCGACCTTGTGAAGCGCGGGAAATATCTCGACGCATACGCGCTCATCAAGGAAGACATGCCCTTCCCGTCAGTCACGGGCCGGGTCTGCTATCACCCGTGCGAACAAGCCTGCAATCGGGGACAGTACGATGAGGCCATTTCGATTCGTGCCGTGGAGCGTTTTCTCGGCGATCTCGGCCAGTCGCTCGTACACGATGTTGTAAGGCCGGGTGCGCCTAACGGTAAAACGGTCGCTGTTGTAGGGTCGGGTCCAGCCGGGCATAGCGCCGCCTACCAGTTGGCGCGCCTCGGCTACAAGGTCACAATCCTTGAGAAATCGCCTAAGGCTGGCGGATTGAATCGCGGCGGCATTCCAGACTGGGTGCTTCCGCAGCGCGTTCTTGACCGCGAAATCGAGCGCCTCGTACAGCTCGGGATAACGATTCAGACCAACCTCGAAGTTGGAAAGGATGTCTCTTGGGATGACCTGAAAAATCATTACGATGCCTGCGTATTGGCCATCGGCCTCACCGAACCTAACAGCGTGCGGGCCGAAGGCGAAGAGAAGGATGGAGTTCTATACGGACTTCCCTTCCTCCGCGACATTGGCATGGGCACATCAAAGGTCAAACTCGGCGCTCGTGTGGCCGTCATCGGTGGAGGAAATACCGCGATTGACTGTGCCCGCGAAGCGCTACGCCAAGGCGCCGTTGAAGTGACCATGATTACCGTTGAGGCCAACCCTGAAGAGATGCCTGCGGTGCCCGAAGATCTGCACGACATGCTCGAAGAAGGGGTGGAACTCCTGCATGGGCGGGCGATGACCGCCGTTCTTGGCAATGGCAAGGTTGCGGCGTTGCAGCTACATCCGGCACGCTTCTCCGGTGCGATCAACGCTTCGCCCATCAACATTGATCGTAATGCTGCTCCCGAGCATTTCACCGCCGACAACGTGATCATCGCCGTCGGGCAGAGGGCGTCGCTCGGATGGTTGCCGGATGAGTTCAAAACCGGTCGCGGCACCATCAAGGTCGATTCATTCGGACGCCTTGGTGATACGAACTTTTTTGCCGCGGGAGACATCGTGCAGTTAGGTTCAGGCCAGCCGTTAATGGTGGTGAATGCGGTTGGAGATGGGAAACGCGCAGCATTCAATCTTGACAAGGTGATGCGTGGTGAGCAGTTGCATCCGAAGCCGGCTTCCATCGACATCCTCGTCGATCTGAAGCGCATGAACATGACCTACTTCCCGCACTTTCCGCGAGCGACCCAGACGCTGCTGCCGCCAAAGAGCAGGCGCAAAACGCAGGATGAGGTGATTCAGGCATTCTCCGAAGAGCAGGCGATTGGGGAGGCTGGCCGCTGCTTTAGCTGTGGCACCTGCAACGCCTGCGACAACTGCTACCTGGTCTGTCCGGAACCCTGTATCGTGCGCCCGGACCGTTCGAATGGCTTGTACAAAATTCTGGTGGATTACTGCAAGGGTTGCCGCGTGTGCATTGAGGAATGCCCCACGGGCTGCCTTGAAGGCGTACCCGAACTCGACTTCGACACGGGCGTGGTGCGAATGGACACCGCGTTCGCAATCTCGCCAGGTTTGCATGGACGACAGGCGGAACAGTTGATTCATCTGGTGGAACAGCCAGCGAAGAACATCTAGGATTCGGAGCTAAACATGGCAACCATGATTGAAAGAAAGAGGAAAACGGTTCGGATAAACGGCTGTGTTGCGGCGGCTCAGGCCGCCAAATACGCCGACGTCGATGTCATCACGGCTTACCCGATCCGGCCTTATACGGCGACGATGATGGCGCTCGCGCAGATGGTGGCCAACGGTGAACTTGACGCTGAGTACATTGTGGCTGATAGCGAGCACTCGCAATTAAGCATCGCCCATGGAGCTTCTTCGAGCGGAGCTCGCGTTTTCACCGGTAGCTCGGGTGTCGGCGTGACGTTTGCCTACGAGCTCTATTCACCGATCTCCGGAAGCCGTATGCCGGTGCAGATGATGATCGCCGACCGCACGCTGGATCCGCCGGGAGACTTCGGTTCCGAACACACGGACGCGCTCTCGACACGCGACATGGGTTGGCTGATGGGATGGTCGTGCGACGCCCAGGAAGCATTTGACAACCACCTGATGGCGTATCGAATTGGTGAGGATCGGCGCGTGCTGTTGCCGCAGATGGTGTGCCAGGATGGTTTCTTCGTTTCGCACATCACGACGGACGTTGAGTTGCCGGACCCTGGACAGGTCAAGGAATTTCTGCCGCCCTACAAGCATCCATATCCACTTGACCCGCGGCATCCTGTGTCGCACGGACCCCAGATCATGCCGGAGCAGGGTCCGCCGCTGCAGTTGGAGCGCGCACGCGCAATGGAAGACTCCGTGGCGGTCATAGAGCAAGTTCACGACGAGTTTGCACAGATTTTCGGACGGCGATATGACCCGTGGGTCGAAGAGTTCATGACCGATGGCGCCGAAGTCGTCTTCTTCATGCAGGGCGGCCATGCGGTAACCGCGCGTTTTGCGATTCAGCACATGCGTGATCGAGGCATGAAGGTTGGCCTGGTACGCCTGCGCACAATTCGCCCGTACCCTACGGATCGCGTAAACGAAGTTCTCAGCAAGTTCAAAGTGGTCGGCGTGATTGAAACCAACATGGGACTCGGCAGCGTGAGCAGCGGTGGGTCGCTTTATGCCGAGGCCTGTGCGGCTCTCTACGAAAGTTCTCAGCGCCCGCTCGTCCTCTCTTTCATGGCTGGGATGGGAGGAGAGGCAATCGTGCTGAAGGAGTTCTACTGGATGACCCAGAAAATGGTTGACGCGCAGAGACGCGGCAAAATCGAGAAGCGTACCCACTGGGTTGGATTCGAAGACTAACAGTATTTGAAACGCAGAGGCTCTCTGCGTCGGGAGATTTGATATGGCAACAATTGAAGTTCAAAGGCAGATGCTGCCCATTCTTGATAGTCCGAACCGGGGGGCGCGTTTCTACAACCCTGATCTACCGTCGACGGAGCCGTTCGTGCCCGGTCACCGCACGTGTGCAGG